>ERZ1026963.1015-NODE-1015-length-13248-cov-18.949973_pt1 | contig 13248 bp, 10 predicted proteins | sample MGYA00519566_ERZ1026963 | MGnify/ENA primary metagenome ERZ1026963 (study PRJEB26926, sample SAMN06164512) | human gut metagenome | biome: ENVO:00009003; feature: ENVO:2100002; material: ENVO:00002003 | host: Homo sapiens | place: USA | collected 2012 ... | reverse complement strand
GGACTCAGAAGTCATTCTTTTGTCTCAGCGCTTGGCGCTCAAGTATAATACCATATGCTGGGCCGGATGTCAACACTTTTTTGCAAGTTTTTTCGCGCTGACTCAAATCCGCTTCATCCTCTTGGATTCTTCAGGCAAAGTCTTTTGTTTTTTATAATGTATTATATAAAGGGGCACAGTATAGACAATGGCCTTTATTACCCTGCGGAAAGCACTACTTCCTTTGTGCAGATTGTCAAGAGGTTTCGTCTCAAATTTTGTTCCGGAAATTTTCCTCTATTTTTGGCGAAAGCTACAAAACACAAAATGTAGTGGTTCTTCCATTGACATATCACTAAATAGTGATATGATAGTACCAACGACCAATGAGAGTTGCGGGTGCCTCTTGTATCAGGAGACACCCGTTCACACTGTATACGCGAAACAGGAGGAGCGCTATGAAGATCATCAAACGCAACGGTGCGGAAGTGCCTTTTGATATTACCAAGATCATCACCGCTGTCACCAAGGCCAGCGATTCGGTAGGCGGCAAGGCCCGTCTCTCCCGGGAGCAGATCACTGATATCGCCGCAGCTGTGACCGACCAGTGTCAGGCACTCAACCGCGCTGTCAGCGTGGAAGAGGTACAGGATATGGTGGAAAACCAGCTCATGGACATCAAGGCCCATGACATCGCCCGCCACTATATCACCTACCGCTATATCCAGAGCCTCAAGCGCCAGACCAACACCACCGACGAGCGCATCCTGAGCCTCATCGAGTGCCAGAACGAGGAAGTCAAGCAGGAGAACGCCAACAAGAACCCCACCGTCAACAGCGTCCAGCGCGACTATATGGCCGGTGAGATCTCCAAAGACCTGACTGCCCGCCTGCTGCTGGACCCGGAGATCGTTAAGGCGCATCAGGAAGGCCTCATCCACTTCCACGACTCCGACTATTTTGCCCAGCACATGCACAACTGTGACCTCGTCAATCTGGACGATATGCTCCAGAACGGCACCGTCATCTCCGGCACCTATATTGAGAAGCCCCACAGCTTCTCCACCGCCTGCAACATCGCTACCCAGATCATTGCACAGGTGGCTTCCAACCAGTATGGCGGTCAGAGCATCAGCCTGACCCATCTTGCCCCCTTCGTGGACGTCTCCCGCAAAAAGATCGCTGCCGAGGTCGAGGCCGAGATGGAGGGTCTGGATGTCTCTGACGAGCGCAAGCGTGAGATCGTGGAACGCCGCCTGCGCAGCGAGATCAACCGCGGCGTCCAGACCATCCAGTATCAGGTCGTCACCCTCATGACCACCAACGGTCAGGCCCCCTTCATCACCGTGTTCATGTATCTGGGCGAAGCCCGCAATGCGCAGGAGAAAGCTGACCTCGCCATCATCATCGAGGAGACCATCCGTCAGCGCTATCAGGGTGTGAAGAACGAGGCCGGTGTCTGGATCACCCCCGCCTTCCCCAAACTCATCTATGTGCTGGAAGAGGACAACATCCACCCCGGTGACCCCTACTACTACCTGACCGAGCTGGCTGCCAAGTGTACCGCCAAGCGGATGGTCCCCGACTATATCTCCGAGAAGAAAATGCTCGAGCTGAAGGTGGACAAAAACGGCGAGGGCCACTGCTACACCTGCATGGGCTGCCGCAGCTTCCTGACCCCCTATGTTGACCCCGAGACCGGCAAGCCCAAGTATTATGGCCGCTTCAATCAGGGTGTCGTGACCATCAACCTGGTGGACGTGGCCCTCAGCTCCGGCGGCAACTTTGATAAGTTCTGGAAGATCTTTGACGAGCGTCTGGCCCTCTGCCACCGCGCTCTGCAGGCCCGCCACAAGCGCCTGCTGGGTACCCCCAGCGACGCCGCCCCCATCCTGTGGCAGTACGGCGCACTGGCCCGCCTCAAGAAGGGCGAGAAGATCGACAAGCTGCTCTTCGGCGGCTACTCTACCATCAGCCTCGGCTACGCCGGCCTGTATGAGTGCGTAAAGTATATGACCGGCAAGAGCCACACCGACGCCGGCGCAAAGCCCTTCGCCCTCAGCGTGATGCAGCACATGAACGACAAGTGCAACGAGTGGAAGAAGGCCGAGAACATGGACTACTCCCTCTATGGCACCCCGCTGGAATCCACCACCTACAAGTTCGCCAAGTGCCTGCAGAAGCGGTTCGGCATCGTCCCCGGCATCACCGACAAGAACTATATCACCAACAGCTACCACGTCCATGTCTCCGAGCACATCGACGCCTTCACCAAGCTGAAGTTCGAGAGCGAGTTCCAGAAGCTGTCTCCGGGCGGTGCCATCAGCTATGTGGAAGTCCCCAATATGCAGGACAACCTCGAGGCGGTCATGAGCGTGCTGCAGTTTATCTACGACAACATCATGTACGCCGAGTTGAACACCAAGTCCGACTACTGCCAGTGCTGCGGCTACGACGGCGAGATCAAGATCGTCGAGGACGACGGCAAGCTGGTGTGGGAATGCCCCAAGTGCGGCAACCGTGACCAGAGCAAGCTGAATGTCGCCCGCCGCACCTGCGGCTATATCGGCACCCAGTTCTGGAACCAGGGCCGGACGCAGGAGATCAAGGATCGGGTGTTACACTTGTGACCCTCTCAGGCGCTTCGCGCCAGCTCTCCCAAGGGGAAAGCCATTGGCAAGCTACCCAAGCACAAAAAAATTGCAAGGCAAAGCAGCGTGCTCTGCTTTCAGGTCTGATTTATGAATTACGCGACTATTAAATATTACGACATCGCCAACGGGCCGGGCGTCCGCACCAGCGTCTTCGTCTCCGGGTGCCGCCACCACTGCCCCGGCTGCTTCAATGAGGTGGCATGGGATTTCGGCTATGGCCAACCCTTCGACAAGCCCGTCCGCAACGAGGTGTTCGCCTCCTGCAAGCCGGACTATATCACGGGCCTCTCCCTGCTGGGCGGTGAGCCGATGGAGCCGGAGAACCAGCGGGAGCTGGTGACCTTCGTGCAAAATTTCAAAGCCCTTTACCCGAAGAAAACGGTCTGGTGCTACTCCGGCTACACCTGGGAGCAGCTGACCGGCAAAGTCCCCTGCCACGCGCGGTGCGAAGTCACCGACGAGCTGCTGAGTCTGCTGGATGTGCTGGTGGATGGCCGCTTCGTGGAGGCTGAGCACGACATCTCCCTCCGCTTCCGGGGCAGCCGGAACCAGCGTCTGCTGGATGTTCCCAAGTCCCTCGCCGCCGGGCAGCCGGTGTGGTGGCAGGACGAAAAAGTGTTCTCCACCCATACGATGGAACGATAAACAAAAAGCGCAGATTTTCCACAACGAGCCTCTCCGCTCGTGGAAGATCTGCGCCTTTTCTTATTCTCTGCTTCCCACCATATCCTCAATGGCCCGCAGGAAGGCCATGCCATAGCGGGCGGCTTTCTTTTCGCCGACGCCGGTGATGTTCAAAAACTCGTCCATGCTCAGGGGCTTGCTCTGGACCATCTCGCGGAGGGTCGCGTCGCTGAACACCATATAGGCCGGAACATTCTGCTTCGCTGCAAGACGCTTGCGGAGGGCGTAGAGCGCGGCCAGCAGCTTCTCGTCTGCCTCGCTGAGGTCGCCGCCGGCAGCAGCACGGCGGGCCGACAGCCGCCGGGAGTTGGCCGCGGCTCTCTGCTTCGCAGCGGCAGCGCGCTGTTCCACCTCCTGCGCGTTCTGCTCGGCAAAGAGGCAGCAGGAACAGTTGCCGCACTTTTCAGGTGCAGCCTCGCCGAAATAGTTCAGCATGAACCGCCGCAGGCACTTCTGGGTGGTGGAGTAGAAGGTCATATACCTGAGCCGCTCTTCCGCCTTGCGGGCGGCCTCGGCCTTGACGTCGGCGGGCAGGCCGTTGTCCGCCTCCATCTCTTTGTCGATGAAGAAGCGGATGGTGCGCACATCCGTACCGGAATAGAGCAGGATGCAGCGGGACGGCAGACCGTCGCGGCCCGCGCGGCCCGCCTCCTGATAGTAGCTCTCCAGATCCTTGGGCATATTGTAATGGATGACGAACCGGACGTTGGGCTTGTCGATGCCCATGCCGAAGGCGTTGGTCGCCACCATGATTTGGATGCGGTCGTAGAGGAAGTCGTCCTGATTCTTCCGGCGCACCTCGGCGTCCAGCTTGGCGTGGTAGGCCGCTGCCCGGATGCCCCGGCTCTGGAGCAGGCGGGCCGTCTCGTCCACCTGCTTCGTGGTGCTGCAATAGACGATGCCCGCGTTGTCGCCCTCCCGGAGCACAAGGTCCAACAGCTCCTTCGGCTTCTGGCTGGGCAGGGCGCGGCGCGTCTCGAAGTAGAGGTTGGGCCGGTCGAAGCCGGTCGTCACCTCATAGGGCTGATGGAGCTCGAGGTGGCTGCGGATGTCGTCTCGCACCCGGGCCGTCGCCGTGGCCGTGAACGCGCCCACCACCGGGCGATTCGGCAGGCTGTCCACGAACGCCTTGATGCGCAGATAGCTGGGGCGGAAGTCCTGCCCCCACTGGCTGATGCAGTGGGCCTCGTCCACCGTCACCATACTGATGAGCTTTTCCTGCGCGAAGCGCTGGAAGCCCGGCATCTCCAGCCGCTCCGGGGCCACATAGATGATCTTATACCAGCCCTCCCGGGCGCGGCGGAGCATGAGGGCCTTCTGGTTGTCGGTGAGGCTGTTGTTGAGGAAGGCCGCCGCCACCCCCGCCTGCACCAGCGCCCCCACCTGGTCCTTCATCAGGCTGACCAGCGGCGACACCACGATGGTGATGCCCGGCAGAAGCAGGGCCGGCACCTGATAGCAGATGGATTTGCCCGCACCGGTGGGCATCACCGCCAGCACATCCTGCCCGTCCAGCAGCCGCCGGACGATGTCCTCCTGCCCGGGGCGGAAACTGTCGTAGCCAAAAACTTTTTTCAAGATAGAATGCGGGTCTGACATGGGTGCCTCCTGCGTTTTTCAAATCTGTATCCGTATTATTATAGCACAGCCCGGCCCGAAATGGTATCAGCTCGCTCTTCTGTCGTCGTTTTTTGGCAGGTATTTGCTGGTGTTCCTAGCTTTTTGTGCGCGAAAATGCTATAATAAGAACACATATCTCCATCTCCGGCCCGTTTTGTTCTGAACATGGCCGGGCAAGCACGATAAGGAGCTTTATCTTATGCAACAGAAACTCATCACCTTTGCCGTCCCGTGCTACAACTCGGCGGCATATATGCGCCACTGCATCGAAACGCTGCTCTCCGCCGGGGAGCAGGCCGAGATCATCCTCGTGGACGACGGTTCCGTGAAGGATGAGACCCCGGCCATCTGCGACGAGTACGCCGCCAAGTACCCCACCATCGTCAAGGCCATCCATCAGGAGAACGGCGGCCACGGCGAGGGCGTCAACCAGGGCATCCGCAACGCCACCGGCCTCTACTACAAGGTCGTGGACAGCGACGACTGGCTGGACACCGACGCCCTCCAGAAGGTGCTGGCCCGCCTGCACACCCTCGTGACCCGCGGCACCGCCCCCGACCTCATGATCTGCAACTATGTCTACGAGCACACCGAGGACGGCACCCGCCACACTGTGCGGTACACCAACATCTTCCCGCAGGAGCGTCTGTTCACCTGGATGCACGTCGGCCACTTCCGCCCCGACCAGAACCTGCTGATGCACTCGGTCATGTACCGCACGGAGGTGCTGCGCAAGTGCGGCATGGTGCTGCCCAAGCACACCTTCTACGTGGACAACATCTTCGTCTACCAGCCCCTGCCCTTCGTCAAGACCATGTATTATATGGACCTCGACCTCTACCGCTACTTCATCGGCCGGGCCGACCAGAGCGTCAACGAGAGCGTCATGGTCAAGCGCGTGGACCAGCAGCTCCGGGTCACCAGGCATATGATCGACTGTCAGGACCTCGACGCCCTCAAGGGCGAGAAGAAACTGCGGGCCTATATGCTCCACTACCTCTCCATGATGATGGCCGTCAGCGACATCTTCCTGCTGCTGGACGGCAGCGCCGAGGCGAAAGAAAAGCAGAAGGGCCTGTGGCAGTATCTGCGCGAGCACACCAGCGCCGCAGTCTACCGCTCCATCCGCTTCGGCTTTGGCGGCGTGACCAACCTGCCCTTCCCCAAGGGCGACGCCATCGTGGTGGGCGGCTACCGCATCGCACGGAAGATCTTCAAGTTCAACTAAATTCACGATTGTTGCATACAACAGGGCCGCTGCCTGCGCAGCGGCCCTGTTTTTTTGCCTTTTTCGGTCATTTGTTAAGAAATCTTCACTTTTTCCGCCTGAAAGGATGTTGCTTTTTAGAAAGTGGAATAGTATAATTTATTACGGTGCTGTGTTTTTTGGCTTTTGGCAAGCAGCAAGGAAACGCGCCTGACTGAGAAAAAGGAGGAAAGGGCGGCTGCGCGTCGGTATCGTGCTGCTGCCCGCAATATCGCATGGAACAGCTTCTCATCTGCCTTTCCGCGGCGCTCATCGCAGGTCTTTTGATGTCGCGCCTCGCAAAGGCGATCCATTTGCCGGCGGTCACATCGTATCTGCTGGCGGGCCTGCTGCTGGGGCCTTTCTTTCTGGGGCGTCTGAGCCTGAGTAATTTTGGCATCGGCTTCGGCACCCTCGAGCAGGTGGACAGCCTGTCCATCATCACCCAGGTGGCGCTGGGCTTCATCGCCTTCGTCATCGGCAACGAGTTCCGTCTCTCGACTCTTGAGAGCATGGGCAGACAGGCCATCACGGTCGGCATTTTGCAGGCCGTCATGACCACCGCCCTCGTGGATGCGGCGCTGGTCATCCTGCACTTCATCCGGCCCGACATCATCTCCATGGCCTCGGCCATCACGCTGGGTTCTATCGCAGCAGCCACGGCCCCTGCCGCCACCCTGATGGTCGTCAAGCAGTACAAGGCCGACGGCCCCCTCACCCGCCTGCTGCTGATGGTGGTCGCCCTCGACGACGCCGTGGGCCTCGTGCTCTTCTCCGCCTCCTTCGGCATTGCCAACGCCCTCGAGCAGGGCCGCATCGACGCCATCAGTATTCTGGTGGAGCCGGTGGTGGAGATCGTCTTCTCGCTGGGTCTGGGCGCTGCGGCGGGCTTCGCGCTCAACCAGCTGGAAATTTATTTTCACTCCCGCTCCAAGCGCATGAGCCTTTCCGTGGCCTTCGTGCTGCTGACGGTGGGCCTGTCCATGGTCACCTTCGACATCGGGCCGATACACTGCGGCTTCTCGCTGCTGCTGGTCTGCATGATGACCGGTACGGTGTTCTGCAACATCTGCCCCACTTCCGATGAGCTGATGGACCGCCTCGACCGCTGGGTGTCTCCGGTGAGCATCCTCTTCTTCGTGCTCAGCGGTGCAGAGCTGGATCTGAACATCCTCTCCGACCCGCTGGTGCTCCTCATCGGCGTGGTGTACATCGCCTTCCGCTCTCTGGGCAAAATTTCCGGCGCCTTCGTCAGCGGCCGGGCCACCCGCTGCAGCCGCAACATCCAGAAGTACCTCGGCATCACCCTGCTGCCGCAGGCTGGCGTGGCGCTGGGCATGGCAGCCGAGGCCGCTGAGCTTTCCGACGGCCACATGGTGCGCAACGTCGTGCTCTTCTCGGTGCTGGTGTATGAGCTGGCAGGCCCCACCCTCACCAAGCTGGCGCTGACCGCCGCCGGCGAGATCACCCCCGAGGGCCGCACCAATGCCCGTATGGCCAACAAGCCCGAGTTCCCGGTCTCCCTCGACTAAGTCTGCCTATGACAAACGGCACTCCGAACTGCTTCGGAGTGCCGTTTACTGTATCTTTTGGTCGAATTATATGTTATAATTGTCTCACGGTCCTTACCGACCCAATTTCATTGGGAAGGGAGGTGTGTCCTATGCACGAGATGTTGTCTTTCATGGTATCTGTCGCAGCTGGTGTGACTTCGAATCTCATCAGCAAGTGGCTTGACAGAATGCTGAACAAGGACTGTAAGCACTAAAAAGAAGACCCCTTCTTTGGAGCGGCAACTCCAGGAAGGGGTTTTCTTCTTTTGGTGTGAATTCTATGCACGAATTCATTGTCTTTCTGTCTTTATTATATGCGATCGTACAGAAAAGTCAAGCATTCACTTCAAGATAACTTCACCATTTTCGGCATCCACCGTCAGGCTGCCGCCCGCTTTCAGGGTGCCGTCGATGATGCGCTCGGCGGCGGGGTCCTCCACAGCCTTGCGGATGACGCGGCGCAGGTCGCGGGCGCCGAACTTGCCGCCCTGACTCTTGGCCACGAGGGCAGAGAGAGCCGCCGGGGTGTAGCTGTAGGCGATGCCCTTGGCTTCCATGCTGGGCTTGTACTCATCCAGCATGAGAGCCGCGATGCCTTCCAGCGTCTGCTGGCTCAGCGGCTTGAAGGCGATGACCTCATCCACGCGGCCAAGGAACTCGGGCCGCAGGAACTGGCTCAGAGCCTTGCGGGTCTTTTCCTCACTCAGCTGCTCCTCGCTCTTGTTGAAGCCGAGGCCGGAGGTCGTTCTGTCGCTGCTGCCGGCGTTGGAGGTCATGCAGATGACCGTATTGGAGAAGTCCACCGTCCGGCCCTGTGCATCGTTGATCTTGCCCTCGTCGAGGATCTGGAGCAGGATGTTCATAACGTCGGGGTGGGCCTTTTCGATCTCATCGAACAGCACCACGCTGTAGGGGCGGCGGCGCACCTTTTCGGTGAGCTGGCCGGCCTCCTCGTAGCCCACATAGCCCGGAGGCGAACCGATCATGCGGGACACCGCGTATTTCTCCATATACTCGCTCATGTCGAGACGGATGAGGGGGTCGGGGCCGTCGAAGAGCTGGTTTGCCAGCTGCTTGACCAGCTCCGTCTTGCCGACGCCGGTGGGGCCGACGAAGACAAAGCTTGCGGGACGGCGGCGGCCCGACAGGTCAGCGCGGCTCCGCTTGACGGCCTGTGCCACCAGATGGACGGCCTCGTCCTGACCGATGATCTTCTTTTTCAGCTCGGCTTCCAGCCCGGCCAGCTTGACGAACTCCGTCTCCTGGATCTTTACCGCCGGGATGCCCGTCCACAGCTCAATGACCTTGGCCACATCGTCCATGGTCACTTTTATCTCGCTGGCAGCAGCCTGCTTTGCGGGCAGCTCTGCCTCGAGCTTGGCGATGCGGGTCTTCCGCTGGGCCACCTGCTCGTAGTCGATGGCCTCATTGACGTCGGAGGGCTCCATGTCCGCCTCTTCCTGCCTGAGGCCGTCCAGCTCCTTCTGCATCTCGAGATACTCCGAGATGACCGGGTGGGCGAGATTGCAGCAGGCGCAGGCTTCGTCCAGCAGGTCGATGGCCTTATCGGGCAGGTAGCGGTCCGTGATATACCGCTCACTGAGGGTGACGATGGCGCTCAGCACATCGGCATCCACCTGCACATGGTGGTGCTCCTCGTAATACTTCTTGATGCCGTTCATGACGGCCAGCGTGTCGGCCACGCTGGGCTCTTCCACGCGGACAGGCTGGAAGCGGCGCTCGAGGGCCTGGTCCTTCTCGATATACTTTCGGTACTCGTTGAAGGTGGTGGCGCCGATGACCTGTATCTCACCGCGGGAGAGGGCAGGCTTGAGGATGTTGCCCGCGTTCATGGCGCCCTCGCTCTCACCGGCGGAGGTGATGGTGTGGATCTCGTCAATGAACAGGATGATGTTGCCGGCGGCCTTGACCTCGCTCAGCAGGCCCTTGACCCGCTGCTCGAACTGGCCGCGGAACTGGGTGCCGGCCACGAGGCTGGTCAGATCCAGCAGGAAGATCTCCTTATCCTTCAGGCCCACAGGGACATTGCCCTTGGCGATGCGCTCCGCGATGCCCTCGGCGATGGCCGTCTTACCGACGCCCGCCTCACCGATGAGGCAGGGGTTGTTCTTCTGGCGGCGGCTCAAGATCTGGATGGTGCGGTAGATCTCGCGGTCGCGGCCCACGATGTCGTCGAGCTTGCCCTCCCGGGCTTTGCGGGTCAGATTCTCACAGTAGGTGTCGAGGAATTTGCGGCGGGGCGGCTTCTTGCCGTTCTTCTGGGCCTTTTTGCTGTTTCCGGCATCGCCCTCCGCCTTGACGCCCAGCGGGAAGGTGGCACTGGAGCCGGGGACAAGGTCGTCGTCCCCTTCGTTCTCCTCGCCGTCCATGGGCTGGCCCATATTCATCATGAGGGAGAGGGGGTTCGCGTCCCCCATCTCATCCATCATGCTCTCCATCCGGTTTTCCATGTTATCCATGTCCTCGTCGGACATACCGAACTGCTTCATCAGGTCTTCCACCGGCTTGATGTGCAGCTCACGCGCACAGTGCAGGCAAAAGCCCTCATTTTTCATCTGGCCGTTCTCCATCCGCTGGACGAAGATGATGGCCGGACGTTTCTGACAGCGATTGCAGACCATATAGGTTCCTCCTAAAGCTCCCCTTTACAGGAAGGGGTTGAACAGATTGAATGCTTTATAGTAAAGGCTGCTGCTCATGACCGTATCGTTCAGGACGGTCAGATTGCCGCCGGTGATGACGATGACGGCCCACACCACACAGAGCATCAGATAGATGTCCATGGTGCTGGCGACACAGCCGGTGACCCAGCCCAGCCAGCGGTTGACGGTGCCGATGACCGGCAGCCGGTTGACGAGGCCCAGCACGGTGACCAGCATACTCACCAGCATCCGCAGCAGGGCAAAGACCACGAAAAAGAGCACGACCGAAATGACCGGCGTGAGCAGCGGAGCCAGCACCTTCTGGACGATGGCGTCCGCCAGCACCACGGCGTTGTCGCTGAGCACAGCCGAGATGGAGCGCTCGCAGGTCTCCACGATGGAGGCGCGGAAGCTCTCGGGCAGAAAGCCCGCGTACTTGTCCGCGATGCCGGTCAGGTCCACGACCCCTCCGGCCGAGATGCTCTCGGCGATCTGGGTACGGAAGCTCCCGGCCAGAAAGCGCTGGAACACCTCGGCAGCGGCCCAGCCCGAAAAGACCCGGGCGCCCACGAGGCTGAAGACATTCCCGCCCAGCTGGACACTGGATGCGAGAAAGCCCTTGCGGGCATAGCGCACAGCCAGAAGCAGCCAGACCACGGTACATACTATATCAAAAAGAAATGACGGATTCTTGAACATATCTTGTTTTCCTTATTATGTATTGCTTTGAGCGTTGTTTTCTGCCGCAGGCGGGGTCAATCCCTGCACCGTATTGCCGCAGAAGACCAGCAGCTGCCTGCGGTCGGCCAGCAGACCCTGCGGGCGGGCCGAAAGGCTCTGGGTCCACTGGGAGGTGCCGTCGGTGGAAAGGCACTCCACCCCTGTATCGGTGAGCAGATAGAACTGCGCACCAGAGCGGACGATGCGGTTGGACGCCTGCACCTGCGTAGTGTTCTCGACACCGAGGTCACGGCCCAGCATCACGGCCTGACAGAGCTGGCCGGAGGCCAGCAGAAGGGCAGTATTGCCTGAAGCGTCCACCGAGATGTCGCGGAGGGCCTGCCCGGTAAAGTCATAGGCTGCCCGCTCTCCGCCGGATGCGTTGTAGAGGACAGCGCGGCTGTCGCAGGCGGTCAGAATGCTCTGGGAACCGGTCCAGCTCAGCCACTGAGCCGCGCCGCTTCCGCTGCCCACCAGCAGGGGGTCGCCCTGCGCCAGGGTGACGACATAGAAATTCGTGACCATCTGGCCGCCGTTCACCGTCACCGCCGCCACTGCCAGCCGCTGCCCATCCGGCGAAAAGGCCAGCCGCAGCGGGGTGCCGTCGGCGATGGTGAGGCTCCAGCTCAGCAGCTGCTCCATTGAGGACGAGTAGACCCGAAGCCGGGCCGCACTGCCGGGGTCCTCTGTGACGACGGCCAGCGTGCCGTTGTCGGCCATGGCACAGAGGGTGATGCTGTTCTCCATCGTCTTGGTGTAGAGGTTCTGGGTCCGGCTCTCCACCCGCAGCTCATTGCCCGAGCGATTGTAGAGCACAAAGCGGTTCTTGCCCACAGCCAGCGCCGGGCGGGCGTAGCCGCTCTGGATGGAGTTGAGCCGGGTGCCGGTGCGGGACCAGACCACGCACCCTTCCTCGCCCAGCTCCACAAAGCTGCTGTTCATGGCGGCAAGCTGTTTCACCTCCATGACGCCGGTCTGCTGGGGCCAGCCCGTGCCGGGGAAGAGCAGGATGCGGGCGGTATCGGCCCAGTCCTTGGCCATGGCCACAGAGCTGCCCACGATGCCGGTGGTGAACAGCACCACCAGCGTCAGCGCCACGACGATGAGTGCCGTGCGGCGGATGCGCCGGTTCCGCACCCGCTCGCGGGCCTGCTCGAGGTATTCGACCCGTCCCGCCGAAAGCGGCTCGTCCGACACAGGCCGGGGGCCGCGCTGTCTTTTTCTCATACTCTCCTGTCCCTTCGTGCAATGACAGTGCTCCCAAAGGGGCGTTTTCCCTCCGGGAGCATCGGTCGTGTTTGCGTTATTCTATGGGCGTGTCGTAGTCCACGCTCTTGAGGAAAAGCCCTTTCGCCGCCAGCGTCGGCCCGGCGTTTTTGCGGTCGCGGCTGGCGAGGATGCCCGGCACGGCCTCAGGCGCAAGACGCCCTGCGCCGGCCTCACAGAGGGTGCCTGCAAGGATGCGCACCATGTTGTAGAGGTAGCCGTCCGCCGTCACCGTGATGTCGATGTCGTCGCCCCGGCGCTGAACGTCACAGGCCGTGATGGTGCGCACGGTGTCGCCGTGAGCCGCAGCCGAGCTGCCCGAGGCGCAGAGGGCGAGGAAATCGTGCTTTCCCACAAAATACTGCGCCGCCTGCTGCATCCTGTCCGCGTCCAGCCGCCCCGGCACTTTGGTGTAATACCGCGCGGCAAAGGGCGAGTCGATCGGACTGTTGTGGATGCGGTAGAGATAGGTCTTAGTGTGGGCCGCATAGCGGGCGTGGAAATCGTCCGGCACCACCCGCGCTTCCAGCGCCCGGATGTCCGGGGGCAGGTGCCGGTTCAGCGCCAGCGGCAGCTTTGCCGCCGGGATGCGGGTGTCGGCGTGGAAGTTGAGCATGAAGCCCAGCGCGTGGACGCCGGCGTCGGTGCGGCTGCAGCCCTTGATGTCGGGCCGACAGCCCAGCACCGCCTCCAGGGCGTCCTGAAACACAGCAGCTACGCTCCGCCCGTTGGGCTGCACCTGAAACCCGCAGTAGTTCGTGCCGTCGTAGGATAGTTTTAAGAGATAATTCATTCTGGCTCTCCTCATAAAGGCTCTCCCTTTGGGAGAGCTGGCGCGAAGCGCCTGAGAGGGCAAGGATGCT
>ERZ1026963.1005-NODE-1005-length-13363-cov-9.831229_pt1 | contig 13363 bp, 8 predicted proteins | sample MGYA00519566_ERZ1026963 | MGnify/ENA primary metagenome ERZ1026963 (study PRJEB26926, sample SAMN06164512) | human gut metagenome | biome: ENVO:00009003; feature: ENVO:2100002; material: ENVO:00002003 | host: Homo sapiens | place: USA | collected 2012 ... | reverse complement strand
TTATTTGCAGGCTCGGTAATTGAATTGCCGAGGATTCCCGCTTATTATCCTAAAAATGAATAATCGTCAGAAGAACTGTCAGGCTGAGTGATAAGTTTAACTGAATAGGGTAAGTCCCCTGCGGAGGTTGCGAAAAGCAATAAGCAGGGGACTTTTGTCAGCTATGTGCAATACTGACTTAAATCAAAAAAAGTTTCATACAAGTCATGAAATAATTAGCAGTATGTTGACTGAGATTTTATAGAATAACAAATTAAGTCAAGCGAACAAGCAAAAATATTTGACTGGAAATTTACAAATTGCAAATTAGGTCAAGAAATTAGTGTGGATTGTATGACTTGAAAATCAAAATCTATTGATTAAGTCAAAACGCCAGTTAATAATCGTTGATTTATATTTCTGTTTTTTCAATTTAAGTCATCAGAGACAGATTTATTCTGTTTCCGTAACTTTGATTTTTTTCTGGAAATCTCTGGTATAGTGAATCTCATAATCAGAAGTTACGAAAAATGCCTGTACATCGTCCAGAGACTCGGCCAGTTTCATGCCATCCTCCAGACCAAGAGCAAAGCAGGTCGTGCTCAGCGCATCCCCGTCCACAGACTGATCGGAAATAATGGTAACTGCAATCAGCCCGTTATCATAAGGATAGCCGGTTTTAGGATTGAGCAGGTGATGATACAAAGTGCCATCCTGTTCAAAGCATCTCTCATAAATTCCTGAGGAAACCACTGACTTATCCCTGATGTCCATAACAGCAATAGTTTCGCTTCGGTCTGCAAATGGTTTCTGGATCCCGATCTTAAAAGCAGAATTGTCTGTTTTTTCGCCAATACAGAGAACATTTCCGCCAAGATTGATGATCGCACTTTTTACATCCTGAGAAACCAGATAATCCTTCAGGCGGTCTGCGATATAACCCTTGGCAATGGCACCTAGTTCGATTGCAGTATCGTCTGTCTTTAATGTAATCTCATTTTTATCTGTATCAACAGAGATATTGTGATAATTGCATTTGGGCAGTGCTGCCTGGATCAGACTGTCCTTGGGCACTTTTGGATTTTCAGCAGTAAAATTCCACAGAGAAGTCAGCGGTTCAATAGCAATATCAAATGCACCCTCAGATAATACAGAATAATCAAGTCCCTTAGAAACCAGCTCCGCCAGAGAAGCCGACACCTGATAAGTATCCTCTGTTCCCTTCACAGGTGTAAGTTCCCGATGGTTTAACTGATATAATTCACTGTCATCTGCGGTGCGGCTGAATATTTTCTCATACTTGTCACAAAGATTCATGCATTCTGTAAGCAACTCTCTGTCCTGAGAATCATAGATAGTGACCGTAACTGCAGTATTCAGTTTGATCGCAGTGGCAGAGATGGGATCCTGGGAACCGGCATCCGTATTTTTGACATTTTCCGTTTTTGCCGAACATCCGGAAAAAACAGCCGGACATAATATAAGAGATGCTGCGAGCATTGAAAAAGTACAGCGTGTTATTAATTTTTTTGCAGATATATGATATAATATCATAAATGTAACCTCATAGTTATTTTATGGAATTGCTATAAGCAATAGTTCAGGGAAGAAATATCTTTTGATCCCAACACCATAGTATATCAGAAACAGCAAACTTTGCACAGGTACAAAGGCAACAGAAAAAATCCAAAAGGAGATACCGGATAGAAATGAAATATGCCGGAAACAAAGAGAGGAGTAAATAATGTCCGATGCAGTAAACTGCGAATATTGTGTAAACTACAGTTATGATGATGACTATGAATGCTACACCTGTGAAATAAATCTTGACGAAGATGAAATGGTGAAGTTCATCACCGGAAACTTCAATCAGTGTCCATACTTCAAGATGGGTGACGAATACCGCATTGTACGTAAGCAGATGTAGAATTTATAAAAAGTAACAAATATTCAACTAAGCGAGGAATTAAGATAATGGAAAACGTTTATATTATGAATCATCCGCTGATCCAGCATAAAATATCCATGCTGAGAAACAAAAACACAGGAACAAATGAATTTCGTAAATTAGTAGAAGAGATTGGAATCCTCATGGGATACGAAGCTCTCCGGGATCTTCCTGTAGAAAATGTAGAAGTAGAAACCCCTATTGAAACCTGCATGACACCAATGATCTCAGGAAAGAAGCTGGCGGTTATCCCTGTGCTCCGCGCAGGCCTTGGAATGGTAAACAGTATTCTCACACTTGTGCCATCTGCAAAAGTAGGCCATGTAGGACTCTATCGTGATCCTGTAACCCATGAACCACACGAATACTACTGCAAACTCCCGGAAGCAATTGATGAGCGAATTTCAGTGATCGTAGATCCAATGCTCGCAACCGGTGGCTCCGCAGAAGCAGCCGTTGACTTTGTCAAAAAACAGGGCGGAAAAAACATTAAATTCATGTGCATCATCGCAGCCCCTGAAGGACTCAAACGTCTCCACGAAGCACATCCGGATGTTCAGATTTACTGTGGACATCTTGATCGTGAATTAAATGATCACGCCTACATCTGCCCAGGCCTTGGAGATGCCGGAGACCGTATCTTTGGCACAATATAAGAATAACGTGATTCGTTACATCTTATACCTATACTGTACTATACTATACTGCGCATATGAAGAACTCACCCTGCATCAATATAGCAGAAATTTGTTTTATGATATACTGACAATTTGTTACTGTTCACTCCGTTCACAGTAACGTAGCCCAAATCCATTCCAGATTGCCTGCGGCAATGGAATTTTGGCTTGTATGTCTCGGGATTTTGGCATATTCATGCCAAAACACCTCGCAGGACAGTGGTGTGTGAACAGTAACGACAATTTTCCAACTACCAGCGTAAGCAGGATTCTCTTTTGGGGTGAATCTTGCAGGGAGTGTAGTAACTCTTAGGCCTGCGGAATCTGCGTTATGAAAAAAGAAGGCAACTGTCTGAGCCGCAGGCGAGTTTTGCCTTCTTTTTTCATGCACTTAGCAGATTTTGCAGGCCTTAGAGTTCCTGCTCCCGAAACTGAACCCCAAAAGAGAATCCTGCTTACGCGTCCCTTAATGAAAAAATCAACAAAAAACCGAAAAAACCTCTTGACAACTCAAATCTCATATGCTATCTTATACCAGAACGCTGCCGAAGACAGTAGGTGCCGCAAGGCATAAGTTGTAAACGCCTACCGAGGACTAAGTATTCTTTATATTTTTATGTAAGATTACGCAAGCCCTACTGCCAGACAGTAAGGCTTTTTATTTACTCATTTGCAGCGGTATACAAAATCTATAAGGAGGTGTACCATTTCATGGCAAAAGTAGAACTTAAACAACCAATCGTAGACGAAATTATCAACAACGTGAAAGATGCAGAATCTGTAGTACTTGTTAACTACAGCGGTCTTACAGTTGAACAGGATACTGCTTTACGTAAGGAATTAAGAGAAGCTGGTGTTGTATACAAAGTATACAAAAACACAATGATGCATCGTGCATTCGAAGGTACTCAGTGCGAAGAACTTATCCAGCACTTACATGGAACAAACGCTATAGCAATCTCTGCTACAGACGCAACTGCTCCTGCAAGAATCCTTGATAAATTCGCAAAGAAAGCACCGGCTTTAGAATTAGTTGCAGGTATCGTTGAAGGAAACTACAACGATCAGGCAGGTATTCAGGCACTGGCTGGAATCCCGTCCAGAGAAGAACTTCTTGGCAAACTGCTTGGAAGCATCCAGTCTCCGATTACAAACTTCGCTCGTGTGCTTAATCAGATCGCTGAGAAAAACGGCTCTGAAGCAGCAGCTGAATAATTTTTGATGCCAGAGGCATAAAACGAATCTAGTAACTATTCGAAAATCACCATCCACGAGGATGCTGAAGAGTTACCGAATTAAATAATATTATATGGAGGGAATTTAAAATGGCAAAATTAACAACAGAAGAATTTATTGCAGCAATCAAAGAATTATCTGTATTAGAATTAAACGACTTAGTAAAAGCTTGTGAAGAAGAGTTTGGTGTATCCGCAGCAGCAGGTGTTGTAGTAGCAGCAGCTGGAGCAGCAGAAGCAGCAGAAGAGAAAGATGAGTTCGATGTAGAACTTGCAGAAGTTGGACCAAACAAAGTTAAAGTTATCAAAGTTGTTCGTGAAGTAACTGGCTTAGGTCTTAAAGAAGCTAAAGAAATGGTTGACGGAGCTCCTAAGGTTGTTAAAGAAGGCGCATCCAAAGCAGAAGCTGAAGATATCAAAACAAAACTTGAAGCTGAAGGCGCTAAGGTTAACCTTAAATAATTATCTTCCTATTATATATAGAAGATTTGCAAGCAGGAATGCCACTGGTATTCCTGCTTTTTTTACAGAGCCGGAGGATTACAGACTATGATGAAAAGAAAAACGGCAGTCATATTTGGTATCATCATTGCAGCTCAGCTTTGCCTGACTCCATATGCAGGTGTAAAAGTACAGGCGGCTGAACTGGAAGAAGGACAGATGTTTGAAGATTCATCAGAAGATTCAGAGACTTTTGGAGATGTGTCAATACCGGATACGCAGTCGGCAGAGAAAACTGAAGAGAATGAATTTGGGGATGACGACGGTTTCAGTGATGGAGACGTTGAAACTTTTTCTGCGGAGGATGCGGATCAGTCCTGCGAAAATATGCAGGAACTTGTGCTGAATGTGCAGGATGGAGAGGATATTACTGTAAAGTTAAATACACTGCTGGCACAGGCCAGGGACAAGGCAACGGATGAAAAGCAGTGCAAAGTTATCGTGCCGCCCGGAAATTATACACTTACGGGAACTTTGCATATGTACAGCAATATCTATCTATATGCAGAGGGTGCCACGATAACAAAGACTTCACCGCGAAAAGAAATCCTGCTCCGTCTTGGCGATACACAGAAATCTGCAGGCGGATACGAGGGATACCGTAATATAACTATCGATGGCGGAATCTGGGATTCAAATTATGAATGTGTGGAAGACAAGGGAGGACCTGGAGGGTTTGTAGGTTTTAGGATCGGTCATGCTACGAATGTTACAGTGAAGAATGTTACATTTCTCAATAACCTTAAATCGCATTTTCTGGAACTTGCAGGAGTGAAGAATGCGGAAATTACAGGATGTACGTTCAGGGGCTACTGGAAAGAGTTTACAGGCGGCGGACAGGAATGTATCCAGCTTGATGCCTGTATGCCGAGAATTTTCCCAGGATATCTTCCATATGACGGAAGTGTCTGTGAGAACATTGTGATAAAGGATAATACCTTTGAAGATGTATTTGCCGGCATTGGAAGCCACAGCATGATGTTTGATAAACCGTATAAAAATATCACGATCAGTAACAACCGGTTTAATAATCTGAAAAAGAGAGCAATATGGTGCCTGAATTATCAGGATACGGTTGTGACGGGAAATACCATGACAAATGTGGGCGGTGGTGTTTATGTGCGTTCTGTTTATACCAGAAATGCACATACTGTCAGCGGTCAGGAAGTATCTCCGGAGGGAAATCAGTACGCAGAGAATATTCTGATCGCTGATAATCAGATCACAGTTCTGGAACCAACCGTAATAGATGGCAAACAATGGAATGGATATGGAATCTGGATCACAGGCGAGGTATCTCTGGGCTCAGCAGGAGAAACTATTCCTTCTGAAGATGATGATCCTGAGAATACAGCAAATCCGACGACCAATGGAATTCCGGTGGGAAGATATATTATTCGCGGAGTTACAGCCAGAAATAATACGATCAGCGGAAATTGCGACGGAATTAAATTTTCCCTTGCAGAAGACTGTTCATGCAGGGGGAACACAGTCAGACTTTCTGATAGTCATACCTACAACAATGTGGGGATCAGTGTTGCCAAGGGAAGCAATATCAGAGTTTCCTATAACAATCTTTCCGGCGGAAACGGATATGGGATTTATGCAGTCGGAACAGAGGCTTCACAGAAAATCTGCCGGATTTACGGAAATACAGTCTCCGGATTTATGAAAGATGGGATTCTGGCTTCAGGGCTTGCAGCAGGAAGCCGTATTGAACACAACAGAGTCAGTACCAGTGCGGCAAATGGCATACTTGTAAAATGCATTGATAAGAGTGTGGTTGATGGTAATTACAGTTTTAAAAATAAGGCAAGAGGAATTCTTCTGCAGAGATGTGAGTCAGCAATGGTAGCGGATAATTTTGTTTCTGAAAATGCGATCAATGGAATTGAACTCAATATAAGAAGCAATCATTCTTCTGTGCAGGGAAATGTCTGTGGTTCCAATAAAAAATCAGGTCTGCGCATTGCCGGATCAAAGGGGATTTCGGCAGACGGAAATTCCTTCCGCAGCAACAGAGGATATGCGGCGGAATTTATCCGTTCTCATATCAGCAGTTATAAAGGCAATCGTTTTGAAGAAAATGGATATTCAAATCGTATCCACGTAAGAAACAGTAAAATCTCGAAGAAATAGCGTTACTGTTCACGCCGTTCACAGTAACGAAATAGCGACTGCTGCAATTATTTGAAAAAATTAAAAAAATATCAAAAAAGTGATTGACAGGCGCAACTTGCTGTGCTATAGTGAAGAATGCTATATTATGGCAAGATGTGCCTTTATGTCTTTTGACAAAAAGGGTCAAGTTATAATAAATTTAAAGAAAAAACAGGGGTGAAACGTCAATGGAAAAAAACAGAATTCGTTCTGTAAAAACTGGAAAAAGCATGCGTATGAGCTACCAGAGACAAGAAGAAGTCCTGGAAATGCCAAACCTGATCGAAGTCCAGAGGGATTCTTATAAATGGTTTCTTGATGAAGGACTTAGGGAAGTCTTTGATGATATTTCTCCGATCGCGGACTACAGCGGAAAGCTCAGCCTGGAATTCATCGACTTTACATTTGACGAGAAGGATGCGAAATATACTATCGAACAGTGTAAAGAACGTGACGCAACTTACGCCGCACCTTTGAAGGTTCGAGTGAGACTGATTAACAAAGAAACAGAGGAAATCAACGAACACGAGATTTTCATGGGAGATTTACCGATCATGACTGTTACAGGTACCTTTGTCATCAATGGTGCAGAGCGAGTAATTGTCAGCCAGTTAGTACGTTCCCCTGGAATCTATTACGCAATAGCGCATGATAAACTTGGTAAGAGACTGTTCTCCAGTACTGTTATCCCGAACAGAGGTGCATGGCTGGAATATGAGACAGACTCTAATGATGTTTTCTATGTACGTGTTGACAGAACAAGAAAGGTTCCGATCACTGTTCTGATCCGAGCACTTGGTGTAGGAAGCAATGCAGAGATTATTGATCTCTTCGGTGAAGAGCCAAAGATCCTTGCAAGTTTTACAAAGGATACATCCACCAACTATCAGGAAGGCCTTCTTGAATTATACAAGAAAATTCGTCCGGGTGAGCCGCTTGCAGTTGAGAGTGCGGAGAGCCTTATCAATGCAATGTTCTTTGATCCGAGAAGATATGACCTTGCGAAAGTTGGACGTTATAAATTTAACAAGAAGCTCCACCTCAACAGAAGAATCGTTGGTCACAGACTGGCTGAGGATGTTGTTGATGCTTCTACAGGCGAAATCCTGGCAGAAGAAGGAACTGTTGTGACAAAAGAAATGGCAAATACCATCCAGAACAGCGCTGTTCCATATGTATGGATCCTTGGCGAGGAAGACCGCAGAATCAAGGTTCTTTCTAACTTAATGGTTGATATCCGCCACTATCTTCCGGAAATCGAAGATCCAAAGAGCATCGGTGTTACAGAAGCAGTATACTACCCTGTTCTCGAAAACATTCTGGAAGAAAATGATACATTAGAAGACAGGATTGCAGCAATCCACAGAGATATCCATGATCTGATCCCGAAGCATATCACAAAAGAAGACATCTTTGCTTCTATTAACTACAATATGCATCTGGAATATGGCCTTGGCAATGCCGATGATATCGACCACCTGGGCAACCGTCGTATACGTGCGGTAGGTGAGCTGCTTCAGAACCAGTACAGAATCGGTCTTTCCAGACTGGAACGTGTGGTTCGTGAGCGAATGACAACTCAGGATACAGAGAATATTTCTCCACAGTCCCTGATCAATATTAAACCTGTAACTGCAGCAGTGAAAGAGTTCTTCGGTTCTTCCCAGCTGTCACAGTTTATGGATCAGAACAACCCTCTTGGTGAGCTGACACACAAGAGACGTCTTTCCGCCCTGGGACCTGGCGGTCTGTCACGAGACAGAGCCGGATTCGAGGTTCGAGATGTCCATTACTCCCATTACGGAAGAATGTGCCCTGTCGAGACACCTGAAGGTCCTAACATCGGTCTGATCAACTCTCTTGCATCTTATGCAAGAATCAATCAGTACGGATTTATTGAGGCACCATACCGCAAGATCGACAAATCAGATCCTAAGAATCCTCGTGTAACAGATGAGGTTGTATATATGACTGCTGATGAAGAGGATAATTACCATGTAGCACAGGCGAATGAGCCTCTGGACGAAGAAGGATATTTCATTCATAAGAATGTATCCGGTCGTTTCCGTGAAGAGACTCAGGAGTATGAGCGTCATATGTTTGATTACATGGATGTATCTCCTCGTATGGTATTCTCCGTCGCTACTGCCCTGATCCCGTTCCTGCAGAACGACGATGCCAACCGTGCGCTGATGGGATCAAACATGCAGCGTCAGGCTGTGCCGCTTCTGACAACAGAGGCTCCGGTAGTTGGTACTGGTATGGAAGTGAAGACAGCAGTTGACTCCGGTGTCTGCGTAGTTGCAAAGAAATCTGGTACTGTACTTCGTTCCACATCTACAGATATCAGCATTAAGAATGATGATGGTACAAAAGATGATTACCATCTGACTAAATATCTGAGAAGTAACCAGAGTAACTGTTACAACCAGAAACCAATCGTATTCCAGGGTGAGCACGTAGAGGCAGGACAGGTTATCGCAGATGGTCCTTCCACAGCAAACGGAGAACTTGCTCTTGGTAAGAACCCGCTGATCGGATTCATGACATGGGAAGGTTATAACTACGAGGATGCGGTACTCCTCAGTGAAAGACTTGTTATGGACGATGTTTATACATCTGTTCATATTGAAGAATATGAATGCGAAGCCCGTGATACCAAACTGGGACCGGAAGAGATCACACGTGATGTTCCTGGCGTGGGCGACGATGCACTGAAAGATCTGGATGAGCGTGGTATTATCCGCATCGGTGCTGAAGTACGTGCCGGCGATATCCTTGTTGGTAAAGTTACTCCTAAGGGAGAGACAGAGCTTACGGCAGAAGAGAGACTTCTTCGTGCGATCTTTGGTGAGAAAGCACGTGAAGTACGTGATACTTCTCTGAAAGTACCTCACGGTGAATACGGTATTATCGTAGATGCCAAGGTATTTACAAGAGAGAACGGCGATGAGATGTCACCTGGTGTTAACCAGTCCGTACGTATCTACATCGCACAGAAGAGAAAGATTTCCGTTGGTGATAAGATGGCCGGACGTCATGGTAACAAGGGTGTTGTTTCCCGTGTACTTCCTGTTGAAGATATGCCATTCCTTCCGAACGGACGTCCTCTTGATATCGTGCTGAACCCTCTGGGTGTGCCTTCCCGAATGAATATCGGACAGGTCCTGGAGATTCACTTAAGCCTTGCTGCGAAAGCACTTGGATTCAACGTTGCAACTCCTATTTTCCAGGGTGCAAACGAGCATGATATCCAGGATACACTGGAACTTGCAAACGACTATGTAAACACAGAAGACTTTGAAGAGTTCCGCGAGAAATACAAAGACATTTTAGCACCGGATGTAATGCAGTATCTGGATGAGAACAAAGCCCACAGAGCACTGTGGAAGGGTGTTCCGATTTCCAGAGACGGTAAAGTGCGTCTGCGTGACGGCCGTACAGGAGAGTATTTCGACAGTCCTGTAACAATTGGTCACATGCACTATCTGAAACTGCACCATCTGGTTGATGATAAGATCCATGCACGTTCTACAGGTCCTTACTCTCTGGTAACACAGCAGCCACTGGGTGGTAAAGCACAGTTCGGTGGACAGCGTTTTGGTGAGATGGAGGTTTGGGCACTGGAAGCATACGGTGCATCCTACACACTGCAGGAAATCCTGACAGTAAAATCCGATGATGTTGTTGGACGTGTTAAGACATACGAAGCAATCATCAAGGGTGACAATATTCCTGAGCCGGGTATTCCGGAATCCTTCAAGGTTCTCTTAAAAGAACTTCAGTCTCTTGGTCTGGATGTGAAGGTACTCAAGGATGACAATACAGAAGTACATCTTCTTGAATCTGTAGATTACGGTGACACAGACCTTCGTTCTGTCATCGAGGGAGATTCCAGAAGACATCATGACAGAGAAGAAGACTACGGCAAACATGGCTATACAAAGCAGGAGTTTGACGGAGAAGAACTCGTTGACATTGACGAGGATGAAGATGAGGATGACTTCATTGAGCTGGATGAGGCTCTTGAAGACAATGACGAAGAGTAAGAAAGGGGAAAGAATACATGGCAGAAACAACTAACGCCAATGAAACATATCAGCCAATGACTTTCGATGCCATCAAAATCGGACTGGCGTCCCCTGAGAAAATCAGAGAGTGGTCAAGAGGCGAGGTTTTAAAACCTGAGACCATCAACTACCGTACCTTAAAGCCGGAGAAAGACGGACTTTTCTGTGAAAGAATCTTTGGACCGAGCAAGGACTGGGAGTGCCACTGTGGAAAGTACAAAAAGATTCGCTATAAAGGTGTTGTCTGCGACAGATGTGGTGTAGAAGTTACCAAATCCTCTGTACGTAGAGAGCGTATGGGACATATCGAGCTGGCTGCTCCGGTATCCCACATCTGGTATTTCAAAGGAATTCCGTCCCGTATGGGACTGATCCTTGACATTTCTCCGAGAACTCTGGAGAAAGTTCTTTACTTTGCTAACTATATCGTACTGGATCCGGCTAATTCCGGACTCCAGTACAAACAGGTACTTACAGAGAGAGAATATCAGGATGCACGTGAGGCTTATGGATATGATTTCCGTGTAGGTATGGGTGCAGAATCCATCAAAGAGCTTCTTGAGGCAATTGATCTTGAGAAAGATTCTGTTGAACTGAAAAAAGAATTAAAAGATGCTACAGGCCAGAAACGTGCCAGAATCATCAAACGTCTGGAAGTTGTAGAATCCTTCCGCGAGTCAGGAAACCGTCCTGAGTGGATGATCATGACAGTGATTCCTGTAATCCCGCCGGATCTTCGTCCTATGGTTCAGCTGGATGGCGGACGTTTTGCTACATCTGACTTAAATGATCTTTACAGAAGAATCATCAACCGTAACAACCGTCTGAAGAGACTTCTGGAATTAGGTGCACCGGATATTATCGTTCGTAACGAGAAACGTATGCTTCAGGAAGCTGTTGATGCCCTGATCGACAACGGTCGTCGCGGACGTCCTGTAACAGGTCCTGGAAACAGAGCCCTGAAATCCCTTTCTGATATGCTGAAAGGTAAATCCGGACGTTTCCGTCAGAACCTTCTCGGTAAACGAGTTGACTATTCCGGACGTTCCGTTATCGTTGTAGGACCGGAACTTAAGATTTATCAGTGTGGTCTTCCGAAAGAGATGGCCATTGAGCTGTTCAAACCTTTCGTTATGAAAGAGCTTGTTGCCAACGGAACTTCACACAACATTAAGAACGCCAAGAAAATGGTTGAGAAGCTGGAGCCTGCTGTATGGGATGTTCTGGAGGATGTTATCAAAGAACATCCGGTTATGCTGAACCGAGCACCTACACTGCATCGTCTTGGTATCCAGGCATTCGAACCGATCCTTGTAGAAGGTAAAGCGATCAAACTGCATCCGTTGGTTTGTACCGCATTCAACGCTGACTTCGATGGTGACCAGATGGCCGTACATCTTCCGCTTTCACAGGAAGCGCAGGCAGAGTGCCGTTTCCTTCTGTTATCACCGAACAACCTGCTGAAACCTTCTGATGGTGGTCCTGTAGCCGTTCCTTCACAGGATATGGTCCTTGGTATTTACTACCTGACTATGGAAAAAGAAGGAGCAAAAGGCGAAGGTAAGTGCTTTAAATCTGAAAATGAAGCATATCTTGCTTATGAGAACAAGGTAATCACTCTTCATTCCAGAATTAAAGTAAAGAGAAGAGGAATGAGACCGGACGGAACAATGGGAAGCCGTATTGTAGATTGTACAATGGGACGTCTTCTTTTCAACGAAATCATTCTTCAGGATTTAGGTTTTGTTGATCGTTCTGATCCAGATAACTTCTTAAAGTTAGAAGTTGATTTCCAGTGTGGTAAGAAACAGTTAAAACAGATCCTTGACCGTTGTATCAGTGTACATGGAACAACGAAGACAGCAGAGGTTCTTGATAATATTAAAGCTCTTGGATATAAATATTCTACAATTGGTGCGTTGAGTGTATCTATTTCAGACATGACAGTACCAAAAGAAAAAGCAGATATCCTTGCAGCAGCTCAGAAACAGGTTGAGTACATTACAAAACAGTACAGACGTGGTTTCATGACAGAAGAAGAACGTTACAAAGCAGTAGTACAGACATGGTTCGCTGCCGATAACGAACTTACAGATAAACTGATCAGTGGTCTTGATAAGTACAATAACATCTTCATGATGGCTGACTCCGGTGCCCGTGGTTCTAACCAGCAGATCAAGCAGCTTGCAGGTATGCGTGGATTGATGGCCGATACATCCGGACGTACGATCGAGCTCCCTATCAAGTCAAACTTCCGTGAAGGTCTTGACGTACTGGAGTACTTCATTTCTGCACATGGTGCCAGAAAGGGACTTTCTGATACAGCGCTTCGTACAGCTGACTCCGGTTACCTGACAAGACGTCTTGTAGACGTATCACAGGAACTGATCATCCGCGGCAACATCGACGGAGGTATGATTCCAAAAGTGAAGGCCTGCATCACGGCGCTTTCCGGCGGTGCGAAAAAAACGCATATTATTGATGGACGTGCTGAGCATACAATCTTAATGGAGATATTCAGTGATGAAGGCGTGGGGACAGAAGTAGTAAAAGAGCTGTAAAGGCTGCTGAGAATAAAAGGATTAGAGGGGATCGCAATGGACGCAAAAACAATTATCGACCAAACAGAAAAATATTATTTGCCGGTCTTTGGTCGATATCAGCTGGCACTTACCCATGGTAAAGGCTGTAAGCTTTATGATGCTGACGGTAATGAATATCTGGATTTTTTAGCAGGGATAGCAGTTAATTCTTTGGGACACGCACACCCTGCACTGGTAAAAGCTATTAGTG
>ERZ1026963.996-NODE-996-length-13494-cov-4.329042_pt1 | contig 13494 bp, 8 predicted proteins | sample MGYA00519566_ERZ1026963 | MGnify/ENA primary metagenome ERZ1026963 (study PRJEB26926, sample SAMN06164512) | human gut metagenome | biome: ENVO:00009003; feature: ENVO:2100002; material: ENVO:00002003 | host: Homo sapiens | place: USA | collected 2012 ... | reverse complement strand
GGAGATGTGTATAAGAGACAGAGGCCATGGTCTACGATTTCACCTTTCATGGGGTCATCGGTAGAGAAGACGTGGTAGTCTTTCATATTGAAATGGTCACCGTTGTCATTTTCGGGGATACCGCTTTCCCAGTCGTGGGAAGGGTAGATGTAAAGACGGTCGTTGAACACATGCACGGCAGGGTCTGCCATATAATCTCCGGGTACCAGGTATCTTTTTTCTTTCTTCATGACTCTATAATTTTAAAGGTTAATATTCTTAATTTGTTTCATCTTATCGAGAAAATAGTTTCAGCTTGAAGAAGCTATAATTTTGCGATCCTCCAAATGGCTATGTGGCGATCCTCCAAATAGGTATGTGGTGATCTCACAAATAGGTATGTGGTGATCCACCCAATAGGTATGTGGCGATCTACCAAATATGAGTGTTCTCTCTGTTGATCTTTGCCTCTAATAGCCTCCTGTAGCATAAATGCCGACCATGGTTCCGGTAAAACCTCCGGCTGTCTGCGTGCTTATCAGGTCGGCGGAGGCGGGGTCGCCTACTTGCGTCCAGTTACCTTTAGGACTGGTGGAGTAGCTGAAGGTATAGTTTACTGCATTATCTCCTTCTACTTTCAGATATACTTTTTCATCTGTCCGGGTTAGCGGGCTGTTTGCCTGGCTGCACAGTCTGCCATGGCTGTATGTTTCCAGAAGCATGACGGGTTTGCCGTCTTGGTCCAATGTCTTTCCGAAGCGAATATAGCAATTATCATCATGGAAACAGATGATACCCGCGAAATCCTTCGGCTGTTGTGGCACGAAGTCCAAGCCGGTCTGAGCTGTGAATGTCCAATTGTTAATCCAGCGGCCGATGGCGGCAGGCTGACGCTTTTGGTTAAGATCAGTGCTGCTGGCGGTCATTTCCAACTGCCCTTTGCTGTTTATATCATAGCAGGGCACCAGTGGAGTGCGGATGAAAAATGCTTCTTTAGCCAGTCCGTTTGCTGTCCATAGTGGGGCAGGACCGTAGGAGCGGTCGGCGGTATAAGTGATGACATCATCCTCAGGAAGAATAATGGGTTGATTCTCTTTCCAGGTCACCGGGAGCATGAAAGTCTCGCGTCCCATCACGTCGTGACCGTTGCGGTAGGGGCGGACACCAAGGAAGACGGCGTACCAGTTGCCATCGGGAGTTTCCACCAGATCGGCATGACCGACGCAGGTAACCGGGTTGGGACGGTCGCCTGGCAAGCCGCGTTGCGTCAGTATCGGATTGATGGCACAAGGTTTGAAAGGGCCGAACGGAGACGCAGAGGTGAAGATCACTTCCGAGTGGTTGGGGCCTGTTCCACCTTCGGCAGCCATTAGGTAGTATGTGCCGTTGATGTGGTAGAGGTGTGGACCTTCTATCCAGCTGGGATGCTGGGTTTTGTCTACTCCCCCGTCAATAATCATCTTCTGTTTTCCTACGGTACAACCGTTTTTCCAGTCAAATTCGCGTATCCAGATAGCGCGGTGACCGTCATATTCGGGCTTTCCTGCCGGACCGTCATTGTTCACAATGTATGCTTTCCCGTCTTCGTCGAAGAGAAATCCGGGATCGATGCCGCCCACTTCGGGCAGGAAAGTGGGATCACTCCAGTTTCCTTTCTTCGGATCATCCGTGGTGACGAAGAAGTTGCCGCCACCGTCTACGGCTGTAGTGATCAGATAGAACAGTCCGTTGTGAGGATTGTATTTGATGTCCGGAGCATAGATACCGCCACTGATGCGCAGGCCGTCGTACATAGGCAACTGTGAGGGGCGGTTGAGGACGTAGCCCAGTTGTTCCCAGTTCGTCAGATCTGTGCTGTGCCAGATGGGTACGCCGGGGTAGAAGGCGAAAGAGGAGTTGACCATATAATAGTCGTTTCCTACGCGGCAGATGCTCGGGTCGGGGTAACAACCCGGTAACACGGGATTCAATGTACCCGGTGTGGTAACCTGATCAGTTGCTTTATCGGTATCCTTGGGAGCTACCGTATATGTGAACTCATCGAACACGGCCTTTTTAGGTTCCAGAATTTCTTTCAGGAAGGGCTTAGGCTGATAGTTACGGTCGAAGAGTAGGGGATATTCCCGTCTTCCCGGTACGGGCCAGTCATTCTTCCAGGAGTCACCGTCCGATACTCCCCAGGCGGTTACGCGTGTAATGACGTCCGAGTGCTTTATGAAAAGTTCCATGAACGATTTCATACGTGCATTCCACAGATTGGAAACACTATCCGGTAGAGCTTCGGGATAGGGATTTAAGGCTTTCTCAAAGGCTACTTTGTCGGCAATATTTGCTCCGCGGTTTATGGTTGGCAAAGCACTCATGTCCCATTCCGTTATCATTACTTTAGCGCCTGTGGAGGCAAAGGCGAGAAGGCTGGTTTCATATTCACCTATGCTGGGGTAATCCAATCCCATGTGTCCCTGCATACCTATGGCATCTATGCGCAATCCTTTTTCTTTGAGTGAATTGACCATACGCACCACTGCGTCTCGGCGTCCCGGTTCGTGCATACCGTAGTCGTTATAGTAGAGTTCCGCTTCCGGGTCTGCCTCATGTGCATATTGGAAAGCCAGCGGGATATATTCTTCTCCCAGTATCTCGTAGAACTTGCTTTTGCGGTAGCTTCCGTCTCCTTCGATGGCTTCGTTTACTACGTCCCAGCCTTTAATGCGACCTTTGTATCGGCCCACGATAGTATGAATATGGCTTTTCAGTCGCTCTTTCAGGACTTCGGGTGAAACATTCTTTCCTTCGGCGTCTACGCAGAACCAAGGTGAGAGCTGGGAATGCCACACCAGGCAATGCCCGATGATGAACATTCCGTTATCCTCGCCGAACTTAACGAATTCGTCTGCCAGGCTAAAGTCATATCTGTCTTCTTCCGGGTGTATCACTTCACTCTTCATGCAGTTTTCGGCCACAATGGAGTTGAAGTGGCGGCGCACTACATCGACTGCGCTGGTGTCGCGCCCCGCAGCCTGTTCGGAATTAATGGCGACACCGACAAGGAATTTATCACCGAGAATGTTTGTTAGAGTCGGGTCTGCTGCAACAGGTTTGTCACTATTACAAGACATTAATGCGGCAGCACAAACTGATAATGCTAAATACTTTAATTTCATGCTATAATTGGTATGATTTGGTTGCTGAAGGGATTTACTCTTAATTATACGGTTTTGAGGGAAAGTTGACGAGTTAACAAGTTGACAAGGGGACAAGGTTCCATGCGGCATAGGAGCATTGCGCAGCCCCTTGTTCCCTTGTCAACTCGTCAACTGGTTTCCTTCCTTTCTATACCATTATGAATAAATCCTATCAGCCTTTACACTTAATAATCTTCTTTACTTCTGCGTTCCGTCAGTTCAGCCTGCATCTCTTCATTATACTTCTTTGTAATAGGATAGAAGTACAGCGCTATGACGCCGATGAAGAACGTAACGGCCGGAATAATGCTGGATGAAAGCACGATACCATGAATAGCCGATTCGCTTTGTGCGATCCCTGCGCCCGATACATAACCGAAACCGGAGAGTAGGAAACCCAATATAGCACCGCCAATACCCAATCCGGCTTTCAGTGCAAATACCACACCTGCGAACACGAAACCCGTTGCACGGCGGTGATTGACATATTCCGAATGATCTGCCACGTCAGCAATCATAGCCCAAAGCAACGGAACGGTGGGAGCGTATGCCAAACTCTTGAGGAAGTTCAGGACGGACATCGTCTCTACATCCGTCTCATTCGGGAAATAGAAGAAGGCGGTGAACACTGCCGTCAGAGCCAAACAAACGATAAATACCGATTTCTTTCCGAAACGGTTGGCCAGGAAACCGGACAGGAAGATAACGCCGAAGAACTGTACCACTGCTCCCAGCATGTTGAACACACCGAAGCCCACTTCATACGCTTTTTCAGGACTGCTGACAATAAGACCGAAAGCATTCAGTATCGTATAGCCCACCGAATCACTGGCCTGTGTAGCCACCAATCCCAACTTATCGAGGAAGGCAAATAATGCGCCCGAATCTACATAATTCTCAAAGTAGTAGTTCATAGCGCTTCCCCACATGGCAAGGGTCGTGAAAAGGAAGAGCGTCAGGATGAACATAGCCCGCCAGGGAATATTCTTGAATACATCCTTGATGTCTTTCCGGGTATCAGTTTTCTGATTTGCCGGCGGTGTGATACGTTCGCGGCTGGAGAAGAAAGTAATAACCAGGAACACGAAACCGATGACTGCGAATAAGGAAATAGTGCACAGCCAACCGTGCCCCTTATCACCGCTTTCACCTGCGAACTTGCTTACCAACGGGAGCGTCAAGCCCTGTACCACAAACTGTGCAATGGTAGCGGCAACGAAACGGATAGACGTAATGCTTGTACGTTCCTTGATGTCACTTGACATTACACCGCCCAACGATGCGTACGGTGTATTGTTGAACGAGTAAAGCGTCATCAACAAGGTATAAGAGATTGTAGCGTACACCGCTACCAAACCTTTATCCTCGATGCCGGGATTGTAGAATGCCAGCACATAGAACACCATGAACGGCAATGCGGTCCAGAGTACCCATGGGCGGTATTTGCCCCATTTGGTTTGTGTCCGGTCGGACAATATACCTACGGTAGGGTCTACAAAAGCGTCCACAATGCGGGCAATCAGCATCACTGATCCTGCAATGGCGCCTTCCAGACCGAAGACATCGGTATAAAACTTGGTTTGATAAATCATCATCATCTGGAACACGAGGTTCGCAGAGCAATCTCCTAAACTATAGCCAATCTTCTCGGCCATAGACACTTTTTGACTTAGTGCGTTCATAGTGCTGTATTATTCAGTTATTAATAGTCAGTAATCAGTTGTTCGTTTGCTGTTATCCGTTTCCGGTTGTCCGTCATTTATTATTCTCCAGCGCACTTTCTGCTGCGCGTTGTCCCAGGGTTTTCTTATCCAATGGATGTATATCGTTCCATTCGCCCAGGTCACTGTTGCGGATGAGTCGGGTGTTCCGGTTGGTTTCAGCTACTTTAGCCTGTTCTTTGCGCATCTCAGCCCAGGCTTGCCGACCGCTGACGTCATCTCGAGACAGGAAGTCTGCCAGTTCTACAATGTAGAAAGGTAATTCCGGGTTGCCGAATGTGCTACGCCAATCAGCAATCATAGCTGTCAGTAGTGCGGCGTATTCATTGCGGCGGTCTACATTGGACTCTCCCTGATACCAGAGTACACCACAAATACTATAGTTTTGTAACGGGGCAATCATGGCATTGTACAGGCATACCGGCTTGTAACAGAAGAACATCATTCCCGGAGCCGGAGGCATGGAAGCACCTAATCTGTATTTCCATTCTCCTTGCAGGCTTACTTCTTCATTTCCGCAAACAATTTTATAAGGCTTCTCCTTTACAAAGTGCGGATAACCGTTATTGCTGATGAGGCGTATGGTTACTGTATTCTTTCCTGCTTTCAACACACCTGCCGGAATGGTATAGATGCGTGGAGGATACTGGTAGGAAACAGTACCTACGAATGTACCGTTCACATAGACGGAGTCTGCATCTACGATGCAACCTAAACGCAAGGTCGCTTCTTTTCCGTTCCAGTCTTGCGGTACTTCCACTTCCTTGCGAAACCAGTGCGAACCGTTTATCGGATTCAAACCGTTGGTTCCCCAGTCAGTAGAGAATAAATCAACGGTCTTCCAGTCTTTATCATTGTAGTTGGCGGCATACCAAGGTGTTGCTTCGTGCAGTCCTGCATCTCCCGGTATAGGGAAGTGTTCCAGCGATAGAAGCTCAAACCTTCTGTCTGTTTAATGCTTTTCAGATAAGCATCATCCTCATATTGCCGTTTATCATTAATATACTTCGGAAATTCTTTCAGTCCTTCTTCGCTTATCCATGCCTCAACGGGAGTTCCGCCCCAACTGGAGTTTATCAGTCCGACGGGTATGTTGTTCTTTTCATACATGGCTTTGGCAAAGAAATAGCCCAGAGCGGAGAAGTTCATGACGTTTTCCTGCGTCAGTGGTTTCCAGGCAACGTAATCCGGCAAGTCCGTTTGCGGTGCATGGAAGTTGAAGATATTGGGTACTTTCAGTTGCCGTATATTCGTGTTCTCGTAAGCGGAGATTTCATCACGGAACATATCCGTAACCCGGCTGACGGGCAGTTCCATATTGGATTGACCGGAGCATAACCATACATCTCCCACCAGAATATCTTTCAGTTCGATGTCATTTACTTGAAGGATGTAAGGCCCGCCGGGTTTCATGGCAGGCAGGGTGAGGGACCATTGGCCGTTTTCATCTGCTGTGGCTGTGTAAGTAGCTTTTAGTTTCCCACCTTTTACACCTGTAGGGGTGGCGTTCTTCAGGAACTTTACCTGTACGCTTTCTCCGGCATCTGCCGTACCCCATACTTTAATGGGTTGTTCGCGTTGTAGTACCATTCCGTCAGAAATCAAGGCAGGTAACTTTACCTTTGCGTTTACCATGGAAGTAGCGCAAAGGCAAAGTAACACTGCCAGACTCAACCTAACTTTATTAAAACTAACCTGATTCATATCTAATTTATCTTTTTATTCACTACTTAGCTACTACCTACTTATACTCATACAACTTCACATGAAGTATCTGGAAATCTCCCACTGAGATACGCACATGGCGCCCCTGATGGTCTTGATCACCATTCAAACGGCGGATATAAGAGAGCGTACCGTCCTCGTTTACCTTCACTTCATCTACGGAACCGATGCCGCATCGTGCCCCTTTCCACATCACCTTATCACTTATCACTCCATCACCCTTTCCTCCTGTCTGGGCAAATCCGTCTTCGCCCAACGCCCGAACTTTGGCCTGATTTTCTGTAGCTTTCTCAAACTCGATAACGATACCGCTACCTGCCACGATATACTCATTGGGTGCCAGTCTTAATAATACACCTCCACCTTCGGGCCATACACTGCCATCGGTGGCACGCGCATCCCAGGGAAGAGTAAAGAAATGGCGACAGGTTATCTTCAGCTCATCCTGATAAATGATACGTTCTTTATTTTCCTGATCGAAGAGTAATCCTTTCATTGCGCCTTTACCCTGATACTTAGCGAGCAGAGGTATGAACTCTTTCAGTGTACGATAGCTTTTCACCAACGGAGAGTTGGGAGAGTCGGAACCTCCTTCGATGGAGAACGGGCTGATACCGATGGCATCATGTTCACCAAAGATATAGAAAGCTCTTACTCCATTATTGTCTGTCAGTTTGATTTCGGGGATAAACAACGGGTTGTTGTGTAATTTATATTTAGCTACCCAGTCTGTAAAGCCATTGTCGTACAGGTCGGGAGCAAGAAGGTCGATGTTGGGCGCTCCGCAATGCCATATATCAATAAGGTGTGCCAGCGGACCGGCAGAAGGATATTCTCCCGGTTTCCGGTTGCGGCTGTTCATGGCAGCGTTCACGTATAGTGGAATATTGTAGATGGACCGGGCGCTTTGTGCCATTCTTTCCACATAGCGGGCGTAGTGCCAGGCCATAAATAATTCATCGGTGTAAATATCGGCTCCGAATACTTCTTGCCAGGTGCCTTGCTTCTTGCTACCTTGGCTTTCCCATTTCTCAAGCATTTGGGGGTGGAGCGTTTTCTTATTTTTCTGCAAGTAACTCATTAATTCAGCGGGCACCGGTGCATTGAACAGTGCGTTGGCCTCTTTAGAATAGTCTCTCGCATCTTCTAGCATACCTATCTCATTTTCTATCTGTATCATGATGACGGTACCTTCCTCTTTATCAATGGCTGCGACGTGTTCCATCCATTGAGAAAAAGCACGGTTGTCGGCTTGGAATACATTTTCAGAGAATGCGCTGGCTATTTCGAGTGGTTTTCCTTTTTGTGTATAAGCACGCGGGTATTTCTTATAGTTTTCTTTGAACCAGAGGGGAGCGTAGCAACTCATGGAGTTCTTCCAGGCACCGAACCAAAGAAAGATTACTTTCAGATCGTTCTGCCGGGCTTGACGGATGACTTTATCTGTGAGGGTGAAGTCGAATTGTCCTTCCTGCGGTTCTATCAAATCCCAGTATGCGGGAACGAGTACTGTATTCAGTCCCATCCGTTGCAGCTTCGGGAAGATACGTTCGATATCTTCTGTGCATGCTGCCGATGAATTTCCTAATTCACCGCCTAAAATAAGAAATGGTTTGCCGTCTACTACTAATTGAGTAGCGGTGCCTTGTTTCTGTAATGTACTCTTTTGAGCATTTACATACCCAACTGTCATTACACTCAAAACTAAAATTAAAATCCAATTCTTCATCGTTTGTCTCTGGTATTGATTTGAGATGTTTTCCATTGCAACAAAGATAGTGAGCTATAATTTAGAAAGCTTTTCGCAGTGTTGCAGAAAACTTCATTTCGGTTACATCATTCCTCAATGATGTTACATAATTTTTTGTTTATCGTACATTTCCCTGTTTCAGGGGGTAAAATAGGTGTTTTTACCGTATTCGGGAATAGTTTGGTAAATGGTTTGATGAATGGAATCCGGTAAGGCCGGAGCCTTACCGGATTTCCTGTCTTCACACTTTATTCAGCCGGAGTTTCTTCTCCTTCTGTTTCATACGCATTCTTCCAGTCGTCACCGCTGAAATCTTCACTGATATCTTTTCCGGCAATACCATCGCATACGCCTTTATAGGCATGTTTGCGTTCATAGTTTGCGTCGAAAAGGTTCGGTGCATCGCCTGACAGCCAATATTCATGCTCTGCGGCATTATCGCTCAGCGTCCAGATGGTAATACCTGACTGCTGAGATTCAGGAACGTTTGCTTTGTATGATTCAAAGATCATCTGATAAACGTTGGCCTGAGTTGCCAGTTGTTCGGCAGAGGGGCTGGATGTTCCTAATGCTACATCCAATTCTGTTACGCGAACCAGTTTTCCGGTGGCAGCCATTGTCTTGAACATGGCATCTATTTGTTCTCTTGTGATACTGGAAGCAGTCACGTGCATCTGGGTTCCTATACCGTCAACGGTTTGTCCATTGTCTTCGATGTAATTTACGAAGTCTATCAAAGCTGCAAGCTTACTTGGGTTTGTCTCCAGATTGTAATCATTAACATAGAGCTTAACGTCGGCAGCTGCATACTTGCGTGCATATTCAAATGCTTTCACGGCATATTCCTTACCGATGTAGTATCCCCAATAGAAGTGATCGTTTGCCCAGTTCAGGTTCAGACCGTTTTCTTCGTCTTCTACCGGTGCAGTGTCCGGCGCGTCCTCACCATTACTCATGAAGTTACCGTCTATGCCACGCCATTGATTGTTGTCCGCAATAGGTTCGTTGATGACATCCCATTCTTTTACGCGTTCCATTCCCTGATGTTGCAGCATACCTTTAATCCATGCTTCCATTGCACCCAGTAAAGCGGCTTTTTTCTCTTCAGGAGTCTTCAGTTTGTAACTTATGCCACCGGCGCGGGTTGATGCGCGTAAAGTCTGGGCTGTTGCAGTTTCTTTCTTTTCACCGAATTTGAAATTGTCAATGTAGTAAGTTCCGGCAACTTTTCCGTAGTTGATGCAGAGGCGAGCTATACCTTCATTACTACAAACAAATTCGCCTTCAATAGGTATCCACTGATCAACGGCTGTTGCAGCACTTACGTATCCTTCACCGCTACCGCCATTGGCGTCTTGTACCTGGAGTGTGAAGTCCGGATTGATGACGGTTGCCTTTACCATAGCAGAGTACATGTAGGTCTTTCCAACGGTTAATGTCTCTGGGAACGAGTGAGCGGTCTGAGCACTCCAGGAATCTCCATCGGAAGGATTGACCATCACCATGCAGTAATCACTGTTGTAGCCTTGTCCCTTTTCTGAGATAGTGCGGGTAGAGCCATTTCCCCAACCGAACCATGAGCCGAGAGTTCCGTCTTCAAACTTTCCGTCGTCTATGATATTGATCATCTTTTCCTCTATCTTCTTTCCGAACTTGAAATCATCCACCCATACCGTGCTTCCCGGTGTTCCGCCGAATTGGATGCCCACACGCTCGATGTCCTTAGTGTCGCTCTCTGCATAGGTAAATTCGCCTATGCAGCGGATCCACTCGGAAGGTGCCGTAAATGTATCTTTGTAGATGCCATCATAAGAAGAGTTCTGACCTATGAACTGAACGGCTATGTTCTGATCCGATTTCACCCAGAATGAGTAAGCGTACGTTACTCCTGTTTCGAGCATTCCGGTAGGCCAGAACAGCTGGCAGTCATAGTTCGCATTTGATTCGCTGGTCATGGTGAAGCGAATGGCGTAGTCACTGTCATGGCCCGGCTGCTCTACGCCATAGTTGTATTTGCCCCATAACCCTGTCCATCCATTTGCATTGCCTCCTTCAAATCCGTAGTTGCTGACAATATTCTCGCATACATCATCATCACCTACCTCAACGACAACTTCCGGTGCGATCAGTGATTTCAAGTATGTCTGTTTTTGCTGAGTATGCCAGAGGAAGTTATGCCCATATATCTGGATGTCGGCCGGAACCAGGTTCAGGAATGCGTCGATTGTTGTGAAATTCAATTCACCGTTTGCTTTCACTACAGCCGAATGTTTCATGGCGTTTCCGGTTGTAAACATCTGGAAGTTAGCATCGGCTATGGTTCTGTATGCCGCATCGTTGATGTATAGGTCGGCTCCTAAGCCAAGTCCTACATTCATGTTGGGAGCATATTGTGCCACATACGATTTTATGTAGTCATAATTTGCTATCTTTTCCTTTAATGCAAGGGGAATGTCGGAGGCTGTGATACTTCCGTCGGAGTTTTTCCATTCCATTATCTGGTCATCGCAACTACTCCATGTCAGTGCGCAAGCCATCAGTGGAAGAATAATTCTATTTAGTTTCATAATTCTTAATGTTTAATGGGTTTCTACTGAGTTTATTCCGTAGTTTCTTCATCTTCAGGATAATCGGAGATTGTGACAGTCTTGTAAGGTACTACACGCCAGTTGTCCAGATAGATACGGCTTGAGAAAGCTGTGGATGTGATGCTTACATCTTGGTAAGTAAAGTCTGTATTGACAAATCCCATACCGAAGTTTCTGTAAGTGGCGGCATTGCGGTCTTCTACCACATTTTGGAATACCGGGCTTTCTTTATCTTCTATCATGGTGGCGTATTTGTTGAACTGGCTAAACGGAATAGTTACAGTCTGCCAACCTGTGGTTGAGAATGGAACGATAGCACCTTCCTGAATCCAGGGAACATAGAATGCCACTTGATTGGAAGCACCATCATCGTCGGAACCTATACCTCCAAAATTGAAGTTGTTGAATAAGCTTATTTGCAGATGTCCTGTGCCGCTCCATGCTTCGGGCACATAAACGTCGAATTGCAATGCTACTTCGGTCAGTGGGGTAGTTGCCGGTATATAAGAATACATACGGCTCCAATCATCTGCTGCATCGTCATTGCCGGCTGTCCAACATTCGGATACACGCGGTTTGCCGGATATAACTCCTGCTTTTAATAAACGTTCGGGAACAATCTGAACGCATTTGCCACGTCCGCTATCATAAGGATCTTCTACAAGGTCGTCAGCATTTATCATCGAACCGGTTTCGCTCCAGCTCCAGAACCCTTGGCTGCCATTGCCATCGAAATCAAGTATCATACAGTCTGCAAAGTTGAAGTAAGCCGGAGTGGCTGCCTGTCCGTTGGCGCCTTCCGAATAGATGGAACCGCTTCCTGAATAGTTTTCCGGCATGATGAATGAATACCATTCACCGTCTTCATCACTTTCAATGTCGGCTGTGATTTCTATTCCGCCGGGCAGGGTTACTTTGGTGGTTTCCTGTAGGCCGGTGCCGTATACGGTTACTTTCTCCTTGTCCTTAGGTAAAGTATTGCTGATGCCTGTTATGGTAGGAGATGCTGCACGGATGATGAAGGGGTGCTCCAGCGTGGCGTCATCTTTTACGAAGCGGATCTTATTGCGGTCTGCCTCTTCAGCGTCTTCAACGGGGGTATTGCTGTTGATCTGAATCAACATGGAGTGGTCGGTTACGTAGGCGCGGTTAAAGTAAGTCTCATATCCGTTGATGTAGACTTTCTTCATGCCATAGAGTCCGCTACCTTCTACACGGATCAACTGTCCGAGGCGTGCGAAAGTAACCGGTCGGTCGGGTACAGACGATTCATAATCTTCCAGATAGATCTGGTCAACCACAATCTTTGTGCTTTGGTATTTGCTGTCAAAGTATTTATCCTCCTCATTGCATGAGGTGAGGCCTGCGGCCAGGCATGACAAGCATAATATCCATATATATTTTAAGCTTTTCATATCTTCTATAGTTTGTTAATCATTGAACAAATCATTTTCTGTGACTTCTTTTGCACCGAATTCGTAAGCTACCGGGTCGTTATTCAGAAGCGGATTACGTCCGCGGTCTACATCCGAGATAGGCAGTGTCAGATTGGCCGATGTAGCGGTTGAAACTCCGGTTCCGTCAGAAGTCTTTGCATACTGGCAGGCTTCTGTTTCATCCCATTCGTAACCGGCATTACGCTCCTGGCTGTTGAGGTAGTTCACCACTTCCTGTTGCTGGTAATAGGAACGGCGTAGCAGATCGTACCAGTACTGTCCTTCCAGAGCAAGCTCGATGCGGCGTTCGTAATGGATATCTGAATATGTGATGGTTGTCAGGGACGGCATACCGGCACGTTTGCGCACCGCATTGAAGGCGTCACAAGCTGCTTGTTCGCTGGTCGAAGCATTATTTCCAAGAATTGCTTCGGCAAGATTCAGATATACTTCTGCCAGACGCATCATGTAGGTATTCATTCCACTGCTTTGTGCATAGCTTTGGCCATTGTCGTCAATCTTACCTATCACGTATTTCTTGAAGTTACATTTGTTGTCATAACCGGTTTCGGTGACGTTATACGTGTACCCTCCGTTCTTGGTGTTGAGATCTGGATAATATTCACCTACGGTGGCGATAGTGTAATGGCGGCGGGTACGGTCTTGAGGATCGTAAGCGCGTACAAGGTCATAAGAGGCATAAGTGGCATTACCCCAGTTCTGTTCGCTTACCATAGTAGACCAGCCAAAATAGGTTGATATGGAATTATTGCATCCCCAACCGATGGCATCCGTGCTACCCTGCAACCACTGCAACTGGAAGATGGCTTCACTGTTGTTGTTGCATGTGCTTGGTGCGAAGAGGTCTCCATAGTTGTCGAGAAGTGAATACGGGCCTTCTTCGATCACCTTCGTGGCAGCTTTGCGCGCCATATCCAGATAGTACGTGTTGCGCGAACCGCGGTTGAAATCAGTAGCTATATTACTGCCGTTGTATTCGCCTTCAGTAGTCAAACCTGCCATAGAGAGATACATACGCGACAGAATAGCGTAAGCACTGTAACAAGTGACGCGACCTACATCAGATGCTGTCTCTGTCTCTTATACACA
>ERZ1026963.987-NODE-987-length-13590-cov-12.145992_pt1 | contig 13590 bp, 17 predicted proteins | sample MGYA00519566_ERZ1026963 | MGnify/ENA primary metagenome ERZ1026963 (study PRJEB26926, sample SAMN06164512) | human gut metagenome | biome: ENVO:00009003; feature: ENVO:2100002; material: ENVO:00002003 | host: Homo sapiens | place: USA | collected 2012 ... | reverse complement strand
CTTCATCTGTTTTATACCCTCTCGATATCCTGTTAATTCTGTCCGTAATATGCATCTGCACCATGCTTACGGAAATAATGCTTATCCTGTAATTCCTGCGGGGCAGGTGCTACCTGCGGATGAATCAGCTCCAGCATGACCGACTTTCCGCAGCGGCGGATACCGGTCATAACCTTGATCAGCTCCGTTCCACTTCGGTCCGCGCTGAGCAAAGGTCCACCGGACCTTTAGCGCCCTTGGAAAGTAAGACAACTGTCTCGACTATTGTTTCATTTTCCAAGGGCAATTCTTTCACTTCTGTTCCATTCACCGGGACAGGGAAGTTGAAGATAATCTTCCTAATCCAGTTGCCATCCGGCTGCTTTTCCGGGAATAACTCAATCCGCTCAATAAACGCCCGCATGAACTCCTTCCGCTCCACTTCGGAGGCTGCTTCATAGACCTGATCGAATGCCAGCAACAGGCGGTAGATATTATCACCCGAAATCTTCTCCTGCCGGATACTCCGTATCTGGCTTTGCACATCGTCAATCTGGACTTCAATCTCATCTATTGCGCCATATTGCTCGTCATATCGGCGCTGCAAATCAGAAATTTTCCGGTCATAATACGGGTCATTCACATCTAAACCGTCCATCTGCCGTTCCAGTCGGGCCTTTGTGCCTAATGTCTGCCGAAGCTGCGCCTGTAATGCTTCCAGCTGCTTCTCCAAATCGTTCGTATCGACAGCGGAGCCGATTTTCGCCTTGATTGCATCCGCAAACCGTGGGTCACTGACCATAGCAGAGATGATTGACGCTACCATGCGGTTCATTTCCATCTGCTCAATATTCAGCCGGAAGGTACACTCGTGGCCTGTTGGCGTCACCGTATTCTTGCAGTAATAGTAATAGCGGGTCTTTTTGTCCTTGCTGTGGGCTTTCGCAATATTCCCGTACAGGCTTTTGCCGCAGCAGGGGCATTTCAGAATACCGGACAAGATATGTGCGTGGGTAGGGTCATTGACTTTCTCACGCCGGTAAGCATTGATTTTCCGTTTTTCCTGCGCGAGGTTCCAATCTTCTTCTGAAATGATAGCCTCATGCTTCCCCTCGTACACAGGAAACTCCGATTGCTCAACTACGTGCATCTCATTCCGTGTGCCGATCTTCTTCTCTGTCCGGCGTCTGCCATAGGCGATTTTTCCCATATATACCGGATTATCAATGATACTCTTCACAAAGCTGGCAGAAAAACCGGGAATGGTGCCGTTCTGCCTTAACTTCTTCACAAAGCCCTGCCGGTTCAGATATTTTGCCACGCCACTGACACCATCGTTGGTGTGAATATAGCGGTCAAAGATGGTGCGGATCACGTCCACTTCATCCTCAGCAATCAACAGTTCGCCTTTTTCAAGGCGGTATCCATAAGGGGCAAAGCCACCGTTCCATTTTCCTTCACGGGCTTTCTGCTCCCGTCCGGCCATCGTCTGTGTCCGAATATTTTCACGCTCTATCTCTGCCACCGCAGAAAGGACAGAAATCATCAGCTTGCCGGAATCTTTGGAACTGTCAATGCCGTCTTCCACACAAATCAGATTGACACCGAAATCCTGCATCAGCTGCAAGGAATTCAGAACGTCAGCGGCATTCCTGCCAAACCGGGACAGCTTGAACACCAGCACATATTCCACACCGTCTTTGCAGTCCTGAATGTCTTGCAGCATCCGCTGAAATTCGTGCCTGCCCTGAATATTCTTGCCGGAAAAGCCTTCATCAGAATATTCACCAGCCACTACCATATCTTCGTATTCAGCGTATTTCCGCAGTTTGTCTCGCTGAGCATCCAGACTATATCCGTCCACCTGCATGGATGTAGATACCCGTGTGTAGAGATAACATTTTGTTTTAGTTTTCTTCATGCAGGCCGCCCCTTTCTTCCAGCTCTAAACATTCATCCGTTACTTTCTTCTTCGCCAGACCTTCATTCTGAATGTAGTACTCCAACAAACGGAGTACATATTCCGGCGCATGGCGGTTATCCAGTTCCCATTCTGTCACAGTCCGATAGGGAATCTGAAAATATTTACAAAATTCCTTGCGATTCATGCCAGTGCTTTCCCGCAATTCTTTTATTTTGGTTTTGCAGTCCATTTCATTTACCCCATAAAGCAAAAATACACGTTGCGTATTTATTATAGCATACGCCAAACAAATACGCAACGTGTAAATTTAATTTATATCAAGCGGCTTTGTCAAATTCCTGATACACAGGAACGGGTTGCTTTCCTGATGCCGCAGACTGTGTACGGCCATCCTTCTCAGTCTCCTGCATCTGCCCCAACAGCTGTGGCCCGTACTTCTGCAACAGCCGCGCCATCACATCAACACAGCGGTCAAATGCCGCATTATATTTCGGATCATCATAAACTTTGCTCAATAGGCCGCTCCTTTCCTCTATGGCTGCTCTGCGCATAGATGTTCAAAACTTCTGCCGGTATCTGTTCCAAAATCGCCACGGCACTGTCATAGTCGCGCCGCAGCTTGAGGTCTTCGATCTGCTTTAGGGTGCTGACCTTCTGCGCCGATGCAAGAGATTCTTCCAGTTCGGCATTTTTCGTTTTCAACTTTTTGTTTTCGGATGCTGTTTTCGTGAAGGCTACGCCATATTTCCGCAGCAGTGTGTCCATCTTCTCCACGCTGGGAATATAGGTATCCAGAATCTTGCAGATTTCCTCCGCCCGGCTTTTGGCGTTAAAGGGATTGATTCCAGTGAGCAGATCCTCCAGTTTGCTTTTCTGTTTGGTCAGTCTGGTCATCTCCTTAAATACGCGGGGCGGGATATGGTCGCGCCCGGTCAGGCTGGCGCTCTCGCCACGCTCCAAATCTGGAAACTTCTTGACCATGTGTTTCCAAAACTCATCCTGCCACCAGGTCAGCTTCTTTTTATTGCCCATGATGTCTTTGGCGCTGAGCCTGCCATCCTCCGTCAAAGGGACAAAACAAAGGTGCATATGGGGCGTTTTCTCGTCCATATGCACCACGGCGGATATAATTGTCTCTTTGGACTGATGCTGTTCCAAAAAGTGCAGAGCTTCCTCGAAAAATACCCGAATTTCCGCCCGTTTCTTTCCCTTAAAGAACTCCGGGCTGGCTGTGAACAGCGTCTCGATCATACGGATACTGTCTTTCCGGGTACGGCATCCGGCAGCGGCAATTTGCCTCTCTGACTCGGCCCGGTACTTGCCGGGCGGTTTGACCAGATGGAAGTTGTACTTGCTTCGGCTGGTATCCACATCGGGATTACTGGCGTACTTTTCCTTTGTGCGCTCGTTATGGGCCTCGATATTGCCGATTTCAGGCCCCTTATATTTGGCAAATCGCATAATCGCGTATTGTGCTTTTTCCATACTCAATCCCTCCGTTTCTGCCAGACAATGTCATATCCCAGCACGTCAGCCAACTCCACGGCCTCCCGATACCGCAGCGATTCCCGCTGCAATTTTCCGGAAAGATTGGATACGCTGTCGCTCCACCCATACTCATCGTGCAGCTGGTCAACGACTTCCTGCATGGTGTAACCGGCGCGGATGATCTGCGCCTTGATTTCGTTTCGGATACTTGACTTCATAAAATATATTCCTCCATTTTCGCAAGTGAAGCCCTTTGTCACTTGATAGATAAAACATGATTTTCGGTTGCGTCATAAAAAGAACCGGCTACGCTGGGGAGCGCACCGGCTTTGGTCAATGGTGAAATTTGTGCAAATGCTGTTTTGCGATAGAAATGATTCCCTGCGTATCGTTGGTCAACGGCGGAATATTCGACTTCACAGAAATGCGGGACTTTTCACTGTTCGGGCTGTATTGTCACAAAATGCTGCAATCTGTACGTCGTTCCGTGAGCCGCCATCCGGCGAACTGTATACGGATAAAAGAGAAACATTTCGCTGTTTTGAGATTGCTCTAAAATATGCCTGCAAAATCACCGCTTTTACTGACCGCTTCAGGTGTGGTCAAAATGACCACACCTACTTCACAGCACAAAAGCGCGAAGAATTTCACGGTTCTGGTGGTGGACAAAATATCCATAACCACTTTTACACATCAAAATAGGTGTACCCAAAATGGGCACGACCACTTTATCCAAATGAAGCGCCTCTACAATATATGAGGTAACAGGGTCAATCGCTGCGTACATACGTACCGGCGACCAGATCGGAAATCAATCCCGCCAGTCTTCCGGTACGTACGTACACTGTGAAGCGTCCGTAAACTCGTTTATATGCGGCCTTGCCACTGCCTCGATCCCCATAAAGCCCCATACCCGGCGTCCTGCCGAATTGGTAATCGTGTTGCAGTGTTCCAGATTGTACTTACCGCAGGCTGCCACCAGCGCATCGCTGAAGCTGCGGCGTTTGAGTGCAGTCAGGCTATTTTCCTCGCACCACATCCGGTAAATGTCGTAGCAATCCTTTGAACTGATGGACGCATCCGCTTTCAGCCGGATATAGCCCTCGGATTCCAGAAAATCAAACACGTTATTGTTGTCCCGCTTGACGGCCTCCCGGTTCTCTTTGGTGCGCTGGCTCTCGGTGAACTTGAAGTTGTTCGCTACCAACCGCTGCAATCCCGCAAAAGCCCACAGCAGAATGCCCTCCACCTCGGCCTTCATCTTCTCTGCCAGGTCGGGATCATCCACACGGTCGGCAGGTTTCTCTTTGGCGGTCAGCACCAACTGCCGCCGATAAAAGCCATCACTGCGGTCAAAGAGAGCCTGCAAGTCGCCATTGCTGAATGCCAGCAGCCGGGCGCACATCCATCCCTGATAGCTCTGCTTGCCTTTACGCTCCAAATCCATTTTACCCTGTGCGGTGACGATGGATTTGACATAGTTGGTCTGCCGCAGGGCCTCCATCCGCATATCATCATCGACACACAGCAGAATGTGTTCCAGATCAGCGCGGGCAAAACGGTTCTCGGAAATTTTGCCGATGCTGCCGTCCTTCATGTTGCTGCCGAACAGGGCGGACAGCACCGCGCCGATCTGGCTCTTACCCTCGCCGCCATTGCCCTTAATGACCATCATGCGCTGTCCCTTGTTGCTGGGGATCAGGCAGTAGCCGATATATTCCTGCAAAGTGGGAATGTCCTCCGGGTAAAGAAGCCCATCCAGAAAAGCCAGCCAGCGGGTCGGCGTGGGCGCATCGGGATTATAGGCCACCGGCAGGCGGCAACGCACGATGTCCGGTTTTCCCTCCGTAAAGGAGCCATCCAGAAACAACGTGCCGTTTGCCAGATGAATGCGGTCAGCCTCCGGCGGGAAATCCTCTACCAGCGCCGCCAGCTTCATCAGCTCCACGATATTGCTGATTTTGCGGGGGATATTGCTGACCGCACAGCATTTCAGTTCCTCAAAAATTTCTCCACGCAGTGGCAGCTCATCGGTCACGCGGCCATCAGGCGTGAAAAAAGCCCCGTTTGTGTAGATGATTTTGTGTCTGCCGAGAAAATCATCACAAAACAGGGCTTCATTGATACTCTTGCCGTCAAACCAGATGGGCTGGTTGGCCTCACGCGATTGCTCGTTCTTCGCCACGGTGCTGCACCTCCTTTTCCAGACGTCTGAGCCGCTGCTCCAGCGCGGTGATAGTGCCGTCCTTCAGCAGCATATCCACCGCTTTCACACGCTGCTTCAGTTCCGCAAACATGAGAACGTCCAACAAATCATTTACATACTCGATCATATGACAGGCTTCCACAAAGCGGTCATCCAGTTCATCCTCCGGCGATTGCGGGGCATATTCGACCTTCCAGCGTTCCAGCAGATGCAGATAATCGCAGAGCACCCGCTGGCAGTGTATCTCATCGTTGCGGAAAGCCCGCGCCAGCGGATAGGGCTTTTTCAAAGCCATCGCTGCCGGGGGCTTGTCCGGGTCGATGCCAAAGTCATAGGCCAGCTTCTTTGCGGCCTCGTAGCTGCTCAGGCCGAACAGCCGCGCCACAAAATCGATCACATCCCCGGTAGCCCCGCAGCCAAAGCAATAGAAATAATCCCTGTTCAGCTTCATGCTGGGATGCCGGTCATCGTGGAAGGGGCAGCAGATCATATCGCCCCGGTTGACCTTACAGCCGTAGTATTCGGCGGCCTGCTTCACGGTGACAGCGGATTTTACAGTTTCAAATAAATTCATAGGCTTTGTCCTCCATTATTTATTGACGGTATCTGCCCGTCTGCCTGAATATACGGGGAAAAAGCCTATAAACCGAAAAATCCGCTAAAAGTGCAAGAAATGAAAAAACGCCGCCCTGAAATCTTGCAAAAATGCAAGACCTCAGAGCGGCGAAGCCAGCGGAAAGCATTTGCCCGCGCTGGTTTTATCAGGTATAATGGATAAAGAGAGTTTTCAGAAGAGAGGTGCGTCACATGGAGGGAGCCTATCTGCCCGGCAATATCCGGCAGCGGATGCAGGAGCTTATGAAGGAACATAAAATTACCCAGGCACAGCTGGCGACCCGCATCGGCAGCACCGAGAGCGCTATCAGCCGGTTTGTCAGCGGTAAGACTGATAAGATCAGCACAGAACATTTGCTCCGCATTGCGAAAGTGTTTGAAGTCTCCACAGATTTCCTGCTGGGGGAAGTCAACACGCCCGACCGGACAAATTTTGATATTGAAGAACTGGGCCTGTCGGTGCAGGCGGCGCGGAATCTGTACACCGGAAAAGCCAATGCAGAGATCGTCAACCGCCTTTTGGAAAGCCCTCGCTTTGCAGAAGTCACCTATATGATTGAGCAATATTTTGACGATACGCTGGCCGCCGGTTTCGCCGGACAGAACCAGATGCTTACTACTCTCAGCGCCATGCTGCGCCGAAACAATAAAACAGACGCTGCGGTGCAGGCGGCCAGAACTGTCAACCGGCAGAAAGTTCCCGTATATCAGGCAGACCTGACGATGATACAGAACACATTTATGGCGGCGCTGCGGGAAGTGAAGAAAGAGATCGGCAACGATTTCACAGCAGCGCAGTCCTTGACCAAGGGCATCACTCAGCAGATGTTTACCGAACTCACCAAAGGGGCGGATGTTCATACTCCGACCATCACGCCCGAAATGATTTCCGCCGCCGTCACCCAGAGCGCAGCGGGGATGGACGGTGTGCAAAAGGAAGCATTAGACAAGTTCGGTCAGGCGCTGACGGAATTTCTCCAATCCACCTTAGACCACGCGCAGGAGAAGCAAAATGCCGACCCGGAGCAATGAGCAGCTGTGCAGACTGGCACAGAAAGGGGATACGGCTGCCCGTGACATTCTGCTGGAAAAGAATCTGGGATTCATCCGAAAAATTGCGCTGGAGCAATACCGAAACATGGGGCTGGATGAAAATGATATTGGAATTGATTTGGATGATTTGATGCAGGAGGGAAGTATCGGCCTGCTGAACGCGATCCCTTTGTTTGATGCCGGACGGGGCATGAAATTTCTGACCTATGCAGCACCGGCGCTCCGCAACGCCATGACGGACTGCATCCGCGCCGCCCTCGGTTTATTTGAGCAACGGATGGTGGATAAGAAAGACGGCCCCGGCTTCCAGAGAGTATATCTGGATGACGTTCTCTCAGAGGATGAACGGATGCTGCGGATCGAAGCCATAGCCGACCCTCACACCCAAACGCCGGAGCAAATCTATATCCAAAAAGAGCAGCTGATAGAATTGTATGCGGCGCTGGACAAGCTGACAGCCAGAGAGCAGACCTATCTGCTGTACCGCTATGGCTTTACCGATGGAATCGAGCACCCGCTGATCGGCGCGGCGCTCCATTTCCATCTCAGCGAGAGCTGGACAAAGAAGGTGGAGGGCGAGGCGATGGACAGCCTGCGCGGAAAGCTGCCGTGGTGGTTCTGATACGATGGGAAGCAGCGGCTGACGGGGGCTTTGATATACCTTTGTTCCGCAAATGACACGGCTGACAGACAGTGCTTGCCCGCACCGCCTGCCAGCCTTTTTCTGTCGCTTATGCTGCCCCGCAAGGGGCAACCTTTCCCGCCAGAACGCCGCAACTGTGGCCACACTTTTCAGGGTGTGCTACAATTCCGGCTGCCATCTGCTCCACAAAGGTATAACACACTAGACTTTCCTACGGAAAATCGTGTGCCACGAAACCGCCGGTTTCTTTGGATTCTTCCGGTCAAAGGGGAACACTATCCCCTCTGAACACCCCAGACAAAGGAGAACGCTGTTCCCTTTTGGAATCCCCTTGCCAATAGGGATGCTACCGCCCTATTGAATGATTTAGATAAAAAACAAAATAAAGCATAGTTCGCCAGCACACCGCTATTCTGTCATTACCTTACACAGACATCTTGTAACTTTTTCGTTAAGCCTATTGACTCTGATACTTCGGAAGAGATATAATATAGTTGCTACTTAGCGAGCCTAAATAGCAAAGCTAAAGAGAGGCGACGATATGAATAACAAATATGTCCAGCAATTCAAAAAAGGCTCTCTGGAAATGATACTTTTATGCCTAATCGGACGCAAGGAGACTTATGGATATGAAATTATAACTGAATTGAACAATAGTGCGTCTGTTTTGGGATATGCGAAAGAGGGAACCATTTACCCCATTTTGTATCGTTTGCAGGAAGCAGAACTAATCAAATGCCGATTGGCTCCGGCTGCGGCAAATGGCGGCTCAAAAAAGTATTATTCTTTAACGGATAAAGGCAGGAATGTACTTGATGAACTAATCTTATTTTGGTCAAGCTATGAAAACTGCGTAAACGGCTTTATAGAAAGTTATCAACAAGCGAGGGTATCCAAATGAAAGAACAATATATCAAACAGGTTGAAAAGGAACTATCTTTACCACGCAAAATGAAAAAAGAGGTTGTACGTGACTTGAATGAAGTTTTTGCGTCTGCTATGGAGCATGGAGAAACAGAGCAGCAGATTATCCAGCGTTTGGGGACGCCAAAAGAATTTGCAGACAGCACCGCAGAACAGTTTGGCATTGATAACACCAAATCGAAAAAAAGGAACGGTATCATTTCTACTCTTGCTGCGCTTGTTATCGCGGCTGCTGCCTTTTCGGTATATGCTGTTACACAATCAGGAAAAGTACCAGAAGGAGCAATCGGACAAGCCGACGCGACAACAAATATACAGATTGAGGGCGCGTTTGCCTTTGATATTTCGCAAATCCTTTTGGCTATTGGGTTTGCAGCAACAGCTATTGCTCTTTTGTTAATTATCCGAACCATACACAAAAACAGGAGGTAACCAATGAAGAAATATATTTCTGTATTCACAATCATGATTATGATTTTTTTGGCTGCGTGTTCTAATCAAAATACATCATCTACACCGACAAGCAATGAGAACAATACGCAATCTAATAGTGTTACAAAATTGGACGAGGGTGTTTGGCCTGAGAATGAGTACACAGAGGGGCTTCCTGTTGCGCCTGGTACGGTTGCATGGGCTACACTTGATACAGAACATGAGAATTGTAATATCAACCTTACCGGTATTAGCGAAAACGACTATAACGAGTATATGGAGCTTTTGAACCAAGAAGGCTTTTCCGTAATTGAAAATGTGTCAGAGGAAATCGAGGGAGAAAACTATGTTTCTATCGGGACACTTTTATCAAACGACGAAAAGTGGTTAAGTATCAGCTACATACCCAATAGTCTAACTATCTACATTTCCTTTGACAATAACTGAAAGAGATCACGGAATAGCAAAGCCAGCCGAGCCAGCGGGCGGTCAAGATGAACGGCGCAAGCGCCGCCGTTGACAGCCCCGCCCGCCTTTGCAGATAGGCAATCAAGGGGCGACAGCAAGGAGTGCTGCCGCCCACAGTATTATCAGAGAGGGAGAATTCTATGAGAAATCGGATTGTAAAAGTGACAGAAGTTGTAGTCAGAAGCGCTTTTTACATCATCTCAAACTATGTATTTGTTAGCATGGGACTATCATTTCATACTCAATGGATTTCAATTCTATTTTTGCTTTCAATGGTATGGTCTACTATTGATTACGGAAAGTCCATAAATGAAATAATCGAAAAAAAGGTAATTGCTGAAATACTATGTATATGTTGCATTGCACTGAGTATAGCGATGGCATATTTTGTGGGATATATTCAAGGAGCATTCGTTTCCCTCTGAAAATACAGGGCCACAACTTTCCGCTTAATATATCAGTATGGAACAAGTTATCAAAAAGTCATGAATGCTCGTAGCTCACCGGCCCGGCCAGCAAAAGCAGTAAATCTGAAATTGATTTACTGCTTTTTTGCTCAATAGACTCTTAAATCATCTGAAAATATTTCAACGCATCCCTGATCGCCGCTTCCTTCTCCGGCGGACATTTTGGCACTTTGGCATCTTCCTTCTTTGACAGGTTATAATTTTGCCCCACATCCAGCCCGCACTTGCGCTTTATCTGTGAGATGTACAGGGAAGATACCTTCAAACCGGTATGCTCCAACACATACGCCTTGATCTGCTCATAAGTCGCGCCCTTCTGGAAGCCGGACATATCCATATCTTCCAGCGAGAACTCCACCCGCACCTTCTTTGAGTCGATTTCTCCCTTGGAAAGCAAAACAACCGTCTCGACATTTGCGGTCCAGGGGAACTGGTCCACGGCCACGGCCTTGTCCACGCGGTAACTGTTCTCCAGAAACACTTCCAGATCCCGCACAAGGCTGGTGGGTTTGCAGGAGATGTAGACAATATGATCCACGCCGTAAGCAATGATCTTAATGAGTGCTTCTATTAGGTGAATATCAAAAGGAGTTTTATATGCCTAAAACAAAAATACACCATAATATAAAAACAAGCAAGTTAAAACTTATGCGAATCACACGTCATCTTAAGCAGTCAGAACTTGCAGACCTTTCCGGAGTACCTTTGAAATGTATTGGAAATTATGAACAACTACGGAGAGATATCAACCATGCGCAAGTTTGCATCGTATATCGACTCGCAAAAGCTCTTGATTGTTCCATTGAGGAATTGCTCGATACCGACTTGCTGTAGTCTTGCATATTTACATCAAATAACAAAGTTAACGTAAAAAGGCGGAGAACACCCCTTCTAGTTCTCCGCCTTTGTAATAATCACCCATGAGAAGGATTTTATGGGTAGTCTCAGGATATCATACCTGCTGCCGATCCGTCAATTATAGAATGCCATCTGAATGCTGTTGTATCCTACTTTTCCATCCGCAGTAAGATTCAGCTTTTTCTGCGTTGCAATGGTCTCTTTTCTCGCATCTTTTCCATACTTACCATCTACGCTCTGGTCATGCCCTAAAATCTCATTGCAGCGTGTCTGCCACCACTTAACTACTTCACCAGTGGACCCTACCTTATAAGTCAGTCCGAATTTCTTTGCCTGCAAGCAGATCTGCCGTCTTACATACTGAGTATTGGGACCATCTTTGCCATCTTCGGCCAGCTTTCTCCCCTTTGCATCCCGGTAACCGTCAGCATTTGCGGCACGTTGGAAGTTCTGGATGTTAATGTTACATACTTCCTCACGCTCCGCCGGTACTGACACCATTTCAAAGTCTGTATAAAAAATATTGATATCACACTTGCCACTGATTCCAGGCACAACTCCAGAGGACGTATACTGCCAGATATCGGCCAGATTCAGTTCAGCTTCGCTCAGAGACACTCCGTACCTAGCATACCACACATACACCTTTCCCAGCGCTGCCACAATCTTGTCCATATCAAAGTAATTTTTAAGGTAATCCCGATTGGTGTAAATCACCGGGACGTGTCCTCTTTCCTTTACTCTCGACAAAAACGCAATAGCCATATTCGTTGCCAGTTCTTTGGTGATATTTACCCCCTTAGTTCTGGCATAGCGTACAGTGTCATATTCGCAGTCATATGCGACAGGACATTTTTCCCAATATTTCTCGACCTGATCACAGCAATAGTCCCCTTCGTTTCTTGCCATGAGTTCAGAAAACGCATAAGAAAACCAGTAAATAATGGCTAAAACTCCCAGATTTACGCATGCAAGCGCATTGCTGACATACTTCTCATCAACGTTATTTTTACCATACCCTGCCCGGATGCCGATACGCTTGTATCCTGCATCGCGTACCTTCTTGATGTTGACATTTCCGTTGTGTTTGGAAATGTCGGGTCCTTTATATAATGCCTGTTTCATGTTACTCCTCCTTCTTTCCGTCAAAGTCCAGCAGGTTCCTCAACAGTTCGTACATACCAGTGGCCGCCAGCCCGGAGATCATACCTCCCAGTACAACCTCTGCATTGATACCGGCCTGCAGGTGTATAATGATTGCAATGATGGTTCCCATGCTCAGGGATGCAAGCGGAATAAACTTGTTGGGAAACTTGTCAAATGCTTCCTTAAGCACATAGCCTGTCAGCAGGCAGATTCCTAAAATGATGGGGTCTACGAGTTGCAATAAAAATGATAAATCCATAATGTTATCCTCTCTTTCTTAAAATGCCTGGACAGCTGCGAAAATCAGTCCAGTAACCAAGAATGTAATGATTGCTCCTACTACAGTATTAAATAGTGTTCGTTTTGCGTTGCTCCACTCTTTTCCCGGGGCACGCTCCATATCATCCACACGGCTATCCATCTTTTCAACTTTCTGGTTTAAGCTGGATACCGTCTCGTTAGTGTGTTTTACTTCCTCTACCAACTGGATCATTGTGGTTGACATGGTATGAATCTCTTCAGTCACTCTCTCCAGTTTATCAATCCGATGAGTATTGGATTTTGCTCTGGCTTCTACTTCTGTGATCCGATGTTCCATTTCGGTTTCATTCATGTCGCACCTCACTCAATAAAGATAAGAGCCGGTCACCTCCCTGCGGGAAACAATCGGCTCATGGCTTTTGGTTACTATGTAATTGTTTGGGACCGTCTCTCACTCTCATAGATTTTCTCCTACTCTGCGGTCAGATCTGCCAGCTGTGTCTCCAATATGTTAATTTGATCCCGAAGAGCCTGCCGTTCTGCATGGACAGTTTCCATATCATACTCAGTCTGCTCTCCCATCAGTGTATACTCGTAAGTCTTGATTACCTTATAGTCGCTGGCTGCGATCCGGTTCTTGAGATCTGCGATTTGTGCATTTACCTGACTAATCTGCCTCTGCCTTGCCAACTCCGCAAGCTCCTCTTCTGTGGGCTCCGGTTGCACCGGTGCAACTGGCTCAATATATACAGAGCCGTCATCGGACAGCTCGTACCAGCCGTCTCCCTTGCGGAATAAAGTTGTGTATGCCGCATATTCACCATTATCCAGCGGATATTTGCAATCTGCGTCCAAATAGAGACGGAAGCCGTCAGTATTTATTGTGATGTTGTCTCCGGTGATCCGGATCACGTGAGGACTCTCTTCTGACACAATGGCCTTTGTAACGGTCTTTTTCTTTTTAAATTTGATATAGCCCATAACATGACTCCTTTCTAGCGCTGTTCTGGCCGCGCCCGCCTTCTGATTTTCTACTGCTAATCTCCACCCATTATTCAATCACTCCTTCTGTAAATGGCAAGTTAATTGCTCCTGACTATAAATCTGCTGTAGCCATACAATCTAA
>ERZ1026963.979-NODE-979-length-13646-cov-4.490692_pt1 | contig 13646 bp, 8 predicted proteins | sample MGYA00519566_ERZ1026963 | MGnify/ENA primary metagenome ERZ1026963 (study PRJEB26926, sample SAMN06164512) | human gut metagenome | biome: ENVO:00009003; feature: ENVO:2100002; material: ENVO:00002003 | host: Homo sapiens | place: USA | collected 2012 ... | reverse complement strand
CCCCATGCCTGAGTGAACTTGTGATTTGGGAATGCTTTTTTTAGCATTTTATCAACAAATTCATCCGGCTTGTTTGAAAGCACACCTGTTTTTACACCCTTTTCTGCAAGCTTTTCAAGCATTTCGGCACAACCGTCATATGCGGCAGTGTGGTCGTTGCAATGAACGGCATAGTGTCTGTCGTAATCAGCCTTGACCTTTTCAAAAAGCTCGTGGTCGGTCCACGCATCTCCCATTGCCCTTCTGATGAGCATTTCTCTGCCGTTTCCGACATATGTTTTATAATTTTTAACCGGCTTTTCTTCAAGACCGTTAAGCTTCAGACCGTAGTTCACACTTATAGCAAGATCGGTAAGCGAATTCATAAGCGTGCCGTCAAGATCAAATACTACCATTTTTACCATAAATATCACCTTAGTTTAATCCTTTTTCCTGTTCAAAGAGTATTGCTCTGCATGGTGCCGCCTCAACTCCGCCGAGCTTTATCGGAAACGCACACAAATCATATTCGCCGTCAGCCACTCCCGAAAGATTGAGATTTTCGAGAACGGCAATATCCGCTCTGCCAAGTTCAAGATGTGTTTTAACTTCATCAAACGGAGGTGCGATTGACTCGGCATCCGTACCGACAAGCACCACCCTGCTTTGTGCAAGCACAATTGCGGCAGAATGTGAAAGGTATGTTTTGCCGTTCCCACGAAAGAGTATGCGTTTTCGGCAATACGGCAACAGCTTGTCCATATCTTCGCCCGTCAGCACACCCCTGACCGTTATTACGGTGCATTTTCCGTAGAAAGTGTTGAGCCTTAAATCGGTTATGCCCTTGCCGTCAGGGCAAAAGTGGAGAGGAGCGTCAATATGCGTGCCTGCATGAACGCACATAGAAATCTGCGAAAGATTGCACTCGTCATCTTCATCAATACTTCTCAGCGGAGTCACAACGGTTTCGGGATCACCCGGATATGTTTCGGTTGTAAGAGTGTCTCTCGAAATATCATGAATATACATACATCCTTCGCCTCTTTTCTTTTTGAACATTTTTAATTCACGCAGAGTGTCAGCTCTCCTCGGAGTCTAAGAAAAATATAACTCTGCTTAAATTCAGAACAAACCCACCGTATGAGTAAAGCGGAACATCTGCACTATGATTATACCACATATTACTGCACTTTGCACCTTTATCGGCAAAATTTCCTTGTTTTACGGCAAAAAATAACCCCACAGGAAAACCCTGTGGGGTAAATTGCAATTGTGAATTTAATCAACAGCGATTAATTATTCAACAGAAATCGGTGAACCGACATTGCCTGTTTCGTAACCGCCAACGATGTACTTCTGAACGATAGTAGCATCCTTGATTGAGATTCTGCCATCCTCGTTAGCATCACATGTCTTGAATGCGTTTGCATCATCAGCAGCAATACTCATAAGGTTGATAGCAATCTTCTGAATTGTTGTAGCATCTACAACTGTAATTGAGTAGTCACCGTCAGCATCGCCGAGAAGCGGAACACGGTTACCGTCAATCTTAATATTAGCCTTAGCACCTGAGCGTGACGGATAATCAAACTTAGTAAGATCAAGTGTGATTGTTACATCAACGAGTGAATCTTCCGGATAACCGGCAGAAACTGTGTTAAGGAGCATATTTTCACCATTGAATGTAAGGTCAAAATCTTTGCCTATAGTAGCTGCGCTCTGCTCAGGAAGACCCCAGTTAGCAGCCCAATCGTCGTTAACTGCAAACTTGAACTGGTATGCAGCATCTGCAGATTCAACACCTGTGTATGTAATCTGATAAACCTTGTCAGCAATCTGAGTCATGTGGTTAACTTCAGCGTCAACGCCCCATGCTACACCGTTAAGCCAGCTATTTTCACCGTTACCAACAACTGTAATGCTGTTGATTTCAAGGTCTGTAACCATTTTAACGCCGTCACCTGTTACAGCAATCTCGTTTGTAGCAGGATTGAATGTTACAGTAACATCGCAAGCACTTTCTACATCGAAAGTTACATTGTTATCTGTACCGTCAAGACCGATCCACTTCTGCTCGTCGCCTGTGTTTGCAACGACCTTGAGCTGATAGCTTTTGCCCACCGGAACAGCTGTAAATGTCTTTGTATAAACATCGCCGCTCTTTGTCATTACATTTTCGGGAGCGAGTGCAGGAGAACCCTGCCATTCATAACCTGTGAGTGACTCAACGCCTGCTACAACATACTGTGTTGCGTCAACAGGCTCTGTTGCAGGTTCTGTAGTGGGTTCTGTTGTGGGTTCAACAGTAGTAGGCTCAACAGTTGTAGGCTCAACAGTTGTAGGTTCTTCTGTTGCAGGAGCTGTTGTACCTGAAGGATCAACACCGAGAAGTGTAGCTACTGTTGTAAGCGGAGCACAGTCGGGATAAGCTGCAGGATCAGCAAGCTCTGTTGCATACATTTCAGCATAAGCGTTGTAAACATCCATTGGCTCAGCCTCAACCTGTGCACAAATGTCAGCTACAGTTTCGGGAGTGTAGTTTTTAGGATTCTTAACAGCCCAGTTGAAAATAGCCTGTGCAACCATTTCTGCTCTTGAAAGGTAAATCGGGAATCTGCCCTCAGTTACATGACCGAGTGATGTGATTGCAGCCTTTGGACCGTAGTTATCGCTGTTATTCTTCCATGTTGCAGCAAAGTCACGCTTTGATGAATCTTCGGTATTCTCAACTGTACCGCCTGTGAGGTAAATTGTGTCGCCGAGACAAGGCTTGCCGAGTGTTACATTACAGGTCTGGTGACTCTGTGATTTAGTATCAATTGTTGAGAAAATTACAGCATAGTCAGCGTTGTCTTTAAGACCGCCGTGATTTGTGCCGTCAGCTGACTTCAATTTTGCAGTATCGAAGTAGTAAAGACCTGTAGCAGGATCCTTCTTACACTTCTCTGCCTTACCCTGCCAAGATGTTTCAGGTAAATCATCGCCTGCTACAGCGTAAAGGTGACAATATACTGTCTTTGTTGTTCCCCACTCTGCAGGGAGATTAGATGCGTCAAAATAGATTTTTGTGTCGGTTTCTTCAGCTGATGCAGAGAATATGGTCAAGCCTGAAAAACAGGATACAGCCATAAGAACTGCAAGCACCAAACTGAGAACCTTGGATGATTTTTTCATCGCTAATTCCTCCTTTTTTGTTACTCAAATTTCGAGTAATTACATTATATATCAAAATGCTCACATTTACAAGTGGTTTTTGGCAAGTCTGTAAATTTTTTCTAATTCTTGTTTTAAACCTATTGTTATGCGCTAACATTTGGTGTTTTTACTTGACAACAGTTGCAAATAATTGTATTATTTTAATGGTTATTTTTATCTATCTATCTGTTAAGAGAGGTTAAGTTATGGAAAACAGCAAAAAAACCATGGATAAAATCGTTGCCCTGTGTAAAAACAGAGGCTTTGTTTACCCAGGCTCCGAAATTTACGGCGGTCTTGCAAACACATGGGATTACGGTCCGCTCGGTGTTGCACTTAAAAACAATATCAAAAACGCATGGCTCAAAAAGTTTGTTCAGCAGAACAAATATAATGTAGGTCTTGACTCTGCAATTCTTATGAACCCGCAGACATGGGTTGCATCGGGTCATCTCGGCGGTTTCTCTGATCCGCTTATGGATTGTAAGGAATGTAAAACCCGTCACCGTGCCGACAACCTTATTGAAGATTTTGACGGCACAAATGTTGCAGGCTGGACAAATGAAGAAATGATGAATTACATCAAGGAAAAAGAGATTCCGTGCCCTAACTGCGGCAAGCACAACTTTACCGACATTCGTCAGTTCAACCTTATGTTCAAAACATTCCAGGGCGTTACAGAGGACAGCAAGAATGAAATTTATCTTCGTCCCGAAACTGCTCAGGGCATTTTCGTGAACTTCTCTAACATTCAGAGAACAAGCCGTAAGAAAGTTCCTTTCGGTGTTGCACAAATCGGTAAATCTTTCAGAAACGAAATCACACCCGGTAACTTTATTTTCCGTGTTCGTGAGTTTGAGCAGATGGAGCTTGAATTCTTCTGCAAGCCGGGCACTGACCTTGAATGGTTTGAATACTGGAGAGGTTTCTGCCGTGACTGGCTCTATTCTCTCAATATTAAGGAAGAAAATCTCCGTCTTCGTGACCATGCAAAAGAGGAGCTTTGTTTCTATTCAAAAGCCACAACAGACTTTGAATATCTCTTCCCCTTCGGTTGGGGCGAGCTTTGGGGCGTTGCCGACAGAACGGACTATGACCTTACACAGCACAGCAAAACAAGCGGTAAGACACTTGAGTATTTTGATCCGACAACAAACGAGAAGTACATTCCGTATGTTATTGAGCCGTCACTCGGTGTTGAGCGTCTTTTCCTTGCTCTTGTTGTTGAGGCTTACGATGAAGAAGTTATTGACGAAAAGGATACACGAGTTGTGTTAAGACTTCATCCGACGCTTGCTCCGTACAAAGCTTGCGTTCTTCCGCTTTCAAAGAAGCTCAACGAGCAAGCCGGCAAGGTTTATGAACAGCTTTCAGCCGACTTTATGACTGATTATGACGATGCCGGTTCAATCGGCAAGCGTTACAGAAGACAGGACGAAATCGGTACTCCGTTCTGTATCACATATGACTTTGAGTCTGTTGACGACGGTTGTGTAACGGTTCGTGACCGTGACACAATGCAGCAGGAAAGAGTTGCAATTGACAAGCTCAACGATTATATTGCTGAAAAGATTAAGTTCTGATTTTAATATGATATCAAAAGGACATTCCAAATGGAATGTCCTTTTTTTGCGTAGGGGCGGCTCACCGTATAAGAACAGCGGATAACCTCAAAATTCGGGTTATCCGCTGTGTGTTTTATTCAATATAATAATCTGAATTCAATCAAATTACTTTGAGAGGTTTGTGAGAACCTTTTTGATTCTCTCAACAGCCTCAATCGTGTTTTCTCTGTCACCGAATGATGTAAGACGGAAGTAGCCGGCACCGTTTTCGCCAAAGCCCTCACCCGGAGTACCTACAACATTTGCCTCGTTAAGGAGGAGGTCAAAGAATTCCCAACTGCCCATATTGTTCGGACACTTGAGCCAGATGTAAGGTGAGTTCTTACCGCCTGTGTAGTAGATGCCGAGTTCATCAAGAGCAGATGCGATAATTCTTGCATTTTCCTGATAGTAAGAAATGTTCTCCTTGATCTGCTTCTGACCTTCTTCGCTGAATACAGCGGCAGCAGCACACTGAACAGGCCATGAAACACCGTTGAACTTTGTTGCCTGACGGCGGTACCATGTTGCATAGATATTGTGACCGTCACGCTCAAGCTCCTTAGGAATTACCGTGTAACCGCATCTTGTGCCTGTGAAGCCTGCTGTCTTTGAAAGTGAGCACATTTCAATTGCGCACTTTCTTGCACCTTCGATTGCAAAAATTGAACGAGGAAGATCCTCTGTGATGAATGCCTCATAAGCTGAATCGTAGAGGATTATTGCATCGTTTTTGAGAGCATAGTCAACCCATGCTTTGAGCTGTTCGGCATTGTATGCAGAACCTGTCGGGTTGTTAGGTGAGCAAAGGTAGATGATATCTGCCTTTACATTTTCATCAGGGAGAGCGGCAAAGCCGTTTGCCTCATTTGATGTAGCATAAACAATTTCTCTGCCTGCCATAATGTTTGAGTCAACATATACAGGGTAAACAGGATCGGTTACAAGAACAACATTATCCTTTGAGAAGATGTCACCTATGTTACCGCAGTCCGACTTTGCACCGTCTGATACAAAGATTTCGTCAGCACCTACTGCAACACCAAAGCTCTTGTAATAATCTGAAATAGCCTGTCTGAGGAACTCGTAGCCCTCATAATCGGGATAGCCCTTGAAGGTTTCCTTGTGAGCAAGATCCTCTGCGCCCTTTTTCATTGCCTCAACAACAACAGGAGCAAGCGGAAGGGTTACATCACCGATACCAAGCTTGATGACCTTTTTATCGGGATGAGCCGCAATATATGCATTTGTCTTTTTTGCAACATCTGCAAAAAGATAGTTAGGAACGAGATTGTCAAAATTTCTGTTAATCTTCATTAAAATCAGTCCTTTAAATCTGAAAGTTAAGTGGAAAAATCAATTACTTTTCAAGTGATGCTTTAATAAATTCTCTGAAAAGCGGATGAGCACGGTTCGGGCGTGACTTGAATTCGGGATGATACTGAACAGCAACGAAGAAACGGTTGTCGGGAACTTCAACAGCCTCAACAAGAAGTCCGTTAGGTGAAGTACCTGTAATCTTCATGCCTGCATTTTCAATTTCCTCTCTGAAATCGTTATTGAACTCATAACGATGACGGTGACGCTCTGAAATTTCATGCTGACCGTAAGCCTTAGCCATAAGCGAATCGGGCTTGATAACACACGGATATGCACCAAGACGCATTGTGCCGCCCATATCCTCAATGCCTTCCTGTTCAGGCATAAGGTCAATAACATTATGCTTGCCCTCTGGTGTAAACTCACCGCTGTTGGCATCAGCATAGCCGAGAACATCTCTTGCGTATTCGATTACTGCAGTCTGCATACCGAGGCAGATTCCGAGATACGGAATATCATGCTCACGGGCATATTTTGCAGCCATAATCTTACCTTCGATACCTCTGTTACCGAAACCGCCCGGAACAAGAATACCGTCAACATCACCGAGAAGCTCGTCAACCTTGTACTTTGTGAGAAGTTCGCAGTCAACCCACTTGATTTCAACATCAGCGGAATTTTCATAGCCACCGTGACGAAGTGCCTCTGCAACAGAAAGATATGCGTCATGGAGAGCAACATACTTACCGCAAAGAGCAATCGTGCATTTCTTTGTGCGGTTGTTGATACGGTTAAGCATTTCTTCCCACTCGGAAAGGTCAGGCTTTTTGTCCGTTACAATATTGAGCTCACGACATACAACATTTGAGAAATTGCTCTTTTCAAGCATAAGAGGTGCCTGATAAAGCGTTGGGAGAGTAATATTTTCGATTACACAATCCGGCTTTACATTGCAGAAAAGTGCAATCTTGTTGAAAATGCTCTCCTCAAGAGGTTCGTCACAACGAAGAACGATGATATCGGGATTGATACCGAGTGAACGAAGCTCTTTTACAGAATGCTGTGTCGGCTTTGATTTGTGTTCCTCACTGCCCTTGATATAGGGAACGAGAGTTACATGAATAAAGATGCTGTTCTCTCTGCCGACTTCAAGAGATACCTGACGGATAGCCTCAAGGAACGGCTGGCTTTCGATATCGCCCACCGTACCGCCGATTTCCGTAATTACAACATCGGCATTGGTCTTTTCACCTACATTGTAGATAAAAGACTTAATTTCATTTGTGATGTGAGGAATTACCTGAACTGTCTTACCGAGGTAGTCGCCGTGACGCTCCTTTTCAAGAACATTTGAGTAAACCTTACCTGTTGTGAGGTTTGAATACTTGTTAAGGTCCTCATCAATAAAACGCTCATAATGGCCGAGGTCGAGGTCGGTTTCTGCACCGTCCTCCGTTACATATACCTCACCGTGCTGATACGGGCTCATTGTACCCGGATCGACATTGATATACGGGTCAAGCTTTTGAGCAACAATCTTGAGCCCTCTTGCCTTTAAAAGTCTGCCGAGAGATGCGGCTGTGATACCCTTGCCAAGACCGGATACGACACCGCCTGTTACAAATATATATTTTTTATTTTTCTTATGTTCGGTTATCTCCACGATTACACCTCAACTTCGCCTTCAAATACTTTTTCCGCATTACCTGTCATATATACCGTTTCATCAGTATAGTTGATAATAAGATCGCCGCCCTTGAGCTTAATCTTGATGTCTTCGCCCTTTTTGCAGAAACCGTTTTCACAAGCGGCAACCGCAACGGCACAAGCGCCTGTACCGCAAGCCCATGTTTCGCCTGAGCCACGCTCCCACACTCTCATCTTGATTGTATGGTCATCGAGAACTGTTACAAATTCTGTATTCACTCTTTCAGGGAAGAGCTTATCGTTTTCAAACTCCGGTCCTACGGTTTCAATATCAAGATTATCAATATCGTCCATGAATACCACACAGTGTGGGTTGCCCATTGATACGCAGGTGATGTTATAGTTCTTGCCTGCAATTTCAACAGGTCTGTCAACAACCTTGTCACCGTCAAGAACAACAGGAATTTCCTTCGGATCAAGAATAGCCTTGCCCATATCAACTCTGAGGCGGTTAACCTTTCCGCCTGAAGTATAAGCCTTGAGTTTCTTGATACCGCTGAGTGTTTCAATTGTAATTTCGTCTTTTTCGTTGATATCAACCATACCGTGGTCATAGAGGAACTTACCTACGCAACGGATACCGTTACCGCACATCTTACCCTCTGAACCGTCAAGGTTGTACATTTTCATCTTTGCATCTGCAACCTTTGAAGGGCAAACAAGAATAATACCATCGCCGCCGATACCGAAATGTCTGTCGGAAAGTCTTACGGCAAGCGCCTCGGGGTTGCTGATTTCCTGATCAAAAGTGCTGCAATAGATATAGTCGTTGCCTATACCCTGCATCTTAGTGAATTTTAACATAAGCTTTTCCTCTCTCATGTGGTTAATGTCGATAAGCTCCGTGCTGTGCTGTGAATAGTGGCTCTTGAGGCAATCTGCAAGTGCATTTGCCGTATCAAGAGATGTAAGACACGGAATATTTCTTTCAACAGTCTTACGACGGATTTTAACAGAATCTCTTGAAGGAATTCTGCCCTTTGCAGATGTTGAAATAACATACTGAATCTTACCCGATTCAATGAGTGTAAGAGTATTGTTTGTCTTGGACTCGTGAATTTTCTTTACGCTTACGGCGTCAATACCGTACTTTTTGAGTACATCCGCTGTACCCTCTGTTGCGTAGATTCTGAATCCGAGGTCGTAGTATTTCTTTGCGATTTCACCGATTTCAGCCTTATCCGAATTACGGACTGTGATGAACACACCGCCCTTTTTCTTCATCTTGTAGCCTGCACCGATGAGTCCCTTATAGAGAGCCTCCTCAAGTGTGCCTGCAACACCGAGAACTTCACCTGTTGACTTCATCTCGGGGCCGAGGTGGTTATCAACATTGATAAGCTTTTCAAAGCTGAATACGGGAACCTTAACCGCAATGTAAGGACTCTTTCTGTAAAGGCCTGTGCCGTAGCCCATATCTTTGAGCTTTTCACCGAGCATTGCTCTCGTTGCAAGGTCAACCATAGGAACGCCTGTTACCTTACTGATGTAAGGGATTGTTCTTGAAGAACGGGGATTTACTTCGATAACATAAAGTTCGTCTTTATAGATAAGGTACTGAATGTTTACAAGTCCCTTTGTACGGAGTTCGATTGCAAGGTTCTTTGAGCTTTCAATAATAATCTGAGTCATTCTGTCTGAGAGATTCCATGCCGGATAAACCGCAATTGAGTCGCCCGAATGAACACCGGCACGCTCGATATGCTCCATAATACCCGGAATAAGAATATCTTCACCGTCACAAATGGCGTCAACTTCAAGCTCTGTACCCTGAAGGTACTTATCAATAAGAATCGGATTTTCAATATTCTGTGCAAGAATGATTGCCATATACTCTTTGACATCATCTTCGTTGAATGCAATAATCATATTCTGACCGCCGAGAACATATGACGGACGGAGAAGAACAGGATAACCGATTTTGTCTGCAACATCGAGAGCCTCGTCTGTTGTCATAACCGTTACGCCACGGGGACGCTTGATGTGATACTTTTCAAGAAGCTCGTCAAAACGCTCTCTGTCCTCTGCCATATCAATGGCATCGTATGATGTGCCGAGAATATTTACACCGTTGTCGCTGAGGAACTTTGTAAGCTTAATGGCTGTCTGTCCGCCGAATGCAACAACTACACCGAACGGATTCTCTGTCTTTATTATGCCCATAACATCTTCGGTTGTGAGCGGTTCAAAATAAAGTCTGTCGGCTGTGTCAAAGTCTGTTGATACTGTTTCAGGGTTGTTGTTTACGATAACAACATCGTAGCCTGCTTTTTTGAGCGCCCATACGCAGTGAACAGACGCATAGTCAAATTCGATACCCTGACCGATTCTGATAGGACCCGAACCGAATACGATAACTGTTTTCTTATCGCTCTTCTGCTCTCTGATGAATTCCTCAGCTTCATTTTCCTTATCAAATGTTGAATAGAAGTAAGGAGTTTCAGCCTCAAATTCTGCGGCGCAGGTATCAACCATTTTATAAACAGGAACAAGCGGATTTTCAACCTTCCTGCCTGTGATTTTTTCAATTGTTCTGTCAAGGAATCCCTTGTTCTTGGCACGAACATAGAGATCCTCCGTAAGCTCGCCGTTCTTGAGTTCGTTTTCAACGGCAATAAGATTTTTGAGCTTTTCAAGGAACCACTCGTCAATGAGAGTGATGTTGTGAATCTGTTCTACTGTAATGCCTCTCTTGAGAGCCTCATATACGCAGAAGATTCTTCTGTCATCGCAAACGCTGAGTCTGTCATAAACCGATGCGTTTGAAAGCTCTGCAAATTCCTTATCATTGAGAGTATCGTGAGAAATCTCGGCACCTCTTACGGCTTTCATAATAGCCTGCTCAAATGTCGGAGCAATAGCCATAACCTCGCCTGTTGCCTTCATCTGAGTACCGAGTGTTCTCTTTGCATATACAAATTTATCGAAAGGCCATTTCGGGAATTTTACAACAACATAGTCGAGCGCCGGCTCAAAGCAAGCGTATGTTGTACCTGTAACGGCATTTTTGATTTCATTAAGTGTGTAACCGATAGCAATTTTAGCGGCAACCTTTGCAATAGGATAACCTGTTGCCTTTGACGCAAGTGCCGATGAACGGGATACACGGGGATTAACCTCGATAACCGCATATTCAAATGTTTCGGGGTTGAGTGCGAACTGGCAGTTACAACCGCCCTCTACCTTAAGCGCAGAGATAATGTTGAGAGCCGCACTTCTGAGCATCTGATATTCCTTGTCGGCAAGTGTTACCGTAGGAGCGATAACGATTGAGTCGCCTGTGTGAACGCCTACAGGATCGAAGTTTTCCATTGAGCAGACAGTAATAACATTTCCGTCGCTGTCACGCATAACCTCAAACTCGATTTCCTTCCAACCTGAGATACATTTTTCAACAAGCACCTGTGTGATAGGAGAAAGTTCAAGACCGTTTGATGTGATTTCACGAAGCTCTTCCTCGTTATCGACAATACCGCCGCCTGTACCGCCGAGTGTGAATGCAGGACGGATAATTACAGGATAACCGATTTCATCGGCAAACTTAACAGCTGATTCAACATCTGTAACAACAAGTGACGGAATAACAGGCTGACCTATTTCAATCATTGTGTCCTTAAAAAGCTGTCTGTCCTCTGCCTTGTCAATTGTTTCGGGGTTTGCACCGAGAAGCTGAACATTGTATTTATCAAGGAAGCCCTCTTTTGCAAGCTGCATTGAAAGGGTAAGACCCGTCTGACCGCCGAGGGTTGAAAGAAGGCTGTCAGGGCGTTCCTTTTTGATGATTCTCTTAACTGTTTCAAGCGTCAACGGCTCAATGTAGATTTTATCAGCCATTGCGTTATCAGTCATAATTGTAGCAGGGTTTGAGTTTACGAGAATAACCTCAAGTCCTTCTTCTTTAAGCGCACGGCAAGCCTGTGTGCCTGCATAGTCAAATTCGGCAGCCTGACCGATTACGATAGGGCCCGAACCGATTACCATAACTCGTTTGATATTCTTTTTGAGTGGCATATAATCATTCCTCGTTCAAGTAATTATTGTATCTGTTCTTATGCTGAATAGTAATCCGAATTTCGGACTCTTATTTTCTGTTGTTCTTCATCAATTCAATAAAACGGTCAAACAAAAATGCTGTATCGTGAGGGCCGCCGCAAGCTTCCGGATGGAACTGAACCGAGAAAGCAGGCATATTTGTGTAGTTTACGCCCTCGCAGGTGTTATCATTACCGTTTACAAAGCTTACTTTGCCGTTTTCGGGCATACTGTCGCTTACAACAGCGTAGCCGTGGTTCTGTGATGTAATGTAAACTCTGCCTGTTTCAACCTCTTTTGCAGGCTGATTTGCACCTCTGTGACCGTACTTGAGCTTTTCTGTTTTTGCACCCTGTGAAAGCGCAAGGAGCTGATGACCGAGACAGATACCGAAGGTCGGAATCCCGAAGTCACAAAGCTTTTTGAGCTCTGCAATAATCTCTGTGTTGTCCGAAGGATCTCCCGGTCCGTTTGAAAGCATTACGCCGTCGGGATTCATAGCCTTAATTTCATCCGCTGTTGTGTGAGCGGGAACAACTGTAAGGTTACAGCCTCTCTTAACAAGCTCTCTGCCGATGTTATGCTTTGCGCCAAAATCCATAAGCACAACATTGAGGTCGCCGTTTTCAGCGTCAAAATGCTCTTTTTCTTTTATAGTAGTGCTTTCAACAGCCTCTGTAATAACATAGTTCTTAATCTCGTCAAGTTCTTCCTTTGTCACATCGGGAGAATAGGATATTTTGCAGTTCAGAACACCGTATTCACGCACAATTCTTGTGAGCGCACGGGTGTCGATTCCGTAAATGCCGGGAATTCCCGACTCTTTTAAAAAGGTGTCAAGATCACCCTCACAACGGAAGTTTGAAGGAACTTGGCACCATTCTCGTACAATATAACCTTTCAGCGACGGAGAGTCACTCTCAAAATCGGCAGGGATAACACCATAGTTGCCGATTAAAGGGAATGTCTGAATAACCACCTGACCGTAATAGCTGGGGTCGGTGAGTGTTTCAAGATAACCTGTCATTGCTGTAGTAAAAACAAGTTCTCCCGTAGTTTCTTTTTCGGCACCAAACGCCTTGCCCTCAAAAACTGTTCCGTTTTCAAGGATTAAGTATGCCGCACGGCTCATAAAAACACATTCCTTTCAATAAACTAAAAAAATCGCAGTCAGTTCTCATATGTTCTGATAACCTGCTTTGCAACCTCAAGCTTGCTTGTTCTGAGATCCATAGCCTGTTTTTCAAGATAGCGATGCGCCTGATCTTCGGACATATTAAGGCAGGTAATAAGCAGGAACTTTGCTCTGTTTATTATCTTCATATCCGCAACCATATGCTTGAGCTTTTCATTTTCCTCAATCACACGGAACATACGCATCTTAAAACATTCCGTAAACTGCAAAAAGTGGTGAAACAGGTGCTTGTTTACGGGCTTTGCAATAACAAGAACACCGTGCTCAGTGAGTGCGTCGTTCACATAATCCGCATTACGCTGCGGAACGATAATCACAACACTTGAACGGGTTGTTCCGGCAAAGTACTTTGAAAGCTCAATGCCGTTTTCCTTTTCAAGCGGTGCATTGACGCAGATGAGGTCAAAAACCTCACCATTTGCAAGCTCCTTAGCCTCCTGTGAGGTTTGGCAGACGGAAATCTCCGTATAGCCTTCGCTTCCGAGCAATTGCGACAAAGAAACGGCACTCTGTTCAGAGTGTGAAATCAACAAAGCATTTTTCAAGAACCTCACCACCGCATATTGTTTCATTCATCTTATTATTTTACAAGATTAACCCCTATTGTTATTTAC
>ERZ1026963.950-NODE-950-length-14072-cov-4.195905_pt1 | contig 14072 bp, 9 predicted proteins | sample MGYA00519566_ERZ1026963 | MGnify/ENA primary metagenome ERZ1026963 (study PRJEB26926, sample SAMN06164512) | human gut metagenome | biome: ENVO:00009003; feature: ENVO:2100002; material: ENVO:00002003 | host: Homo sapiens | place: USA | collected 2012 ... | reverse complement strand
TTGATATATTGTTCCAGTATTCTTCAGAACGATAGAAGATAGTTGCTTAAGCATATCAACAGAAATATCACTATGACTCTTTGCAAAAGCAATAAGAAGCCAGCGTACGGATGATCCGTGAATACTCACCGTTGTAACGCAGATTCCCTTGCTCTATCAACTTCACAAGAACCCGGGCTACGACTTTCGGGTTACCGTAATACTCCACCCTCACAGGCGTATCATTTTTCTCTGTTTGCCTGATCTGCTTAATCAAACTTTTTTTTATCGACACAGACCAACAACTCTTCAATGAGAGCATACTCGCGGGCACTGGCAATTTTCAGTACATCGCGCAATTCTTCAATTTCCATAATTAATAAAGTATTTAAAATTAATAGGAGACTATGCGTTAGTGCATAGCCTCCCTGTTGTTAACGTGTTAAGTTAACCATCACCGCCTTCTCTCTCTTACATAAGAACGATGTCCATAAATTATAATCACCACAAAACAAATAAAAGGAAGTACGAATGAAACATTCACAGCAGGCATACCGAACAAGGTTTGCATATCAATAATACTCGCCTGAAGCGGTGGCAATACCGAACCGCCCAGAATCGCCATTATCAAGCCCGCAGCACCGAACTTTGCGTCATCACCCAATCCCTGTAAAGCTATTCCGTAAATCGTAGGAAACATTAATGACATACAGGCAGATACACCCACCAGACAATATATTCCCCCGATATCCTGAATAAAGATAACCCCAATTGTAAATCCACAAGCCGCAATAGCCAGCACCTTCAACAGCAGCCCCGGACTGAGATAGCGCAAGATGAAAGTACATATAAACCTACTTGCACAAAAGATAATCATCGCCACAATGTTATACTGCTGCGACAACACTTCCGCCGCCTTTTCTCCCATCCCCTGAGACATGAATAAACGTGTGCCATATTGTATGACAAACGTCCAGCACATAATCTGCGCACCGACATAAAAGAACTGGGCGATCACCCCTTCCCTGTAATAACTGATAGAAAAGATACGTTTCAATGTCGGGAAGAAGTTGATGTCATGAGACTGGTCGGCATTCTTCGGCATTTTCACCATACGAATCAATATCAACATTACCAGAATCACAATACCGATAATCAGATAGGGAGCAATCAATACACCTAAATCAGAATCACGAACCGCCTCGAAATCAGTAGCAGAAAGCTGACTGCGTTCCATCGTATCCATCGGGTTCAAACGATTCTGTATAAAATTCATCGCTACATACATTCCCAGCAACGATCCCATTGGATTGAACGACTGAGCCAGATTCAAACGACGGGTAGCCGTTTCCTCCGTCCCCATCGAGAGGATATAAGGATTACTGCTGGTTTCAAGAAACGAAAGTCCGCACGTCAGGATGAAGTAGGCTATCAGAAACGGATAATAGCTTCCCGAAAGCATAGCCGGAAAAAACAGAAATGCCCCGAAAGCATACATACCCAATCCTAAAAGTACTCCCGCCTTATAAGAAAATTTGCGTATGAACATAGCTGCCGGAAAGGCCATGGCGAAATATCCGCCATAGAAAGCAACCTGTACCAAAGCACCATCCGTAACGCTCATACGGAATATTTTAGAGAAAGCTTTCACCATCGGATTAGTGATATCGTTGGCGAATCCCCACAAGGCAAAGCAACTCGTGATTAATATAAACGGAATCAGATAGCTCACACCATCCTTACTTATTATTGAAGTCTTCTTTGTGTTATTCATAAGATAAAAGGGTTCTTACTCACGGTTTATTACAATGCTTTCCTGTATAGTTCAAGAATGATCTCCTTAGAAACTTCACGCGGATTGCCCGGTGTGCATACATCTGCAAAGGCTGCTTCCGATAGACGTTCCAAATCTTCTTCCTCAATTCCCAACTCAGATAAATGTTGCGGAATACCTACACGTATGGCAAGCGATTTTACAGCTTCCACAGCTGCATGTGCTGCTTCTTCCCTACTCATGCCGGAAGTATATACATTCATGGCTTTGGCAATATCCACGTATTTATCGAGTGCAGCAGGTGCATTGAACTCCATGATAACAGGCAGCAGCAAAGCATTAGCCACCCCGTGAGGAATATCAAAGATAGCTCCCAGCGGATGAGCCATTCCGTGCACCACTCCTAAACCGACATTAGAGAATGCCATTCCGGCAATATACTGTGCCACAGCCATACCATTGCGTGCCTCGGCATTTGTAGGTTCGTTGACTGCAGTTTCCAGATAACGAGCTATCATTTCAATGGCTTTGACCTCGAACATATCGCTCATTTCCCAAGCTCCTTTGGTAATCAGCCCTTCGATGGCATGTGTCAAAGCATCCAATCCGGTGGAAGCGGTCAGGCTTTTAGGCAAGGTGTACATCAACTCTGCATCCACAATAGCTATAGCCGGAATATCATTCGGATCGACGCATACCATTTTCTTTTCGTTAACCTCATCCGTAATCACGTAATTTATTGTCACCTCGGCAGCAGTTCCGGCAGTAGTAGGCAGGGCAATGATGGGAACGGATTTCTTTTTCGTATCCGCCACACCTTCCAACGAAACAACATCGCTGAATTCCGGATTGTTAGTAATAATTCCGATAGCTTTTGCGGTGTCTATTGAAGAGCCGCCACCGATAGCCAGGATAAAGTCTGCTCCCGACTCAGCAAAGGCTTTCACACCTGATTTTACATTGAACACTGTAGGATTCTGCTTGATCTCACTAAATACCTCATAAGATATTCCGGCAGATTTAAGCACACTCAGCACTTTATCCGCCACTCCGTATTTGATAAGATCTTTATCAGTTGCCACAAAGGCTTTGTGCAATCCCAAACGGGTTATTTCTTTTGGAAGCACTTCACGCGCTCCCGGTCCGAAGTATGATACTTCGTTCAATATAAATCGATTAATCATGATTTCCAATGTTATATTATTACCTATAAAAAACTATTTTCTGAAAGCTGCCAATTTATTCCTATAGTATGTTTCCACATCTTTCCAATGATAGTAAGGAGCAAGTGTACTCTCTACCGGAAGTTTCATTTCCTGTTCATTTAGCAGAACTTTCACCAGAATATCATCGCTCCCTTTTTTACGATAAAAAACGAACTGAATGTTGCAAGCCATCGGGAAAATCTTGTAATTGCGCCAGACCTCAGCGAGACTGTTCAAGTCAGTAGTCTGATAAGCGCAATCCCCCAACTCCAACAGGCATGCGAGAGGAAGTACACAAGACTCATGACCGAAACGCAATGTAACGTTATTCTCTTTTTTTAACGATACAGGTGTCCGCAGTATTCAGTATGTTTTCCAACAGACTGGCTTCCAGATAAGGCATTTTCCCTTTTGTAAGTGGAGACGGACCATAATCGATGTACCAATTCGCATTATTCAGCAACCACATGTCGTAACATTCTTCTTTTGTGAAAAGGGAATAGAGTTCGATATCCGTATCGTGATTTTGCATAATGACTGCAAGTTCAAATAAGTAACTCATCAGCTTATCCGCATCCACTTTCCACTTCACATAGTCTTGACTGTTGAAAAGAGACTTCATTAACCGTTCAGGATGAAGATGTTCCTTTCGGAAAGCTTCTTTCACTGCAAGTACTTCATCTGTCTTACGCTGTTTTCTGAAATAATCGTCTTCATTATTCATATAGTACATATCATAATAGCTGGCATCATTCTTAATCTGCAATTTGGGGTTCATAGATTGCAGTTGCAGACATTCAGCCATCATAGAGAGGATGCAGCGAATAACAACGGTGGAGCGTGCATCCACTGCTGTCAGTCCTTGAAACACTTCGGGGAAGTTCTCATACATTCTTTTAGCAATTCCCCGATGTTGGCGTGCTCCCAACGGTGTCAGTTCACCATAACGGTCTTCTGCCATTCGGGCAAGGCTATCAATCAAGTTTAAGGTATTCTTTCCCAATTCAGTCAGTGCTCCGTCTTTTTCTGCTTCGCACAAAATTCTCAATGGTTCTTTATAGTCATTGGGATTAACCCGATAACGAGAACCATGCCGTGCATAATGACTCAGATAGAACGGTTTATATCCTGACGGCGGCGGAGTTTTCTTAAAGTCAGGATCGGGATAGGCATAATGGTTTGCTGCTGAAAGATGAATATTCTCAAAGATTTCTTCTTTAGCGGTCTGCGCACTGATGCCAAGTGCCAGACAACAGAGAAATATTAATAAGATAAAACGTTTCATATTCTTTATTTAGTAGTAAAAAACTTGCCTAAGCTCATAGTATTCATTTTCGCAACTTAGGCAAGTTGTAAATATTATAATTATTCACTAATGTATGGGCCAAACTCTTTCTGTATGGTCAAATTCGCTTTTCTGGCATCCAATACATAAACTTCATACGTTCCATCCGGATACACTCTTATTACAATGTGACCCTCTTTGGCTTTTATACTGCGAGCAAACCAAGGACCAATACCGAACCCTGTTTCATCATGATAATATGTCATAAAAACATCTCTTTTTTGAGTACCGATATTTTTAGAAAGTAATCGCTGCCCCACCTCAGCACCTGGATGATCAGTACACCAAGATTGAGCTATCACAACTTTAGGATCAAGTACATCCAAGAACTTTCGATTTGTTGCATCCCGGTTGCTGTGATGATTAAGCGACATAGCAGAAACCTTCCCCACGACAGGTGCCATCGGTGTTTCAATATCATACCATTCTTCATGATCCTGATCTACTAAGCCAGAATTGTCTCCACCTGTATAGTATTTAAAATTACCATATTTTATGACTACAACTGTCGACATCTGATTCTCACTATACTTCCCAGTCTTTCCCAATAATTCCTCAGAAGTAAATAGAGGAACTGTTTTCTTTCCTTCACCTGTCCAGAGTATGTTATTAGATTTAATATTTCTCACCTGAAAACCTGGATAAGATTTTGGCTCTTTCTTTAATACAAATTGTTTATCTGAACCAACTTCAAACTTTTCCACCTTCATCCCATTATGTACTTTTTGATAGTCCAAGAATTTCAGCAAATTTGTAAAAGTTGGTAGTTCCACCCCAGTACTATTCGTGTTGTTAAGCAAATCAACAGGAAAATCATAATTCGGATAATCTCTATCTACATAGTTTCTGATAGGAATTACATCTCCTACTTCTGTCAACCCGGTCAACCGATAACCATTATCAGAAGTTCCAGAAGTTTCCTGTATACTACCATAATGATCTGAATGAAAATGGGTCAAAAGAAAATAATCAATCTCCGGTTTTTCTTTTCCCAATAATTTAATGAGATAATTAATAATAGCTGAACCTGCGGTGTAACTATTATTAGGGAATATCTGGGGAACAAACATTGGAGCATATTTAGCATTAAATCCATCACCGTCAAAATCACCAGCATCAATCATCATAGTAGTTCCATCCGGAAAAATTAGGAAGGTACAATTTCCCCGTCCTGTATTAATATGATGAATATCCAGATATCATTTTTCCCATTTTGGCAGCGGATTTTGTGCAGCAACAAAAGCAACACAAAAAATTGTTACTAAAAATAAAACATTTCTTTTCATTATTATTTATTTTTAATTCATTATAGCTTTGGTTGTAAAACGAATCTTTCCATCAGTCGAACGTATGGATATTACATAAAATTGATTGGCACTCAACGTATTATCAAATTGTGTAATAGAGGCTATGCCACTTCCAGCTTCCACTCTCTTCTTCTCATCAAATACTTTCCTACCAGTCAAATCTACAATTTGCACAATAAGTTCTGTAGAAGTAGCAAAAGGATATTCCACTAATATTATATCGTTTTTACAATCAACCACAACAATAGGCTTTTCCAAATCAGACTGAATAGTTGTCTGTTCCTCAACAGATCGTGTTAGCGTATTAGATGATTGTTTTTCGAAATGCCATAATTTATTCTTTTCTCCGGTTGAATATTGTATGATAGAAGCACCATCATCAGTAGAAGCATCTCTAACAACCATCATTAATTCAGAGCACAAGCTTCTTAAAGTATAAGCAACCTTATAAACCCCTCCTTCTGTTACAAGAACTTTATCTATTTTCCACAAACCATTTGAATCGTGAGTACCATATTGAATCAGTTCTGTATCTTCTGCCAAACTCCCATCTTTGACTACAAGATATTTCAGACTATTCTTATTTCTTAATGTCACATATCCGTATAGGTCTGGAGTAATTTCCCACAGACTATTTTCCTCCCCTGTGGAGTATTGAATAATATCAGCACCGTCGGCTATGGAAGCATCCCTCACCACCATCATTTTATAACTATTATCGTTTCTTATTTTATAAGTTCCTGAAGATATAGGTGAGTCTGAATAATAAACTCTTTCCAACTGCCAAATTTCATTATCCTCAGATCCTGGAGGAGCTAAAATAATAGAAGCACCTTCTTCAGTAGATGCGCCTTCCACAACAGCATACATGTAATTATCCACATTTCTCACACGATATTCTCCATCTATACTTGTTGGCAAAAGTTGCCACCTGGATGTTCCTGCTTCTGTAATATCTTTCTGGATAATTTGTGTATTCCGTGGATATGAATCCGGAGCCGTCATAAAAAAATATGTAACTGAATTTATGATATAGTATCCATCTTGTTGTATTTCAACAGGACTAAAGTTCCATATATCGTATCCTGCATCATCTGAATTATGCTTGCGATGCTGAATTAAACTCGCTCCTTTATTTTGATTTCTATCTAAAATGTCCAAATATAAGCCACTCTTCTTATTTTTCAAGCGATATAGCCCAGGCTCTATTCTCGACATTTGATTTGGTAAAGATTCCTCAAATCCCCAAACAATAGTTGATTCCCCACTGTTTACTTGAATTAATTTATAATTATCCAAGCTGGAATTTTGAAAAACACCTAAATACTTTCCACTATGTTGATTCTTTAGACAAAAATGGTTAATATCATCGGATAAATATTCCAGAATCCAAATTTCATTATCCAAGCCACCATGATCATATTGAATAACTTCTGCCCCCACTTCTCTTGATGCATCCTTAACTACCATATTTTTTAAGGAATGAAGATTCCGTATTCTACATTCATTGGTACCTGTAAACACTAATGCCCATTCATCATTACCCATACCGCCAGAATGCTGAATGATTTGAGCATCATTATCTTTGCTGGCCTCATAAACCACTGCATATTTTCCCGTTGTTTTATTTTTTATTCTCAAAAACACATTCTCCGGATACTCTGCAGTGTGCAGAAAAGATATCTGATCATCTGTAAGTTCTTCATTATATATCTTGAAATCATCCAAAAAACCATTAATTGGATTAGTACCCGCATTTCCTCCCACAAATAAGTACCTATTCGCCGGAAAACTTTGATTACCCATCCAAATATAAGAATAAGCTTTTTGGGAATCCGGTTTATACATGACCAACCTTGTATAATACATACCATGAACTACAAATATATGATACCACCCTACTTGATCAAATTGGGCAGGTTTATAAGACCATAAATACCAAGGTTCTATAGTACCATCCTGCTTGGGAATATACCGATTAAAACCAATTGTAGCTCCTTTACGTCCTAAACCTTTTATACTTTGATTATCGCTATTTACCCAGTTATAAAATTCATATTTTGTACTTTCAGGACTAAAAGGAGTTGATCCGGAAGGAATCTCTGAAGGATCAGAGATAAACACCCAAAGAGAAACCGTATGTACAGCATTTATACTTGACTCTATCAATCCTACTCCTGAGCCTTTTCCGATAAAAGCTACTGCCCTATCATAGTTTCCAAATCGGTCTTCCACCCGCCGGAATGAACCTGAAACTAATCCTGGATATTTAGATATGGACTCATAGGCTGGATTATCAGTATCAAAAGCCAAATAAACACTGGGATCAGGCACACTTGTCTGTGAGGTAATATTTCCAACGCATACAAATAGCAAACAAATAGCAAATATTATAATATTCCTATTTCTGTTGAAGTTATCTTTCATGGTACTTTACTTATTTAGTGAACGTTTTCCTATAGTTTTCAAATAGTCAAAAAGAATCTCTAAACGATCAGAAATAACTACATCCGGTGCATGAGCTGCCTGTAATAACCAATCCCAATCACAACGGCGATCCGTTCCTTTCAAGTTAATGATACTATATTTGAATTTTCGAGGAACCCAACAACCTTTTTCTGTTTCCGGCCACATTGGAAACTGAATAATACGTGTATTTTTGTCTCTCAACCAATTCAAAATATTAGGATAGGTTTTACCTTCAACCGTAATCTGCCGTGTTAGCATCGGATCCGAATCCTGAAAATAAATCATTTCAAAACCTTCGCAGCCAGCATCTATAAATGCTTTCATTTTATCAATTAAGCCAGGGTCCTGATTCAATAGCTCCGAATAGACAGTTGGAGTAAACATTTTCACCAATTGTTCCTTATCTTCCTTATTTGCCACCAGATTTTTTATAGATTCTGGCGTAGGGAAAAACTGTATTTTAGTTTTAAAAGTGACCTGATTAACCATTCCCAGCTCTTTTACTAAATAAAACATTTGAGGAATGACATTTTCTGCTTTATCAATACTTACCAAAGCTTTATTTTTGCATTTCAGAAGAGCTTCACGCAAAGTAGCCATCCTATATTCACTCACTTCACCCGATATCTCCTTTAGCTTCAAATTTTCAAGTTCATTCCATGATCTATAATATTCAAAAGTTGCTCCTTCCCCCTTTCTGACAATTCCATGGCCTGTAGTAAGGCGATCCAAACCATAATCATGCAGCAAATAAAGTATATCATCATCTGATTTTGTAATATCAAATTCTACCATATCTGCGCCCAAATCTATTGCAGCTTGTATAGCTGGAAGAGAGTTTTCCGGATAATCTTTCCAATATCCTCTATGAGCAGATATCATAATATAGTTAGGATAGTTGGCAGGATTATTAAAGATATCAATCAATTTATCAATAGGTAAAGCCTGCGATTTGGAAAAACAAAGTTGCATGCACATTCCCAACAAAAACAAAAATAATACTTTTCTCATAATATTAGTTTTTAAAATTAAACAAATCTGATCGCTTAGCAAGTTTTATTAAAGAAAATTCGTTCCATGTAATCAAGGTTTTAAAGTGGTTTATCTGTATAGACAAACCACCTTAAAACAATATTTGCAAATTAATTATATCCCTCATTCTGCTTTGTCGCAGAATCCGTATCGATCTGTGCTTGCGGAATAGGTTGTACGGAATTTAATTCAGTTATAGTAATCCCGTTATGTCCCGGAGTCCTTGCAAAATACGCATTCATTACTTCCACAGCTTTACCCGTTCTTAGCAAATCGAACCAACGATGCCCTTCGTTTACCAATTCTTTACGCCTTTCAAACGCAATTTCTTCCTTCATCAATGAAGCATCATTGATTATAACTTTGTCAACACCTGCGCGCTCTTTAATGAAGTTCAAATATTCATTAGCTTTAGACAAGTTGTCTTTCTCTGCATAACATTCAGCAAGCATTAAAAGAACATCTGCATAGCGTAATACAATGATATTACTGCCTCCATCAGCAACAGTAGCAGAAGTCTGCTTCAACTTCCCTGTTCCTATAACCCCATTTTTAGTCACAATAAAATAAGCAGATTTACGCTTGTCATTATCTGCAAACAACCCGTACACTTCCTTTGTCGGCAGGTTATGACCTAAAGCACCACTGACAGTGCCCGACGGACTGAACTTCTGAAATGCCCGGCTACCTTCCGAATTGCCATTTACCCCCGATTCAAATTGTACATCGAAAATAACTTCTTTATTCCCCTTATTATTCACGTCAAAGATATCAGCAGGTTCATCCAACAAAGCATATCCAAACCGTTCCACTTCCTGCAAATATTTCAAACTGTTATCGTAATCCTTTAAAGTAAGATAAACCTTACCCAGCAACGCAGCGGCAGCACCTTTGGCAGCTTTTCCTTTTTCAGCAGGTGCATCAGGAAGCATTGCAAACGCATCAGCCAAATCTTGCACGATCTGTTTATACACTTCTTCTTTGGGAGTCCTCACCTGACCAAAGAAATCATTGGGATTGGTTGTTTCTTTGATAACCAACTGAACATCACCAAATATACGAACCAAATTAAAGTACATCAGTCCACGCAAAAAGCACATCTCACCTTTAATATTCTTTTTTTCAGCCTCAGCCATATCAGCAATGCCATCAACGCGATTCAATATCACATTACATTGCTGAATCCCTTTGTAATGATGGCTCCAAGCTTTATCAATTATAGTATTGGCCGAAGTCATCGAGAACAAGTCCAGTTGCCCATAATTACCATTATCATTTGCCGGAACTTCATCCCATGTGTTATCAGACGGAAGTTCTCCCAATACTAAATTTGCCAATTCATACACGCCTTCAGCTTGTAATATCCCGTATGCAGAATTGACTCCCTTTCTTAACTGTTCAGCATCTTTATAATAATTATTCAAAACATTCTGCATTTCAGGAGTCAGATCAAGATAGGTTCCGGAACATCCGGCAAACATAATTGCCGCCATTCCCAAGGCTATGCTATATATTCTTAGTGCTTTCATATTCATTTCATATTAAAAGTTTATATTCAATCCCAAAGAAAAAGTACGAGGCAAAGGATAGTTATAACTTTCCAACCCTTGATTCAATGCATCCGCTGCATTTCCATTTAAGCTCATTCCTTTATATGGAGTTAGCAATAATAAATTGTTTGCCAGGAAATAAACCTGAGTTCTCTGTAGTCCTAAACGATTAATAAAGGAAGAGGGTAATTCATAAGAAAACTTCAGGCTACGGATATTAAAGTTCGAAGCGTTGTAGAAAAACTTATTTGAAATACGCGCTTCCTTACGTGCACTGGAGAAATTTCCCATATTAGGAGTTGCATAAGTTCCGTTAGGATTATTGACCGGATGATAACGGTTATTAAAGTACTCTTTTGTAGTAACTGCAAAACCTTCTCCAGTATCCATATATGTGGCTAATGCTGTGCTATATAGTTTCTTACCCAATTCACTATATAGATCCAATGTCAACTCAAAACTCTTATAACGGAAAGTATTATTCCAACCAAGTACCACTTTAGGAAGCGGAGAACCAAAGCTTTTCTTATCCTTTGTATTAATGACATTATCATCATTTTGGTTCTTGATAATATAATCACCGATCTGCGTGCCCGGCATAGCAGGATATTTCTTGAAATCTTCATCAGACTTATAAATTCCTATGATTTCATATCCATATAATTCAGATATGGATTTTCCAACCTCTGTTATTGAAAATCCTTTGCTACCAATGATCTGAGTCTGTCCGGGTGCAAGTGCCAAAACTTTATTTTTATTCGTAGATAGATTTAATGATGAATTCCATGAAACAGGCCCCATCTCAACATCTTTGGCTGTAGAAAAACGTATCTCAAAACCTGTATTTCTTACTTTACCAATATTCTGCAATGAAGTGGTATAACCTGATTGTTGGGGCACAGGCACACTTAATAATAAGTCATTTGTATTCGCTAAATAAAAGTCTGCACTAATTCCCAGATATTTAAACAAAGTAACATCCAAACCGATATTCCAAGTCGAAGTCATTTCCCAAGACAAATCAGGATTAGGAGATGCTTTTATGACTGTACCGGGTGCTAAAGTGCCACCAAATAAATAATCATTATTCGACATTAATGCTTGAGCACCATAGTTTGCAATCTGATTATTACCAGATTTACCCCAACTAACTCTTAATTTTGCGTAATCAATCGCTGAACAGCTACTCATAAACTTTTCATTTGAAATTAGCCAAGCAGCAGATAAAGCCGGAAACATACCCCATTTTGTATTATTACCAAATCGGGATGAACCATCTCTACGCATAGAGGCGCTAAATATGTATTTATCCTGCCAGTTATAATTCAAACGTGCAAAATATGAAATCATAGCCCAAGAATACTGTGAAGGTTCTACTTTAAACGAACTTCCTCCAGCTATATTTTGAATAGAGCTATCGCCAAAATCCGCAGCAGTGACTTTCAACACCTCTTGATCTTCTCTTTGATAGGATTGTCCCAGTAGAATTTGTATAGAATGTTCTTTTATCAGTTTATTGTAAGTCAATGTATTTTCAATCAAATAATTCTTCCTATTGGTATTACTTTGAGAAGCACTGATAGGTTGAGGTGCAGCAGCCCGATATTTTCCAATATCCGAAGGGGTATAGAATTTATAAATTTGTGCATCATAATCGGCACCTATATTCGTTTTGAACCTGAAGTCTTTGAATAACTTGACTTCTGCATACATATTTCCAAAAAGTCTAAGCCTATCATTTTTACGTTTTACCTTTTTAGAAATGGCAACAGGATTTTCATATAATGCTCCATCCGTATCGGCATTTGCCTTAATCTGCTCCGATATAGCTAATGTTCCGTCTTTATTATAGGGAGCGAAGAAAGGATAAATACCGGTAGCTATACTAAGAAAATTATTACTCATAGCATCCTCATCAAAAGTATTTTTCTTAGAATAACTTGGAGAAAAGGAGAAACCAAGAGTTATAGTATTACTTGGCATCAACTTTAGGTTAACATTAGCAGAGAATTTGTCAAAATCAGTACCAATGACAATACCTTCCTGCTTCATGTAGCCTGCTGACAATGAATAGAACGCTTTCTCAGAACCACCACTAACAGATATATTGTAATCCTGCATAGGTGCCAATTGGAATATTTCATCTAACCAATTCGTATTTGTCAAACCTTTCTCTCCATTCAAATATGGATAAAGATAATCGGGAATCAGTTCACGTTTAGAAGCTCCATTAGCCTTTCTGGTAGCAGTATCATCACTCTCTTTCCGAACAGAGGGATTCTTATTCACATAACCAGTATTGCGTGCTTCCAACATATACTGAGCCATATCATAAGCATCTACAAGTTCCAGTTTATCATATCGTTGTTGTAAACTAAAAGTAGCTGAAAGAGAGACATTAGGCTTACTGGTCTTACCACTTTTAGTAGTAATCATTATGATCCCGTTTGCGCCTCTTGAACCGTAGATAGCTGTAGAAGCTGCATCTTTCAATACTTCAATAGACTGTATTGCACTCATATTGATGCTATTAATATCTGAACCTTCAGTTAGCGGAAAACCATCTACTACAATCAAAGGCTTACTTCCGGCTGTCAAAGTTCCAATGCCGCGCACATTAATGACAGGGCTACCACCCGGTGCACCAGAAGGCAGTGATACTTGCACACCTGCCATTTTTCCGGAAAGTGCAGATGCAAAATTGGTAGATGGGTAACTTTGCAACTCATTGGCTTTTACAGAAGAAATAGATCCTGTAGCACTTTTCACAGTAGTTGTTCCATAACCTATAACAACTACTTCATCCAACAATTCATTATCTTCTTTCATCACTATTTTACCCAAAGCCTTAGCATTGGCTGGAAGTGAAATTGACTGATAACCAATAAATGAGATAGTAATTTGTGAGTTCTCCGGCACATTAGCTAAAGAATACTCACCGTCCGCATTAGTAATAGTCCCCAAAGTAGTTCCTTGTACAGCAACACTTGCCCCAATAATCGTTTCACCTTTTTCGTCAACGATTGTACCGGAAATAGTTATAAGGCGACCACTCTTTTGCGGAGTATCTGAAACAGGTTCTTCTTTCAAATAGATTTTCGTCTCGCCAATTTCGAAAGTTACATTTGTACCTTTCAATAATTTGGTAAGTACATCTGAAAGTTCTTCTTTATCAGCTTCAATAGAAACAACCCGATCCGGGTCAACGGTAGGACGGCTGTATGCCACGGTTAGTCCGGTTTGTTGAGTGATAGCATCAAAGACTTTTGCTAACTTAACTTGCCGGAACTGCAAGGTCACTTTCTGAGCGTTGGCTGTGAAACATGCCATAAAGCTCAAAAACAGAACAAGTAAAATCTTGTGTTTCATAACTTTAATTTTAGATTAACAATGGTATAAATCGCTTTATAC
>ERZ1026963.942-NODE-942-length-14119-cov-5.173706_pt1 | contig 14119 bp, 10 predicted proteins | sample MGYA00519566_ERZ1026963 | MGnify/ENA primary metagenome ERZ1026963 (study PRJEB26926, sample SAMN06164512) | human gut metagenome | biome: ENVO:00009003; feature: ENVO:2100002; material: ENVO:00002003 | host: Homo sapiens | place: USA | collected 2012 ... | reverse complement strand
GATGTAGCTCCGTCTCGTGGGCTCGGAGATGTGTATAAGAGACAGGCCGTAAATCGCCTCGTCACCGAGCTCTTCCTCGATCCGGAGCAACTGGTTATACTTGGCCATACGGTCGGAACGCGACATCGAGCCGGTCTTGATCTGACCCGCATTGGTCGCTACGGCGATGTCGGCGATCGTCGAATCCTCGGTTTCGCCCGAACGGTGCGAAGTAACCGACGTATATCCGGCACGATGCGCCATCTCGATAGCGTCGAGCGTTTCGGTCAGCGTACCGATCTGATTCACCTTAATCAGGATCGAGTTCGCGCATCCCATCTCGATACCCTTGCGCAGGAAATCCACGTTGGTTACGAACAGGTCGTCGCCGACCAACTGACACTTGTCGCCCAGCTCGGCCGTCAGCATCTGCCAACCCGTCCAGTCGTTCTCGGACATACCGTCCTCGATCGAATCGATCGGATATTTGGCGACCAAGCTCTTGAGGTACTCGACCTGCTCTTTCGAAGAGCGCTTTGCACCGTTCGCACCCTCGAACTTCGTATAGTCGTAAACACCGTCCGCATAAAACTCCGAAGAGGCGCAGTCCATAGCGATCGACACGTCGCCGCCCTCGCTCTTGCGGCCCGGCTTGTAACCGGCAGCCTTGATCGCTTCGAGGATCGACTCGATCGCATCCTCCGTACCCTTCAGCGCGGGTGCGAAACCTCCTTCGTCGCCTACGGCCGTCGAGAGGCCCCGGTTGTGCAACACCTTCTTCAGGCTGTGGAACACCTCGGCACCCATGCGAAGACCTTCGCGGAACGAGGGAGCGCCCACCGGACGGATCATGAACTCCTGGAAAGCGATCGGAGCGTCCGAATGCGAACCGCCGTTGATGATGTTCATCATCGGTACAGGCATCACATAGGTATTTGTACCACCGATATATCGGTAGAGTGGGATGTCAAGGTAAGCGGCGGCAGCCTTGGCTACAGCAAGAGATACGCCGAGGATGGCATTGGCACCCAGATTGGCTTTCGTTTTGGTTCCGTCCAGTGCAAGCATGGCATGGTCGATACCCATCTGGTTGAGGGCGGACATACCGATGAGCTTGGGAGCAATGATATTATTGATATTGTCCACGGCTTTCAGGACACCTTTGCCTCCGTAACGTTTTTTGTCACCGTCACGCAGTTCCAATGCTTCGTGTTCTCCCGTGGATGCTCCTGACGGGACAGATGCACGGCCTATGAAGCCGGATTCCAAGGTTACGTCTACTTCTACAGTTGGGTTACCTCTTGAATCGAGGATTTCACGTCCGATAATCTTCTCTATTTTCATATTCAGTCAATTTTAATTATAAACTATCTTACTAACAAATGAAAACAAGGAATTGTTTTTCGTTTTTAATCCTTTATTGTAATGCCTAAAAGAGCAGTCAACTCCATGGCTTGGGAAGTATTGACGATGGCTCCCCGTATGTCGGGCAGGTTGAGGCGTATACCTCCTATGTGCGAGTCGCTCAAGTCGATTCCTCTTAGAGGGGTGTGTGAAAACTCGGATTCTACCAGCTCACAGTTTTCAAAGGCGATGGAGGCAAGTTTGCAGTTGTTGACGTCGCTGTTGCGCAAGTCACAAGAGGTGAAGCGGGCTTGATTGATTTTACTCATGGAAAGATTGAGGTATCTGGCATTGCAGTCCTTCATTGTCAGATGGTTCAATATTGTTTCCGGCAGATTGGTTCCCACCAGTTTGCAGGATATGAATTCCACTCTGAACAGAGAACTTTCGGCAAATGAGATGTTGGAAAGGTCGCAATGTTCAAAACGTACATCAGTGAAATGGCAGGATTTCAGTTTGCAGGCGCTGAATTGGATATGACTGAAAGTACAGTTGGTGATGCTTTTGTAGGAATACTCCATGTGTTCCTCTGTCCGTTTACCGAAGTGAAGGTCTCTGACAGTTTCTTCCGTATTCAGCCATTCTTCCAATGATTTGGAACTTTCACTTTGTCCCTCTAAGGTAGGAGGGATGATGCGTACGGGAGGCATGACAAAAGGCTTGCTGGGTTTCATAGGGGTGTTTGGGTTATATACAGCGTCCGAAGGCGCCGCCGGCGAAGGCTGCCAGGACTCCTAATGTGATACTTAATAAGGTATATAAGGCAAACATTCCGTAGAATTCTTGCTTTATCAGAATCAGTCCGTCATTGCTGAAAGTGGAGAAGGTGGTGAATCCTCCGCACAGACCGGTAGTCAGCAACAGCCGTACCTCAGTAGAAAGGTTGAAACGGGCGGATAAGGTATAGAATAGCCCGATGAGGAAACTTCCGAGGATATTGACTGTGAATGTAGCCCATGGGAAAGAGTAGGGGACTATGCGCTCGTGGAGCATCATCTGCACGCAGTAGCGCAGTACGCTGCCGGTACCGCCGCCAAGGAATATAGCTATCAGTAATCTAGTCATAGGTTGTCTGGGGTTGGTTTTGGCTGCAAAGGTAGTGAAGACAAAGGAATTTCAGTAAATCATAGCCCGAAATTTCATAAAGCGATTCTGTACTGGGGGAAGTAGTTATTGGTGGGATGTATATAATTTTGATATTTGATATGAGTGATTGCCAATCTTGGTTCCGGATAGTTCGTGATGGGGCAGAAGAGATTTACTAAATCTTCCTCCAAGATTTAGTAAATCGTTGCCGGAGATTTAGTAAAATGTCCGGGAGATTTTAGTAAACGAGTAGAAGGGGCTTTGGAAGGATGACTGGTTTGTCTGTATTTTTGGATACGGTAATAACTTGTGAAACTTGAGCCACTCTTGAAATTGAGGTCTTAACCGTTCAAATGCCATATTGTAGAGACCTCTCTAGAACCTTGTCTTGATAATCAGCGATTTATTTTCATTGGCTGTAGAGATTGTACCCATTCCTTCTCATTCTCTTCCTGCCTTTCTTTCTTCACTTGTAGAGAAGGGTTGTTTTTAATTTGTTGTTTTTTAGAGTTTTAACGAAATTGGTTGTAGATGTCATTTCCTTGTATTCCCGTCATTCACACCCTAACTTTGCAACATCGAATTCAAGAGAATGAAAGTTTATCGTTGAGGCCTCACGATGGATCTCCACTTCTTGAAAGAGAGGAAAAGGCTTCGGCCTATTTATTACATTATTATATTAACTTTCTAAAACATTAAAAATTATGGGACTTCAGTATGTAGTGGCAAAGAGAATCTTTGGTTTTGACAAGGACAAAAATGTAAAGTATGTAGCTAAATCCGTAGGAGCGGGTGAATTGGATTTTGATAAGTTATGTGCCAAAGTGAGCCGTATTCTTGGTATTCACAGAAAGACGGTGGACTTAGTGGCTGCAGGACTGGTGGACATCATGTCGGAAGAAATAGACGATGGAAAGACTGTTCGTTTAGGTGATTTCGGATTGTTCCGCCCTTCTTTTGTAGGGAAGAGTGCTGATACGGAGGCTGGCGTTTCGGCCAGTAACATTGTCCGTAAACGTATTCTGTTTTTTCCGGGGGAAAGCTTTTAGTCAAATGTTGGGCAATATGAGCGTCACCAAGATGGTGGTTCCCGATACGGACTATACGGATGGAAGTAGCAATGGTGGAGGGGATAACTCCAATCCTTCGGGAGGCAATGACGGGGACCAAGGTGAAAATCCTTTGGGATAATTCCAGTGCACGATTAAAGTTGTAAAAATATGGAGGGCGAAGTTTTCGTAGCGATACTTCTCCTTCTATTTTGTTTGTAGGCAGGATATTGTTCAAGGAAAGTTGGTTTTCATGCAAACGTTTGCCGACAAATCATCTATCATTTTAGTTTAATTGCGTCAGAGTGTATTTCTTTCCTGCCTATATTTGCATCTGGAACATAATTTTATAAATATAGCATGAGAAACATGAAAGCAATCTGTACAAAATTAGCCTGCTTCCTGCTCGTTTTGTTGGTGAGCGGCGTAGCAATGGCAGAGAGTATTACCTCTCCCAACGGACAACTTCAATTGAATTTTTCGGTAAATGCGCAAGGCGAACCCGTTTACGAACTTTCTTACAAAGGAAAGCCGGTGATTAACCCTTCCAAATTAGGACTCGAACTGAAGAACGACCCCGGTCTGATGAATGGCTTCACGATGGCGGATGCAAAGACTTCCACTTTCGACGAGACTTGGGAACCGGTATGGGGTGAAGTAAAGCAAATCCGTAACCACTACAATGAGCTGGCTGTGACGCTCAACCAAAAAGCGCAGGATAGGAACATCATTATCCGCTTCCGTTTGTTCGACGATGGTATGGGCTTCCGCTATGAATTCCCTTTGCAGAAGAACCTGAACTATTTCGTGATTAAAGAGGAGCGTACTCAGTTTGCCATGACTGGCGACCACACTGCCTTCTGGATTCCGGGCGACTACGATACGCAGGAATATGACTATACAGAATCCAAACTTTCTGAAATCCGCGGGCTGATGAAAGGGGCCATTACGCCTAACTCTTCGCAAACCCCGTTTTCGCCCACCGGTGTTCAGACTTCTTTGCAGATGAAGACTGCTGATGGTTTGTACATCAACTTGCACGAAGCTGCTTTGGTGGATTACTCTTGCATGCACTTGAATCTGGATGATAAGAATTTTGTTTTTGAATCTTGGCTTACTCCCGATGCAGTAGGCGATAAAGGTTATCTGCAAGCTCCCTGCACGTCACCGTGGCGTACGGTTATCGTAAGCGACGATGCTCGTGACATCCTTGCCTCTAAAATCACGCTGAACTTGAACGAACCTTGTGCTTACGAGGACGTTTCCTGGATTAAGCCCGTGAAATACGTAGGTGTATGGTGGGAAATGATTGCAGGTAAGAGCACCTGGGCATATACAGACGACCTTCCCTCCATCAAACTGGATGAAGTGGACTACTCCAAAATGAAGCCCAACGGCCGTCACGGTGCCACTAACGAAAATGTAAAAAAGTACATCGACTTCGCAGCCGAGCACGGTCTGGACCAAGTATTGGTGGAAGGCTGGAATGAAGGCTGGGAAGACTGGTTTGGCAAATCCAAGGATTATGTATTCGATTTTGTGACCCCTTATCCCGATTTCGACGTGAAGATGCTGAATGAATATGCCAAGAGCAAAGGCGTGAAGCTGATGATGCATCATGAGACATCCGGTTCGGTGCGCAACTACGAACGTCACATGGACAAGGCCTATCAGTTTATGGTGGATAATGGCTACAATGCCGTGAAGAGCGGATATGTAGGTAATATGATTCCCCGTGGTGAACATCATTATGGGCAATGGCTGAACAACCACTACCTCTATGCCGTGAAGAAGGCAGCCGACTACAAAATTTGCGTGAATGCGCACGAAGCTGTACGCCCTACCGGTTTGTGCCGTACTTATCCTAACTTGATTGGCAACGAATCTGCACGAGGAACTGAATATGAGGCATTCGGCGGTAGCAAACCGTTCCATACCACATTGCTTCCATTCAACCGCTTGATTGGCGGTCCGATGGATTATACACCGGGTATCTTCGATACCAAACTTGACTTTATGGGCGATTTGCCCCACGGACAAGTGCAGACTACACTTGCTAAGCAACTCGCTCTGTATGTAACTTTATACAGCCCGTTGCAGATGGCTGCCGACTTGGTTGAGAACTACGAAAAGCACATGGATGCTTTCCAATTCATCAAGGATGTGGCAGTAGACTGGGACGACAGCAAGTACATTGAAGCAGAACCGGGTGATTACATTACCGTGGCCCGTAAGGCAAAAGGAACCGGCAACTGGTTTGTTGGAGGTATTACAGACGAGAATGCACGTACAGCCAACTTTACGCTCGACTTCCTTGAACCGGGCAAGCAATACGTAGCCACTCTCTATGCCGACGGTAAAGATGCTGATTACAAGGAGAATCCTACTTCTTATCAGATAAAGAAGGGTATCGTAACCAGCAAGACCAAAATGTCCGTGAAGGAAGCGCGTAGCGGTGGTTTTGCATTGAGCTTGATTGAAGCAACTCCGGCTGACAAGAAAGCTGTGAAGAAGTGGAGATAATTTAGGGTAGAAAGAGTTTTTATTAGGCATTAGTGAGGCCCCGCAGAAGTCCAATCTTTGCGGGGCTTTTTTTTGTGTTAGGGTAAGCTCATTCTTATACCGTAAAAATAGCATCAAGACCCGAGTTTTTGGTAAGTCCGTTCTTTGGGGAAACCTTTATTTTTGCACTCAGATAACAGATTGCATAATCATTAAAAATCAGAGATATGAATACGGATAAGAAAATCAGTCGTCGGGAGGCTTTAAAGCGTATGGGATTTGCCGTGATGAGCAGTGCTATCGCATCTTCCGGCCTACTCTCGTTGGCATCCTGCGAAACAAAAAGGAGTAAGCGTATCATCTTTTATTTTACCGGAACGGGTAACAGTCTTTACATCGCCCGTCAGTTGGCTGGAGAGAACGCAGAATTGTTGAGTATCCCTCAGATGGTGAAACGGGGGAAGTATGAATTTGAGGCAGATGAAATCGGCATCGTTTATCCCATCTACGGTCATATGCCTCCCTATATGGTACGGCAGTTCATTCGGAAAGCAAAACTGAAGGCAGAATACAAGTTTGCTGTCCTCACCTATGGTGCAAGGAAGTGCGATGCGGTAGAGATTTGGGACCGTATATCCCGTAAAGCCGACAATGCGTTTGACTATATCAACACTATCATCATGGTGGATAACTGGCTACCCAACTTCGACATGAACGAGCAACTCAAGATAGACAAGCACATCCCCGAGAACTTGCAGAAGATAACGGCAGATATCAACAGTCGGCAGCATTGGCACGAACCGGTGACGGAGGAGGAACGGCAACAGCACCAAGGTTTTATGCAGCGGAGTGGACTCGACCCCGAGGTGGGCTTCCTGATGAAAAGCGAGAAGTTCTTTACCGTGACCGATGTTTGTATTGACTGTGGCATTTGTACCTACGTTTGTCCGCGCGGCAACTATGAGCTGACGTCGAGAGGAGTGAAGACGTCCGGTGACTGCGAGTTCTGTTTTGCCTGCATACAGAATTGTCCGCAGAAGGCTATTCAGTTCATAAAGCAGGAAGATGGCTCTTTTCCTGACGGAACGGAGAAGAACCCCAATGCCCGCTATCGTAATGAGCATATTTCGCTAATAGATCTGAAACGGGCAAACAATCAAAAACTATAATCATTAACCTCTGTATTTTGTCGGATTTACACCCAGATGTTGTTGTACGTAACGGCTAAAATAAGCAGGAGAGGAAAAACCGAACATATCGGAAATACGGACGAACGTTAGTGATTTGTCGCGCAGCAAACGCGAGATGTCGAGTGTGGTATAACGGTTTATCCAGTAGTTTGCTGTATAACCGCTTACTTTCTTGGAAACTTCCGAAAGATATTTGGAGGTGACACATAGGCAGTCGGCATAATAGGTCACTTCACGATGCTCGCGGAAAGTTCCGTTCTCCAGCATGTTGAGGAAACGGCTCATGATGGAAGCATTTTGTACAGAGATATTGTCCTCGCCATATAGATGGGAGTGGAAATCGAAGAAGTCGAGTATCAACATCTGTGTGGAGGCGATAAGCATATCGCGATGGAAATGATGGTCTGTATTCCGGAGTCTGTATTCCACTTGTTCAAAATCCCGGAGACATAGCTCTTGCTGTTCGGTAGTCAGGGACATGATAGGATTGAGAAATAGGGAAAGTTGCCCTTTCATGCCGTAGTTGTTCTGTGGTGTACTCAGCACCACAAAGCCCGATGCGATATAGATGACCTTTACGCGAAAATCTTCTGAAGGTTGAATTTTCTCTACCAGTTTTCCTTTGCGGACAATCATCAGGTCGCCGGCACGTAGCTCGCGCTCCTCTCCATTGTACTTCAATCGGCAGATTCCTGACAGACAGAGGGCGTGTGCAAGATAGCCACTGTATGCGTCCGTCCCCAGACCTTGAAGAGTATCGGCTATTATAATATTTGCGGTTTCTCCCATTATACAGTTGTTTGGTTTCGATCACAAAAGTATATGTTTCCAATAATATAACTTCTATTGTGGGCAAGAAATATATTGCCTTTTTTATTCATTTCAAATCTGCCCGAATTTCGCAAATTCTTCATACCTTTGCATCCGTTAATTTTAGAAACCAATAACAAAACAGAACTTAGGGGCGGTTTTTTCGGAACAGTCGCCAAGGCAACAAGCTGTGTGGCAGATTTGTTTTACGGCACAGATTATAATTCACATTTAGGGACAAAACGTGGTGGGTTGGCTACATACGATGCAGAAACGGAGCAGTTTACCCGTTCCATTCACAATCTGGAAAGCACTTATTTCCGCACGAAGTTTGAGGATGAACTGGATAAGTTCAAAGGAAATTCCGGAATAGGAATCATCAGTGACACAGACCCTCAACCCCTTATCCTTAACTCCCACCTCGGTCGCTTTGCCATTGTAACGGTAGCCAAAATAGTAAATCTGCAAGAACTGGAAACAAAACTGTTGGCCCAAAACATGCACTTCGCCGAACTCAGTTCGGGCAAAACCAATCAGACGGAACTTATCGCCCTCCTTATTATACAAGGAAAGACATTTGTCGAAGGAATTGAAAATGTGTATAAGCATATCAAAGGTTCCTGCTCCATGCTGTTATTGACGGAAGACGGCATCATTGCCGCTCGCGACCGCTGGGGACGTACTCCGATTGTGATTGGCAAGAAAGACGGAGCGTATGCCGCCACAAGTGAGTCGAGCAGCTTTCCGAATCTTGGTTATGAGATAGACCGTTATTTGGGACCCGGAGAGATTGTTCGCCTGCGTGCCGATGGTGTGGAACAGATGCGCAAGCCTGATGAGGGAATGCAGATTTGTTCCTTCCTATGGGTATATTACGGTTTCCCCACTTCCTGCTACGAAGGTAAGAATGTGGAGGAAGTGCGTTTTGCCTCCGGTTTCAAGATGGCACAGACAGATAAGTCAGAGGTGGATTGTGCCTGCGGTATTCCTGATTCGGGTGTAGGTATGGCGCTTGGGTATGCCGAAGGTAAAGGAGTTCCTTATCATCGTGCCATTTCCAAATATACTCCGACTTGGCCTCGTAGTTTTACTCCCAGCAAGCAGGAATTGCGTTCGCTGGTGGCAAAGATGAAGCTGATTCCCAATCGTGCCATGCTCGAGGGTAAGCGTCTGCTGTTCTGTGATGACTCTATTGTCCGGGGGACCCAGTTGCACGACAATGTGAAGGTGCTGTATGAGTATGGTGCCAAGGAGGTGCATATCCGGATTGCTTGTCCTCCATTGATATATAGCTGCCCGTTTGTAGGATTCACGGCTTCCAAAAGCGACATGGAACTGATTACCCGTCGTGTCATCAAGGAACTGGAGGGTGACGAGAATAAGAATCTCGATAAGTATGCCACTACCGGCTCACCCGAATACGAAAAGATGGTGGACGTTATCCGCGAGCGTTTCGGACTTTCATCCTTGAAGTTCAATACGTTGGAAACTCTGGTTGAGGCTATCGGATTGCCTAAGTGTAAGATATGTACGCATTGTTTTGATGGTAGCAGCCATTTTTGATTGACATTTTGTCCTTAAGAAATAAAAAAGAGGCGTGAATTGCTTGGCAGTTCACGCCCCTTTTTTTATCTTTACAGCACAAAATAGTGGTTAATGATTAGTGATTAATGATTAATGCCATTCGGATAATGCTTTTCGCCAATTACTAATCACTGACCATTAATCACTAACCATTAATCACTAATCATTATTCATCATGACTTTAGTAGAACGTTTTTTAAAGTACGTAAGCTTCGATACTCAGTCCAGTGAAGAGACTGAGATTACTCCGAGTACTCCGGGGCAAATGGTGTTTGCCCGGTATCTGAAAGAAGAATTGGAAACTTTGGGTCTGGAAGAAATCACGTTGGACGAAAATGGTTATCTGTTCGCCACTCTTCCTGCCAATACAGACAAGCCGTTGCCCGTCATCGGCTTTATTGCCCACATGGATACAAGCCCCGATATGAGTGGCAAGAATGTTTCTCCGCGTATCGTGCAGAATTATGACGGTAAGGACATTGTTCTTTGCGCCGAAGAGAATGTGGTTCTTTCTCCTGCCCAGTTCCCCGAACTGCTCGACCATCAAGGGGAAGATTTGATTGTGACCGACGGCAAGACCTTGCTTGGTGCCGATGATAAAGCCGGTATTGCCGAAATTGTATCGGCGGTGGTATATCTGAAGGAGCACCCCGAAATCAAGCACGGTAAAATCCGTATCGGCTTTAATCCGGATGAGGAAATCGGTCTGGGCGCCCATAAGTTCAATGTAGCGCAGTTCGGTTGCGAATGGGCCTATACCATGGATGGCGGAGAAGTGGGTGAACTTGAATTCGAGAACTTCAATGCGGCCTCTGCCAAGATAAGCTTCAAGGGACGGAATGTGCATCCGGGCTATGCCAAGAATAAGATGATTAACTCTATCCGCGTTGCCAACCGTTTCATGTCCATGCTTCCGGCTGACGAGGCTCCGGAGCATACCGAAGGTTACGAAGGTTTCTATCATCTGATAGGTATTACCGGCGAGGTGGAGCAGACAACAGTCTCTTACATTATCCGTGACCACGACCGCACCCGCTTCGAAGAGCGCAAGAAGGAGATGGAACGTCTTGTGGCAAAAATCAATGAAGAATACGGTCCGGGTACCGCTACTCTGGAACTTCGCGACCAATACTATAATATGCGCGAGCAGATTGAACCGGTGATGCATATCATCGACACCGCTTTTGCCGCCATGAAGGCGGTAGGTGTAGAGCCTCGTGTAAAAGCCATTCGCGGAGGTACGGACGGCGCCCAGCTCTCTTTCAAGGGCCTGCCTTGTCCCAATATCTTTGCCGGTGGCTTGAACTTCCACGGCCGCTATGAGTTCGTGCCTATCCAGAACATGGAGAAAGCCATGAACGTCATCGTCAAGATTGCCGAGCTCGTAGCAAGCAAATAGATAATTCATAACTCATAACTCTAATAGTTCCATGAAAACCACTCCGTTTACCGAAAAACACATCTCGCTGGGTGCCAAGATGCACGAGTTTGCGGGATATAATATGCCTATCGAGTATTCCGGCATCATTGACGAGCATCTTACAGTATGTCAGGGTGTCGGTGTATTCGACGTCTCACACATGGGAGAATTTTGGGTGAAAGGTCCCCATGCTTTGGACTTTCTGCAGAAAGTGACTTCCAATAACATAGCTGCCCTCACACCGGGGAAAGTACAGTATACCTGCTTCCCAAATGAAAATGGAGGCATTGTGGACGACCTTCTGGTCTATCATTATGAGCCGGAGAAATACCTGCTTGTCGTGAATGCGTCGAACATTGAGAAAGACTGGAACTGGTGTGTGTCTCATAACACGGAAGGCGCTGAATTGGAAAATGCTTCCGAGCACATGGCACAGCTTGCTGTGCAAGGACCGAAGGCTATTCAGGCTTTGCAGAAGCTGACTTCCATTAATCTTTCCGACCTTCCTTACTATACTTTTACCCACGGTGAGTTTGCCGGAGAAAAGGATGTCATTATCTCCAATACCGGATATACCGGCGCGGGTGGTTTTGAACTTTACTTCTATCCGGAGGCTGCCATGAAGATTTGGGATGCCGTGTTCGAGGCAGGCGCGGAGTTCGGCATTAAGCCAGTTGGTCTGGGTGCGCGCGATACGCTTCGTCTGGAAATGGGATTCTGTTTGTATGGCAATGATTTGGATGACACCACTTCGCCCATTGAAGCGGGTTTAGGATGGATTACCAAGTTTGTGGAGGGAAAGAACTTCACCAATCGCCCGATGCTGGAAAAACAGAAAGCGGAAGGCACTACCCGTAAGTTGGTGGGATTTGAGATGATAGACCGCGGTATCCCCCGTCATGGTTACGAGCTGTATAGTACAGACGGTATTGCCATCGGTGTGGTTACCTCCGGAACTATGTCGCCTACCCGTAAGATTGGTATCGGAATGGGGTATATCAGACCCGAATACAGCAAGGTCGGTACGGAAATCTGCATTGACATGCGGGGACGTAAGCTGAAAGCTGTGGTTGTGAAGCCGCCGTTCCGCAAACAGTAGTTTGAATAAATGACTGAGAATGAAGAATTTGGCTGCGCAATGATGCCGCATGACAAATTCTTCATTCTTCATTCTTAGTTATTCCTTTCTCTATATTCTGCTTATCCTGTCCAGCATTTGGTTTGCCCAACCTATCTCTTTATTGGTCCATTCCTTTTCGGTTCCTTCTATGCCCTGGCCTTCGTAGGCCGAAAGCAAGGTGATATATTCTTTCAGTATATCAGCGGCTTGGGCTTGTTTGTTCATGCGCATCAATAATAGTATTTTTTGTTTATATATGTCCAGATTGGGGCTTGTTCCTGCCATCTCCTGGGCTTTATCAAGCATGGCGAGGCAGCGGTTGTTCACTTCTTCCGTATTAGACAGTGCCATTTCCGCTTTTACCAGGATGATGTAGTCATTGTCCGTGGCTAGTCTGTTGTCAATGTTCTTGCGTATCAGCCGGGCAGTTTCCTTATAGCGCTTGTTGGCGTAGTTCATACTTGCGTTGAAAGAAACGACATCGCTGGTGGTCCGTAGGTAGGGGCGGGCACTCAGGCTATGGGATTCACCGGCCTTTTCTATACGCTTTTGCAGGTTGCCGATGCTGCCGTAGCGAGGAATGTCCTTGTTGCGTTGGTGCAGGTTGTAATACCCTATAATTTTACCGAGGGCCGATGCGATTCCGTCGGGATTATAGCCCTTGAATGCCAGAAGTTGGCGCGCAAGGCGGTCTGAAGAGATTTCCTGGGAAGTTTTGTATTTCATCCCCAACCGGTCCGTTGCCGGAATGCTCAAAAGGGAAGCGATGGCTCCGATATCTGCCACCAGACTGACGGCATAAGCATCTTCATTATCGTCCCAGTAGGCCACATCGAGGGCTGCGCTGGCGGTAGTGGCAAAGACATCTGCCCAAAAAGCTGCACGCTTGGCACGCCGCTCGGCACGATAAATGTTGTTTACCTGATGGTCGAGGACGAAATGTCCCAGCTCACATGCGATGACGGCGGCCAGTTCGTCTTCGGAATCAAGAGTGCAGAGGAGGCCTGTACTGATAACCATGGAGCCGTTGGGAAGCATGAAGGCATCTGGTTCGGACGACTGGATGATACGTATGTTCAGGCTTTCTCCACGATTGCTGTCAATGGTGGTGGCATTCAGTTTGGAGAATATTCCTTGTACGTACGAGGTTATGTAGTCGTCCTGATAGGCTATCTCGTTCAGTTTATCGAGATAGTCCAGGCATTCTTCGTCGATTTCCTGGCGCAGTTTGTGCTTATAACCGCGGTCGTTGAAATATTCGTAAAGATGATTCTTCAGGTATATTTGCTGCCAGAATTCCCGGTCCGTTTCCGGAGCGGATATGGCAATGATACCCATCTCATCCGAAGGAATGGTTTCTTGTATGCCATTCACTTCGACGGCATAGTAAATGTTATCGCTGTTTTCACCGGGATTGTTCATTTTGACAACCCGGCGGATAATGACCGGGGTACCGGCGGGAGATTGCTGGTACTCTTTTGTCAATTCTCCTTTGATGGCGATGTTTCCGCTTAAGTCCTTGTGCTTGGGTTTGGCAAACCCTGCCGTTGTGACAAGGATTGTTAGGATGAATAGGGTGGCGAGTCGTTTCATGATTATGGTATGTTTTCGGTTTCGATGATACAAAAATAGGAAAGTGTTTTTCCCCTTTCTTGTTTTTTCCCCTATTCTGTGATAGGAGATTCCCTATTTATCGCTCAGCGGGAGGCGGAAACAAAAAAGGGAACCTTTCAGTGAAAGACTCCCTTTTTTCAGTTTGCTTGAAACTGATTATTTCTTACGGTTACCGTAACGGCTCATGAACTTATCAACACGACCGGCGGTGTCAACCAGCTTGGACTTACCAGTGTAGAACGGGTGAGAAGTGCTGGAGATTTCCAGCTTTACCAGCGGATAAGTTTCACCTTCGAATTCGATAGTCTCTTTCGTGTTGCAAGTGGAACGAGACAAGAATACATCACCATTTGACATATCT
>ERZ1026963.901-NODE-901-length-14651-cov-7.364894_pt1 | contig 14651 bp, 10 predicted proteins | sample MGYA00519566_ERZ1026963 | MGnify/ENA primary metagenome ERZ1026963 (study PRJEB26926, sample SAMN06164512) | human gut metagenome | biome: ENVO:00009003; feature: ENVO:2100002; material: ENVO:00002003 | host: Homo sapiens | place: USA | collected 2012 ... | reverse complement strand
ATCCCGCATAGTTACTGAGATAATCCACAGCTGGAATTTAGTTTTTCATTTAAGTATCTAACTCATCTAAGTTCACTAAAGTAACGAGAATGTGACGCGCAAATATTCAAAAACTCCCTATTATTCTGTAATGCCTGCCTATAAGATAACTAATAGTATATCATACTTCACATTTTTTCCATGCCTCCTGTAACAGAAAAAACAGTAACTTTTTATCAGCGCAGGTAATTTCTCTAAATCATCCAGATTATAATCCTGATAAAGTTCTCATCACCAGATCTACATCTTTGTTCTCCAGTTCCTGAATAATGTGCAGGTATGTTTTCTGTGTTGTAGTCATACTTGCATGCCCCAGTCTGCGCGCAACACTGGCAATAGACACTCCGGCAAACAATAATAATGAGGCATGGGTATGTCTGAGTCCATGTATGGAAATCTCAGATATCCCACACCTTCTACAATGCCTGGTAAGCACATCATTCACAGTAGAATTGTAAACTTTTGATTCTCCCACAAAAACAGGCTGATCCTGCGGAAGTGTTTTGGTCAATTCTGAGAATTTTACAACAATCTGCCAGTCAATCTGAATTTTTCTCACAGAAGATTTATTCTTCGTTGGAAGGAAACCACCTTCACCTTTATAATCCCAGGTTTTGCTTATTGACAGCGTCTGCCTGCCAAAATCAAAATCTGCCGGAGTAATCGCCAGAGCTTCTGAAAATCTCATTCCGGTTTTTGCAACAAGAAGAATAAACCAGTCCCAGTTTGGCTCTTCCTTAATATCCAGATCAGCGATCAATGTATGAAGTTCAAACTGATTCAGATATTTTATTTTCTTGGCCTTGGGAGTTTTTCCCTTAATGATGGCTTTTCTGGTCGGATCTCGTTCTATCATTCCTTCATCAACCGCATCCAGAATAGCACCTTTCAGCTGATGATGAAAATCCAGCGTAGTCTGTCTCTCATGTTCCCTTGCATAATCATTCAAAAGCTGCTGATATGCCGTTCTGGTCAGCTCTGACACCCTCAGTTCAGGCACCAGCTTCTCCACCCACCTCTGTGTCATCAGATATTTTGCCATAGTTGCTTCACGAATTGCACCCTTTTTATATACATCAATCCACTGTGCATAATACTGCGAAAACAGTACATTGTTATTTGTATCATTTGACATAAGCATTCTCCATTTCCGAAATTACCTGCGCTAATGTTCACAATGTAATGACTATAGCAATTCTGCAAATAGAGCGGATAAATTAATGGATTTATGCAATCATAAGAAGAGGTTTTATCTCTTCATCCAGAGTTTTCTTCAATTCTGCCATCATGCGATTATAAAATTTATACTTCGGCAAAGCCGTTTCCTGTGCTTCTTTGTAGCTGGTATAATCAACAGTTGCCTTAATTGCCGTTTCATTGGGGATTTTCCCATTTCTGTAATGGATTGCCGCATACATTACATCATCCTTTGACGCATACCATTGAATACAGAAATCAGAGATAACTTTTTCCACACAGTCTCGTTTCATATTTTCAATAATGTTAAGGATAGACTTTCCTCTGTACTTTCTATCATCTTTCTCAATATCTGCAATCAGATTTGACATAAGGTCTGCTACTTTTTCATTATCTTTGCGAAGCTCCGCCACGTACTGTTTTACTTCTTCCAGCTTTTTCAGCCGTTCCTGTGGTGTAATTTCCTCATCCTCCTCTGTAGGAGTTACAATATTCTGGATCAGGTTAATAATATATTCGTAATCAATCTTTGTACTGCTGTATGCCATCAATTCATAATCCTGATCCACCTGTGTATCACCGGAATCTGAATCCCCATGATCTTTGGAATCACGAATCTCTTCCATTACATTTTTATAATGACCTGCATAATCCTCATATTCTGTCTCTGTAATTCCATACGTTTCCAACATACTGTCGTCATACTTTGTAAAAGATTTCAGCTGTGCAAACAGGCTGTCAAACTCCTGGAACATTTTTGCAAAAATTTTCTTCTCTTTCATGGACATGCCTGGAATGTCCGAAGGCTTCTCAGCGCAGATTTTCAGTGCAGAAAGTGCTTTACGAAATACAGGCTCTACTTCATCCCATTCTGCTAGCAACGCTGTCTCTGTACTTCCCGCAGAATACAATTTCACCGCATTATCCACACACTTCTTAAAGAGCTTTGGTGCCTGAAAAGTTACAATCTGTCCATATGTCTTATTGGTGTCATAAATACGGTTAGTTCTTGAAAAAGCCTGAATCAGATCATGCGGTCCCATAGGCTGACGATCAATAAAAATCGTAGACATACATGGTGCATCAAAACCTGTAAGCAGCCTGTCTACCACAATTACCAGATCCAGCTGTTCTCGTCTGCTCTTAAATCTGGCATCTTTTCTGGCAAGACGTTTATTCAGATTGGCATTATAGCTCTGTATCTGGGACATTTCATATTTGGTTCCAAACATATCATTGTAATCATTCAGGGATTTCTGCATTTTTTCCTGATTCACATGGGAGCCTTCTTCATTTTCGGTAACAGAATAGGTGATGGCGAATTTAGGAAAATCCGGAAGCACCTGTCTGATTTTCTCATCGATCACAAGTGAAGTTTCTCCATTCTTTACTCTGGTAAGCAGCTCATAATATTTCTGTGCAACCTGAATGGATTTGGTTGTAAGCATGCACTCATATGTCATTCCCTTTCCATTCTGAAGACCTAATTTGTAATAGGATTTGTTTAAAATTACATCCAATACCTTTAACATATGCGTTTCATTGTCATACTGGCTGCTGTCCGTTTCATCTGTCATATTTTTAGGACCATTATGCTCAACCTGAAATCCCAGAACCGCCTTGTCATGAATTGCATTCTGTATGGTATAAGAATGGAGACATTTTCCATATAATTCTTCTGTTGTTCGTGGCAAATCGCCCATCTGTGGATATGGGTTCTCTGCGAAACGTGGAGTTCCGGTAAAACCGTACCATAAAGACCTGCCAAAGAAACGTTCCAGTTCTCTCTTTGTTTTCGGTGTCACTGCCCTGTGGCACTCATCCACTACAAAAGCAATCCTCAGATTTTTGATTTTGTCAAAGTCCGGTGTTCCTTCCTGCAGTCTTTTACTTATGAGAATCTGCATTTTCTGAATTGTCGTTACAATCACCTGACGGTCAGCCGATTTTAATTTCTTTTTTAGATCATTAACATTATCTGTTTCATCCACATCTACCAGATCATTATTTGCATATGCCTGAAATGCCATAGTTGTCTGTGTATCCAAATCTTTACGGTCAATGAGAAAAATCGTCTTATCAATACTTGGAATATCCATCAAAAGATTTCTTGTTGCCTTATAGGATGTCAGTGTTTTTCCCGAACCGGTTGTATGCCATACAAAACCGGATTCTCCGGTTTTTGAAGCTTCACGTATAGACTCAATGGCATGAATCTGATATGGTCTGAGCAAAATCAGCCGTCTGGCATCTTCATCCAGAACTGTGTATCTGGCAATCATTTCATGAGCCTGGGGAATACGGAGTACACTCTTTGCAAAGCTGAGATAATCTGAAACAGGATTATTCTTTCTGTCTACCCATCCACTCATAAATTTTGGATTTAACTCTGTATCCCCTGCTGCCGCAAAATATCTGGTATCCACACCGTTACTGACTACAAACATCTGCACAGCTGAGAAAATCCCGGTAAATTTACCCTCACCAATATATTTTTTTATCTGCCAGAATCCGTCCATGTAAGAATGCTGTTTATTCTTCAACTCAATATGTATCATGGGAAGCCCATTAATCATAAGAGTTACATCAAATCTTCTGTCCCGCACATCTGTGGAATCCTCATCATCTGATTTCAGTGCTTTATACTGATTAATCACTTCATAAACACTAGAACCGCCTGCAATATGCTCATGGTTCATCACTACAAGATGCAACTTTTCCATATCCCGCTGTACATGAACCATTACCTTTCCATTCTCACCTACCAACCATTCCCCTGCTTTATAAAATGAGGAAAACTGCAACTGGTTCTTTACCTGTTCAAATTCAGAGTCAGAAAGTCCCTCTCCATCCAGTCTGTCCTTATTATTCTGCTCCAGAATATATCTGAAATTCGCCCACAGATCCTCCTCCGTCTTTAAATCTTCTCGGTATGTCCACTGGGAATCTCCGTAAATTAGCTGTTCTATTAGTTTTTTCTCTATCATTGACTCTAATTCTGACATATTTTTCTTCTCCTTTGTGTTTCGTGTGGATAGTTGGATGGTTGAGATGAGAAATTGGCTTTCGCTGGTGAAGAGTGATGAGGTTGTCGAGACTATCAAAATATCTGCCAATCTTACTCTGTTCCTCTTTTGAAAATGGAACCATAAACTCCGAATTGGAGATTAAATTCCAATCTGCACGTGGCATTTTTGAGCCCGATGACTGGTTTGCAATATTATCAAATTGCTGTGTTTGAATAAGGCGATAAAGGAAATTTTTGTCCATATTAATAGGCTTTAATACCCACCAATCACCGACTGCAATGCCCTTAAAATCTGGATTTAACCAGTTATGCAAATATGGACGAAGCTTTCCATAAAGTACCTGCGAGCCATCAAATGTAATTCCAGACTTTACCGCTTCTTTTAAGCGGATATCTTTATTCAACCGTCCTTCTTCTGCTACTACATCTTCATACTCTACGCTTGGAATATCTGACGCAGATGTAGAAACGAATGACTCTCTTGCTGCAATATCACTGAACTTACGCTGTTCCCAAGCTTCCGTAAATCCCTCAAATCTAATCTCTGGAACTTTTTGTTCATTTTGAGGAAACATTTTTTGTAACATATATTTTTTTAAACTTTTTACTTCATCACACTTTCGCTGTTGAAGAGTGATGAGGTGGTCGAGGGAGTCAAAATACGTAGCAATTTTTTGTTGCTCCTCTCGTTTTGGCGCAACTAATATATCTAGTGTCACTAAATCTTCAGGATTAACTGACTGTCGTTTTGTAACAGTACCTTCTTCAAACCTTAAAGCTCTTTGTTGGAAATCATGAGACGTAACAATTCTTTCAATAAATCCAGGAATTTCATTCGTTGTAAAAGTAACGTAAATAGGCGAAATCAAGCCTCTTCTACACTTATTTCTATCTATTGCACCATACTTAACATTTGCAGGATTATAAACAATATCATTTAATTCTGTAACTAAATATTTCTTTGTATATTCATCTTTTGTTAGCTGTTCTCTATTATTTGTTTTTCGTTCACTAAGCGGAATTACTCCCTGTCCAGATGCAAATGCTAAACGTGGATATTCTTCAGATTGTTGTCGTTGTTCTATTCTTCTTTCCAACACATCCCCCAACTTACGCTGTTCCCACTCATCCGTATACCCTTTAAATCTAATCTCTGGTTTTCCCATAACTTACCCCTCCATTTTTGCAATTAGTTCATCTAATGATTTCATAATTGCATCATCTGTAGAAGTTAAATCCCTGAGCAGGGTCAGGAATTCCCCCTGTGTTTTTTCTAATTCGTCATCTGTTTTCTTCATCTCGGATAACAAATCATTCAGGTCTATCTCTTCTTCTTTTTCAAAGTTGTCAACATAGCGTGGGATGTTGAGGTTGAAGTCGTTCTTTTCTATTTCTTCAAAGCTGGCAAGAAACGATTCTTTTTCTACAGTTTCCCGCTTACTGTACAGTTCCATCACTTCATTGATATGCACATCTGTCATTTCATTCTGCTTCTTGCCTTTGTCAAACTTCTTTGAAGCATCAATAAACAGCACATCTCTGCCATCTCTATGCTTCTTCAGCACGATAATGCAAGTTGGAATCGAAGTATTATAGAAAAGATTCGCAGGTAAGCCAATTACTGCATAAATATTTCCGGAACGAAGCAGTTTTTCTCTGATTTTCCCTTCTGCAGCTCCCCGGAAGAGAACACCGTGCGGAAGTACAATTGCCATAGTTCCATTATTTTTCAGATGGTACAGTCCATGCAGTAAGAAAGCGTAATCTGCTTTTGATTTCGGTGCAAGTACCCCATAATCACTGAATCTTTCATCCTGCAGAAAGCCTGCTGCTGCGGTCCATTTTGCGCTGTAAGGTGGGTTCATAAGTACCATATTGAAGTCTGTTTCTTCATCTGTTGGCCAGTCTCCGTCAAGAGTGTCTCCGTTTCTCAGGTTCTGATTCTCTGCCGGAATGCCATGAAGAAACATATTCATTCTTGCAAGATTGTAAGTCGAAGTATTTAATTCCTGTCCATAATATTTGATATACTGAGAATATTTCGCATATTTTTTTGCATTAAGCAAAAGGGAGCCGGAACCCATGCATGGATCATAGACAGATAATCCCTGTTTTTCTTCCTGTCCTGCGATTGCAATGCGGGTAAGAATTTTGGATACTGCCTGAGGCGTATAGAATTCACCGGCTTTCTTTCCTGTCTCTGATGCAAACTGTCCGATCAAATACTCATAGGCATTTCCAAGTATTTCCGCATCTGAATTCAATAAATCTGCTTTATCAATTTCCTTTATCAGACTTGCAACTGTATCGCTCTGCTTCTGATCTCCTGTTCCCAGACGGTTGGAATACAGATCAATATCCGCAAACAGGTCTGCAAAGATAGGATCACTTTGTTCGATATTATTGAATGCTTTCTGCAGCTGCTCTCTATTAAAAGAATTGTTTCTTGCGGCGTCTGCAAAATATGTGTATGTAAGTTCAGGTTCGATCACATAATGGCATTCTTCTTTCATTCCCTGTTTCAGTTCTTCGCCATCTTCACTTTTTAATTCTTTTACATATACATCCAGTGCTTCTTTTAATGTCTGTGGTTTGCTGTCACAGATCATATCATATACTTTAATAAGAAAAGAATCTGACAGATATTTATAGAAAATAATTCCCAGAAGATAGTTTTTGTATTCATTTGCATCCATTTTTGAGCGAAGAATATCTGCTCCGCTCCACAATACACTGATCAGATCTTTACTGTTTTCCATTTCAGCCATTTCGTGTTCCCCCGTTTTTTACTCTAGCTTATATACAGCGTAAGTATATCATATTTTTTGTGAACATGATACATTCCTGTATTAATTGTCGTGGGAAATTTCATCAGGAAATATAATCGTAGCATAAAAGGCAGTCCCTGTTAATCAGAAACTGCCCTACTACTGTTATGCGATTTTATTGACATAAATTCTGTTTTCTTCTTCTGATAATCTTTACAATTCCGAAGATCAGCAACAAAATCACCCCAACAGCCACAATACAGATTCCCACAATCGCTATTGCAAATTTATTCGGATGTTTTATCAGATTTATGATGTTTTTGCTGTTGTCTGCAACTTTTCTTTCGTGTGTTGTATCATAATATTTCGGCACATTTGCAATTCCGTCTTTGTCTGTGTCTTCAAAGGATTGCATATACTCTGCAATTGCAGCCCAGGCTTTCAGTTCTTTTTTTCCATCCATGACTGCATAATCTTCCAGATTCTCTATGGGATTGCCGTTTTTATCTTTGGGGACGATGGATATCAGACCATAGGATTTGTCCAGAACAGAGCCAAGCATACGGCCTGTGTACAGGTCGGTGACAACATGATATAATTTATCGTCCTGTATTTCTTCCCTTTCCCCGTCCTTGTCTGTCAGATAACAGTCTGTTACTTTATTTAAGATCATGCGGTGGGGATTATAGGTGAAATTCATTCCACTGCAATATAATCTGGCTATTGTCATAAAATCTGAAATTGAGGCATCTACCTCTGCCACTGTTTTCAGTTCTTTTCCCGTTAAATATGCACTGATCAGAGGATAACCCGCAAGTCCGTCCTTTCCTGTTCCCAGCGAGAAGGAATTATATACCTGCTCCACTGTTATATTGCCTTTTGTATAAGTATCTCTTACAGTTCCTGCAGGTACGATTGCAACATCTACTTTTTCTCCGTCAGAGTCTCCTACATTCTCTACTGCATATACATAAGCATCTGATATGATATCTCCCAGATTTAACTCCTCATGCTTTGTTTCCATCTCACTGAGGCTGTTGAATTCAATATCATTCTCTGCCAGAATTTCCTCTCTGGTATAACCAAAATTGGAGAGATAATTGATATCAACAGTATCTGACAATTCATCTATTTTCTTCTGTGTGGCTTCATCTGCTTTGATTTCATCCGTAACCGGAACAAGCTCATAGGTATCCGTTTCCCACCGTCCATTCTCTTTCTGAGTCATGGAAAGTGTTCCCAGGTTTTTCCCATATTCTCCACAGGATACGATGCAGGTATCTCCCTGCAGGATTGGTTCTGCCAACTGTGTGTGGGTATGTCCGCTGACGATCAGATCAATGTCCGGAACATTCTTTGCAAGGATTTCGTCCTCTGATACTTTTTCGTCCTCCCATGTTCCGCTGTGTGATACACAGGCGATCATGTCTACATCTTCGTTCTTTTTTATTTCCTCTACTGTTTCTCTGGCTGCTTCTGACGGGTCTTTGAAAAGAAGCTCGCAGGTAGGAGCGCAATCCAGAGAATCCTTGCCGAAAACACCCAGTACTGCAATCTTTACATCACCTTTTTGAATTACCGTATAGTCTTTTACTCCATATGTCTGAAATGCTTCATAAATCTGTTTCTGTCCTTCACTGAAGCCGGCTTTTTTCATTGCATCCCAGTCCACATTACACACAACCATCCTGGGAAGGTTTTCGCCTGAACTGACTGCGGCGTTCAGCATATCTGCCAGACCATCGGAGCCGTAATCAAATTCATGATTTCCCAGAGTTGTCACATCACAGCCCAGATATCCAAGCATCCGCAATTCGGCGGACTCTGTGTCATATACAGTCTGTATCAGAGTTCCCATGGAAAAGTCTCCGCCATCCAATATGAGTGTATCTGTATTCTCTTTCTCATGCTCATTGATCAATGTTTTCAGCCGGGCAAACCCGCCGGTCTCCTGCTGTGTCCCGTCTACAATCGTTTGAAAGCTGTTCAAATGAGAATGCAGATCATGGGTGAAGAGGATATCCAGATGTTTTTGCTCCTCTGAGGCGTTTACCTGATATCCTGTCAGTCCTGAAACGCTCAGCATAAATATAAATGTGAATGCGAATGCTTTTTTTAATAATTTCATAAAATTCTCCTGTAATATCAAAAATGGTTCCACAGTATCATTTATCTTCCCGCAGGATAATGATACCATGAAACCATTTTGCAAAAACTAATTTATCTTTCATCTCCCACAAAGAACAACGCCATTGTTCCCGGACCTGAGTGAGCGCCGATGGTGGCTCCTACCTGATTCATGATAATCGTGTTGATCTGGTATTTTTCTTTTACTTTCTCTGCCACATAATTTGCATCTTCTTCGCAGTCGCCATGACTGATAAAGATGGTATGGCAGGTGTCATGATAGCTGCCGATTTTCTCATCCATAAGCTTTACCAGCTCCTGAAGGGATTTTTTACGGCCGCGGACTTTTCCGATGGCAGTGAGTTTTCCGTCGTTGTCTACATGAAGGACCGGTTTAATATTTAGCATGCTTCCTACTACTGCAGTAGTTCTGGAAATACGGCCTCCGCGGTATAGGTGGTTTAAATCGTTGACTGTAAAAAGGTGTACCATATGAAGCCTGTTCTCTTCTGCCCATTTCGCAACTGTCTCCATATCTTCTCCCTGCTCTTTCTTCTCCTGTGCAAGGTAAACCAGAAGCCCCTGACCAAGGGAAGCGCCAAGAGAATCTACCACGATGATCTTGCGGTCCGGATAATCCTCTATCAGTTCCTCTGCTGCGATACGGCTGCTATTGTATGTACCGCTTAAGGCAGAGGAAAATGCAATATGAAGAATATCTTTTCCTTCTTTCAGGTAAGGCTCCAGCAGTGCTTTTGCATTTTCAGGATTTACCTGTGCTGTGGTTGGCATGGAACCGTTTCTCATTGCCTCATAAAATTCATGCTCCGGAAGGAAATTTCCATGTGTATAATTTTTTCCATCCATGGAATAACTGAGATACATGCAGCCTACTCCATGGTCTTTGAGATATTCCTCCGGAAGATCTGAATTGTTGTCGGTGGTGATCACATATTCGCTCATGTTGTCGCCCTCTCGTTTTCTGATATTTTTCACTTTCTGCCCATTAACTGTTCAGTGTCTTCGCAGTTGCAAAGCAAAATCCGCTGCCTGCTCAGCAATGGGTCTTTCATCTATAATAAAAACACTTCTATTATAAATACAGCTACATACAGTATAGCATCAAACTATCAGCCAAACAACTACTTTTCCTTCTCAACTGCCTTAATCGCTTCCTGCAGCTGATTATCCTCCTCATGAGTAATCTCGTCTTTATTCTTATTCAGCAGACGGGTATCCAGAGAAACCTCTATATCAGGTTTGATTCCTGTTTTGTTGATGTTGTTTCCTTTTGGAGTGTAGTAATTGGCAACAGTCAGTTTAATGGCACTTCCGTCTGAGAGCTGGCGGATGGACTGTACCACGCCTTTTCCGTAAGTAGTTGTTCCGACAATCGTTCCAATACCATAATCCTGCACTGCACCAGCAAAAATCTCTGATGCACTGGCGCTGCTTTCATTTACCAGGACTGCAAGCGGAATCCGGAGTTCGTTTTTGCCATCACATTTTTCCTCTTCTCTGTTTCCGTCCTTATCTTCGGTGTAAACGATCAGTCCTTCCGGAAGGATTTTCCGCAGGACATCACAGACAGAATCAAGAAGTCCACCCGGATTATCGCGGAGATCCACGATCATTTTCTCCATTCCCTGTTTTTGCAGGTCATCAAAAGCTTCCTGATACTGTTCGCCGGTAACGCCTGTAAACTGTGTAATGCGGATGTAGCCGATTTTAGAATCCAGCATTTCATGGAAAACAGACGGTAATTCCACATCTGTGACAGGGACTGTGATTTCCATGGCATCTTCTGCACCTTCTCTGTGAACAGTAAGCACCACACTGTCTTTATCTGAATTGCGGACAATGTCTGCAACATCAGATACTTCATCCTCTGTGATATCTTCCCCGTCAATGGCACTGATGATGTCCCCTTCCTCCAGTCCTGCTTTTTCTCCGGGACCACCCTCATAGCATTCAACAATCTTTACTCCGCCTTCTTTGTTCTTCTCCATAAGAATGCCGATCCCCACATAGCTTCCCTCATTGGAAGAATTCTCAGAATCGTATTCCTCTGCTGTATAATATCTGGAATAAGGATCATCCAGCCCATAGAGAAGACCTGCATAAAGCCCTTCCTGAAGCTTTTCTTCATCCTTATCTCCCAGATAGTATCTGTCGATCAGCTCTTCAAGATATGCCAGCTTTGATGTACACTTGCGATCACCAAGAGCTGTTCCTTTTGCTGCAAGACCTGTTCCCGCAAAGGCACCTGTACCGATGCACGTCACAACCAGTGCTCCTGCTACTGCACCTTTCCAAAATTCTTTATTTTTCATGTCTGCACTCCTGTAAAAAAAGCCGCCGGTTTATGATATGATATCATTGTTCCGGCAGCTTCATGCTTATCTGCTTTTTATTATACTCTTAAATGCTTTCTTGTTGTAAAGAAACTTCCGATCAGTCCGATTCCGATTCCAAGTGCCAGTCCTATAGGAAGCAATGTCTGGTAAATCTGCCATACCGGGATAAAATCAACCACACCGGTCAGCACATTAAATTTGTTCAGAATATAGGATACCGCTGCATTATAGCAGAAATAAAGTCCGACCAACGGTATAGCAGCACCGATAACTCCCAGCACAATGCCTTCCAGAAGGAATGGAGCTCTTACAAATGCATCGGTCGCTCCTATGTACTTCATGATTCCGATTTCTTCCTTACGAACTGCAATACCGACAGATACTGTATTGCTGATCAGGAAAATAGAAATGATAAGTAATAATGCTATGATTGCAATGGAAACATAGGAAACCAGTTTATTGACATTTCCCAGTGTCTTGGCTGCTTCCTCGGACTGATTTACCAGACGTACATGTTTCAGCCCTTCTATATAAGAAACCAGCTCTGACTGTTTCGTGATATCGTTCATGTATACACTGTAGTTTGCCTGGTTTGCAAGCGGATTGTCATCTTTAAATCCGTCTGCCGCTTCAGATCCCTGGAAATATATCTCTTTAAATTCTCCCCATGCCTCATCAGCGGATGTGAATTCAATTTTCTCTACTTCCGGGCGTTCCTTAATTTTCTTACCGATTGCCTTGATCTGTTTGTTCGTTGTTCCTTCATCAAAGAATACTGTGATCGGGACTTCCTGCTCTACTTTATGAGCAACATTGTTTACGTTATTCACGATAGAGAAGAAAATGCCAAACAAAAAAATACAGGCAGCCATGGTAATGATAGATGCCAGGGAAAACATCCAGTTTCTCTTAATGTTCTTGATACCCTGTTTCAGGGTATACCATATTGTGCTAGGCCTCATGATATTCTCCCTCTTTCTCGTCACTTATTATGGAACCTTCATGCATAGTAACTACACGTTTCTTCATTGCATTTACGATCTCTTTGTTGTGTGTTACAACAAGGACTGTGGTTCCTCTGTCGTTGATCTGTTCCAGAAGCTTCATGATTTCTTCGGAAGTCTTCGGATCCAGGTTTCCTGTAGGCTCGTCTGCCAGAAGGATATCCGGACGGTTGACCAGCGCCCTTGCCAATGCAACTCTCTGCTGTTCTCCACCGGAAAGTTCATCCGGGAAGGATTTGTATTTGACAGCAAGTCCAACTTCCTGAAGTACCTCCGGGACACGTTTACGGATTACTCTTGTGGGACGGTTGACTACTCTCTGAGCAAACGCTACATTCTCATATACATTTCTGTCTTTCAGAAGACGGAAGTCCTGAAATACTACGCCCAGCTTACGGCGGTATTTGGCTACTCTTCTGTGTTTCATTCCTTCCAGACGTTCACCGCTTACGATGATCTGGCCGGATGTGGAATCCAGCTCTTTCATAAGAAGTTTGATCAGGGTTGTTTTTCCTGAACCACTGTTTCCTACTACAAAGACGAATTCACCTTTATCTATATGTAAGTTCGCATGGTTCACTGCCGGAAGGCCGGGACCATAGGACTTGCTTACATCTATAAGATCTATCATAGATTTTTCCTCCAATGGGTTAATGAATTTGTAACATTATTGTAATGTATGTTTTTGGGGATTGCAAGAGATTTTTGAGGATTCATAGAATGTTCACAGTAACGCAGCCAACATTCATTCCAAATTGCCTGCAGCAATGGAATTTTGGCTTGCATGTCTCAGGATATTGCATACCTTATCAATTGCAATCTCGATTTCTAACTATACACTGCAAGGCTGGATTTGTAAAGGTCAAAAATGCCTGCGGCAGCAATTAAAGCTGCGGCAGGCATTGAAAGTTTTCCTTCTATTATAATATATCAGTATTCCAGTGTTTCCATATATTTCATATAACGTACTACCATGAGTGCAATCTTGAATGTAATGGCATCTTCAAAAACGCGGAGATCAAGACCTGTACTCTTCTGGAGTTTATCGAGGCGATAGACCAGAGTGTTTCTATGGATGTAAAGCTGTCTGGATGTCTCTGAAACATTGAGGCTGTTCTCGAAGAACTTATCAATTGTAACCAGAGTCTCTTCGTCAAAGTCATCCGGGGATTTGCCGCCGAAGATTTCTTTGATAAACATCTTACAGAGTGGGATCGGGAGCTGGTAGATCAGTCGTCCGATTCCCAGAGAGCTGTATGCGATCACTTCTTTATCTCCGAAGAAAATCTTACCTACATCAAGAGCCATGCGGGCTTCTTTATAGGAGCGTGATACTTCTTTCAGTTCATTGACGATAGTACCGTATGCCATATGTGTCTTACCGTCATTTCCCATTCCAAGAGTATCAAGGATAGTATGTGCAAGCTGATCCATCTCAGGATAATTCTCACCATCTTCAAGTTCCTTGACTACGATAATACTTTTCTCATCTACTGCTGTGATAAAGTCTTTACTTTTACCGCCGAAAAGACTCTTCACGCTTTCCATGGAGCTGTGGTCTTTCTCCTGTGGCATTTCAAGGATCATGACTACGCGGCGGACATCTGCCTCAATGTGCAGTTTCTTCGCACGATTATAAATGTCAACAAGAAGCAGGTTGTCAAGAAGCAGGTTCTTGATAAAGCTGTCTTTGTCAAAGCGTTCTTTATACGCTACAATCAGATTCTGGATCTGAAAAGCAGCGAGCTTGCCAACCATATAAGTATCTTCATCGTCGCCATGGGCGACCAGTATATATTCCAGCTGATAGTCATCACAGACTTTAAAATACTGGAACCCCTTTACAAGCTGGCTGTCGGCCTGTGATTCTACGAAAGCCTGTACATCCTGTGTTGCAATGGAAAAATCTGCAAAAGTACTTGCAAGCACTTTGCCTTCTGTGTCGAGTACACAAAATTCTGTTCTGGAAATCTCTTTTAACCCTTCAAGAGTATTCTGAAGCACCTGATTCGATATCATCTGATTTCAATCCCTTCTCATCCTATAGTGTTTATTTTCCGTTTTAACTATAAAACCTTATACCCTGTCTCTTATACACATCTCCGAGCCCACGAGACGGAGCTACATCTCG
>ERZ1026963.894-NODE-894-length-14798-cov-5.060028_pt1 | contig 14798 bp, 9 predicted proteins | sample MGYA00519566_ERZ1026963 | MGnify/ENA primary metagenome ERZ1026963 (study PRJEB26926, sample SAMN06164512) | human gut metagenome | biome: ENVO:00009003; feature: ENVO:2100002; material: ENVO:00002003 | host: Homo sapiens | place: USA | collected 2012 ... | reverse complement strand
AAGGCTATTCGTCGGCAGCGTCAGATGTGTATAAGAGACAGCATAATCTTTTCAGCAATGTTCTTCGGAACCTCTGCATATGTGTCAGGCTCCATAACATACTGACCACGACCCTGAGTCTTGGAACGCATGTCTGTTGCGTAACCAAACATCTCTGAAAGCGGAACATGAGCGATAACTCTCTGAACGCCGTTGTCAGCTTCCATGCTCTGGATCATACCACGACGAGAGTTAAGGTCGCCGATTACATCGCCGAGGTATTCCTCAGGAGTGATAACAGTAACCTTCATGATCGGTTCGAGAAGTACAGGATCTGCCTTCTTCATAGCGTTCTTGAATGCCATTGAACCGGCAATCTTAAATGCCATTTCTGATGAGTCGACTTCATGATAAGAACCATCATAAAGCTCAACCTTAACATCAACTACATTGTAGCCTGCAACAACACCGCTGAGCATTGCGCCCTGAATACCCTGGTCAACAGCCGGAATATATTCCTTTGGAATAGCACCGCCGACAATGTTGTTAACGAACTCATAGCCCTTGTCCTTGTTAGGATAGATATTGATCTTAACGTGACCGTACTGACCCTTACCACCTGACTGACGAGCATACTTTTCGTCAACAGAAGCTTCCTTGCGGATAGTTTCCTTGTATGCAACCTGTGGAGCACCGATGTTTGCTTCTACCTTAAATTCACGGAGAAGACGGTCAACAATGATTTCGAGGTGGAGTTCACCCATACCTGCGATGATTGTCTGGCCTGTTTCTTCGTCTGTATAAGCCTTGAAAGTAGGATCTTCTTCTGCAAGCTTTGCAAGAGCGATACCCATCTTTTCCTGACCTGCTTTTGTCTTCGGCTCAATAGCAACACGAATTACAGGATCAGGGAATTCCATAGACTCAAGGATAACAGGAGCCTTCTCATCACAGAGAGTATCACCTGTTGTTGTATTTTTAAGACCAACGGCAGCAGCGATGTCACCTGCATATACGCAGTCGATATCTTTTCTGTCGTTAGCGTGCATCTGCAAGATACGACCAAGACGCTCGTTGGTGTCCTTAACTGAGTTGTAAACAGTTGTGCCGGCAGAAACTGTACCGGAGTAAACTCTGAAGAAGCAGAGCTTACCAACAAACGGGTCAGTAGCAATCTTGAATGCGAGAGCTGCGAATGGCTCGTTATCTGATGACGGTCTTTCAACCTCATCGCCTGTTTCAGGGTCAACACCCTTGATAGCAGGTACATCTGTCGGAGCAGGCATATAATCAACGATAGCATCAAGGAGCATCTGAACACCCTTGTTACGGTAAGAAGAACCGCAGGTTACAGGTACCATTGTGTTGTCAATAGTAGCCTTTCTGATTGTGCTCTTGATTTCGTCGATTGTAAGCTCTTCGCCGCCGAAGTATTTCTCCATAAGATCCTCATCGAGTTCAGCAACTGATTCGATAAGTTTCTCATGATACTCGTTAGCGAGATCCTGCATCTCTTCCGGAATTTCCTCTTCACTGTAGTCTGTGCCGTCTTCGTTGTGATAGATTTCGGCCTTCATAGTAACGAGGTCAACGATGCCTCTGAAATCACTCTCAGCACCGATCGGAAGCTGAATCGGAACAGCATTACATTTAAGTCTGTCCTTCATCATCTGAACAACATGGTAGAAGTTAGCGCCCATGATGTCCATCTTGTTTACATAAACCATTCTCGGAACGCCGTAGTTATCAGCCTGACGCCATACTGTTTCAGACTGAGGCTCAACGCCGCCTTTTGCGCAGAGGACTGTTACAGAACCGTCAAGAACACGAAGTGAACGCTCAACTTCAACAGTGAAGTCAACGTGACCGGGGGTGTCGATGATGTTGATTCTGTGCTTGTCATACTGATGCTTGCTGCCGAACCAGAATGCAGTTGTAGCAGCAGAGGTGATTGTGATACCACGCTCTTTTTCCTGAACCATCCAGTCCATTGTGGAAGCACCGTCGTGTGTCTCACCGATTTTATGGTTTACGCCGGTATAATACAGGATACGCTCAGTTGTTGTGGTTTTACCGGCATCAATGTGAGCCATGATACCGATGTTTCTTGTTTTTTCAAGTGAAACCTGTCTTGGCATAAAATCCTCCTAATAAACGCTGATGATAAAATTACCATCTGTAATGAGCGAAAGCCTTGTTAGCTTCAGCCATCTTATGAGTGTCTTCACGCTTCTTGAAAGCACCGCCGGCACTGTTTGTGGCATCAAGGATTTCTCCTGCAAGTCTTTCCTTCATTGTCTTTTCGCTGCGAGCTCTTGAATAAGTAGAAATCCAGCGGAGACCGAGTGTCTGGCGTCTTTCAGGACGAACCTCCATAGGTACCTGATAAGTAGCACCGCCGACACGACGAGCCTTAACTTCGAGAACGGGCATTACATTTTCCATAGCCTGTTCAAAAACCTCAAGCGGGTTGTTACCTGTCTTTTCAGCAATAATATCGAATGCACCGTAAACAATTTTCTGAGCAACGCCCTTTTTACCGTCGTACATAATGTTGTTGATAAGACGAGTTACGAGTTTTGAATTATAAAGCGGATCCGGTAATACGTCACGCTTCGCAATAGAACCTCTTCTTGGCACTTTGCTTCCCTCCTTCACAATAATTGAGATATCATAGGTACTCGAAAGCGACAAACTCCCGTATGCCAACAAGACATTCTACCATAACATATATATAGTAAAATTCCTGCCGCATAGCAGAACTTAAATAATTTAAGTCAAGAGAGTTTTGTCAATTCCTTATTTACCTTTCTTCGGACGCTTAGCACCGTACTTTGAACGGCTCTGCATACGGCCCGAAACACCCTGAGCGTCGAGTGTACCACGAACGATGTGGTAACGAACACCAGGCAAGTCCTTAACACGGCCACCACGAATAAGAACAACGCTGTGTTCCTGAAGGTTGTGACCTACGCCGGGAATATAGGAACTGACTTCAATACCGTTAGAAAGTCTTACTCTGGCAATCTTTCTGAGCGCTGAGTTAGGCTTTTTAGGTGTAGCGGTCTTTACTGCAGTACAAACACCTCTCTTCTGTGGGGAGCTCTGATCAATAGCAACACGCTTTTTTGAGTTCCAACCCTTTAAGAGAGCAGGTGCCTTTGCCTTCTTCTCGGAAACCTGTCTGCCCTTGCGTACCAACTGGTTAAATGTAGGCATTATTTGTCCTCCTTTCAAAAAATATAAGAATTGATAAAACTGCTTTGCTTTTGCAAAGCCCTGTGAAACATCAATAATATCCCCAAAAACGGGCGCAATTACAGAATGTCCCACGATTAAACATTATAAACTATCCGCTCGCTTTTTGTCAAGCATTTTTTTTGTAAAATTTAAGCGGGCTTATAACGGCCTTCCGTTGTGTCTGTTTGATAAATATTATTCATTCCCACGAATATGTTTTGATATTATGAAAGCTGTATATTAATCACAGCGACTCGCAAAAAATTGTCTGCACGAATTGACAACGGCGGCACACCGTAATGAAAAAGAGGCTGTAAAGAAATGAAGTTTAAGACTTCGTTCTTCACAGCCTCCGTTTTCATTTTTTATTTAGGAGAGAGGAAAATATATCAAATAAAAACTTATACACTGTTTAATCGGTGCGGTGTTTGCCGTTCCCTTATGTTGTGACTTTATTATACCACACCAATATTGACAACTGTGTGACAAAAACAAGAAAGTTTTCGGAATTTTCAATTTTATTATGTGTAGTAATAAACAATGTATTTGAGAATTTATAAAATTTGTTTTTAAATATAATTCCTGCCGTTACTCACGGAAGAACGAGGTTCTCGCCTACAAAACAGCAGTCATTTTGCGACATTTATAAAATTACATCTGTCAAACATTTTGTGATATTACTTGCAGGGCTGTGAAATAACAGCCTTACAAAAACAAGAAGGCACATAACCGTCATTGTTTTCGGTTATGTGCCTTTTGTAGTTTATATATATCCTTATACAAATATTGCAAAGCTTCTGTGATACCGCTACAAAATAACTGTCTTCACGAACGAAAAAAGTCAACATTGGAACATTGTTGTGCTCGGGAGATATAGTCTTTAATACAAAATAACTGTCTGCACGAACAAAAAATCATTCAGCAGACTTAATGATTACCGTTGACTGTGGCGGTACAGAGATTTTTCCGTCTTTAAGCTCGGTATGCTTTGAACTGCTCTCGGGGATAAGGTCTGCACGGAGAGTTGCGTTCTTAATCATATCGTCTGTAATTGTAAGCTCCTTGGCGTCATTCTTGCTGAAGTTGTGAATAATGAGGAGCTTTGAATCCTCATACTCAACATAGTAAGCGCCGACTGCCTTATCATCAAAGCCCTGTGTGCCTACAATTCTGCCCCTTGCAATTTCGGGGTTCTGATTTTTGATTGTGATAATTCTGCGATAGTAGTTGAGGAGAGAATCCTTGTCGGCAAGCTGCTGTTTTACACCGCCACCGGTAGGCACCTCTGGCTCATCTCCGATACCGTTTACATAAATATCGGGAAGGTTCTCGCTGTCAAAAACCATCTGTGTTCTGTATGCCGCATCGTTTGTGGTATTCGGAGCCTTAACGCCGATTTCCTCTCCGTAATAGATGAACGGATTACCCGGCGCAAGCATATAAACTGCGGCTGCAAGTTTCTGAGAAGAAAGTCCCTGAGATTCAAGTGCGTTTCCGCTACGAACCTGATCGTGGTTTGAAAGGAACATTGCATTGATAGCATTGGGATTTGACTCTGCCATTTTGTTATCGTAGTTCATAATTTTTTTGGCAGTAGCCATACCGCCCTGCGAAATGATGTTGCTTATAATTGTGCCTGTTGAGGTTGAAAACTTGAATGCAAACTGGCTGTCGATGCCGGATTTGTAAAGCTCCTGAATATCGGAATCATCGGTCCAGTTCTCGCCAACCATATAGACATCGTCCTTAATGCCCTTGCAGGTGTCGTAGAACCACTTGAGAAATTCTGTTCCGTCGGTTTCCTTATTTGTAAAGTATTTGCAAGCGTCAAGTCTGAAACCGTCAACTCCTCGGTCAAGCCAGAATTTCGCAATTTTTGTAAATTCTTCTCTCGTCTTTTTAGAATTGAGATTCCATTCGGGCATCTCCTGAGAAAAGTTCGCCTCACAGGCATAACCGTTTCCAAGACTGATAGTCTGAGTATCGCTGTCAAAATATGAGGCCTTGTGAATTTCAAAATATTCGGCATTGCCGTCAAGCTTATTATCGGCAACCTCCTCAACAGCCTTTGTGAAAAGCGGATTTTTTGAAGATGCGTGATTCAAAACAAGGTCAAGAATTACATTTATGCCACGCTTGTGACACTCTTCAATAAGCTTGTCAAAATCGTCGAGCGTACCAAAGTCGGGATCAATATTGTAATAATCTTCAACATCATACTTATGATATGACTTTGACGGCATAATCGGAGTAAGCCAGATTGCGTCAACACCGAGGTCGTCACCAGAATTCGGATCGCCGTCATTAAGGTAGTCAAGCTGTGAGATGATTCCCTGAAGGTCGCCTGTTTCGTCACCGTTTGAATCGCAGAAAGAGTTTACGAAAATTTCGTAGTAGTTTCTGTATTTATCGGTTGATGCAGTTGCCTTAACGCCTTCAATCGGGTCGGCAACTTTTGCAGTATTTCCGTCGGATGAATCTGATTTTGATGATGAAGAATCAGAGCAGCCTGTAAGCACACAGCCCGCAAGCATTGCACCGGCAAGAAGAATGGAAAGAATTTTTTTCATAGTATCCTCCGTAAAATTAAAACGGACGGCAGCCTGTGACTGCCGCCCGTGAGAGCTTGTATATATTGGGATTAACCCTTTACGCCACCGGCTGTTACACCTTCAACATAATACTTCTGCATCTTGAGGAAGAGAAGTGTAATCGGAACAGCAACAACAACAGAACCTGCAAGGAACTGCTTGTAGTATGTGTTCTTAAAGTCCTGATCAATCATTAGCTGAAGACCGATAGCAACAGTATAGTTGTCACGAGCATCACCCATGATAATCTTAGCAAGAATGAAGTCTGTCCACGGTCCGATAAATGAAGTAAGAACCGTGTAAACAACAATCGGCTTTGACATAGGAAGAATAATCTTCCAGAAAATCTGGTTTTTGGTAGCACCGTCAATGGTTGCCGCCTCGTCAAGTGCTCTTGGAATTGTATCGAAGAAGCCTTTTGAAATCTGGAAGCCAAGACCGGCACCGCAGCTGTAGCAGATTACAAGAGCAACAAGAGTCTGAGTAAGACCCATTGCCTTGAGAAGATAGTAAATAGCAATCATTGTCATGAAGCCGGGGAACATACCGAGAATCATACCAACATTCATAAACTTTTTACGAGCCTTAAATCTGAGTCGGCTGAATGCGTAACTAACCATAAGAACCGAAATTGTAGAAATTACGCAGCTGAAACAAGCAACTACGAATGTGTTAAGGAACCATCTCGGGAAGTTAAGGCTTGCAGTACCGCCTGAGCCTGTGAACAAATCAATGTAGTTCTGGAGTGTCCATTCCTGCGGGATAATTGTACTTCCGTAAATTTCAGCACCGCCACGGAATGAATGCATTAAAAGATAGATGAACGGAGAAATCCAAATGAAACCCATTACAATAAGGAACAGGTAAACAAAAGCGTTCGCAATGTGTCTTCTTAACTTGTAACTTTTTATCATGAGAACGCCTCCTCATCCTTCATTGATTTTGAGTTATTATACACAATGAGTGAGAGCGTTGCGCAAATAACAAATACCAAAATACCTATCGCGGCGGCAAGTCCGTAGTCCTGAGAGTTCATGGTCAGCTTAAAGAGCCATGTAACAAGGATATCGGTTTCACCGGCCTGATAATATTTTTCGGTCGTCGGATTACCGTTTGACAACAGGTAAATAACATTAAAGTTATTGATGTTGCCGACAAACTGGGTAATGAGCTGAGGAGTTGTAACAAAAAGCATATACGGAAGTGTGATAGCCGTAAATGTCTTTACAGGACCTGCACCGTCAATTCTTGCAGATTCATAGAGATCCTCAGGAATATTCATAAGAATACCCGACATAGAGAGGATGGTATACGGAATACCTACCCAACAGTTAATGATGATAACTACCCAACGAGCCAGCGTCGCATCCTGATTCAGCCACTGAATTTCAACATGACTGTTTGTAATGTTTGAAAGCAGGATATTTACAGCACCGTTTGACTGGAGCATCTGGTTCATGAGAAGAAGTGATACGAACTGAGGAACAGCAATTGTGATAACGAAAAGTGTTCTCCAGAGTGATTTAAACTTGATACCCTTCTTGTTGATCATAAGAGCAAAGATCATACCGAGGATATAGTTTGAGAATGTAGCTGCAACAGCCCAGATAAGAGTCCATTCTGTGAGCTTAACAAATGTATAACCCTTCTTAGCACCTTCAACGAGGTTGAAGAGTGAGCCGAAGTTGTCAAAACCAACCCATGAGAACAGTGTTCCCGGAGGCATATGCTGTTTATCATAGTTGGTAAATGCAATCAAAATCATAAATATGAGCGGCAGAACATTGAAGATACCGATCATAAGTACAGGGAATGACATAAGTGTGATATGATACTTACCGTCAAGGAACTGCTTCATATCATATTTGAATGAAGTCGGTTTCTGACCGTTAGCCTTCATAATCTGATGTCTGTACGCATCTTTGATGTTTGTTATGTAAATAGCGAAAACCACTACTGTGATTACGAGTGTCAATACCGAGTAAAGCAGAATAAGCATTGAGTTATCGCCGGGTACCTGCTTTGGAATGATACCGTTGATATATTCAGTTCTCTGAGCCTGAATACCGAGTGTCGGGAACATTTTGAGATATCCCCAACCGAAAAAAGCCATATAAAGGATATAGAGAACTTCAACAGCGAAGAAAAGAATACCCTTGTAATATTTACCTTTGCTAAGATCACCTACACCGAAAATAAGGTAGGAAAGTTTTGTTGCCCAGTCGCCTTTTACGAAGGTCTTGCCGTAGTTGGCAAAGCCCTTGCCGATGCCTACGAAGAACTTAACTATTGCCTTGCCGAGTGCTGTAAAAAAATGGGCAACGGCATGAGGAATGTTACAGAAAAACTTCTTTGTGTTGTAGGCAAATCTCTGGAAAGGATTGAGCTGTTTGTATTCAACATATGTCATTAGGCGCTCTCCTTAATAATTTGCAAATCTCTCTAATACACCAAACTAATAATACTTTTTACGCTATCTTATAATAGTTGCCGTTCGTAATAAAACATTATTAGTCAGGCGAATACACAAATTGATAACGCAAGCGGACAGTCCGCATTTTTTCTTTTTTTACGGGACACTCCGAAAACGGAGTGTCCCGCAGCTAATTAATCGATTAAATTAAATCAATTTAACTTACTTAATTTAACTTACTTAACGATTAGCCCTCATCCCTAACGTTAGAAATTGTTTCGTTAAGAAGCTTCTTCATAGCAGCTGCATCTGAAGGATCGCATGTGTCAGCGATGATCTTGTTGCCAAGGTTAGCCATAGGATCCCAGAATGTTGAAGCAATATTAACCTGTACACAAGCATTCAGAGACTGCTCACCGATAGCCTTGAGAACAGGAGAACCTGTTACAGCTTTGCTTTCCTGAACCTTCTTGTTTGCAGGTCCCCAACCGAGCTTCTCAGTTCTCTGGAGCTGGCACTCTTCACCTGCAAGATAGTGAGCAAGAATCTGAGCTGTTGCCGGGAACTTAGAAGAACCGTTTACACCGATGTACTTATAACCGAACATTGAGATAAGCTGCTTGTCTGTGCCGTTGACATTGATTGTAGGAAGCTTTGCAGCACCGAAGTTGTCACCGAGAGCCTTCTGGTTAGAAGCTGTATCCCATGAACCGTCGATACCTGCGCCACACTTACCGCTTGCAAAACCTGAAGCGATGTTAGCAACGTCAAGTGACTGGAATGTACCTCTGTAATCCTTGATGAGCTTTGCAAAAGCCTGAAGTGTTTTAACAGCTTCATCTTCGTCATATTTAACAAATTTCTGTGTAATACCGTCTTTTTCAAGACCGTCAATTTTAACACCTGCAGTGAAAGCGAAAGTACAAGCATAGTAACCGTCACCGGCATTCATAATGAACTTCTTGCCTGCCTTCTTACAAGCCTCAAGAATACCCTCAAGTGTCTGAGCCTGCTCGTCGGAAACTACTGACTTATCATAAACGAGATAGTAACCGTTATCGTTTGTTTCAGGATAAGCATAGAGAGTATCATTAAGTGTAGCTGCTTTTACAGTTTCCTCAGAATTAGCCTCTGTTACGGCATCCTTAAATGCAACCTGAGAAATAACGCCTGCGTCAACGAGCTTGTTGAGCTGGTCACTCGGGATGCTGAATACATCTGCAGCTGTTGTAGCATCGTTAAGCATATTTGTAGCAGCATCCTTTTCGCCCTGTGCTACAACTGAGATTTCCTTGAACTTTCTTTTAGGATAAGCCTTTTTGAAAGCCTCAACCTGCTCTTTAACAAGGCTTACAGCAGCATCAGGAGCCCATACCTTAAGAGTTACAGGCTTGCTGTCTGTACCTTCATCGCCGAAGTAGCTGTCGTCAACGATTGAGCCTTCAATTTTAGCAGCACCGTTCAAAGAACCGTTGTCTGCTTTTGAACCGTTGTCTGTTTTCGATGATGCGTCTCCGCCGCCGCAGCCAACAAGTGCAGTAGCAGTCATCATACCTGCCAATAAAATGGCGAGAATCTTTTTCATTGGAAAAATCCCTCTTTCTGAATATTTTCGTAGTGTCCTTTCGGATTACATACTTTCTTTGAGGATATAACGCACAAAGTACATCATATCCGCTATATAATCATATCAAAAAAACGCCTGAATTTCAACTCCCTTTGTACTTTTTATCTATGTTGTTAAAAATCAAAATTATTTTTGTGCAATATGATATCTTTTTTATTGAAATTTTACTTATTGCACAAATTACATTGACTTGAATTGTTTATTTTGCTAAAATGCCATTTGTACAAGTTGAACAATCACGCCCGACGGTTATGTGACATAACACCCAAATTATATTCTTTATTCATAAAATAAGCTTGAATTTCGGCAAATTTTCCTGATTTTAGTAAAAAATGACCAATCACAAAACAAAGTCATTTATTTCAAACATCACACATTAATTTTTTAACATACAGTTGTAATAAGTGCTGACAATTGTTATAATTATAAAGACAGCGAAAACAAGCAAGCCGACTTTATGTCGGGGAAACGGAGATATATTGATGAAACTGAAAGACCTTCTTATAAATTTTGAATACACGGTTCAGGGCAATCTTGATACCGAAATTTCGGATATTATCTATGATTCACGAAAGGTTGAAAAAGGCACGGCCTTTGTGTGCCTTAAGGGCTATACCTCAGACGGACACAGGTACGCAAAGTCAGCCGTTGAAAAAGGTGCGTCGGCACTCGTTATCAGCGACAGCCTCGACTTTGAAGTGCCGAGTGATGTTGCCGTTGTAAAGGTTGATGACACAAGATACGCTCTTTCGCTTATGAGCATTGAATTTTTCGGACATCCCGAGGATGAGCTCTACACGGTTGCAATCACAGGCACAAAGGGCAAAACAACAACAACAGCAATGGTTGCGGAAATTTTTGAACACGCAGGAATCAAGACCGGCACAATCGGAACACTCGGTGTTGTTTACGGCGGAGAAACCCACAAAACCGACAATACAACTCCCGAATCATACATTATTCAAAAATCAATGCGTGATATGATTAACGCCGGCTGCAAGGCTATGGTAATTGAGGCATCGTCAATCGGACTTAAGCACAGCCGTCTTGCAGGCATGACTTTTGATGTCGGCATCTTTACAAACTTTTCGGACGACCACATCGGCGGTGTTGAACACAAAGACCTTGCGGAATATCTCTACTGCAAGAGTCTGCTTTTCAGACAATGCAAATTTGCCGCTGCAAATATTGACGATCCCGCATGGAAGGATATCACAAAGGATTTCAAGGGTTCTGTTCTCACCTACGGTTTTGCCGACAATGCGGACTTGAAGGGCAAAAATGCTCATCTTCTCTCCGAAAACGGATTTGTCGGTGTTCACTTTGAAACAGAGGGAATCAAAAACCTTTCTGTTGATGTTGACATTCCGGGCAAATTCAATGCATACAACGCACTTGCGGCAATTTCGGCAGTTTCATTCTTTGACGAAATTGAAGATCAGATGATTATTGACGCTCTCAAGGTTGCCAAGGTCAAGGGCAGAGTTGAGCGTGTGCCTGTTCCCTACAACTACACACTCATCATCGACTACGCACACAACGCACTTTCAATGGAAAATGTACTTGAAACACTTCGTCAGTACAATCCGCACAGACTTATTACAATGTTCGGTGCAGGCGGCAACCGTCCTAAGGTTCGCCGTTATGAAATGGGCGAAACCTCGGGCAGACTTTCAGACCTTTCGATTATAACGGAAGACAACTCAAGATTTGAAGATGTTATGGACATCATTGAGGACATCAAGACAGGTCTTGCAAAAACCGATGGCAAGTATGTTGTCGTGCCGAACCGCAGAGATGCAATTAAATATTGCATGGACAATGCCGAGGACGGAGATATTATCGTACTTGCAGGCAAAGGTCACGAGGATTATCAGGAAATCAAGGGTGTTAAGTACCATATGGACGAGAGAGAAATCATTGCCGATATTCTCAACGGCAAAAGCTAAACCCTTAAACATATAAACACAGTAAAAAATCACGGTCGGAAATCAAATCCCGACCGTTTTTTCATACTCTTATTAAGTTAAATAATCATTCCGCCGTTCACACCGACAATCTGTCCCGTGATGAACCTTGCCCTGTCGCTGCAGAGAAACACAGCAGTTTCTGCAATATCATCGGGCATACCGAGCATATTAAGCGGAGTTTCCTCTTTAAGCTCCTGTACGGTCTGCTCATCAAAGCCTTTCATCATATCGGTCATAATCACACCCGGACAAATACAGTTGACACGCACTCCCGACAGACCGACCTCCTTGGCAAGACCTTTGGTAAGTCCGATTACACCCGCCTTTGACGCACTGTAATGTACCTCACAAGACGCACCGACCTGTCCCCACATTGAGCTGATATTGAGAATAACACCGCTGTGGTTTTTAATCATATATCTTTTGAGTGCCTGTTGCGAGCAGTAGAAAACACCGTCAAGATTAACCCCCGTCATTTTCTTCCATTCATCGGGAGTTATGTCGGTAAACAGCTTTTGCTGTGCAATTCCCGCATTGTTGACAAGGACATCAAGATTTCCGAATCGGCTGTCAATTTCGTCAAACATTTTGTAAACGCTTTCATAGTCGGAAACATCTGCCTGAACAGCAAAGGCATTTATGCCGTATTCATTTGTAAGCTTTTCGGCAAGGCTTTCGGCTTTTTCGGAATTTTTTGCAAAGTGCAACGCAACATCGCAACCGCATTTTGCAAAAGCGACAGCAGTCTGCGAACCGATTCCGCCCGATGCACCTGTTACAAGTATTTTTTTCATCATATTAATACCCGGTAGGGGCGGTTATCATCCGCCCGTTCGTGTGTATTGCACACGTTTGAACACATTGTGTTCAAATTTAAACATATTATTGATTACATCAAAACCATATTTAATGAACACAAATTCTTATTAAAGTGGGCGGTCAAAGAAAAGACCGCCCTTTGTTTATTTTACTTCTTAAAACTGTCTTTAAGGCTTACACTGCGGTTGAATACAAGGTGTTCGGGTGAGCTGTCCTTGTTGTCAATGCAGAAATAACCGTGGCGCATAAACTGATAGCTCTTCGGAGCCGTTGCACCTGCAATATTCTTTTCAGCCTTACAGCCTGTGAGAACTTCAAGTGAATTTTCGTTAAGATAATCGAGGAAGTTTCTGTCGCCTGTATCGGGATCCGGAACAGTAAAGAGGTTATCGTAAAGTCTTACTTCCGCATCAAGACAGTTGTTAGCGTCAACCCAATGGATTGTGCCTCTTACCTTTCTGCCGTCGGGAGTATTTCCGCCCTTTGTTTCGGGATCATACTCTGCATAAACCTCAACAACATTGCCGTTTTCATCCTTTTTGCAGCCTGTGCATTTTACGATGTATGCAGACTTAATTCTTACCTCGTTGCCGGGATAAAGGCGCTGATACTTCTTTACGGGTTCTTCCATAAAGTCGGTTTCTTCAATGTAAAGCTCACGGCTGAAAGTAACCTTTCTTGTGCCGTCCTCAGGACGGTTCGGGTTGTTCTCAACCTCAAATTCTTCGCTCTGTCCCTCAGGATAGTTTGTGATAACAAGCTTAACAGGCTTTAAAACGCACATTGTACGCTCTGCCGTTTCGTTAAGGTCATCACGCAGACAATGCTCAAGAAAGCCGTATTCAACAATTGAATTAACCTTTGAAACACCAATCTGCTCAATGAACGAACGAATTGACTTTGGTGTGTAACCCCTTCTGCGAAGTCCGCAGAGTGTAGGCATTCTCGGATCGTCCCAACCGCTTACATAGTTCTTTTCAACGAGTTCACGGAGCTTTCTCTTTGACATTACCGTGTTGTTAATTCCGAGTCTTGCAAATTCAATCTGTCTTGGCTTGCACGGAACGGAAATATTATTAATTACCCAATCATAAAGCGGACGGTGAGCCTCAAATTCAAGTGAACAAAGGCTGTGCGTAATACCCTCAAGAGCATCCTCAATCGGATGAGCAAAGTCATACATAGGATAAATGCACCACTTGTCGCCTGTTCTGTGATGCTTGAGTCTGTTAATTCTGTAGATAACAGGATCACGCATATTAAAGTTACCTGACGCAAGGTCAATCTTTGCACGGAGAGTCATTTTGCCGTCCTCAAATTCGCCGTTTTTCATTCTCTCAAACAAATCAAGGCTTTCTTCTATAGGACGGTCACGATACGGACTCTTTGCAGGAGTCTGTGTGTCGCCTCTGTATTCTCTCACCTTGTCGGGAGTAAGCTCACAAACATATGCAAGTCCCTTTTTGATAAGCTCAACGGCAAATTCATACATCTGATCAAAATACTGTGATGCATAGAAAAATCTGTCGTCCCAATCATAACCAAGCCACTTGATATCCTCTTTGATAGCGTCAATATATTCTACATCTTCCTTTGTAGGGTTGGTATCATCCATACGAAGATTGCAGATTCCGCCGAAATGCTCGGCAGTACCAAAGTCAATGCAAAGAGCCTTTGCATGACCTATGTGAAGATAGCCGTTCGGTTCGGGAGGAAAACGGGTGTGAACCTTTTTACCCTCAAATTTTCCGCCCTCGGCAGTATCCTCTTTTATAAAATCCCAGATGAAGTTGCCCTGAACGGCAGCTTCACCCTCAACATTCTTTATTTCATCAGCCATTTGCCGTGTACCTCCGTCAGTAGAATTATGCGCCGAGCTTTTCAAGACCGATTTCAAGTCTTTTGAGCGACTCTTCTCTTCCGAGAATGTCAAGAATTTCAACAGCACCGCCCGGAGTTACTGTTTTGCCTGCTGCGGCAATTCTTACAGGCCACATAACTGTGCCGTTTTTAAGCTCTTTTTCAACCGCCATATTGATAAGGCAATCGTGAATTGAAGTGTTGTCCCATGTCGGCAGAGCCTTTAATCTTTCGTAAGCCTCACGCAATACCTGTCTCTTATACACATCTCCGAGCCCACGAGACGGAGCTACATCTCG
>ERZ1026963.879-NODE-879-length-14943-cov-8.543995_pt1 | contig 14943 bp, 16 predicted proteins | sample MGYA00519566_ERZ1026963 | MGnify/ENA primary metagenome ERZ1026963 (study PRJEB26926, sample SAMN06164512) | human gut metagenome | biome: ENVO:00009003; feature: ENVO:2100002; material: ENVO:00002003 | host: Homo sapiens | place: USA | collected 2012 ... | reverse complement strand
AGTGGTCGAACAAAGTCGGTGCAGGACGCACCGACAACAAACGACCACGATTGCACAGATGCAAAGCCAACCAAGCATACACAGCCTTTCACGGGGGAAAGGGGTTTTCGGCAAGGACGCCGAAATAAGGACACACCAAGCTTTAAGCATGGATGCTTACAAGTGGTCGAACAAAGTCGGTGCAGGACGCACCGACAACAAACGACCACGATCGCAGAGACGCAAAGCCATCAGAGTGTCCTAAAGGGGATAGGGATAATAAATCAGAAGTTAATTTCAAAAACAGGCTTTTCCTATCCTATAAGCTGAAATTACAAAACTGAAATTACAGCACCCTCCCCCCACCCTTTTTATAACAAAAACACAACATAATTTACTGTTAATCTCAAATTTACTTAAATTACGCCCTTAATGCTGTGTAATGCCGTGAGTTTCAATAAATTTTCACATACATTTTAGGCATAATGCACATTGACATTAAAAAAGTGAAATGTTAAAATAGGTGTGTAAAGTTACATAAGTGTGTAACAAAACGAAAATAAGTTTTATAGGAGGATTTTTCCAATGAAGTTAAGAAAAATCATGGCTGGCGTTGTAGCTTCTGCTCTCGCAGCAAGCACATTAGCCGTAGCAGCAAGTGCTCAGTGCCTCACAAAGATTGAAGGCACAGAAGCAGCATTAAGCACAGGTACAGGCGCATGGCTCATTCAGCTCTATAACAAGGGTAATGAAGCTGAGGGCAAGCCCGCAACTAAGCTCGACATCGACTACTCAAAGATCGCTGCTCTTACATTTACTTTCCAGGTAAATGAAGAAGATAAGGAACTGTGGGACGGTACGATCGGCGGTTCTGTTGTATTCTCATGCAACGGTGAAAAGCTTGGCGTTCAGAACGATCCTGACGCTGCAAAGGCAGCACTCTACGATAAGTATAACTGGCCCGGTTGCGAATTCTGGGGCGTTCTTGACGAAGAGTTACTCGGTCCTGTAGGCGAAGGCTCTACATTAGATGATACAAAGCCCGCTAAGACAGAAAAAGTCGGTGATTACACATATGCTGTCACAAACGATCAGCTTGTTAACCCCATCGCAGCAGGCGACGTTTCTTCTATCGAAGATATGGGTTGCATGCAGGTTGGTCTTCAGGAATGGAGCAGCGGTATCGCAGCAGTAACAGTTATAAAGTGTGAAGTTAAGGATGCAAGCGGTAACGTTCTCGTTTCATTCGATGAAAAGGGTGTTCCCACAATCGGCGGCGCTTCTGCTACAACTCCCGATGATACACAGGCTCCCGATGATACAAAGGCTCCCGATGACTCTCAGGCTCCTGCAACAGAAGCTCCCGCAACAACAGGCGATTCTACAAAGCCCAACACAAACACAGGTGTTGAGAGCGTTGCAGTAGTAGCAGGCATCGCAGTTCTCGCTACAGGCGCTGTTATCGTTGCTAAGAAGAGAAAGTAATTTCGGCTTTAAGCAATAAATAAGCAATTTATCCCCCGCAGCTTCTGTGGGGGATTTTTGTCGTTTCTTTCACATCCGCACTATCCCACTCTACAAATTCACCATACACAAAAATCCGCAATCCCGCACCAACCCTCTCAAAAGCACACCACTATCCCTCGCCTCGCACCATCACGCTTGCCTCCCTTGTCAAAGGGAGGTGGATTGACGGCAAGCCACAAACTGTCGCTTTGTTGCGTTTTGCTTGCGATACAGCCGCCTTTTTTATTCACCAAACTTTTTGCCGTCAAGACGGAGGGATTGGTATACCACCCTTCGCTCAGCACCACATCTATGCCTCCCTTGTCAAAGGTGAGGTGCTGTCGCCCGAAAAAATTCGGGCGACTACCGGAGGGATTGCTTTCCGTTGCACCGAATACTGCCATTCCCACAACCATTGCAAAAGGACAACACCCCCTTCGCTCTGCACTAAACTTGCCCGCCCTCGAAAAAGGGTGAGGTTCTGTTGCTCGGTCAATCCGAGCCAACTATGGTGGGGATTGTAATTGTTCAGCAGTTGTTTGCCTAATTACTTTGGTTGTCTCCCTCTTTCGACAAGTTTATCTATTCGAATAGCGAACCCGAGAAGTGCTGTCCGACAAATAGCACTATCGGTAGCCTGCTGTCATAACCTAAGCTGAATGATATAACAGAAGTACATCAAATACAAGACTTTTTCCACAAACTTAAGCCACAGCTTTTTACTGCGGCTTTTCATTTTCTGCTTTACCGGAGGTGTCTATGAATCGTTACAATGAGCTGATGAAACGTTTGCTCGCTGTGTGCGAAGCTCAGCCCGAAATAAAGGCGATAATAATTGTCGGCTCGCAGGCAAGAGAAATTTCAAAGGCGGACGAATATTCCGACCTCGATCTGATTATCGCTTGCTCTGACCCGAAAATATTGCTTTATGAAAATAATATAATAAACAAACTGGGTAAGCCTGTATATTCGTTTGTTGAAGATAGTTTTGCAGGATAAAAAGAACGCCGCATACTATTCGAAAAATCACTTGATGTTGATATGATTGTTATGTCTGAGGACAGCCTTGTAAATCTACTTAAATCACACAATGCTGATTTTATTCTGAATCGTGGTTTTTCGCTTTGTTATGACGCTTGCGGCATATCACAGCTTATTTGTAAATCATCAAAAATCACACCCTGTGATTTTACCGCTTTATCAGAGGAAAGTTTCCGTAATCTTACAAATGATTTTATGTTCCATACCGTGTGGGCAGAGAAGAAAATCAGACGTGGAGAGCTTTGGACAGCGATAATGTGCGTGAACGACTATCTCAAGACAAAACTGATCACAGTTATCGAGATGTATGAACATTGCATTCACGGCACCGCCTACGATACATGGCATAACGGCAGAATGGCAGAGCAGTGGGCAGAGCCGTTCATCGTCGATAAGCTTGGCGATTGCTTTTCCCACTACGATGCGGACGACCTGCTCTCCGCCCTTACAGCCACAAGAGAGCTGTTCCTGACCCTCGCCAAAGAGTGCGCCTCAACTTACGGCTACACTACCGGCATACCCGAAATCGACAGCTGAATACAGCAAAGCCGCAGACCGCTTTATCGCAGGTCTGCGGCTGTTTTGTTTACTTTTCACAGAAAAGCTCTATCTGCTCGCCGAGCGGTCCGTAGCAGAAAGCAATCCTTGCTACAAGCGGATTCTCGGCAGGAATATAAATGTTTTTCGGTTTTACAAACACTTCATATCCGGCTTTTTCAATTCTCTCTGCAAGCTCATCTACATCGGTAACGGCAAGAGCAAAGTGTCGTATAACACCCTGCGGTAAGTCGTTTTCGGCATTTGAGAAAACCTCGATTATGCCGTTTCCCGTATCGAACATAACTCCGATAGGATTGTCACAGTCGGGACCCCATCGCCTTATAATCGGTATGCCGAGCGTATCGCTGTAGAAAGCGATAACCCTTCTTAATTGTTGCCGGTGCATCTGAATGAAACGTGGTGTATACCGTTTATCATACATTATACCTCTTACAGCTGTACCGGCTCTATCTTCCATATCTCCTTGGCGTAATCGCTTATCGTTCTGTCCGAGCTGAACTTGCCCGAGAAGCACATATTTGCCCAGCACTTTCTTGCAAAGTCAAGACGGGAGTTTGCATAGTCGCTGTTTGCCTTCAGCTTTGCCTCAACGTAGGATTCAAGGTCGCCGAGCAGGTAGTAATGATCGGGAACGTGCCAGCTTGCGCCGTCTGTCAGAGCAAAGTAAAGCTCCTTGAAATCGCCTGTTCCGCCATCGCTCACAGTGCCGTCAATAAGCGTATCAAGCACACGCTTGATTTTCGGATTCTTGCTGACAAGCTTTCTCGGGTCGTAGTCCTTCATTATCTTTTCAAGCTCCTCGACCCTTGCGCCGAAGATGTAGTTGTTGCTTTCGCCTGCCTCCTGCACTATCTCTACATTTGCACCGTCATATGTGCCGAGAGTAACAGTGCCGTTGAGCATAAACTTCATATTTCCCGTACCGGACGCTTCTGTTCCTGCGGTAGAGATCTGCTCTGAAATATCGGCGGCAGTAACCAGCTTTTCCGCATAGGAAACGTTGTAATTCTGCACGAATACGACCTTTATCAGCTTGTTTACTTCTTCATCGGCATTGATAAGTCTGCCTATCTCGTTTATATACTTGATGATAGCCTTTGCCCTCATATATCCGGGAGCAGATTTTGCACCGAAAATAAACGTGGTCGGGTAGAAGTTCTTTATGCTTCCGTCCTTGATACCAAAGTAGATATAAAGGATGCTGAACGCATTGAGAAGCTGCCTCTTATATTCGTGCAGACGCTTTATCTGAATATCAAAAATGCTGTTTGCGTCAACCTCGATGCCGTCCTTTGCCTTCATATATGCGGCAAGCTGATTTTTCTTTTCCTGCTTTATATCCATGAATCTCTGCATCATATTGTTGTCGCCACGAAGTCTTTCGAGAGTTTTCAGCCTTGAAAGGTCTGTCATCCACGAATTATCGCCGAGCTGTTCGGTGATGAGCGATGATAACTCCTTGTTGCAAAGGGCAATCCAGCGTCTTGGTGTAATGCCGTTTGTCTTGTTCTGGAACTTCTCAGGGAAAAGCTGATACCAGTCCTTTAAAACATCGTTCTTAAGTATCTCGGTATGGAGCGCCGCAACGCCGTTTGTGTAGCTTGAGCAGTAAACCGCCATTTTAGCCATATGTACAACGCCGCCGGAAATCATCTTCATATAGTCGGTCTTACCCTTGGGCATATCCTTTGCGTACATTTCGGCAACGAAAGCCTCGTTTATCTGTAAAATAATATCGTAAATTTGGGGCAGGACTTCCTTTACTATATCAAGTCCCCACTTTTCCATAGCCTCAGCCATTACGGTGTGGTTTGTGTAGTTGAATGTCTTTTTGGCAATTTCAAGAGCCTTTTCGAATGAAAGTCCCTCGTTATCTACAAGTATTCTTATAAGCTCGGGGATAGATATGACGGGGTGGGTATCGTTAAGCTGGATAGTAACCTTTTCGTACAGCTTTTCAATGTCATATCCTGCCGCCTTGTGCTTTTTCACAATATCGGCGAGAGATGCGGCACAGAAGAAATACTGCTGCTTGAAACGGAGAATCTTGCCCTCTCTTGTATCGTCATTAGGATAAAGCACTCTTGAAATATCCTCAGCCTTTATCTGTTCTATGCTTGCGTTTACATAGTCCTGTGCATTGAACTTGAGAAAATCGAATGTATTCACAGGCTCAGCCTGCCATAAACGCAGTGTTCCTATGTTTTTTGTGCCGTATGCGACGATAGGCATATCGTAAGGCACTGCAACAACTGTCTGATTTGCAAAGTTTATAATTACCTTGTCGCTTTCGTTTCTTCTGCTCCACGGGTCGCCGTACTTAGTCCAGTCGTCAGCCTCTTCTTTCTGAAATCCGTCAACAATAGACTGCTTGAAAAGTCCGTACTTATAACGTATTCCGTAGCCGTCAAGCGGTAAAGACAATGTAGCGGCGCTGTCTAAAAAGCAAGCCGCAAGTCTGCCGAGACCGCCGTTTCCGAGTGCGGCATCTTCAATTTCTTCAAGGTCGGACAGCTTTGCACCGAGCGAGGAGAGAACTTCTCTTGCATCGTCCTCGACACCAAGACAGAGCAGATTGTTGTAAATGGCTCTGCCTACTAAAAATTCGGCTGAGAAATAGCACGCTCTGCGTGTGGCAAGATGAGCCTTTCTGCTGTCCTTCCAGACAGGCGCTATCTGTTTCATTATCGCAGATGAAAGTGCTTCGTGCAGCTGATAGGGCTGTGCCTTGTCCGCTGTAACTTCATACTTGTCGGATAGTACCGATTCAATATCGGCTTTAAGTAATTCCTTGTTCATAGTTCCTCCAAAAATCATATATCCGTTAATATGCCGATAACGGCATTTGATACCAGAAATCCCTTAGGGGTAAGGCTTATCGTCTTATCGTCCGTTTTATACAGGTCATCGGGAATCAGCCTGCACTTTTTTAATATATCGTCTTTTGTTACGCCGAAACGTTTTTCAGCCGTATCAAAATCAAGTCCCTCGCTGAGCCTCAATTTCAGCATTGCCCATTCTTCATAGTCGCCGCATTCACGTTCTGTTATAACAGCAGGCTGAACCTCGCTTTCGATAAATGCTCTGAGGTCACGCCCGACAGCGAAACGTTCTCCATTGAAATAAGAATGTGCGGCAGGTCCTATGCCGAGATATTCCTCGCACCGCCAGTATCTTAGATTGTGCCTGCTTTCCGCACCTGTCTTTGCAAAATTGCTTATCTCGTATTGTCTGAAGCCTTTATCTGAAAGACGTTCTACCGTTTCAAGATAAATATTTGCATATCCGTCTTCATCGGGAAGGATAAGCTGTCGCTTTGAAAACGGCGTATCCGGCTCGATTTTCAGCATATAAGCCGAAATGTGACTTAGCGGCAGGGAAGTCATATAGTTTATCGTTTCAATAAGGCTGTCGCTTGTCTGAAGCGGTATTCCGAGCATTATGTCGCCCGAAATATTGTCAAAGCCTGCTTTGTATGCCGTTTTTACAGCATCTGCACCGACCTTGCTGTTATGCCTTCTGCCGAGCGCTTTAAGCTCGTTATCATTGCCGCTCTGCAAGCCGAATGAAATCCTGTTCACGTTATGTGCTTTTAATGAACAAAGTGCGTTTTCATCGGTACAGCAAGGATTTGCTTCAACGGTAATTTCTGCGCCTGAGGCGATGTACGGCTGAATTTCGTCCATAATATCACATATCTCACGCCAAAGCAGTATCGGTGTACCTCCTCCGAAGTACACCGTGTCAAACCTGAGATTTTCGTCCTGCGACAGATAGTAGCGCAGATTTCTTATCACTGCGTCCTTGTATCTGTTCGCCGTATCGCCGTCATAAGCTACCGAGTAGAAGTCACAGTAGGGGCATTTTGACAGGCAGAACGGGATATGGATATAAAGCCCTTTATTCATCAAGCTTAAGCACTGCCATAAACGCTTCCTGCGGAACTTCGACACTGCCGAGCTGACGCATACGTTTCTTACCCTCTTTCTGCTTTTCGAGCAGTTTCTTCTTACGGGTAATATCGCCGCCGTAGCACTTTGCAAGTACATCCTTACGCATAGCCTTTACGGTTTCTCTTGCGATAATCTTACCGCCGACCGCCGCCTGAATAGGTACTTCAAACAGCTGACGGGGAATGTTGTCCTTTAATTTTTCTGCGATCTTTCTTGCCCTTGCATAAGCCTTATCCGCATGAACAACGAACGAGAGCGCATCGACAACCTCGCCGTTAAGGAGTATATCAAGCTTTACAAGACGTGACGGAACAAATCCCGACATTTCATAATCATAGCTTGCATAGCCCTTTGTGCGTGATTTCAGAGCATCGAAGAAATCATAGACTATTTCGTTCAGCGGAAGATCGTAGTGCATCTCAACACGGTTAAGATCAAGGTATTTCATATCCTTGAAGGTGCCTCGTCTTTCCTGACACAGATCCATTATACTGCCGACATACTCAGACGGAGTGTAGATATTCGCCTTTACCATAGGCTCTTCCGCCACTTCTATTTCGGACGGGTCAGGGTAGTTTGTGGGGTTATCAATAAAGATAGTTTCCCCGTCTGTCTTTGTTATCTTGTATACAACAGACGGTGCTGTGGTAACAAGGTCAAGATTATATTCACGTTCAAGTCGTTCCTGAATAATTTCCATATGCAGAAGCCCTAAGAATCCGCAACGGAAACCGAAGCCGAGCGCTATAGAGGTTTCCGGCTCGAATGTAAGCGAAGCATCGTTAAGCTGGAGCTTTTCAAGAGCGTCACGCAGATCGCCGTACTTTGCACCGTCGGCGGGATAGATACCGCTGTATACCATCGGGTTTACGTTACGGTAGCCTGCAAGGGCCTCTTTTGCAGGGTTGCTTACAAGAGTGACCGTATCACCGACCTTTGTATCGCCTATCGACTTTATAGATGCGGCTATATATCCGACCTCGCCTGCACGAAGCTCCTTTGCGTTCTCAAGAGCCTTTGCACCCATATATCCGACATCTACAACATCGAACTCAGCACCGGTAGCCATCATTCTTATCCTGTCGCCCGGTTTTAATGTGCCGTCCTTTATTCTTACATAAACGATAACACCTTTATAAGCGTCATAGTAGCTGTCAAAGATAAGCGCTTTCAGAGGAGCGTTAGGATCTCCCTTGGGAGCGGGAACGTTCTTTACCACCTGCTCCATTACTTCCTTTATGTTTATGCCCATTTTTGCGGAAATAAGCGGAGCTTCATCGGCAGGTATGCCTATTACCGTTTCAATTTCTTCCTTTACTTCATCGGGATGGGCAGAGGGCAGGTCGATTTTGTTTATTACGGGAACAAGCTCAAGGTCCTGTTCGATTGCAAGATAGGTGTTGGCGAGAGTCTGCGCCTCAATGCCCTGTGTTGCGTCTACTACAAGTATTGCACCCTCGCAGGCATTCAGCGAACGTGATACTTCATAGTTGAAGTCGACGTGACCGGGTGTATCTATAAGATTGAAAACGTAGGTTTCGCCGTCATCGGCTTTGTATCTCAGCCTTACCGCACGGGCTTTGATTGTGATGCCTCTTTCACGCTCAAGATCCATATTGTCCAGTATCTGCTCTTCCATTTCTCTGTGTGCGACCGTTTCGGTCTGTTCGAGTATCCTGTCCGCCAGAGTGGACTTTCCGTGATCTATGTGCGCAATAATACAGAAGTTGCGTATCTCCTGCATATAGTCTTTATCTGCCAAGCTAAAAATCCTTTCTTTTGTAAAAAATCAGTCTATCCATAAAATTATAGCATAATCCGCACGGAAATGCAAACTATATTTATATATAAATACTGTTTTTAAGAGGGTAAAAAATGAGCGATATGTTATCATACGAGGCTGTACAGCTTAAAAAGCTGCTTGCCGAGGAAAAGGATATACGAAACAGGTATATTTCCGCCGCCGAAGAAATATCCGATCCTCAGCTTAAGGAAAAGCTGCAGAAATGCGCCGCAGTACACGGCAGTCACATCAGCGTTATAAACGGACTTACGGGGGAGAAAAATGATTGACGAGAAAAACCGCCTGAATGAGCTTCTGAGGGCTGAAAATTCGCTTGCACAGAAATATGCCGTGATACTTTGCAGTGCGGTGAGCGGCGATATAAGAACAAAGCTGACATTCAACCAGCGAGGCATAAACGAAGCGGCATCGTTTATTATTGACGAAATGAATTCACGGGGGTGGAACGTGCCGAAAAGCGTAATGCCGCCGAAAAACTAAAGTTTCCGTCCTTCCTGCCGATATACTTTACAGAAGGGTCAATGAAAAGGTACGGAAAGGGTGGTATTATTATGTCTGCCGTAAACACAAATTATGAATACAAGCCTGCTTACAGCGTAAGTGCAACGGACAAAGCCGACAAGTCGAAGGAAACCTCAACGGTCAGACTCAGCACGGATGCACAGAAATATCTTGAACAGCTTAAAGGCAAATATAAGAACGTTGATTTTATTGTGGCTGATTTTTCTTCGGATGAGGAGGCACAGAAGCATCTTGCAACAGGAAAGGGCGAGTATAACTGCGTCATAACTCCCGATACTCTTGAAAAAATGGCTACGGACGAAACCGAAAGGGCTAAATTCGAAGGTATTATTGATAAGGCTATTGGCGAACTGCCCGAAATAAGAAAACAGCTCGGCGATGATTCGGAAAATGTTACAAAGCTCGGTATCAGCGTTGACAGCGAGGGCAACGTTTCGTATTACGCACTTATAAAGGAAAGCCTTAAAAAGAACGAAAACGTTGAAAAAGCCAAAGAAAAAGCCGCCGAAAAAAAGGCGGAGGAAGCTAAGAAAGAGGAAAAAGAGGAATATGAGGAACGGCTTGTGACGGCTTCTTCGGTAGAAGAACTGATAAAGCTGATTAAGGCGGCATATTCCGAGAAATCCGATGATCGCTTTGAAAAGAGTGATAAGAATGACGATGCGCTTAAAATCGACAGGGTAGACTTCAGCGGCGGAAAGGCACAGCCGGCATATGAACAGTATGTTCCGTCTGCCGTTCCCGAAGAAAAGCATCCGTTTGACTTCAAGGCATAAAAAAGAATAGCATTAAAGGACGCTTATCCGTTTTGGGTGAGCGTCTTTTTTTGTCCGAAAGCGATGCAGTTATAGCCGTATCCGGTATATTCTTGTCCCAAGGATAATAGAATTAACCGGAAAGGACTGATTGTTTGAAAAATACCTATGTAAAAAACACAATAATCCTCTTTGTTTCGATGGTGATAAGCAAGATAGTCGGCGCTGTTTTCAAGATACCGCTCACCAATATACTCGGCGGTATCGGAATGGGCTACTACTCGACTGCGTACAGCCTCTACACACCTGTTTTCGCTATGACTGCGGCGGCTGTTCCCACCGTTATAATAAAAGCGGTTGCGGATAACATAGCTTTACGCAGATTTGCAAATGCGCAAAAGGTGCTGAGAACGGCTGTCGTGATATTCGGAGCGACAGGTCTTATCGGCACTGCGGCAATACTGGCACTTGCACGGCCGTTTTCGGATACGGTCGCACAATCTCCGCAGAGCGTATGGGGAATAATCGCAATAGCGCCGTCGGTTTTTCTGTGCTGTATATCATCGGTATATAAGGGCTATTACGAAGGGTGCTGTAATATGATGCCGTCGGCTGTGTCGCAGGTCGCAGAATCGGTCTGCCGTGCCGTGACAGGACTTTCTGTGTCGCATCTTATAATAGAATACGGAATGAAATGCTATGCAGGCGGCGAAAGTGTATTCGGAGTTATCGCAGGAAGTGAAAGCGAGGCTGTGGATATAATAATGCCTTATGCGGCGGCAGGTGCGGTTCTTGCCGTTACGGTGAGCGAGCTGTGTGCACTCGTTTGCCTGCTTGTGAGGAAAAAAGTCTGCAAAAGGATTATTGATACATCTGCGGGCGATACCTCGACAGACAGGGTGGCAGTAATCGCAAAACGTCTGATAAAATCCTGCATTCCTGTTTCCGCCGCCGCAATAGTTGTGAATCTGTCCTCGTTCATCGACCTTATCACGATACCACGCTGCCTTAATTTTGCACTTTCGTCCGATCCGGGATATTTTACGGCGTGTTTTTCGGATATAATAAAAGCACAGGGCGGTGCTGTGCGGCTTGCAAACTTTATGTACGGTAGTTATACCGGCCTTTCGTGGACGATGTTCATGCTGATACCTTCTTTCACGGCTATGTTCGGCAGGAGCGCACTGCCGCAGATAGCAGGTGCGTGGACGCTCGGTAACAGGAAGGAATTCGAACGCAAGGTGACGGTCGTTCTGCGTTCAAACTTTGTTATCGGGTTTCCGCTGTATCTCGGACTGTCGGCTATGAGCAGGCAGATACTTGAGTTTTTGTTTTCGGGCAGACAGCAGGAGGTGACGGTGAGTGCGGCATCGCTCTTTATACTGGGGCTTGGCGGTGTTTTTCTGACCTTGTCATCTACGTTTATTTCAATATTTCAGGTCATCGGGCGGTCGGATCTTCCTGTGAAACTCATGCTGCCGGGCTGTGCGGTAAAGCTGATATTCAATGTGTTTACAATATCTGTACCGGCTATCAATATAAACGGGGCGGCTGTTTCAACGGTAATTATGTATGCGGCGGTTGCACTGGGAGGATATTTTGCGCTTGAAAATGTCACCGGGATAGATTTTCACATTATCAGAAGAATGGCTGTTCCTCTGAGTGCGGGGATAGTATGCGCTGTCGTATCACGCATTGTGTATGGCTTTGTCGGGGAAAGCGTCAATGCTGTGGCGGCTCTGTTTTTGCCGATAGCTTCGGGCGGTACGGTTTATATAATTTTACTGATAATCTTCAACGAGATTAATCTTAAATCTTTGCTAAATCGACAAAAAAGAAAAAAATTCTGAAATTATCTTGATATTTGACAGATTTTAGAGTATTATTATATAAGATTAAAAACGGGCTGAAAAAAGAGTCCGACAGGTATTGGAAGTGTACGATTTGGATTTTGAAATTAAAGACAAGTATGATATTGACGATCTTCTCGAAGTGACGAGGATACTCAGAAGCGAGAACGGCTGTCCGTGGGACAGAGAGCAGGATCATAAGTCGGTCAGGATGAATGTTCTGGAGGAGGCTTATGAGGTGATGGAGGCTATCGACGCAGATGATGCCGCAATGCTTAAAGAAGAACTCGGAGATTTGCTTTTTCAGGCGGTTTTTCACTGCGAGATCGAAAAAGAGCGTGGCAGGTTTGAATTCAACGATATATGCGATGATGTCACAAAGAAGATGATTTACCGTCATCCGCACGTTTTCGGAGATGTAAACGTCAACAATTCGGATGATGTTCTTAAAAACTGGGACAAGCTCAAAAAGAAATCCAAGCATCAGGACACCGTTGCGGATACACTTGACAGCGTGCCGATGGTACTGCCTGCGCTTATGCGTGGCGAGAAGGTCTTCAAGCGTGCGTCAAATGCCGGCGTAGCGCTTTCCGGTACAAGCGAAGCCGTTGATCTTGTGAAAGAAAAGCTCGCAAGCCTTGAGTTAGCTATTAATGACAAAAACGAGGCACTTACCGAAGATAATTTTGGGGAACTTTTACTCTCTTGCTGTATTTTATCACGTTTTATCAAAAAAGATTGCGAAAAAGCCTTGACTTTTGCTGTAAATAAGTTTATAATGCGTTTTAGAGAGCTTGAGAGTAATACGAGGTCGCAAGGCAAAACGCTCGACAATCTGTCAGATGAGCAGATAAAAGCGCTGTTTTTAAATTCTGATTAACCGTAAAGCAATTAGTCGGTTGACCGTATTACGTCTGTTAGCTTTTATGCTTAACAATATTAATAATTTTAATTGGAGGATTACTCAAATGACAAAAGCAGAATTAGTTACAATGGTTGCTGAAAAGGCAGATCTTACAAAGAAGGATGCAGAAAAGGCAATCTCAGCTTTAGTTGAGAGCATTTCAGAAACACTTGCCAAGGGCGAAAAGATCCAGCTCGTTGGTTTCGGTACATTTGAAGTTCGTGAGCGTGCAGCTCGTGAGGGCGTTAACCCCCGTACAGGCGACAAGATCAAGATCGCTGCTTCTAAGGTTCCCGCTTTCAAGGCAGGCAGTGCTTTAAAGGATGCAGTTGCTAAGTAATTAAGTCTGGTTCAATAGCGGAGGCAGTATTTTTACAGCCTCCGTTTTTTGTTTTGTTTTAAAGGAAAGGTTTATTATGCGGCTTGATAAATTTCTTAAAGTATCACGTCTTATCAAAAGAAGAACAGTGGCAAATGAGGCGTGTGACGCTGAAAAGGTTTCGGTAAACGGTAAACCTGCAAGAGCCTCTTATGATGTCAAGGTCGGAGATGAGATTGAGATAAATATGGGCAAAAGCCCGCTTAAAATCCGTGTTCTTAAGGTGGTCGAGGTGGTCGGCAAGGACGGAGCCTCAGACCTTTACGAAGTGGTATAAGCATAATACGGACATACCCCGAATATTATTTATCATGCGGTAAATAACATTCGGGGGTGTTTTTTATGGAAAAATCACTGCAGAAGCTGACGCTGACCGACAGGAGAAAGCTGGAGGTGGGCGGAGTGCTAGAAATCATTTCGTACAATGATGAGAACATAACTATGTATACTGCGCTCGGCAATCTGCGTATCGGCGGAGAGAATCTTGAGGTGGGTGCAGCGTTCAGTGAAAACGGCACTGTTGAGATAACGGGATACATACGCACGATACATTTTTGTGATAACAAGTCGGGATATGCGGATAATTTCATATCAAGAATATTCAGGTAGGTGGGTGTATGAACGAAGAAACATCGCTGATGTGGCAGATTGCCTGCTTTTGCGTCTGCGGAGCATTGCTGGGTGTCTTATATGAGCCGCTTCGCATATTACGTCTGATAATCCCTCACCACAGCTTTATCACGGGAGTGGAGGATACTGTTTATCTTTCCTTGTGCGGCGTTGTCCTGTTCGGGCTTTCAATGGAAACGGGAAACGGAAATTTCCGCCTTTCATATCTTTTAGCCGCCTTCGTCGGAGGGGTAGTGTATTTTCTTACTGTGGGCAGGCTTATAAAGATTATTTATTCTGCCGTGATAAAGACCGTTTTCAAGGCGGTGAAATTAATCGGAAGAAAACTGCTGCGGCCTGTCATAAGGTGCTTTGTGTCAATTGCACATAAATTGATACTGCCTTTTGTTAAACTTTACGAAAATATTGACGCTAAAATGAAAAAGCATAAAGCAGACTTGAAAACCTCTCCTGAAATGTTATATAATAATACTAATAATCACGGAAGGAATGAGATGTCAGTTGGCAACAGGATCGAAGGCAAAATCGGGAAAATTCAATAAAGTAATGCTTATACTTGCACCGTTGCTCGTAATTGCGCTTGTTATCTGTGTTTATAAGTTCATCTCGATACAGGTGGAAATAGCACAGAAGAATGAGGAACTGGCGAAGCTCACCGCTCAGGTAGCCGAAGTGGAGAACGAAAACAAAATGCTGAGCAGATATTCCGATGAACAGTATAAAGTTGAGTATATCGAAACTATCGCAAGGGATAAGCTGGGTTATGCGAAGCCGGAGGAGCGGATATACTACATTGTTCCTGCTGATTGAATAATATGAACAAATGAGGCTTTCACGTTTTGTGAAAGCCTTTGCTTGTATAAAGTCTTTTATTTGGATATGCTTCTGTTATATCATTCAGCTATGACTGTGATAACAAGCTACCGATAGTTCTTTTTGTCGGACAGCCGCATTGTTTTTATTTGCACTGCTATTTATTACATTTGCTATCATTTTCTTTTTTTGTAGGGGAGGGGCTCGTGTCAAGAGTAACATGGTTTACACTTTGTGCAAGCACAT
>ERZ1026963.856-NODE-856-length-15224-cov-5.659041_pt1 | contig 15224 bp, 8 predicted proteins | sample MGYA00519566_ERZ1026963 | MGnify/ENA primary metagenome ERZ1026963 (study PRJEB26926, sample SAMN06164512) | human gut metagenome | biome: ENVO:00009003; feature: ENVO:2100002; material: ENVO:00002003 | host: Homo sapiens | place: USA | collected 2012 ... | reverse complement strand
GCAAGTTCTGCACTATTATCTGATGAAACCGAAACTGTCGTTTCTGATACTTCTGCGTTCTTTGTTTGCAGTTCAGCATATGTTTTATTGTAATTAGTAAGTGAATTTTCTTCTAGACCAAATGCTTTTTCGGCTCCCCTTGCAAATTCGCCAACCGTAATCGTTTGAGTTGGTTTAAAATTGTTATTGCTGTCCTTATGGAGCAAACCAACTTCAAGAGCTTTTTCAATATTTGGCCTATAATAATAATTGTTCTTGCTCTGTTTAACCGCACCGGGAATTATGCCAACTGTACTCACATCTGACGCCATTTCGGGAAATACAGCAGACCAATTGCCTGATTTTGCTGCTTCCTGGACATTTTCAGGCATGTAACTTACCAATTTTTGCATTATCTCTTTGTCTTTATAAATGTCATCAGCTGAATTAGCCTGGTCATATATGCTTTGGAGCATAATTCTGCACCACTGCTTTGCTATAGCTTCACGATAATGTGTACCGTCTCCTCTTGTTCCATTAGCTGCATTGATTGCAGGAGTTTCGCCTGCCTCATATGTGTTATAGATATAGAATATCTCATTTACTCCTATTTATCAAATACTTACAAAACTATTTGTAGATAATAAAACAAAGAATATCCCTCTCTTGTAGTCTGCTTGTAGATAACATTCATTAGCAATTCCTGTTTATGAAGCTTAATTTAGCATTGTGAAAAACCAATAGTATTAACCTTAAAAACTTATTCAAATGAGTAAAAGTAACTACTACAAAGAAAGAGTCATTCAGCTACTTCTCTTCTTTGCTTTTATGCTGCCTATGGGCGCATTGGCACAGAACATTCAGCTGAACGGTACCGTAACCGATGTTTCCGGTGAATCTGTCATCGGAGCCAGTGTATTAGAGAAAGGAACAACAAATGGAGTAATCACTGACATCGACGGTAACTTTACCCTCAGCGTTTCCCCAAAAGCCACTATTATTATCTCTTACGTGGGCTATGCTCCACAAGAAATCGCCCTCAATGGTCGCAAGGAATTGAAAGTGGTGCTGAAAGAAGACACCGAACTACTGGACGAAGTAGTCGTTATCGGTTATGGCACACAAAAGAAATCGGATGTTTCCGGTTCGGTAAGTTCCGTATCGGGCGATAAACTAAACAACATACCTACCGCTAATGCCGAAACTGCCCTGCAGGGTATGGCTCCCGGTTTGATAGTTAACTTTGGTAGCGGTGCCGCCGGCTCCACTCCCAGCCTGCAGGTGCGCGGTGTAACCACTTATGGAACAGACAACTCTCCGTTGGTAATTATCGATGGCGTTCCGGGTGATATGAGTTTTCTGAACCCCGAAGACATCAAGTCAATGTCTGTATTGAAAGACGCTGCCACCGCCGCTATTTACGGAGCACGCGCCGCCGCAGGCGTTATCCTGATTGAGACTTACCGTGGTACCAAATCCAAACCCAAAATCACGTTCTCAGCTTATTGGGGAGTGGATCAGATAGCCAAGAAACTGGATGTCTGCAATGCCGAAGAATTTATCCACATGGCAAAGATGGCCCGTACAAACGCCGGTCAAAACCCCAAAAACTGGCCTGCTTACATTGCGGCTTATGAGCAAGACCCCACACAGTTTGGCGACACCGATTGGCAGGACGAATACTACCGCAACGGCTTCACACAGAAATACAATGTGGGGTACACTAGTGGCAGTGAGAATGCCAACGTAGCTTTGTCCGTATTCTATTCAAAAAACGAAGCCATCGTGACCGGCACGGGTGACGAGAAATATGGCTTCCGCTTAAACTCAGACATGAAACGCGGCAAGTTCAAAGTGGGCGAATCAGTAAACTACAGCCGTTGGGAATCGGAAATGGAAGCCAACTCAGGTTTTCCCGGCATATACCAAGTGACCAACATGGAACCTATCGCACGTCTGTATGACGAGAATTGTGACGGCGGATACGGTGGTGCCATCCCCGGCATGAACATGAGCGATGCTGCCAACATGGTAGGTTATAATAACCTGATTGAGAACACCCGCGCCACAGATTACATCAAAGGATCGGGCTATCTGCAATATGAGCCCATCAAGGGACTGGTAATCAAGGCACAAGCAAGCCGTAGCCTCCTTTTCCGCGAAACCCGCGTATTCAAACCTACTTACGAACTGGGTGCCATGAAGTGGAACGAAAGCGCCTCACTATCACAGACCCGCACCAGAAGCGTCAACGACCTGCTGGAACTGACTGCCAACTACAACTTCACCATCAAAGACAGTCACGACTTCGCCTTCCTGCTGGGAGCTTCACAAGAAGAAAGCACTTACGACCTATTGGGTGCATCGGGTTCCGAATTCGAGAACAACGACATGGGCATTCTGGGCCAGGCACGCAAAGACTATGGTGTGCAAGGTGAAAAGACCCGTAGCGGCTTGCGTTCCGTATTTGGCCGTGTGAACTATAGTTGGAAAATGCGCTACATGTTAATGGCCTCGTTCCGCTATGACGGTTCTTCACGTTTTGCCGACGGTAACCAGTGGGGGTTCTTCCCCTCTGTATCAGTAGGCTGGAACATTGCCAACGAACCTTTCTGGGAAGATATGAAAGAAACAGTCAGCTCCTTCAAATTGCGTATGAGCTACGGCGCCCTCGGTAACCAATCGGTACCTCTCTATCTCTACATTCCCAAATTGGACTCCAACGCCGACAACATCAACTACCCCTTCGACGGCAAAGTCGTAAACCAGGGATATGCAGTACGTAGCCTCCCCTCAAGGAACATCAAGTGGGAAACTACCTTCTACAAAAACATCGGTGTGGACATGAGCCTATGGAACAACAAACTGGAATTCTCGATTGAAGGTTACATCAAGGACACCAAGGACATGCTTTCCAAAAAGAACATCAGTCTGTCTACCGGTTACGGTGCACTGACGGTGAACGACGGTGAACTGCGCACCACCGGTATGGAAATGCAACTGATTTACCACGGTAATGCAGGTAAGGACTTCAAGTATGACCTTGACTTCAACCTGAGCCACTTCAAGAGTAAACTGAAATCAATGGCAGACCCCAACTATATGTACGAATATGGTGCTTCACGTACCTACGTGGGTGGTTACTTCGGTGAATTCTGGGCTTACGAAACCGCAGGCATCATCCAAAATGAAGCAGAAGCCAAACTTTGGAAAGAATCACACGGACGCAAGGACAGCAAAGGCAACTGGATTCCCATGCAGCCCAACGCAGAACCCGGTGACCTCCGCTTCGTAGACCAAAACGGTGACGGCATGCTGGACAGCGATGACAAGAAGCTTCTGGGCAACGGTTGCCCCAAGGCCTCTATCGGCTTCAACGTAACACTGAATTACAAGAACTTCGATTTGGTAGCCAACTTCTACGGTGACCTCGGTGTAGACCGTTACAACTATACCAAATATCAATTGGAGCGTATGGATACCAAGTTCAACTATGGCAGAAACGCACTGAAAGCATGGACTCCGGAGAACCCCAACACCAACATTCCACGTGCCGTATACGGCGACCCGAACAAGAATGCTCGCACTTCCGACCGTTTCATCGAACGAGGCGACTTCTTCCGCCTGAACAACTTGCAACTGGGCTACAACCTGCCTGCTACAGTTTGTGGTAAGTTGGGCATCAGCAACCTCCGTTTCTATGTAGGTGGTACACGCATCTTTACCATCACCGGTTACAGTGGCTATGACCCCTCTACCAACGGTGGTATTGACCGCATGGGTTACGACTATGCTTCATCACCTCTATGCCGCACTTTCATGGCCGGTATTAAATTCGGATTTTAATTGAACCAAAACTTTAAAAAAGATGATTATGAAATTAAAGAATATATTATTGTGCGCCTCAGTCTTAGGAGGCCTGGCACTCTCTTCATGTACCGGAAATTTCCTGGATGAAGACAGAAACCCCAACTCACTGGACCCCGAAAACTTCTGGAAGAGCGAATCCGACATCCTCAAAGGACTTACCGCAGCCTACGCTGGACTACAGCCTACCATCGAATGGGCGCAACCTTTCGAACGCTACATTGTGATAGACAACTACCGCAGCGACGAGCTGGACTACCGCCCCGACGTGACCGCCTGGATGGAACTGGCCATGTACAACAACGAATCGACCAACTACGTGCCCAACGATGAATGGACCAACCTCTATACCAGTATCAACTATTGCAACCAGTGTCTGGACAACATTCCCAATGTGCCCGACAACGATGACGAAGGCATCAAGCAGACCAAAGCGACCAGTATTGCCGAGGCACGTTTTCTGAGAGCCTTCTACTACTACCGTCTCTTCATCAACTTCGGTGAAAGACTACCAATGTTCGAGCACGAACTCGAAGGTACCGAAGAGGAATTCTATCCTCCTCAGGTAGAAGCCGGCAGACTGAAGACTTTCATCGAGACAGAACTGAGTGAATGTCAAGCCAACCTTCCCGAAAAATGGAATACAAACATGGCCGGACGCGTCACTAAATATACTGCCGCAGCACTCTTAGGCAAATACTATATGTTCATCGGCGAAAAGGCCAAAGCCAAAACAGAATTCTGGAAAGTCATTGACAGTCACAGATATGAACTGATGGAGAACTATGGCGACAACTTCAACGGACTACACGAGAACAATAAGGAATCCATCCTTGAAGTACAGTTCACCGGAAGTCTGGAAGGCGGGCACTACGAATACAATCTCTTTACCTTGCACTTGGGTCCCGACAGTGGCTGTGGCGCATACGAGGAAGCATATCCGTCCAAATGGTTATTCAATACACTGAAGAAAGACCTCACCGAAGATGGGGAATACAGCGACCGATTGTATGAGACTATCATTTTCGACGATCCCAAATCCCGTCCGTTCTATTACGAAGACGGCAAAGGATTCAGTGATTACCACCAAGAAGACAATATCTACTGGCGCAAATATGTGACTTACGACAAGTCATTGGGTGATTACTGGGATTATTCCGGTTTCAACATCCCCCTCATCCGCTATGCGGACATCCTGTTGCTCTATGCCGAGTGTCTGAACGATGAAGGAAACTCTAAAGAAGCCATCAAATACATCAACAAAGTACGTGACCGTGTACACGTAACGCCACTGTCCGACACCCTAAGTAAAGAACAAGTGCTGAAGCACCTGCAGGATGTGGAACGTCCTTGCGAACTGGCCCTCGAAGGCTCACGCTGGTATGATCTCATCCGTTGGGGCATTGTGGAAGACGCACTTAAGAGTCATGAAAAGCCTTTCGCAAGCAATTTCATATCGACCAAGCATATCAGACTCGCTATCCCTCACAAAGAATTCCTGATGAATCCTGATTGGGTGCAAAACGAAGGTTACACAAAATAACCGATAACCCTACAACTCAGTCTCTATCGGAAGCGAAATGCCGGAAACGGGATCCCATCCGATAGAGATTGCTTTTAATAGAACTCTCTGTTTCAAGACTTCATTTCATCATATACTTAATTTACCATGAGACATCCAAATAAAAACATCGCTTTGACTGGCATCGTTGCCTGCATACTGGCCTCGTGCGTCAAAGCTCCCACTTCTTCAGAACCGCTTTTATCCAAGCAAGCGGACTTCTGTAATCTTATCAACATAAAGAACACTCCCGCCGGAGCCGTAGACTGGGATGCCTACGTCTTTGCCGACAAAGGTGCTTGGATGGCATACTCACTGCCCGACAACGAAAACCGTCGCCATGCCGGTGCTTTCATGGGACCTATGGTCATGACCGGACGCGGATGGATAGCTGCCGGACTCGCCGAACCTACGCTGTGGGTGAACGGCGAACAGTATAGGATGGTGTACAATGTACAGACCACCCGATACCTCCCCGGCAAACTGATACAGGAATACAACGATGAGAACTTAAACTTCACTACCGAATTGTGCTACCTCACCTCACGTTCCGTAGCCATACGTTCAATCGTGAAGAATATGAGCCAAAAACCGGTAAAGGTCAGCTTCGACTGGAACGGAGGCGTATACGAGCCTACCTCTGTCGTAAGCAGCATAGATAAAGGTCTCTCTTTCATCCGCCCCAAAGATTCCACGAACACGGTAATCCGATTCCTCACAGCAGACAAGATTCAGGCTATGGGGAGCGATAGCCTGCACGTCACAGAAAAAAGTGAAATGACCCTGGAACCCGGCAAGACTTATCAGTCGGAGATGACTCAAACCCTGACGCTGCGCGGTGAAGACACAGCCAAAGAACTGGCTGCCATAGCAACGCTGAATATAGACAATTGCTTTGAACTAAACGAACAGCAATGGAACGCACAAATCGCTTCGTTGCTGAGCGGAAACAGCAAGTACCTCAAGGACAACAAATACCGCAAGGTACTCGTAAAAGCAATGATGACCCTAAACAGCAACTACCGCACCCCTGCCGGTGACATCCTGCATGGCGGCAGCAACCCGTCGTACAACGGATTCATCAACGGCATCTGGTCGTGGGACTCCTGGAAGATTGCTTCGGGCAACGTACATTTCAACGAGGAGATAGCCAAAAGCGAAATGATTACCCTCTTCGACTATCAAGCCGACAACGGCATGGTACCCGACTTCATCAGCTACAACAAGAAATACAATAACTGGCGCGATGCCAAACCGCCCGTAGCCGCCTGGGGAGCCATGAACGTGTATAAAGCTACCGGCGACAAGAAATTCCTCGAAACAATGTTCGACAAGCTCTATAAGTTCCATCAGTGGTGGTATGCCGAGCGCGACCACAATCACAACGGCATCTGCGAATACGGTTCCACCGACGGCACTCTCATTGCTGCCTGTTGGGAAAGCGGCATGGACAACGGCGTACGCTTTGACGATGCCGTGATGCAGAAAAACAACGAGAAGGCATGGTCCATGAACCAGGAGAACATCTGCCTGAACTCGTTCCTCTACGTAGACAAGACCATCCTCGCCGAAATGGCAACCCTCCTGAACAAGCCCGAACTGGCGGCACAGCTTAATGCCGAAGCCAAAGTCATCAAAGAATTCGTACAGACAAAGATGTGGGACAAGGAAACCGGATTCTTCTACGACACCCGTATCGATACCGGCGAGCACATCAAAGTGATGGGTGCCGAATGCTGGCTGCCACTCTGGGCAGGCATCGCCACTCCCGAACAGGCCAAACAGGTGATGCAGAAGATGATGGACCCGCAGAAGTTCAACTCCACCCTTCCATTGGGTACCTTGGACATCAGCCATCCTCGCCTGCGTCCCGTGCGCGGCTACTGGCGCGGCCCGGTCTGGGTAGACCAAGTGTACTTCGGTATCACCGGCCTGCGCAACTATGGTTTCGACCGGGAAGCCGACATACTGACTGAGAAGTTCATCAACAACGCCCAAGGACTCACCACCGACGGCCCTATCCACGAGAACTACAACCCGCTGACCGGCGAAGCGCTCAATTCGCCTAACTTCGGCTGGAGTTCGGCATGTATCATCAAGATGCTGCTCGATGAGTAACTCTCACGCAAAACAACTCTCAAAAGTCTGAAAAGACAAACGATTATACATCATTAAAAGCATACGAATATGAATAAGATACATTCAATCTGCACCCTCGCACTGATGCTACCGTTATGCGCATTTGCACAGTACGACGGTACACCCATGAACAAGACGGGCGACACCAAGAAAGCGGAAACCGCCGTAAGAACCGACAAATATCCTCACTCGGACAACGATTGGGAAAACTTTGATGTGTTGCACATCAACCGTCTGCCTTCTGCCGCCACCTTCATGGCCTACACCACCAAAGAGAAAGCAGTGAAGAACGACAAGAGTCAATCGGAATATTTTCAGTCGTTGAACGGTACCTGGAAGTTTCAGTTTGTTCCCCGTTCGGACCAGCGCCCGATGGACTTCTTTGAAAAAGGCCACGATGTAAGCGGATGGGGCAACATCAAAGTGCCTGCCAACTGGGAAATGGAAGGCTATGGCCATCCTTTCTATGTAGGTGCCGGCTACGGCATCAAGCGCAACCCGCCACTCATTGCCGTGGAAAACAGTCCCGTAGGTTCCTACAAACGCACATTCAACGTCCCTGCCAACTGGAAAGGCAAGCAAATCGTCCTCCACTTCGGAGGCGTGGCCTCAGCTTTCTATGTGTGGGTCAACGGTGAAAAGGTGGGTTACTCGCAAGATTCCAAGACCCCCAGTGAGTTCGATATCACCCCCTATGCAGTAACCGGACAGAACGAGATTGCCGTGCAGGTATTCAAGTTCAGCGACGGCTACTACTTAGAGGATCAGGATTACTGGCGCTTTGCCGGTATACAACGTGATGTGTACCTTTATGCCCGTCCCAACATCCACGTGCGCGACTTTGAAGTAGTGACCGACCTCGACAACGAGTATAAGGACGCCGACTTCCACCTCTATGTGGAACTGGACAATGCCCAAAACTCCCAACGTACTCAAACGCCCAAGGTAAAAGGTGCCGAAGTGGAAGTGAGCCTGACGGATAAAGAGGGAAAAGTCATCTACACTGAACGCCAACGCGCCAAAGACAACAAGCTGCACTTCCTGAAACACATCGAAACGCCCCTACTGTGGAGTGCTGAAAAGCTCAACCTATACCAGATGATGATTACACTGCGTGCCAACGGCCAGACACAGTACATCTGCCGCAACATCGGATTCCGCAAATCGGAAATCAAACATGCACAGTTACTCGTCAACGGGCAACCCGTCTACATCAAGGGCGTAAACCGCCACGAACACGACCCTTACCACGGCCATGTAGTGGACGAAGCCTCCATGATACGCGACCTGGAACTGATGAAACAAAACAACATCAACAGCGTGCGCACCTCCCACTACCCCAACGACCCGCGCTGGTATGAACTGTGCGACATCTACGGCATGTATGTAGTGGACGAGGCCAACATCGAAAGCCACGGCATGGGCTACAAACCCGACCAATGCCTCGCCAACCAACCCGAATGGCAGAAGGCTTTCATCGACCGTACAGAACGTATGTTTGAACGCGACAAGAACCACCCCTGCGTCATTATTTGGTCATTGGGCAACGAAACCGGCTCAGGCTGTAACTTCCAAGCCACCTATGCTTGGATTCATGCCCACGACCGTTCCCAACGCCCCGTACACTCCGAGGACTCTGGCAAAAACCGTCCTTTCACCGACATCTTCTGCCCCATGTACAAGAAGATAGACGTGTTGATAAACCATGCTCTCTATCTGCCCACCATGCCCCTCATCCTCTGCGAATACGCTCATGCTATGGGTAATAGTGTGGGCAATCTGCAAGACTACTGGGACATCATCGAGAAGTACCCTTCTCTACAAGGCGGTCACATCTGGGACTGGGTGGACCAGGGTCTTTACAACAAGACCGACGACGGTAAGTTCTACTGGGCCTACGGCGGCGACCTTGCCCCCGAAGGCACTCCAAGCTCGGCCAACTTCTGCATGAACGGCCTGATTGCCGCAGACCGCACATTGAAGCCCCACATACATGAAGTGAAACGGGTGTACCAGAATATGGCTTTCAGATTGCTCGATTATCACGAAGGATTGGTAGAGCTTAGAAACAAGTTCTTCTTCACCAACCTGAATGACTTTGACTTCACTTGGCGTTTGGAAGGCAACGGCGAAGTATTGGCACAAGGACGCATAGATAATGTAGATTTGCCCGCCCAACAGACAGGCGTATTCCGGACACAGTTCCCCACCATACATTCCACCGAAGGAGTAGAATATTACCTGAATTTCTATGCCAGCCAGAAGCGCGACGAGGGTCTGCTGAAGGCCGGTACACAATTGGCTGCCGAACAAGTGAAGCTTCCCTTCTATAAGGCTGTTACCCCCAAAGCTGCCTCAGGCAACGTGACGGCAAGCGACAGCGAAGCCCTACTTGTCCTCACTGCCGGAAATGTCAGTGTAGGATTCGACAAAGCCACCGGAGCACTCTGCTCGTTCAAGGAAGGCAAGGAAGAGATGATTAAGGAAGCACTGCGTCCCAACTTCTGGCGTCCGGTGACGGACAATGACATGGGCAACGACATGAACAAGACCCTGCGCCCGTGGCGTGAAGCCGGACGTGGCGTCAAACTCACCTCATTGGAGAAAACAGCGCTCGACAAAGATGGCTATGAAGTAGTGTCACACTACCGTCTGCCCGAAGAAGTTGCCGGTTCGGAATTCATTGTCCGCTACCGCTTCTCACCGAGAGGCAGCCTCGATGTGAACTGTACTTTCATTCCTGCCAACGACACTTTACCTTTGATGCCCCGCATGGGTGTGAGCATCACCCTGAACAAGCAATACGACCAAATGGCATGGCTAGGTCGAGGTCCGCACGAGAACTATTGCGACCGCAACGGTTCTTCCTTCGTGGGTCTGTACAAAGGTAGCGTAGCCGAACAGTACTTCGCCTACGACCGTCCACAAGAAAACGGCAACAAGACCGATGTACGTTGGATGAGCCTCACCGATTTGAAAGGCAATGGCCTGATGGTTATCGGTGCACCCACAATCAGCGGCAGTGCCTACCTCTTCCCGACAGAAGATCTGGATGAACCCGGCACACGCAAGTCACAACGCCATATCTCAGACATCCAACCCAAAGATATGGTGACTTGGAACATAGACTTCAAGCAGATGGGTGTGGGTGGAGATACCAGTTGGGGAGCCTACCCGCATCAACCATACCTGATTCCTGCCCGTAAGATGGAATTCTCATTCCGCTTATGCCCTGCACAAGAAAAAGGAGTGAAAGAGAACCAAAGATATTTGGAAATGAAGTAATTTTGCAATTGTCAAACCTCAGAAGCGCCTTCCCCTCTTTAAACAGGAGGCGCTTTTGAGGGTAAGACAGCTTTCCATCTATTCACAAAACCATACAGACAATGTTTACAATCATCGGACTAGTGCTCACAGGAATGCTGCTGGGCTACCTCTTACGGAAACGGGACTTAAAGAAGATTCATCCAATCATCACCCTGCTTATCTGGCTGCTACTGTTTATCCTCGGTATTGAGGTAGGAAGTAACGAAGAGATTATCAGAGGACTCCATACCATCGGATATGAAGCCGTTGTCCTCACCCTGGGAGGGACCTTGGGAAGTGTTATCGCTGCTTGGGCACTCTGGAGAGCCTTGTATAAAAGGAAAGGAGGCAGGGCATGAAAGGAAGTCTTATCATTGTGGGCTTTTTTGTATTGGGTACGATTTGTGGTGTGTGCCATCTGCTGCCTTTTGATATTGCAGAAACCAATATCAGCTACTACGCGCTTTGCGCGCTGATGTTCAGTGTAGGGTTGAGCGTAGGCAACGACCCGCAGACCCTGAAGAACTTCCGTTCACTCAATCCGCGACTGGTATTCCTGCCCATCATGACGATACTGGGAACACTGGCAGGTTCGGCAGCCGTCAGTCTGATTCTGACACACCGTTCTATAACGGACTGTCTGGCCGTAGGCTCGGGATTCGGCTATTACTCGCTCTCCAGCATCTTCATTATCGAATACAAGGGAGCCGAGCTGGGCACCATCGCCCTGCTTGCCAATATCAGCCGGGAGATTCTGACACTGCTAGCCGCCCCGTTGCTGGTACGATGGTTCGGAAACCTTGCCCCCATCTCTGCCGGAGGAGCCACGACGATGGACACCACACTACCCATCATCACACGGACAGCCGGACAGCAGTTTGTCGTAGTTTCCATCTTCCACGGGTTTGTGGTCGATTTCAGCGTTCCGTTCCTGGTGACATTGTTCTGCTCGATATAGGGCTTTTACCCTCTTTTGACAGACACCGGTCTCTGACAAGAGCCATTTTTATATCACTAAATCCTATTAATAATGAAAACCAAACTTTATACCTTTCTCCTTTCTTCGCTGCTTTGCACCGGTGCCCTGGCCGACAACGAGCCGTGGCAGAACCCGCAAGTCAACGAAATGAACAGAGAACCGATGCACGCCCACTTCACCCCGTTTACGAATGAAGCCAACGCATTGAAACAACGTGCCTTGCCCGCCGACGTACGGTTCGACGTTAATCCTGCAACGGAACGCCGTATCACTCTGGACGGCACCTGGAAATTTCTTTTTTCAAAGAACAATGACCTCTGCCCCAAAGACTTTCACAAGCCCGGATTCAGTACCCGCAAGTGGAGTAAAATTGAAGTTCCGGGAAGCTGGGAACTGCAAGGCTTCGATGCACCTATCTATACAGATACCCGTTATCCGTTCCCCCCCAATCCGCCCTACGTGCCTACCGACTACAATCCCGTAGGTGCTTATATCCGCGAGTTCACCGTCCCGGCAGGTTGGGAAGGCATGGACGTTTTCCTCGATTTCGAAGGAGTGGAGTCTGCCTACTATGTATGGGTAAACGGCGAATTGGCGGGTTATGCCGAGGACAGCCGCCTGCCGTCGCACTTCAACATCACCAAGCTGCTGAAGAAGGGCAACAACAGACTGGCTGTAAAAGTATTCCGTTATAGCGACGGTTCCTACTTGGAAGGCCAGGACTACTGGAAATACAGCGGCATCGAACGGAGTGTTTATCTCTACGCCCGCCCCCAGAGCCGCGTCAAGGACTTCCGGATGACAGCGGAACTGATAAACAACTACAAGGATGGCGAACTAAAGCTGGATGTATTCCTCCATCGGCCTAAAGCCGGAGAAACGGTGGAAGTGAAGGTAATGGACAGGGATAAGGTTATCTATGACCGGAAGAAGTCCATAGCCTCTGCCACGGACACCTTGTTTACCCAGCAGCAAGTCTTCCCGAATGCACGCACCTGGAATGCCGAAACACCGAACACCTACACGCTGGTAGTCAGCACCTTTGACGCACAAGGGAAACCTCTGGAATCCTTTACACACCTTTTCGGCTTCCGTACCGTGGAAATGATGAACGGCATGCAGATGATTAACGGCCAGGCCGTCCTCTTCAAGGGGGTGAACCGTCACGAGCACGACCCGCACAAGGGACGTACCATCACCGTGGGGTCCATGATACACGACATCCAGCTGATGAAGCAGTTCAACCTGAACGGTGTACGCAACTGCCACTACCCGAACAACTATGCGTGGTACGAGCTTTGCACGGAATTCGGACTCTATATGGTAGACGAAGCCAACATCGAGAGCCATGGCATGATGTTCCACAAAGATGAGACCCTTGCCAACTATCCCGACTGGGAGGTGTCTTTCATGCAGCGGATGAGCCGTATGATTGCACGCGACCGCAACTACTCCGCCATCGTGACTTGGTCTATGGGCAACGAGTCGGGCTACGGCAAGCACTTCGAAACTCTGTATGACTATACCAAGAAGATAGACCCCACCCGTCCCGTACAATATGAAGGGGGTGGCTACAACTCCAAGAGCGACATCTATTGCCCCATGTACGCACGCATCTGGAGGTTGCGCCAACACGTGAACCAGCGTGATGCCCGCCCCATGATTCTCTGCGAATATGCCCATGCCATGGGTAACAGTGTAGGTAACTTCCAGGACTACTGGGACTTGATTTACAAGTACGACCAGCTGCAAGGCGGTTTCATTTGGGACTGGGTGGACCAGACGTTTGCCATCAAGGACGAGAACCAGCGCGACATCTGGGCTTTTGGCGGCGACATGGGATTTGTAGGTGTCGTCAACGACTCCAACTTCTGTGCCAACGGCCTGGTTGCTGCCGACCGCACCCCGCACCCGCACATCTACGAAGTGAAGAAGGTATTGCAATATATCCATTTCGAACCACTCGCCTTCACCCCGAACAAGATAAAGGTCACCAACTGGCACGATTTCATCGGATTGGAAGGATATACCCTCCGCTGGGCAGTGGAATGCGACGGCAAGACCGTTCAGAACGGTGAGATGGATTTCCCCAAGATTGCTCCCAGAAACTCTGCCAACATAGAATTGCCACTGAAAGCGCTGCCTGCCGACGGCAAGGAGTATTTCCTCACACTGCGTGCATTTACCAAGCACGAAGCGCCATTAGTACCGAAAGGACACGAGGTTGCCATCGAACAATGGGAATTGCCTTCTGCACCGTCAGCCAAAACCGTTCAGCCGGTGGAAGGAACGCTGACCGTAGACCGCAACAACGAAACACTGACCGTGAAAGGCAACAACTTCCAGGTAGCTTTCTCTACCCGAAACGGTGAAATGACAGAGTTGAACTACACCGGAAAGAATCTGATTAAAGAAGGGCTACAACCCAACTTCTGGCGCCCGTTGACCGATAATGATATTCCAAATGGGCACCTGATACGCTGCGGCACCTGGAGAAACGCCGGACGCGATGCCAAACTGCAGAACATCGAAGTTGCAGAAGCCGGACAAACGGCTACTGTCACTGCGACCTACCGCATGGAAGAACAAGATGCTGATTTGCAGACTCTCTACAAAATCACTCCCGACGGCAAGGTTCAGGTAACCATGCACTTCACCCCCGGCAAGAAGCCATTGAGCGAGATGCCTCGTCTGGGCATGCGCATGATACTCCCTGCCGAATATGAAATGATGACCTGGTTGGGCCGTGGTCCGCAAGAGACGTACGCCGACCGCAAGACGGGAGCATTGATAGGCCTCTACAACGCCACGGTGTGGGAACAGTTCCATCCGTATGTACGTGCCCAAGAGACGGCCAATCATTGTGACGTACGCTGGGTGGCCCTGCGCAATGCTGCCGGTGAAGGTCTGCTGGTAGTGGGCGAGGAACCGTTGAGCGTAAGCGCCTGGAACTTCCCGATGGAGGACATTGAATACCGTCCCTCACAGATGGAGCGCCGCCACGGTGGAAGCATCCAGAAGAAAGATATGATATGGCTCAACATCGACCACAAGCAGATGGGCGTAGGCGGTGACAATACCTGGGGAGCACAAGTTCATCCCGAGTACACCATCACTCCGCACGAATGGAAATACAGCTTCACGCTCGCCCCTCTCGCACCGGAGGATGATGCAGCGGAACAAGCGCACAAATAACCGTTAAATACCTCATTCATATGAAATACAAATTTATACGCATACTCTGCTTCACATTGTTGGCCGCAGGCATCGCAGCCTGCACCCCCGGCATGAAAAGCACTACGGAGAAACGGTATACCTTCGCCGACATACTGGACATCTCCTATACCTGTCTCTTATACACATCTCCGAGCCCACGAGACGGAGCTACATCTC
>ERZ1026963.828-NODE-828-length-15678-cov-6.130897_pt1 | contig 15678 bp, 10 predicted proteins | sample MGYA00519566_ERZ1026963 | MGnify/ENA primary metagenome ERZ1026963 (study PRJEB26926, sample SAMN06164512) | human gut metagenome | biome: ENVO:00009003; feature: ENVO:2100002; material: ENVO:00002003 | host: Homo sapiens | place: USA | collected 2012 ... | reverse complement strand
TCTACACAAGGCTATTCGTCGGCAGCGTCAGATGTGTATAAGAGACAGGATATAAATGATATAGATAATAATAAGAGTTTGCTTAGTATACAAAGTTATGTCAAGCAAAAAGGAACAAATGAAATATACATTTTGGATGAATCACTCCCAAAATGGATTGAGGCTTCAAGATCAATGCATATCGAAGTTGCTAATCTTTTAAGTATGCTAAAATATGAGTAGGGTAAAGTTTGGAGATGTCGTTAAAGATGTGAAGATAAATATAGATCGTCTAAATAATCCGTATGAATACTATGTTGCAGGCGATCATATGGATTCGGAGGATTTAACCATACATAGGAAAGGATGTTTTACAACAGATGATGTTGGACCTGCTTTTATTCGTGTATTTAAACCAGGTCAGATTTTGTATGGTTCAAGAAGAACATATCTAAAGAAAATAGCAGTTGCTGATTTTGAAGGAGTATGTGCTAATACTACTTTTGTTTTTGAAACGAAAGATCCTCATGCATTTGAGCAACGTTTGTTGCCGTTCATTATGCTATCAAAGGATTTTACGACTTGGTCGATAGCTAAATCAAAAGGTTCTACAAATCCTTATGTGTTATTTTCTGATTTGGCTGATTTTGAGTTTGAATTACCTCCATTAGAGGAACAAAAAGTTCTTGTTGATAAATTATGGGCAGCCTATCGATTGAAGGAGGCTTATAAGAAACTACTTGTTGCCACTGATGAAATGGTGAAATCGCAATTTATCGAGATGTTTGGTAATCCTGTTACGAATACAAAAGGTTGGAAGACTGCTAAGATTAAAGATGTCGCCCCGGAAATGCCTTCTAAAGAGCAACTATCTGGCAAAATCTGGCTATTGAATCTTGATATGATAGAATCAAATACTGGTAGGATAATAGAGAAGGTCTATGAAGATGTTGAGAATGCTTTATCTGTTCAATCCTTTGATGAAGGGAATGTACTATTCTCAAAATTAAGGCCTTATTTAAACAAGGTTGTGATACCAGATGAGCCTGGAATGGCAACGACAGAACTGGTTCCATTACGTCCAGAGCCTAGTAAATTGCATAAAGTATTTTTGAGTCATCTGTTGCGGGGTAATCAGTTCGTTAATTATGCAAATGATATAGCTGGAGGTACTAAAATGCCACGAATGCCGCTCACTGAGTTAAGAAACTTTGATTGTATCTTACCGCCAATGGACAAACAACTTGAATTCGTTTTCATAGCAGAACAGGTCGATAAATCAAAATTTGAGTTGAAGCAGTGTATTGAAAATATCGATAAAGTCATAAAGAGTTTAATAAACGGATAGAATAAGAGAGATACGTTGATAGCTGCGGCTTAATTGGATAACAAATTTATTAATAATATGATAGAGAATCTGATTAATGACATAGAGCAGGCTATGCTGGGAGTTTTAAACAATGAGCAAATGAGTCAATTACGAAAGGTGCTAGATTATGCCTTTCGTGATATCAACGTGTCGTCTAAGAACAATGAAGAGTGCAGTGGTAATAGTGAATTAATAGATAGTTTTTTGTCGGCTAAACGAGTCGAAGGTTGTTCGGATAAGTCGATGCACTATTATCGAAGTACATTAAATAATGCTATCAGGAAAATAGAAAAAAATATTCGCCATATCACTACTGATGACTTGCGTAATTACTTAAATGATTATCAGCAGACAAGCGGTGCTACAAAGGTTACGGTAGACAATATACGTCGCATTTTGTCAAGTTTCTTTTCATGGCTTGAGGATGAGGATTATATTGTGAAGAGTCCGGTACGTCGGATTCATAAAGTAAAAGTCGGAAAAACAGTCAAAGAAACATACTCCGATGAAGCGTTAGAACAAATGCGTGACCATTGCGAAGGTATTCGCGATTTAGCCTTGATTGATTTGTTGGCCTCTACTGGTATGCGTGTCGGGGAGTTGGTCAAACTCAATCGGAACGATATAGACTTTGAAAACCGGGAATGCATCGTTACCGGTAAAGGAGATAAGCAACGTCGAGTTTATTTCGATGCTCGTACAAAGATACATTTACAACGTTATTTGGCAGAACGGATAGATGACAATCCTGCCCTGTTTGTTTCATTATTAGCACCTTACGATCGCTTACAGATAAGTGGTGTGGAAATACGTTTACGTCGTTTGGGGCGTGAATTGAATATTCCTAAGGTGCATCCTCATAAATTTCGCCGTACGTTGGCGACAATGGCGATAGATAAAGGTATGCCTATAGAGCAGGTCCAGCATCTCTTAGGGCATCAAAGTCTTGATACAACATTGCAATATGCTATGGTGAATCAGACAAATGTAAAAATGTCTCACCGTAAATTTATTGGTTAGTATGTCGCAATTTATCGAGATGTATTATAATACTCATAATAAGCAAACCCTTGAATCGGTTTGTCCAATCATGAATAAGGGGATAACGCCAAAATATGTTGAATCTTCTTCTGTCTTAGTGATTAATCAAGCATGTATCCATTGGGATGGTCAACGTTTGGGTAATATAAAATACCACAACGAGGAAATCCCAGTTAGGAAGAGAATACTTGAATCAGGAGATGTTCTCTTGAATGCAACTGGAAATGGTACTCTTGGACGATGTTGTGTATTTATTTGTCCTTCAGACAATAATACCTACATAAATGATGGACATGTGATTACCTTGTCAACAGATAGAGCAGTGATTCTTCCAGAAGTGCTTAATACATACCTTTCTTTAAATGATACGCAAGCAGAAATATACAGGCAATATGTAACTGGTTCTACAAATCAAGTTGATATCGTATTCTCAGATATCAAGAAAATGAAAGTTCCTGTTCCTAGTATGGATGAACAAATCTTGTTTGTTGAGGTCCTCACACAAGCCGATAAATCAAAATTTGGCGACTTCAAATCGCAATTTATCGAGATGTTTGGGAATCCTCTTTCTTTAAATCAGAAGAATGAGTTGAAAAGATTAGGAGAATGTTGTATTCTAAATCCAAGACGTCCTAACATTGCTCTTTGCGACACCGATAAAGTCTCTTTTATTCCTATGCCGGCGGTAAGTGAGGATGGATATTTGGTAGATATGACTGACGAAGAATATGGAAAAGTAAAAAAAGGCTTTACATATTTTGAGAATAATGATGTCTTGTTTGCCAAAATTACACCTTGTATGGAGAATGGCAAAGGAGCTATTGTACATGGACTTACAAATGGTATAGGAATGGGATCTACAGAATTTCATGTATTGCGGCCAATTAACGGAATATCTAGTCCCTATTGGCTGTTAGCATTAACACGAATGCCTATATTTCGTGAGCGTGCTGCAAAAAATATGTCTGGAACAGGCGGGCAGAAAAGAGTTAGTGCTTCATATCTGGACCATTTTATGGTTGGATTGCCTGCGATGGAGGAACAAAGGCGTTTTGAAGCAATATATAGACAAGCCGACAAATCAAAATCTGTCATTCAAAAAGCTTTAGTATATTTGAATGACATACAGAGTGACGAATTAGGGAAAATCGCTTAATTATTAAATTGATAACAATAAAAACCATAGATATGTTTAACGAAGACAATACAGTGGAGCAAATGCTCATAGAAGCTGCAACCCAAAGTAGTTGGCAGTATGTAAAGTCACAGGATATACCTCGTAGTTCTGATTCTGTCCTTGTTGAATCATGGCTATTGGAAGCTCTTGTCAGGTTAAATCCAATAACACGTCAACAAGCGGAGCAAGTTATTTATAAACTCCGTGCTGCTATTACTTGTGGAGGTAATTATGATGAATTGGTGACTGCCAATGACCGTTTTCGTACATTATTATTTAATGAAAACACAGAGCCTTTTGGAAAGGATGGTGAATATATACCTATCAGATTCTTTAGCGAAGATGCGGTCGAAGATTATTGTGTAGTGACCAATCAATGGGAGTTTCCACGTAGTTCTGTTGAAGGAGGTAAACGTTTGGATTTGGTTTATCTGATAAATGGAATTCCGGTTTGTGTTGGTGAAGCAAAATCTCCTGTTCGCCCTCAGATAACATGGGCTGACGGAGCCATTGATATGCTGCATTACGAAAAGAGCATTCCAGAAATGTTTGTTCCGAATATATTAACCTTTGCTACAGAAGGTAAAGAACTTCAATATGCCGGCATCTGTGCCCCTGTTGACAAATGGGGACCTTGGTTTAATGATGAAAGTCGTCAGCATGGTACAATAGAGTCGGTTAAAAGTAACGTAATGGGGTTGGTTCAACCAAACCGACTGCTTGATATATATCGTTACTATAGTGTTTTTACAGGAACATCATCAGGCAAAAAAATAAAAATAGTTTGCCGTTATCAACAATATATAGGTGGTGAAGCTATTGTTCAGCGTGTCTTAAATACATATCGAGAGAAACAAGGTCCGAAGAAAGGTCTTATTTGGCATTTCCAAGGTTCGGGAAAATCATGGTTGATGGTATTTGCTGCCCAAAAATTACGTTTGCAGAACGAATTACATGCTCCCACAGTTGTTATCGTTGATGACCGTATTGATTTGGAAGATCAGATAACGGGCGATTTTACTCGTGCTGATATTCCTAATATAGAATCTGCAAAGACAAAAGATGAGTTAGTTGCATTTTTCAAGCAGGATCAGCGCAAGATTCTGATAACGACAATTTTCAAGTTCGGAGATGTTGATAGTGTACTGAATGAAAGAGATAATATCATTTTATTGGTAGATGAAGCACACCGAACTCAGGAAAAGGATTTAGGACAAAAAATGCGCAATGCATTACCTAATGCATTTTTCTTTGGCCTTACCGGAACGCCTATCAATAAACGAGATAAGAATACTTTTCAATCTTTTGGAGCTGATGAGGATTTAGAGAAAGGTGGATATATTTCAAAATATACTTTCCAAAATTCTGTTGAAGATGAAGCTACGCTTGAATTGAATTTCCAAACAGTGCCGGTAGAGATGCATCTTAACGAAACTCAATTACAAGAAGAATTTGATGAACTGACCGATCAAATATCCGAGGACGAAAAGAACGAATTAGTAAAACGAACTTCTGTTGAAGCATTTTTTACAGCAGAGAAGCGAATTAACGATGTCGCACGTTATATTGTAAATCACTTCAAAGAGTATGTAGAGCCCACTGGAATGAAAGCTCAAGTCGTGGTATATAACCGAGACTGCTGTGTGAAATATAAGAAAGCGATTGATGCTCTTTTGGGTTCGGAAGATGCAACCACTATCGTTATGCATACGGCTGGCGATAAAGCTGATGAGTATAAAGCATACCGTCGTGATAGAGAACAAGAAAGAAAACTTCTTGACCAATTCCGTGATCCATTGTCACCGATTAAAATGGTGATTGTCACTTCAAAGCTGTTGACAGGTTTTGATGCTCCAATTTTGCAATGTATGTATCTTGATAAACCAATGAAGGATCATACGTTGTTACAAGCTATTTGCCGTACGAATAGAAAGTACAATGTTGATAAGAAATGTGGTCTGATTGTAGATTTCGTTGGTGTATTTGATAATGTAGCCAAAAGCCTTGCTTTTGATGAGGAGACGGTAAAAACGGTTGTAAAGAATATTGATGAGATAAAAGTGTTGATACCTCAATTTTTGCAAGAGTGTATTGACTTTTTCCCTGGTGTAGACCGGACAATCGGTGGTTGGGAAGGTTTGCAAGCTGCCCAGCAATGTTTACTTGATGAGTCTACAAAAACGAATTTTGCAAAACATTTTTCACGATTGGCTAAAGCTTGGGAAACAGTAAGCCCGGATGCAATGCTGGCTGCTTATCAGGCGGATTATACTTGGCTGGCTCAGGTATATCAAAGTGTACGTCCTGTTAGTACCGGAGGATCACTCATATGGACTTTATTGGGTGCTAAAACCATTGAAATCATTCATCGTAACATTGATACAATTGATATTGGGACTCCACTTGAGGATCTTGTGGTAGATGGAGATGTAATTGATATGGTGTTGGAGCAAGCCAAAGACAATCCTAAAAAGATATTGGAAGTGGAAAAAATGCTTCGTTTGAGGTTAGGAGAGCATCATGGAGACCCCAATTACAAGGCATTTGCTGAGAAGTTGGATGAACTGCGCCGTCATATGGAGGAAAATCTTATAACTAGTATTGATTTCCTCCGAGGATTGCTCACCCTTGCTAAAGAAGTGCTTGAGGAAGAAAAAAACTCAAATCAACCTCTTGACAAGAGGGAACAAGCTAAAGCTGCTCTTACGGAGTTGTTTGAATCAATTAGAACTGAGGATACTCCTATCATTGTAGAACGTGTAGTTGCTGATATAGATGAAAATGTGGTAGCTATTGTACGTAAGTTTAAAGATGCTTTTAAAAGCATTACAGCTCAGCGAGAGATAAAAAAGAAACTACGTTCTATTCTGTGGGTTAACTACCAGATTAAAGATCAAGAAGTTTTTGATAAGGCTTATCAGTATATTGAGATGTATTATTAATTGGTTGATAAAATAAATTTGTTATGGCTGTTGAATCACACGATAAGAAACTTGATGACCTTCTAAAAATGGTTGAAGAAGGTAAGGCTCAATTACCCGACTTTCAACGTAGTTGGGTTTGGGATGACACGAAGATATGTAAACTAATAGAAAGTATCACATCTGGCTTCCCAATGGGTGCAGCGATGTTTTTGGCTAATGGTGGTGAGCATATCCGTTTTAAGTATCGCACATTTGAAGGTGTGGATTCTATATCAGAAGTTACACCTGAGTGGCTTGTGCTCGATGGACAACAGCGACTCACAACCTTATATCAGGTCTTGAAAAGTAAGAAAGCAACTAATACTCGATTAGAGACCAATCGAGATACAATTATCAAACGCTATTATTATCTAGATATTCGTAAATGTCTAGACTCTACTGCGGACAGATTGGAAGCAATCATATCTGTATCAGAGAAGAAACAGCTTACAACAAATATTGGTCGTGATGTAACGCTGGACTTATCCACAAGAGAGAAAGAATTTGAGAACCTGATGTTTCCCTTGAATATTACGTTTTCTCATAATGATACGGAAGATTGGCATTATGATATGGAAGACTATTACAAAGGTGATAGAGAGTATAGAAATTTATTCCGTGATTTCTCACAGCAGATTCTTCGCCCAATTTTAGAGTATAACATACCTATAATTCAGCTTGATAAAGAAACCCCGAAAGAAGCTGTCTGCCAGATTTTTGAGAATGTAAACACTGGTGGTGTACCTCTTACGGTTTTCGAACTCGTCACAGCTACATTTGCTGCTGAAGGACATGAATTGAGAAAAGATTGGGAGACCATTCGTCATATTTTTGCTCAAAAAGTAAATGGCGAGCTATTGAAAGAAATCACTGGCGCTAATTTTTTGGCAGCAATGACTCTGTTGGTATCATATTATAAAAGAGTGGTTTCAGGTGATGATGAGCGTGTGGCTGTAACATGTAAGAAAAAAGACATTCTTAGGCTTGAATTGAAAGATTATTTGAAGTATCATGACGCTTTGATTAAAGGTTTCTGTGATGCAGCTGATTTCTTAGTACATCAGGGGATTTTCCGTTCCAGAGATCTTCCATATTCGTCACAACTTATTCCACTTGCTGCAATCTTTGCATACGACAACGAAAATAAAAAAATGTTGCATCTTGGAAGCAAACAGGAATTATTGTCTCGTTGGTATTGGTGTGGCGTAATGGGTGAACTATATGGGGGTGCCAATGAAGCTAGATTTGCAACTGATATAATGGGCGTATTCCGTTGGATGGAAGGTGGTGAAATGCCAGAGACTGTATATCGTTCCAATATACAACCAACTCGTTTATTGACCATGCAGACTAGGAATAGTGCAGCGTACAAAGGTGTTATGGCACTTATCTTACAAGATTCACCACTTGATTTTATGACAGGTCATCGTATGGATATAGCATCTTACATTGATGAAGATGCTGATATTCATCATATATTCCCTCAAACTTATTGCGAGAAAAATAACCTTCCACGTATAAAATGGAATTCTGTCATTAATAAGACTCCAATTTATGCATCTTCCAATCGTTCAATAGGAGGACATGCACCAAGTACCTATATTGGAACTATGGCAAATAAGGGATTAAAACAAGTTGAGATACAGGAAGCTATAGAGTCACATAAGGTAAGTTATGCTCATCTTGCATTAGATGATTTCAATGCTTATTTCATAGATCGAGCAAAACAATTGCTTGACAGAATAGAGCAAGCGACAGGCAAATCTGTCTCAGGAAGAGATAGCGAAGAAACAATCCGTGAATTTGGTGTTGCTTTAATATAGATAGCAATCTGTAACAAACTAGAAAAATATGATTAATAAATAGCTGAAAATAAATGAACTGGAGATTTTGGAAGAAAATATGTGCAAATAATTCGATGGAGGATGATAAACAAGTATCATTAACTCCTGCTCTGCTTAATCGTGATAGTGAAAGTGATAAGAAGCAGTATAGGAGTGTTTTGAATCTTGCACGAAAACTAGAAGAGAAAGACATATTGAACATTGCTCTTACTGGTCCTTATGGATCCGGTAAGAGTTCCATTCTTCGCTCTTTGATGAAAGACTATCGTAAATACAAATATCTTTCAATATCTCTTGCTACTCTAAAGTCACCATTAGATGATAAAAAGAATAAAATAGATATTGATACGATGAATAATCGTATTGAATACAGCATTCTTCAACAACTTATTTATAAAGAAAAACAAGAGACGCTTTATAACTCCAGATTAAAAAGGATTTATCATAAATCAACTTGGGCTCAATATGCTTTATCTTTTGCAATAATATTTTATATTGTTGCCTTAATTATTGTATTTGAACCATCATTTTTGGAGGTGGATTGGATTTGCAATCGCTTAAGTAATCCAGTATTAAATAAATGGTCTGATATTTTTGCTCTATCATATATATTTGTTGCAACAATAATATTCGTTCAAAAGACTGTCAAATCATTGAGTAATAGTAAACTGAATAAGTTAAATCTAAAGAATGGAGAGATTGAATTAAAAGAAAACAAAGAAGATACATCCGTTTTCAATAAGCACATGGATGAGATTGTCTATTTCTTTGAGGTTACTGATTATAATGTTGTGATTATAGAAGATTTAGATAGATTTGATAATACGGATATTTTTCTTAAGTTAAGAGAGGTAAATCAACTCTTGAATCAGTCAAACTCTGTGGGGCGTAAAGTTACGTTCATTTATGCGGTTAAAGATGATATGTTTTTTGATGAAGAACGTACTAAATTCTTTGATTATATCACAACTGTAATCCCAATAATCAATTCTTCAAACTCGGCAGACAAACTGAAAGAGGAACTAGAGATAAAAGGCTATTCAGATCTTAATGTCGAGGTAATAGACAGTTTGGCTTTTTTCATTGACGATATGAGATTACTGAAGAATATTGTCAATGAATATGCCCAATATAGAGAAAAACTTGATGAGAAACTTGATCAAAACAAACTTCTTGCAATGATTGTATATAAAAACTACCATCCAAAAGATTTTGCTGATCTGCATAAAGGAAAGGGTGTTTTGTATGATTGTTTGCATAAGAAAAGTGAATTATTGGTTGAGCGCAATAGACAGATTGACGAGCGTATTAATGGAATAACTAAAAAACTTCAATCTTTAGAAGCGACACATGCCATACAAGAAAAAGAATTAAGGCTGATTTATATTGAAGGGTATCGTAGAAAATTATCAAAACAAAATGAAAATAATGCCTTTTTGTTTTTTGTCGAAAACAATTTTATACCTCTTGAAGATATCGCAGAAAATGAAACGTTATTTAATTCCTTTATATCGCAATCCTCATTTCGATATCAATGTTTTAAGAGGCATCAAACTAACACATATTATGGTGTTAGATATTATTATGATACATCTAAAGATAGTTGCAATATTCAATTCAGTCAAATAGAGAAAATAGTTAATTCTACCTTTACCTACTATGAGCGATTAGAAGCCTTGCGAGAAGGGGAAAAAAGATATCGTGAACAAATCAAGATACTAGAATTATCTCGTAATAATCATTATGCTACTCCAATACAAGAACTGTTGCTGGATGTTGATATGCAGACGCATAAAATTTTTAGTGAACTCAATGTCTCTAAAATGCTTGAAGTTTTCTTGAAAGAAGGACTTATAAATGAAGATTACTTTGATTATATATCTTTCTTTTTTGGTAAGTCAATTAATAAGCACGACCATGATTTTATCCTTGAATTAAAACTTCGGCATAGTTTGCCGTATGACTATCATATAGATAAAGTAGGGCAGTGCGTAAAAAACATTCCTGATAAATGTTACAACGATGTAAGTATATTGAATATTCAGGTGGTCGATTGTATTTGTCAGCATCTTGAAGAAGCAAATAACTCAAAACTTCATTCGATAGCACAAGTTATTATGCATAATAAAAAGTGGGACTTTTTGATTGACTTCTATAAATCAGTTGAAGATTCAAGCTCGCTTTTCAACCATTTGGGCAGTATCGTTGATGGATTATGGAAGATCTTCGTGAAACAGAATTCCGATGAATTATTCGAGTCTTGGTTACGATTCCTCGAATTGAACCATTCCACCAAAGAAAGTCGTAACTGGTTGAATAAACACTTCGCATTTATATCTCATAGAGTAGATCTCATAGGTTTTGATACAATCAAACAAATAGTGTCGAATGGAAAACTGATTTTTACAGATATAGATGCAGAGTCTAGGTGTTTGCTTGAGTATGTTGTAGAAAACAAAGCATATATGTTGACACCAGAAAATGTTGTATGCGCATTTGTTCATTATCGAAATGAGAGGGTGGAAACATTGGATAATTATCCTTTAAATGTTACAATACTGAGGAGCTGTAAATCAGCTAAATCTATATCAGATTATATAGATGAATGTTTTGACAATGCACTAAATAATGTATTTATTACAGATACGGCAAAAAAAGAGAGTGTGGGAATTATTCTTGAAATTATTAATTCTGAGGATATAACAGAGGACACAAAACGCAAATACCTTTCTGGGCAACAGAATAAAGTTTCTCTTTCCGATGTTAACAATATACAGTGGGAGTTCGCTATTGAAGTTGATATAGTTATACCAGCATGGCCTGAGATATATGCATTTTATGAGAGTCAGAATAATGTAATGATTTCCAGTTTGCGAATATTCATTACCAAACATATTGATGAATTAACAGATATATCTGAATTGGATGATACTCAGAAAGAACTACTGGCACACAGTGCTTTATTGACATCAGATTTTGAAATTTTGGTATACGATAAACTTGTCAAAATCTTTGATGGAGTTACATTTAAGGATGCGGATATTAACAGTGTAGATAACGCTCATTTTAAGTCGTTACTTTGTGCTGATATGCTTCCATATAGCACATATTATACGACAACAATTAGAGACAATCATAGTGATGTACTTACTTATTATGTAGATAAGTATTTGGATGAGTGTATTATAGAAATAGAGGAGTTGCCTACAGATATGAGGCTATACAAGCATCTTATGAAAAATCCAAGAGTAATCGGTGAAAAAGCTCTAAGTGTAGTTCAACATTTTCTTCCTCATATTGTGTGGGATAACGAATTGGCAAATATCACTCTTCCTGTGTTGAAAAACAATATTGAAAAATTTGATTATGACATAGAGAAGAACATTTTGGTCGCCTCTACTAATTTGCCAGAGCGATTGTCTTTTTTGATAGACTTGGTTGAAAAGTTTAGAGATGATTTTGACATTGTGACAGAATTAATAGAGTCTTTAGGCGATTCTTATCGAAGTATTACAGATAAATCAAAAAAGGCTACTATAGAAAATAATCACATGAATGAAATGCTTTTAGGGAAGCTAAAAACTATTGGATATATCTCATCATATAGAGAAGATGATGATAAACTTCGTGTAAGTCATAAACGTAATCACTAAATCAAATGCAAGAGAATAGAGGAATTTATAACTAAAGTTATGGAAAGAAAAGGGATTGTTTGATAACGAATAAAATAAAGTCTCAACCGATAGCATTCCTATCCGATTGAGACTTTTCGTTTATTTATCCCTGTCCGAAAACTTCTGTATAATTACAGCAATACCAATCCCCAAAACAACCATAAGAATACAACCAATAACAGCCTTCCAAATCAATCCGGAATGCAAAATCTCTGCATTAGCTACTATCATGCACACGAAAAAAGAAGATAGAGCAACTACAATGGTAATCAAAATGTAGAATGCCGTATCTGGGATGGGGATGGCATTGCTGGCTTTCTTTATTCTTCGCTCGGCTTCCTTACATTTGCTCTCAATCTGGCTGAGAAAATTGTATAGAAGGGTCGCACCGAATTCTACTGCTAACTTCTGTATTTCTTCAGAAATAATAGGTTTGCACTCATGTATAGAGTCGGATAGATTTTCAACTTCTGTTCTCAGCTTATATACGTTGTCATTCAGGCTGACAAGTTCCTTTGCGTTGATATCGAGTAACTGCTTTTCTTCCTCCAGATATTCATTCTTGGGAGTGGCTTTTATGGCTTCCGCTTCACTCATTTCCGCGGAAAAATCGAATTTCTTTTTCATGTTCGGTTTCATGGGCTTATCGTTTTAATCCTGTTTTCAGTTTCTTTCCTAACGAACGACTGGCGGCATGAGCGCATCTGCGAGCCCATTGCAAATTGTCTTCATCCTTGTCTCTCCACGGAAGGTCGCTTTGTGAGCCTCCACCACCTCCACCGGTTGTTACGTTGGGGGTATCTATCAGTCCGACAAATATAGCTACTGCCATATCGGTAAGTTCCTGACAGTTGGCAATAAACCTGTAATCAAATTCGTCATTAAAACAGTCAAGTATTTTTTCCGGAATATAGAATCTGTAATCCTTACCTTCATGGCTGAGGGCATAGGAAATCATATCCTGACTATATGTGAGATATTGGGTATAGTCAATAGGAGCAACCTTATGTATCGCTGCCTGTTGAACAGCTTTGGGAGCATTATTTCTAATGACGGTAGCTGACTGATGGTGCAGTTTCTCCCATGTCGCAGGAAGTTTCGAGACCATCAGGTTCCTGCCGATTCCCAATTCTGAAGCCTTGTATTTGGTGTTTCCATTCATGAGGGCATATCCACGAAGAATACCTTTCTTGTCCTCTCTTTCATGGACGGTATAACCTTTCCGTATAAGAGTGTTCTTGTACTCATCCCATGACCATGATGGCATTGCTTTCAACACCTCCATACAGTCCCGGTTCACTTGTGGAATGTTACGATTTCTGATTTGTTCTGCAGTCGTCCAGCCACGTTTCTTTGCCACTCGCTCGGCGGCACGTTGCGCCCGAAGATGAATGTTATGGTCGTTGTTGATATTGCCATTTTCATCCAAACGGCAGACCGCAGCATGGAGGTGGGGAACTTCGCCTTTGGATTCTGTATGCAGCCAAACAGAGTATTTACTGTTAGCTAAATTGGTTGGACAGGAACGGATTTTTCCATCCTTGCCGGTAATCACCTGTTTGTCGAACTCCTCGGCGAAATCTTGCCAAAGTTTTTGCCAATCTTCGATGTCATAGAATTGGGTATGTTTGGGCGATGGACTCAACTCGATTCTGATAACGGAGTTCTTTATCGGGCGATGCTGGGATATGGTCAACTGCATGGAGTTCCATATCCCCATAGCGTCCGGTTCTGAGGGCAACAGATTGTCCAATACCCGATAAATTTTCTCCGGATGCTTCTTATGTTGTGATTCACCGGTAATGTAACGGAGGTCGTTGATGCCGTGCGATATGGCTTTGGCTTTTGCAATCATTCTTCTTCGGATTTAAGGTTGGACGGAATTTTGTTCTTCTCTTTTACAGTATTCAGGAACTGGCAGACACTTTCGGCTACATTGCCAAGTTCCTTGAGCCAGTTGACCATGAACGGAATCTGATTGAACATTGCCATGCGCTGCTTTGTGGACATTCCGTGTAGGGCGGAGGTGTATTTTACGAGGTCTGCCCGACAATCGTCCAGATTCTGCAACAGGGCTGCTTCTTCTTTCGTAAGTCTCACTTTGGGCTTGAAGTTATAGGCACACGACAATAGGTAATCACTTATGGTCATACCGCATTGGGTAGCCATTGATTTTATATACTCCTTTTGAGTAGGAGTGACTTTCGCTCCGATGAAGACGTTTCTGGTTTCTTTAGAGGAGTTCGATGTATTTTCAATATCTTCTTTCATTTGAATCATTGTTATAATTGTGAATAGGTGCGAGCTTGCGAGTACCGCACCGGCGAGGGAACTGAGCAGGCAAGAGTGCCAGTGTACAACCGTAACGTAGTGAGGTTATACCTTGGCATATCTTGCAACAGATACCTGTTGATGCTTTCCGGCAAGCCATATTGGATGTACATACAGAATCGGCAGACGGATTTGAACCAGAAACTAAGATATTCATCTAAAAGAGGGGGGATAGAATGAATACCTTGTGTGCAACCCCTGACTACTTTGCTTTATTCTTATATATACGCCCCGACAATAAAGTAAAGTTGAACTCAATAATGGTATTCTGGATTGAAGGCATAATCTTTCCCTTCTTTTATAACCATTTGTTTGTCACTGAGCAATGTTGCGACCTTTACCGCCTTGTTATAACCGAGTTTTATACCCTGTAATCCGTAACCCTCTTGCAAGCGTTCTATATAATCATCGTAATTGTTGATGTTGCCATTGGCAAAAACGGCATTCAATGCTGGACGATGTACATTCTTTGGAATCTCCTTGTCCGGATCGAACGGTCCTTTGGTTGGTCGTCCGGTCTTCTTCTCTTTTGGCAGATAGGACTCTACCGGTTCGGGTATGGCTTCCTCGTTTATGCGGAAAGCGAAAGGTTCAAACTCACGGTCGCGGATATGCACGGCTTCGACCACGCTTATGGTCTTGTCCTCTTTATCCACCTCGATCTGCATAATGGTTTCCGCTTTATTGTTGAGTTCAGTGCCGATGTGACCACGAGCATGTTCGTCATTCTTGTTCTGATGCAGTACGGTATGGATGTGAATCTGTCTGTCGTCCGTCCACTGCATGAATTTGGAGATGATATCGGTAGATTCACCGGGAGAATTGATGTCATACAGGAAATCACGAATGCCATCTATGATGACCAATCCCAAATCCGGTATTGTGCCAATGGCCTGTTCGACTATCGCCAGACGTAGTTTAGGGGAGAACTTGCGTAGAGCCAGCATGAGCAGATTATCCGGTTTCTTGTCTTCCGGCAATTCAGCTAAACGTAGGATTCGTTTCAATATCTGCTGGCAATGATGTCGTCCTTGCTCCGTGTCGATGTACAGAATATTTCGCTTATTATCGGGAAAAGTGGACCGATAATGAAGAACGGTGCTGTTTCTCAATGCCGATGCGACTATGGCCGATACGTTAAAGGTTTTCTTGCTTTTGGCTTTTCCGATGGACGCACTGAAGTTTCCTAATGTACCGATAACAGCATCGTCTACCATCAGCACCACTGGCGACTGCTCGTAGGTATTCGTCCTGTCTCTTATACACATCTCCGAGCCCACGAGACGGAGCTACATCTCGT
>ERZ1026963.809-NODE-809-length-15998-cov-5.290472_pt1 | contig 15998 bp, 10 predicted proteins | sample MGYA00519566_ERZ1026963 | MGnify/ENA primary metagenome ERZ1026963 (study PRJEB26926, sample SAMN06164512) | human gut metagenome | biome: ENVO:00009003; feature: ENVO:2100002; material: ENVO:00002003 | host: Homo sapiens | place: USA | collected 2012 ... | reverse complement strand
ACGAGATGTAGCTCCGTCTCGTGGGCTCGGAGATGTGTATAAGAGACAGGAGTATCAGCGCCCAGAAACTGAGCCAGAGGGGTTGCTCGATAATGATGTCCATACTGCGTTCTTCCAGGACAATACGACGGTCTTCGTTGGAGATGGCACGTACGCGGAGGGTATAGTTGCCCGGACTCAGGTTGGTAAAACGGATGACGTTTTCCTCTCCCGGACGGCTCCAACCCTCATAGAAGCCTTCCAGTTTCCAGGAGTACAGAATTAGGGAAGGATAGTCATAGTTGATGTCTGAGACCTGCAATGAGAAGATGTTCTGGTTGTACTTCAAACGCAAGGTTTTTGTCTCGTCAATATCCAGAATAAGTGGAGAGCCTTCATCCTTGGGATAAACGGTCTGATAGAATACCCGCAGGTCATTGAATACCATTTTGAACTTATAGTCGCGAGGCAGGACCATGTCCTTGTCGAACTCTATGGCTCCATCCGTACTGCCGAAAATGAAATTGCCGTTTTTCCTCAAGGTGCCTGAGGCTGCGTTGAAATGGTCAGACTTCAGTCCTTGTTCTTTGGTCCAGTTATGGAATGTCTCTTCGGCAGGATAGAAGGTGGACAGACCGTGTTCTGTACTCAGGAAGATATTTCCTTTACCATCGGACAATAGTGTATAGATATTATTGGAAATCAAAGCGCAGTTGTCTCTATGATAATGTCTGAATGTGTTTTTGGTCGTATCATATACCAGTAAACCGGCATTGTTGGTACCGATATACAGCATTCCGTCGGAAGCTTGGTATAGAGAGTAGATGTAATAGGATTCTACCGGCATCTGGATATAGCTATACTTACCGGTCACTTTTTCCAATAGGTACAAGCCGGTGGCAGTGCCTATCCACATATGTGTGGAGTCCTTCTCTATGATAGCGGTGATACCATTCAAGCTCGGGAAGTGCCGTATGTTTTTTCTGGAATAATCTATTTCTTTTAAGTTATAATACCCTCCGGACCAGATGTTTCCTGAAGAATCTTTCATAATGGAACGAATATATTTGTCTGGCCGGATATTCAGATTGCTGAACAAGGATGGGGTAAAGAAGTCTATGGACAGTTGCTTCTTGTTTATCTGGTAGATGCCGGAACTATACCCTCCGGCCCAGATGATGCCGGGCTCCACCTCGCATAGTGAGATGAAGGTGTGATTTTTGCTATGGCTTTCGGAGTCGAAGGTGCTGAGAAAAGAATGCCATTGTTTCGTCTTGCTGTAATAGAGGCTGATTCCGTTGTTCGTGGCAAACCATAAATCTCCGTCATGGTCCTCGATGATGGCGTTTACCTGGTCATTGATGAGTGATTGTTTATTGCCGATAGAGTGTTTTATCCATTGGTAATCGGTATATCGGTTGTTGCGTACAGTTATGCCGATGGGATAATTGGCCATCCAGATACGCTGCTCGCTGTCGATGTAAATGTCATTGATAGTATTTCCGTTCATTGAGTTGTACCGATTGTAGTCGGCAACGATATACGGTTCGGATGCATAGGTATCGGTATTCATCTTGTAGACACCGGCTCCGTCCGTTGCGATGAGAATCTCATTGTCATTGAAGGCACGGATACAGTTGATGCTAATGTCCATCAGTCCGGATGGTATATGCATGACCTTGTGCTTGTTTAGGTCATAGGAGAATATTCCCCGCTGGAAAGTACCGATAAAAACCTTGTGGGATGGTTTGTGATAGTATAGTTCGTTGATTTGTATCTTCAAGGTATCCAACTGGTTGCAGGGGCTGAGGGTGAGGATGTTGTTGGCCAGTTCAGCATAGTGTATGCCGATGTCGGTTCCGATGAAGAAGTGGGTCGAATCAATCTGTGCGATATCCGTAATTCGTTCTCCTATTTCGTTTTGAATGAATGTTACCTTCTGGGTATTGCTGTCGTACAGATATAGGGCATCTTCATTGCAAAGCCATATTACACTGTTGGCATCCACAAAACCGTAACTGATAGGGGTTGGACGTCCTTTCACTTCGCTTTCGGGTAGCTTGTATACCAGGACAAAACGGTCATGTTTTGTATCATAGCGGAACACGCGTCCTTTCTTGCCTATTTCCCATATGGTGCCTTTGGGGTCAACATAGAGCCAGTTCAGGTTCATCATGGAATTCACTTCTTCATCTCCATCCATCAATTTGTACGGCTTGAAGTCCTTTCCGTTGTATCGGTCGATGCCGTCGTGGGTAAGAAACCACATGTAACCTTTAGGTCCCTTTTGAATTGCATATACCCGTCTGTTGCTCAAACCGTCTTCCACACCGATGTATTTGTATGTTTGTGCAATGCCTATAATTGGCAATAATAGTAGTATGTAGAAAAAGAAGTACTTTTTCATAATTGTCGAACGGTTTTTTGAATGTTGTACTGAGGGAGAGTTGAAAATAAACACAAAAATAATGCTTTTGTTTGAGAAAAACAAAAAGAAAGCGAAGAATAGAAATGTAACAAGCGCGAGATTATTCATAACCCGCGCTTGTTACATTTCTATAAAAAAGGAAGTTCAGCTCATTTTTTATTGGCTTCCACCCACTTGCGTGCATTAACAAATGCTTCTACCCAAGGAGTGATTTGGTCGCTGTTTACGCGGTCTGCGGGGTAGCAACCGTTCTGCCAGGGGAAGATGGCACGTTCCAAGTGGGGCATCATGGCCAGATGACGTCCGTCGGCACTTGCCAATCCGGCTATGGAATAATCTGAGCCGTTGGGGTTGGAAGGATATTCGTCGTATGAGTATTTCAGCACGACGTTGTATTTGTCCTCGTCGTATGGCAAGGAGAATTTTCCTTCACCGTGAGCTACCCAGATACCCAGTTTGCTGCCACTCAGTGAGCCGAGCATTACGCTGCGGTTGGTGGGGACGGTAACACCGAGGAATCTGGATTCAAACTTGTGTGAGTCATTATGAAGCATCTTGCCGTTTTTCTTGTGCTCGGGATTGATAAGATTAAGTTCCATCATGAGCTGGCAGCCGTTGCAGACACCCAGTGAAAGCGTATCCTCGCGTGCATAATATTTGTCGAGCGCTTCTTTTGCTTTCGGATTGAAGAGGAAAGCACCTGCCCAACCCTTAGCAGAACCAAGAACGTCGGAGTTGGAGAAACCACCGCAGTAAACAATCATGTTTACATCTTCCAGCGTCTCGCGGCCGCTGATAAGGTCGGTCATTGTAACATCCTTCACATCGAAGCCTGCCAGATAGAGTGAGTAGGCCATTTCGCGTTCGCCGTTGGTTCCTTTTTCACGGATGATGGCGGCGCGTATACCTGACGGTGTACGGCGGTCCGGATTAATGCCGTATTGTGAGAACTTGCCTTTGAAGTCCGGCATGAAGGCGAATTCCACCGGTTGCATCTTGTAGTTTTCGAAACGCTTCTTGGCGCAGCCGTTCATGGACTGCTTACGGTCAAGGAGATAAGAAGTAGAGTACCATACATCACGCATATAGTCGATGCCAAACTGATAAGTAGCATCGCCTTTTGATACAAGAATATGGCGTTCGTCTGTCGGTTTGCCGAGCTTCACGTAACCTACGCCTGCATCTTCCAGTATTTGCTTTACAGCTTCCTTGTGCTTGTCGCTCACCTGGATAACGATACCCGGGTTCTCTGCAAACAGAATCTTGATAAGGTCTTGCTCCTTGATTTTATCCAGGTTGATTTCCATACCGCCTTCCACATTGGCAAAGCACATTTCAAGCAGTGTAGTGATAAGACCACCGGCGGAAATATCATGTCCGGCAAGAATCAGTCCCTTGTTGACCAGTTCCTGCACGGCAAGGAAAGCATCGCGGAAGTATTCGGCATCCTGCACGCTGGGAACTTCGTCACCTACCTTGCCCAGGGTCTGAGCAAAGGCGGAACCGCCGAGTTTCAGGTTGTCGAAACTGAAGTCTATATGATAAATGGTAGTCTTTTCATTGTTAACCAGCACCGGAGATACGACTTTCTTGACGTCGGAAACTTCTCCACCGGCAGAAACAATTACCGTGCCCGGAGAAATTACTTTGCTGCCGTCGGGGTATTTCTGTGTCATGGAAAGAGAGTCTTTACCGGTCGGTACATTGATTTGCAGGGAACAGCAGAAGTCACTCAAGGCCTTTACTGCCGTGTACAGACGGGCATCTTCACCTTCTTGCGAACGGCAAGGCCACATCCAGTTGGCAGAAAGGGAAACGCTGTCCAGACCTTCGGCAAGCGGTGCCCAAACCAAGTTGGTCAATGCTTCGCTGACGGAAAGAACGGAGCCGGCTGCCGGGTCGGCAAGTGCCGCCTGGGGAGCATGGCCCAGAGAGGTTGCGATACCCTTTTCGCCGCGATAGTCCAAAGCTACCACACCACAATCGCTCAGAGGCAACTGCAATTCACCCTGGCACTGTTGGCGGGCAATCTTGCCTGTTACAGAACGGTCCACCTTGTTTGTTAACCAGTCTTTACAAGCCACAGCTTCCAGTTGGAGCACATTGGTGAGGTATTCGTGTAGTTGGGAAACTTCGTATTGGGGCATTTCGTAGTGACGTTCCACGGTCTTGTCCACCATATAGGTCTTGGGGGAAGAGCCGAACATCTGTTCTACGGCGAGGTCGAACGGACGTACACCGTCAGCTTGCTGGAAGGCAAAGCGATGGTCGCCGGTCGTTTCACCGACTACGTACATCGGGGCACGCTCACGTTCGGCTACCTTGCGTACATGTTCGATGGCCTCTTCCTGAATCAGCAAGCCCATGCGTTCCTGGCTTTCGTTGGCAATGATTTCCTTGGCAGACAGAGTCGTGTCACCGATGGGCAACTTGCTCATGTCAATTAAACCGCCGCATTCCTCTACCAATTCGGACAGACAGTTTACATGTCCGGCAGAGCCGTGGTCGTGGATGGAAACCACCGGATTGGTCTCTTCCTCACAAAGTGCGCGTACCACGTTGTAGGCGCGTTTCTGCATTTCGGCGTTGGCGCGTTGCACGGCATTCAGCTCGATGCCACTGCTGTAGCGTCCGGTATCTACGGAAGATACGGAGCCGCCGCCCAAACCGATGCGATAATTGTCTCCACCGATGACAACCACTTTGTTGCTGGCTTCCGGTGTACCTTTCAAACAGTCACGCTGGGTACCGTAGCCTACGCCTCCGGCAAGCATAATCACTTTGTCGTAACCATAGACTTCATCTTTTTCCTTATGTTCGAAAGTGAGCACGGAACCGCAGATTAGCGGTTGGCCGAATTTGTTCCCGAAATCACTGGCACCATTGGAGGCTTTGATTAGTATTTGTTCGGGAGTTTGATACAGCCATTTGCGTACCGGCAGAATCTCTTCCCAGGGACGTCCTTCTTCCGTACGGGGGTAGGAGGTCATGTAAACGGCTGTTCCGGCAATCGGCCAAGAGCCCTTACCGCCGCCCATACGGTCGCGAATCTCACCGCCCGTACCGGTAGACGCACCGTTGAACGGTTCTACTGTTGTGGGAAAGTTATGTGTTTCCGCTTTCAGGGAGATGACACTCTTGATGTCCTTTACTTGGAAATAGTCGGGCTTGGAGTGGTCTGCCGGAGCAAACTGTTCGATAACCGGACCTTCGGCAAAGGCTACATTGTCTTTGTAGGCAGAGATAATTTTGTTGGGATTCTCTTGTGTAGTTTTCTTTATCATCTGGAAGAGTGAAGATTCCTGTTCCACTCCATCGATGATGAATGTCCCGCCGAAGATTTTGTGACGGCAGTGCTCGGAGTTGATTTGCGCGAAGCCGAATACTTCGGAGTCTGTCAGAGGGCGCCCGAGGTCTTTCTCTACCTTCTTGAGGTAATCCATTTCCTCTTTGGAGAGTGCCAGACCTTCCTTTTCATTGTATGCCTCCAGGTCTTCGATGTGTACAATCGGTTCCGGCTGCCGGTTGGTTGTAAATACATTCTGGTCCAGCCCCTTGTACATACGTTGCAGCATCGGATCGTGGTCTGCGTTCTCATCTTTTACGGGGAAGTACTCCTCGATGCGTATGATGCCGTCCAGCCCCATATTCTGGGTGATTTCTACGGCGTTTGTACTCCAAGGAGTAATCATCTCACGGCGCGGGCCGACGAAATGTCCTTTCAGGTTGTCTTCACTTTCGGGGGTGGCTTCTCCAAAAAGCCAGCAGAGTTTGTCGCTGTCTGCCTGGGGGAGTTCGTGATTACATTCTACGGCAATCACACTCTTGGATGGGGTTCTGAAAAAAAGAATCATAGTTATATTTACGATTTTACGATTTACGATTTTACGATTGAAGTTACTTCTTTGAGTATCTTCATCTTTTCTTCTTGGGGGCAAAGATACGTAAAATCGGTGGGGAGGAGAAAAAAAGGAAAACAAAAAACGCATGCAATTTTACTCGTATGCGTTTTTTGTTCTGTTTCATAAAAACCGGATGTGTGTTATTGTATGACGATTTCATCCGTAAATAAGAATTGCTTCTTCCCTTGTATGGCATGGAAGCGTACATATCGTGCCTCAGTGGGGGTGCCAATCCAGCCGAAATCACGGAATATCACGTCCTTTCCGGCCTCTTCCTCGCTGCAGATATCACTGCCCAGCAGGGTGAAGTTCTTGCCATCAACAGATGCCCATACTTCCACTTTGGCAGGGAGAAATACTTGTGGGGTACGGATTTGCATGAAGTTGGCCATGACCCGATGTATGGCGGTCACTTCGCCCAGGTCGATAATGGCATCCAAATCATTGGGGCAGAAGCCCTGCCATCGTCCGTCCATGTAGCTTTTGCCGCCGCGAAGTCCGTCGAGGAGACCGGCGTCACCGCCGCCTTTGTATACTTCTTTATGCTGATAGTATCTGCCGCCCGGTGCATAGGTTATCTTTTTGCCTATGCCCTTATGGTAGTCGGTGCGCAGGTGAAGGCTTTTTCCGATAGGCTTTTCTCCGTCGAAAAGACGGGCTGTCAGCAATATCGAATCTTTTACGGCAAATGGCTTTTTGTATAATTTGGAAGATGCGGTCGGTTCGGAGCCGTCTGTTGTATAGCGGATGTCAATCGGATATTTTTCAGAGGTGAGGGAGAGCATGATTCTCTTCTTGGCATAGTCAACGGTCTGGCTGGTCTGCACTAGTTCGGACAGGGTGAACGGGTTGTAGCCTTTTGCCTTGATATGGCGTATTTCGTTGTTGATACGTCTCTTGAAACTTTCCGGATGCTTGTTCTTTACGGGAGTCCAGCCTACTTCTGCCAGGGCGATGATACGCGGATATATCATGTATTCGGCATGCTCGTAGGTGGGCAGATATTCTGCCCACACATTGCCTTGCACACCTAATATATATTTGCAGATATCTGTTCCTAATGAATCGGGAGCCGGGTCGTAGGAGTAGGTCTGTCCGATGGGGACGCAGGCGCCAAACGCCAGAGGCTGTGTCTCAGGGTCATCCTGGTAGTGGTCCAGATAGCAGTGGCTCTCCGGTGTCATGATGGCATAATGCCCCATGCGGGCGGCGGCAATGCCACCCTCCGTACCTCGCCACGACATGACGGTTGCATTGGGGGCCAGACCTCCATCCAGTATCTCATCCCAGCCGATGATTTCACGCCCTTTGTCGTTGAGGTACTTCTCTATGCGGGCTATCATATAGCTTTGCAGCTCACTTTCATCTTTGAGTCCTTCTTCCTTCATGCGCTTCTGGCATTTGGGGCATGCCTTCCAGTGGCGTCTGCTGGCTTCATCGCCTCCAATATGGATATACCGGGAAGGAAACAGCCGTATCACTTCATCCAGCACGTCTTCGAAGAACTTGAAGGTCTCTTCGTTACCGATACAGACTTCGCCGGATGTATAAGGCTTGCCGGTGCAGGACAATTGCGGATAGGCAGCCAGCACTTCTCCCGAGTGTCCCGGCATTTCTATTTCGGGGATAACGGTGACATGCCTCAAGCGGGCATATTCCAGAACCTCACGTACATCCGCTTCCGTATAGTAGCCTCCATAGGCTCCTTCTTCATCCTTCTCGCAGAAGTGGTGGTCATATTTCCCCCAATCCTGCAGATTGGCGGCTTTTCTCCAGGCTGCGAATTCTGTCAGGCGAGGATAGCCCGGAATCTCCAGCCGCCATCCGGCACCGTCGGTCAGATGCCAATGCAGGCGGTTGATTTTGTAGGTGGCTACCAGGTCTATTTGTTTCTTGACATAGTCCGTGTTAAAGAAGTGTCTTGAAACATCCAGGTGCAGCCCACGATAGGGGAATCTGGGTTCGTCCTTGATGGTCGTGACTGGCAGTTTCTTCCCGTTACGGGCAAGTTGTGCCAGGGTTTACAGTCCATAGAAGGCACCTGCAGCGGAGGAGGCCTGAATGTTTACACCTTGTTTGCTGACTGTCAGGTTGTAGCCTTCGGCAGCGATTGGATTATCCGTTGCGTCCGTTATTTCTATCGTTACAAAAGGGTTCTTGTCGACAAGCTTCATGGGGATGGCAAAGTCCGGCAGATAGGCCAGCAGGTCATTCATGTCGGATTTCGCCAGATTGGTCGAGAAGGTTACCGTAGATGGCAGTTCTACTGTTTTTGACGTTGTTTGGGCATACTGCGGATATGGAACCACACCGAGTTCCTTGGGGGCTTCGCATGCCGTCAGTAGTAAGACGGCCATGGAAACGAGTGTTAGAGTTTTTTTTATTCGTTTCATAAGGGGGTATTGTTAAGTTCGGAGGTAAATATACGGAATAATATGTAAAATGGATAATCTTTACTTCTTAAAATCCTTTTCCGTCGAAAAAACGTTAACACTATTCGTTCGTCTCATAAAAAAGTCCGATATTTGCAGCCATGATTCAGATAGAGACCATATTTGACATATTGTGGAAGGGGTTCATTATCGGCGTCATTGTGTCCGCGCCATTGGGTCCTGTAGGAGTATTGTGTATTCAGCGTACTTTGAATAAAGGACGGTGGTATGGTTTCGTAACGGGGATAGGAGCTTCGCTAAGCGATATTGCATATGCTTTGCTGACGGGCTACGGGATGAGTTTCGTTTTTGATTATGTCAACAAGAACATCTTTTACCTGCAACTTTTCGGAAGCATTCTTCTGTTGGCGTTTGGCGTTTATACGTTCCGCAGCAATCCGGTACAGTCCATCCGTCCGGTATCCATCAACAAGGGTTCCTATTTTCATAACTTCATAACGGCGTTTGCCGTCACGCTTTCCAATCCTCTGATTATATTCCTTTTTGTAGGCCTTTTCGCCCGCTTCGCTTTTGTAAGTGAGGGAGTGCTGGTATTCGAGGCCGTTACCGGATACTTGGCCATCGCATTGGGCGCTTTGGCATGGTGGTTTGGCATTACCTTTTTTGTCAATAAAGTCCGTACACAATTCAACTTGCGTGGCATCTGGATGCTGAACCGTATTATCGGGAGCATTGTCATTGTGGTGTCTGTGGTGGGATTGGTGTTTACGCTGATGGGTGAATCGCTGTATTGAGTGGGAAGGTGAAAAATCATAATTCATACATTTTATCGTGAAGATTGCGCAACAACTGAAAGAAAAGAATATAGCCGAATACCTTATATATATGTGGCAGGTGGAGGATTTGCTCCGTGCCAACGGCTGTGACATAGACCGGATACGCCAGAACATCATTTTGCGCTATCCGGAGGAGGAACGGCCTGCGTTGGAAGAATGGTATGGAAATCTGGCAGATATGATGCGTGCGGAAGGCGTAACGGAAAAAGGACATCTGCAAATCAACCGGAATGTCATTCTGAACCTGACGGAGCTGCATGGCGAATTACTGGCTTCTACGAAATATCCGTTCTATAATGCGGCTTATTTCAAGGCACTGCCTTTTATCGTGGAGCTGCGCCAGAAGAGCGGCCGGAAAGAGGAGCCTGAGGTAGACACTTGTTTCGAGGCGCTTTATGGAGTGCTGCTGTTGCGCTTGCAGAAGAAGGAAATCAGTCAGGGCACGGCAAAGGCTATGGAGGCCATCAGCGGTTTCGTCTCGTTGCTTGCCAACTATTATGACAAGGAGAAGCGGGGAGAATTGGAGTTGATGGATAATTGATAATTATGGAGGAAAATATTGTTCATCGTAACATTCTATATATAAGTGTAACTTTATTAAATGAATATTCTGATAACCGGTGCCAACGGTCAACTTGGCAATGAAATGCGAGTGTTGTCGAAAGAAAACGGACAACATGCTTATTTTTTCACTGACGTGCAGGAATTGGACATTTGCGACGAACAAGCTGTGCACGGGTTTGTGAAGGACAACCGGATAGATGTAATCGTGAATTGCGCCGCTTATACGGCTGTAGACAAGGCGGAAGACAATCAGGAGCTTTGCGACAAGCTGAACCATGTCGCTCCGGGCTATCTGGCTGCCGCTGCCGAAGCTTGCGGTGCTGCATTGATACAAGTGTCTACCGACTATGTTTTTGACGGAACCGGACACACCCCCTATACGGAAGAGGCGGCTACTTGTCCCAATTCAGTATATGGTTTTACCAAACTGGCGGGTGAGCAGGCGGTGATGAAGTATTGCAGCCGTGCCATGATCATCCGTACGGCGTGGCTCTATTCCATTTATGGAAATAATTTTGTGAAGACGATGCTCCGTTTGGGACGCGAGCGCGAGACGCTGGGAGTTGTATTCGACCAGATAGGTACGCCGACATACGCCAATGATTTGGCACGCGCCATCTTTGCGGCTATCAGCCAGGGAATCGTGCCCGGCATCTATCACTTCAGCAACGAGGGAGTCTGCTCGTGGTATGATTTTACGTTGGCTATCCATCGTCTGGCAGGTATCAAGAGCTGCAAGGTAAGTCCGCTGCATACGGACGAATTCCCTGCCAAGGCACCGCGTCCGCATTATTCTGTGTTGGACAAGACAAAGATAAAGAAGACATTCGGCATCGATATACCCCATTGGGAGGCGAGCCTTGCCGTCTGCATGAAGAATTTGGAAGAGTGATTATTACTGACTAATTGATATATGGCCAATAACAACGAAATAGAGAGACGGAGAACGTTTGCGATTATTGCGCATCCGGATGCCGGTAAGACATCATTGACCGAGAAGCTGTTGCTTTTTGGTGGACAAATCCAGGTGGCGGGTGCCGTAAAGAGCAATAAGATAAAGAAGACGGCAACGTCGGACTGGATGGATATTGAAAAACAGCGTGGTATTTCCGTTACCACTTCTGTAATGGAGTTCGACTACCATGACTACAAGGTCAACATCCTTGATACTCCGGGTCACCAGGACTTTGCTGAAGATACCTACCGCACGCTGACGGCTGTGGACAGTGTTATCATCGTGGTGGACGGTGCGAAAGGTGTGGAAACGCAGACACGCAAGCTGATGGAGGTCTGCCGTATGCGTAATACGCCGGTGATTATCTTCATCAACAAGATGGACCGTGAAGCCAAAGACCCGTTCGACCTGCTGGACGAGCTGGAGGAGGAACTGCACATCCACGTGCGTCCCTTGACGTGGCCTATCGAGAGCGGTGTCCGTTTCAAGGGTGTCTACAATATCTACGAGCATAACCTCAACCTCTACCAGCCCAGCAAGCAGGTAGTGACGGAGAAGGTGGAAGTGGACATCCATACCGAGGAGCTGGACAACCAGATTGGCGCCCAACTGGCCGACAAGCTGCGCGGAGAATTGGAACTGATAGACGGTGTTTACCCCGAATTCGATAAGGAGGAATACTTGAAAGGAGAGCTTGCTCCCGTATTCTTCGGTTCGGCACTGAATAATTTCGGTGTGCAGGAACTGTTGGATTGCTTTGTGGAGATTGCTCCCAGTCCCCGTCCCGTGAAGGCGGAAGAACGTGAGGTGGAGCCGGAAGAACCTAAATTTACCGGATTCATCTTCAAGATAACCGCCAATATCGACCCGAATCACCGTTCATGTATCGCTTTCTGCAAAATCTGCTCCGGGAAGTTTGTACGCAATGCCCCGTACTTGCATGTACGTCATGGCAAGACGATGCGTTTCTCGTCGCCTACGCAGTTCATGGCGCAGCGCAAGACAACTGTCGATGAGGCTTGGGCGGGAGATATTATCGGCCTGCCGGATAACGGTACGTTCAAGATTGGCGATACGCTGACCGAAGGCGAGGCGCTTCACTTCAAGGGACTTCCGAGTTTCTCTCCGGAGATGTTCAAGTACATTGAGAATGCCGACCCGATGAAGCAGAAACAGCTTGCCAAGGGTATCGACCAGTTGATGGACGAAGGTGTGGCGCAGTTGTTCGTCAACCAGTTCAACGGGCGTAAGATTATCGGTACGGTGGGGCAGTTGCAGTTCGAGGTCATCCAGTATCGTCTGGAGAACGAATACAGTGCGAAGTGCCGTTGGGAGCCGCTCAGTCTGTATAAGGCCTGCTGGATTGAGAGCGATGATGCGGCGGAGTTGGAAGCCTTCAAGAAGCGCAAATACCAGTACATGGCGAAAGACCGCGAGGGTAGGGATGTGTTCCTGGCCGACAGCGGATATGTGTTGCAGATGGCGCAGATGGACTTCAAGCATATCAAGTTCCACTTTACGAGTGAGTTCTAAGCTATATGATTTTTGCTGACTCACGGCTATAAATGATGCAAGTCGAAGAAAAAGAGGAGGTACAAAGTAATGAAAAACTTTGTACCTCTTTATTTATTGTGGGAAGAAAGTGTTACCTTTGTTTCTGCAACGATTAATATGCATTGATTATGAAAACTGTTGAAGTAAGCTCGTTCCTTACCGATTTTACACCTTACTTATTATAAACACAAAATTTCAAGATGAAACATACCTTCCTTTTTCTCCTGCTGATTCTCCTTCTGGGGCTGACAGCCTGCTCGAAACCTGCCGATAGAACTTTGGTGTATAGTGTGGTGAAAACCTATCAGGATTTGTATAATGCGGTAACAAAGTAAAATCAGCCAAACACGTAGAGAGGCACATTCTCTCTATGTGTTTATTCTTTCTTTTCACTGGCATAAACTCATAAATGATGTCATATTGCAAAGAATAACTTATAACAATTACCTTGTAGAGATAGGAAGATACAGGTGGCTTCATTATCAGGGGTTTGCGTGTGTCGCTTGTAGAGATTATCACCTTATTCCTCTTATTTAAGCTTTATTTCCCCCCTTCTTCTTGTAGAGATATGGTTTTTGTAATCCTTTGTTTTTGAGTGATTTGTGAAAATCGGTTGTAGATGCCATTTTCTTGTTTTCCCTTGTTTCCCACCCTAACTTTGCAACATCGAATTTGAGAAAAGCAGACGGCTGAATCGTTGAGGCCTCACGATGAAAACTTCTGCTTCTCGGGTGAGACAAGAGAAACAGAATATACCTATTATTAATTATTTAAAACATTACGATTATGGCATTTTTTAAAAGAGTTCAGAAAAAAGTAAACGATTTGTGGTATCCTCAATCAGTAACCTGGGGCAAGGCGGTTACTACCCGTGAAGTGGCAGACGAGCTGTCTGTTCTTTCTACCGTGACCCGTGGTGACACGTATGCGGTGATGGAGAACTTGGGACGTGTATTGAGCAATTTCATGGGGCAGGGACGTACTGTGAAGATAAATGGTGTAGGCACCTTCTACTATACTGCCACCTCTACTAAAAGAGGAGTGCCGACGGCTGTGGAGGTAAGCGCTTCGCTGATTAACGGAGTACGTGTCCGTTTTTTGCCCGAAGTGGAGCGTAATAGTGGCCGTCAGGTGATTACCCGCAGCATGGTGAATACGAAGATTGTTTGGGAAGAGTGGGGCAAGACTTCTACCTCCACCGGTACTACTCCCGGCGACAATACCGGTGGAACCCCCGGCGGCAACGACGGCGACCAGGGTGAGAATCCGTTGGGCTGATTCTCCTTCCTTGAAAGCAATTGATGACTGACACCGTTTTATGCTAAAAGTTTCCCGTACCACCTCATTGGTTGTGCGGGAAGCTTTACTTTTTAGCATCTTTTATCATTCTTCTCTGCCTTTCTTTAATGGATTATCGCTAATTTCGAGCGATTTTTCGTAAATTCGGCTGAATAACTAATAATTTATAATATGGAAAACTTGAATACAGCACTTCTGCTGATGGTGGTAGGTATGGCAACAGTCTTCGCTATCCTGCTGATTGTTATTAACTTAGGAAAAGCTCTTATTGCATTGGTGAATAAATATGCGCCCGAAGAGGTGACACCGGCTAAAGCTGCGGCAAATGGTCCCGCACCTGTCCCCGGTAATATTCTGGCAGCTATCAGTGCAGCCGTAACAGTAGTGACACAAGGTAAGGGTAAAGTTGCTAAGGTAGAAAAAATCTGAAATAATAATCTTATATAAAAACACACCGAATAATTTAGTATGAAAAAGGAAATTAAGTTCAGTTTGGTATTCAGGGACATGTGGCAGAGTGCCGGAAAATATGTACCCCGTGTTGACCAACTGGTGAAAGTAGCTCCCGCCATCATTGAGATGGGTTGTTTTGCGCGCGTGGAAACCAATGGCGGAGGTTTTGAACAAGTAAATCTGCTGTTTGGGGAGAATCCGAATAAAGCCGTGCGCGAGTGGACGAAGCCGTTCCATGAAGCCGGTATCCAGACTCACATGTTGGACCGTGCCCTGAATGGCCTCCGCATGAGTCCCGTGCCCGCCGATGTGCGTAAGCTGTTCTATAAGGTAAAGAAAGCGCAGGGTACGGACATCACGCGTACCTTCTGCGGTCTGAACGATACCCGCAATATCATCCCTTCTATTGGCTATGCACACGATGCCGGAATGATTTCCCAATGCTCGCTCTGCATCACCCATTCACCCATCCATACCGTAGAATACTACACGGAGATGGCACTGAAGCTTATCAAGGCAGGTGCCGACGAAATCTGCATCAAGGATATGGCAGGTATCGGACGTCCGGTTTCTTTGGGCAAGATTGTGGCCAATATCAAGGCGGCGCATCCCGATATTCCTATCCAGTATCATAGTCATGCGGGTCCCGGTTTCAATATGGCAAGTATTCTTGAAGTGTGCGAAGCGGGTTGCGACTATATCGACGTAGGCATGGAGCCGCTTTCCTGGGGTACGGGACATGCCGACTTGCTCAGTGTGCAGGCCATGCTGAAGGATGCAGGCTTCCAGGTGCCCGAAGTCAATATGGAGGCATATATGAAGGTACGCGCACTCATCCAGGAGTTTATGGACGACTTCCTTGGCTTGTACATCAGCCCGCGCAACCGCCTGATGAACTCCCTGCTGATTGGTCCCGGACTGCCGGGTGGCATGATGGGCAGTCTGATGGCAGACTTGGAATCCAATCTGGAGTCCATCAACAAATACAAGGCAAAACGCAACCTGCCCTTCATGAAGCAGGATGAACTGCTCATCAAGTTGTTCAACGAAGTGGCATATGTTTGGCCGCGCGTGGGTTATCCCCCGTTGGTGACTCCGTTCAGCCAGTACGTCAAGAACCTTTCCATGATGAACGTCATTGCTATGGAGAAAGGCAAGGAACGCTGGGGTATGATTGCCGATGACATTTGGGATATGCTGTTGGGCAAGGCAGGTAAGCTGCCGGGTCAGCTGGCTCCCGAAATCATAGAGAAGGCCGAACGCGAAGGACGCAAGTTCTTCACCGGCAATCCGCAGGACAACTATCCCGATGCTCTGGACAAGTACCGCAAGCTGATGAAGGAGAACAAGTGGGAACTGGGCGAGGACGACGAAGAGCTCTTCGAATACGCCATGCACCCGGCTCAATACGAGGCTTACAAGAGTGGCAAGGCCAAGCAGGACTTCCTGGAGGATGTGGAGAAACGCCGTGCCGAACGTGACAAGTCTCCGCTGGACGATGCCAAACCCAAGACGCTCACTGTGCAGGTGGACGGTCAGGCTTACCGCGTGACGGTGGCATACGGTGACATCGACCTGCCCGCTTCGGCCACCGAAAAGGTGACAGCTCCCCCCGCTGTCTCTTATACACATCTC
>ERZ1026963.798-NODE-798-length-16318-cov-4.850643_pt1 | contig 16318 bp, 8 predicted proteins | sample MGYA00519566_ERZ1026963 | MGnify/ENA primary metagenome ERZ1026963 (study PRJEB26926, sample SAMN06164512) | human gut metagenome | biome: ENVO:00009003; feature: ENVO:2100002; material: ENVO:00002003 | host: Homo sapiens | place: USA | collected 2012 ... | reverse complement strand
AGATGTGTATAAGAGACAGAGATATATATTCTCATGAAATCATTTCTATGATTTTACAGAAAGTGGTGCTTCGTGAAAAGCACCACCTTCTTAAACTAATGGTAATAAAAAATGCAATCTGAATTTACCCTAAAATATAACTTCCTAATAATCATATTTTCTATTTTCTTCCATCCAGTCGTTTATCTTACGCACTTCATCATCATTCTTACGCTCTTTGTATACAAATCCTCTGGTCTTCTTCTGTACCCCATCTTCTTCGAAAGTATACCACAAATCATATACTTCCATCTCCGGATAGTATTTACCACCGCCACTGATAAGTTTGAACTTATCCCAAGGCTTCAAGGTTACCGAGTTATCAGAGTTGACAGTGATGTTAAAACAAAAGTCTGGTCTATAATCAGTTGAACCTTTTGACCATTCATTCTTCTGATGATACATACGTACTGTGTTACCATCGACCACAGCCTGCAAGGTACGAGGCGACTTATAGATAATCGAATCTTTAGGATTATCCGCCGGCTTAATCACACCGTCCATATAGTAAAGTCCTGAATAATCATTCATCAAGTTCAAACGAATCATTACTACGGTATCTTCTTTAGCCAGTTCAAAATGAGACGTCTTACTGAGTTTAAGTGCTAACATATAGAGCGAGTCAACATGTAAGGTAGACGGATCAATATGTATGGGATAAGTGCCATACACTTCACCTTTGTTCACTTTAACGTTTTCTTGTGGAAAACTATAAATTCCATCTGCTAAAGTACGATATAAAATATCATCCGAACCACGCTCTTTTCTGTTATATTCATCAATACTTGATGGAGACTCTTCAATTGTAACAATCACATTTTCCTTTGTAGGCAGTGAACCACTTATTGCAACCGATGTATATATAGTGTCTTTTTCATAACCTATATTCAGGCTTCGATCTATAATCTTGTCTTTTGACCCAACGAGATAAACCGTTTCGGGCCATAAGTCCTCTTCCATAGGTATTTTATTGTCGCAACCCGCCATACACATGATAAGCAAGGTCATCGAAAAAAATGCTATTTTCTTCATATTATTCTAAGTTATTAAGCTTTTAGTATTTCAATTACCATCCCGGGTTCTGCACCAACTTACCATTCTTTCTCAACACATTCCTCTCAAGAGGCCATAAGTACATTTTGTTAGAGAACATACGTTTCATGGTCTTTTCAGTGTTCCAAATTCTTTCCGTATAGAATTGTTCACGTTGTGCCTCTCTGGCACTTACATCCAATCCCCTAATAGGTTTGTTATAAGCATCATAAGCATCTTTCCAACGACGCAGGTCCCAAAAGCGTTGTCCTTCGAAAGCAAACTCAATCAATCTCTCGTGCTTAATCAGTTCTCTCATGGTTGTCGGATCTGCTGCATCAGCAGCAGTAATTCCCGGCTGACCAGCTCGGTAACGAATCTGATTGAAGTATCTTACCATTTGGTCAACATCACGAGTAACCGTTACTTGTCCATCCTCATCGGTATAAGAACCATCCATTTCATTCATCGCTTCCACATACCCCAGTAACACTTCAGCATATCGACATAACGGATAAGTTTTGGCTTTTATAACACCGTTCCAAAAAATACAATCATCCTGATGCACATATTTCCGATTGGTATACCCCGTTCTGTTTCTGTTATTATTATTATTCATATCAGATGCACTACCTCCGTAATAATAATCAGCTATATAGTTTCTAGTACCTGACGATAAACCTTCACGATGAGATGTTGTAGGCCAAATACAGGCATTAAAACCAATAGTAGCATAAAAACGTGGCTCGCGACCGTTATCGCGGTGAGCTCTATTACCAGAAAGCAGATAATCCAAAGAAAATGTCTCGTCTTGTCCTACTGCTTGCCAAGACTTTTCTTCTTGAGTAGCCTCACTAAACGGTCTTCCATCAGCCATACGATATTCATCAATCATGTCCAAAGTTACACTAAAAGAAGCATTTCCACCCAACTTAGCAGGCATAACAAGGCGATAGTCTCCATTCCCCTGTATACCGTTTTTTGAGTAATAAATATACTCTTTAACGATATTGGGTTGATAAGTTCCATCAAACAATGTTTTATATGATTTATAAGGGTCTATGTTTCCAGCCCCTTCAGGAAAGTTAGCATTTGATACAGTCTCAGGAAGAGGTAACGTTCCAGTACCTTTCTCATTCTTTATTACACCCACTGTATGAATGGCATATTTATTCATATCAATAACTCTTTTAAAAGTGGCAGCAGCTTTTCCCCATTTCATTTTATCTTCTGTCTGAGAAATAAAGTTTCTTCCCTGCGTATCCTTCCAGTCAGAATAATAGCTATTCCCGTTGAAAAGAGGGCTGGCTGCATAGAGTTGTATACGTGCCTTGAATGCTAATGCAGCACCTTTAGTTGGCAAATATTGCAATACATCTATTCTATCAGATGGCAACAGTTTGGCAGCCTCTTCAAAATCGGCACATATTTTTTCCACACACTCGTCATAAGTAGAACGTTCAAAAGAAGCTGATGCCACATCCTCATCCGTATCAAAAGGACGATCGGGAAGTATCACTACCGGTCCATACAATCTAACAAGATAGAAGTAAAAATAAGCTCGTAAAAAATAAGCTCTACCCCTAAAATCACGCATCTCCATTTCAGTCAATTCCGGATTCTTTGAAATATTTTCCAAGATGATATTAGCCTTACGTATTCCTTTATAACATGTCGGCCACGGATTATATCTTACATCCGTTTCTTTTACTTCATCATAAAGTATCACATTTCCGGGCAATTCAAACGGAAGAATTGCTTCATCTGAACCCAATCCGCTAGGTAATGTTGAACCATACCCCCATTCACTTCCTGTCAGTAGTGATTCGTCAGGAAGCAAACTTGCCGCTCCGTTAATATACTGTTCCGTTCTGGCACGGGAGAGAAAGATAGAGTCGAGCGTGGTCTGATCATAAACGTATTTTTCGATGTCTAGGTACTTTTCGCACGAACCCAACATAAATATTGAGCCAAGGATAACGGTAATCACGGTTAATTTACTAAGAAAACCGATTTTTCTTTTAGTATTATCTAATTTTATCATGATTGACATTTTTCGTTAGAATGAAAGATTAAGTTGCAAAGTATAAACACGTTGAATGGGATATTCATTCCCATGGTGTTTTCCTTGTGACGGATCCAGTATTTTTTCATTGGACCAAAGAGCTAGGTTATCACCAATCAAACTAATTACTGCTTTTTGAAGACCAAACTTTTTAAGTGTCTGACCTTTCAGTGTATAAGAGACTTGCACATTTTTCAGACGCAGGTAACTACCATCTTGAAGCCAGAAAGAAGAGTTCTGACTATTATTGTTGCTACCTCCATAATAAAGACGAGGATATTTAGCATTTGGATTCTCAGTAGCAGGGTTACCCGAAATTTCACGGGAAATCCAACGATTTGCCGGATTAGCAAAATCTGTAATCACATTACCCACAGTTCTCCCGGAAAACGGTCGATACATATCGCCACTATTAAAATAAGTAACACGACTTGCTCCTTCAAATAAAATACTTACATTCCAATTTTTCCAGTTGAATTCTGTAGCAAATCCGTATTGTATTTGAGGTACATCAGAGTACTTCAATGGCACCACGTCATCCGAGTTCACGAGTCCGTCACCGTTGACATCTTTATACTTAATGTCACCCGGCAAGTAACTCCCAAACTCTTGGCGGGGACTGTTCTGCACATCCGCCTCATCTTTAAACAATCCTAAAGCAATAAGTCCCCTATTAATGCCACTTTGATATCCTACGGCCGACTGATAATCATACTTTTTAAGATCTTCTTCGAAATTTGTAATTTCATTCAAAGATTGCGTATAGTTGGCACGTACAACCAAATATTTATCATTATCGCCCAGCGGTTGCGTGTACGATATATGTCCATCCGCACCCCAACTCTTCATTTTACCTACATTGGCCCAAGGCAACGAGGCAAGCCCCATTTCTTCGGGCACACTCTGGCGCTGTTGATAAATACCGGAACGTATATCCTTAAAAATGTCAACAGTCATATCAAACCGTTCATGGAAAAAGCGCATATCGATACCCAAATTATATTTTATAGCTTTTTCCCATCGCAAGTTACTAGAACCTACTTGCGTTTCCGTCACGCCCGTACCGTTGTCCCAAGATCCAGAACCTGTATTTCCTATCAGCGTCAGATAAGGAAAACGTACAGAATCGTCCCACGTCAGACGATCGTTACCTACAACACCATACGAAGCTCTAATCTTAAAATAATTCACAAAAAAATCCTTATCGCGGAAGAAGTGATACTGCGTGGGAGACCATCCTAAAGAAACCGCAGGAAACCAACCAAATTTCTTGCCTTTCTCAAATGCCTCCGAACCTGTATATCCCATATTGAATTCTGCCATATAAATGTCGTCATACGAATAAGAGAAACGGCTTGCATAACTATTATAGCGCTTAGGTATAGCCGTTAACAGTTCGCCAAATTTAGAAGACTCAAAATCACTCCAATAAGCATTTACCAAAGCGCCAACACGATGCACCTTATCGAATACACGGTCGTAGTTAAGGCGAAATTCATAATAGAATTTACGATCATTTTCAGTAAGCCTGTTATACGAAGGTTCTTGAGCATCTATTACCTTTTCCATATCGAGTGTACCATCCCGCTTACGACCGTTGGCATAATATATAGCCGGCAATTTTTCGCGGATTTGGGTATGAGAACTGTTGGAATCAATATTAAACAATCCCATAATAGAGAGACCAGGAGTGATAGCTTTCAAATCCTGATTGAGCTGCATAGTAATTTTATTATTATTGGCATATAGCTTTCTGTATCCAGTCATATTCATCAATACATAAGGACTGATAGTCGATTTATTGGTACCATACCCCGGTGCCTGACCAGTAGTGTACATCAACGGAACAGTTACCGGTGTAAGGCTGGACTGCGCCTCCCATAACCTCTTACTATCATTTCCAAACCCCGGATAGTTTTGGGTAACAATCACAGTTTCTTCATTCAACGAAAGAGTAGTAGTAGGAGTAACATTTACATCTACATTGGCACGGAAGTTGAATTTATTATAATTTACATTTGTATTATACCTGTTTACCCCTTTATCTTGTTTGAAGATGGCATCCTTTGTGGTATATCCGGCACTGATGTAATAACGTGCAACTTCACCACCACCTGATGCACTGAGGAAGTACTGTTGATTCCAAGTGTAGTCTTTCAGAATTACGTCTTTCCAATTTACATCGGGATGGAGATCCGGATCCATATGATTGGCATATAATGCCAAATCCACGTCCGTATAAATAGGAATACCTCCACGTGTTACAGATGCTTCATTAGCAAGCTGTGCATATTGTGCCGCATTCACAAAGTCAAGCATTCGCGGGGAGTAAGAAATACCAGCATTGGCCTTTACTTGCAGGTTCAGTTTTCCGGCTTTACCTTTCTTTGTAGTTACCAGTACCACACCATTTGCACCACGCACACCATAAACGGCGGTGGAAGATGCATCCTTCAATATAGAAAAACTTTCAATATCTTCGGGATCAAGTGTATTCAAATTTCCTTCAATACCATCAATCAGTACCAAAGCACCTGCTCCGGCGCCAAAAGTACTGATACCACGTACCCAAAACTCAGAGAAGTCTTTTCCCGGTTCACCACTGCTGGTTACGGAAATAATACCCGGAACACGTCCTCCAAGCATATTACTCACCGATGTAGCAGGCGTTTTCAAGGTTGCTACTTCTACTCCGGTAATGGCACCGGTCACATTAATTTTTTTCTGCACTTTACCCGATGCTGTAATCACAACTTCATCCATCACATTAGAGCTTTCTGTCAGTACCACACGCATACGCTCGTTGCTTTTAGTCATCCGAATTTCCTGTGTGTCATATCCTACGTAAGATATTAATAGAGTATTTCCATTTTTTATTCCTGTTATTCTAAAACGACCATCAATATCAGTGATGGTACCCATAGAAGGCACTTCTTTTACCGAAACAGATACCCCAATTAGAACCTCGCCCTTCTCGTCCATAACCGAACCAGAAGCCGTTACAGTCTGTTGTGCATAGGCTGAGTTCATAGAAATTACCCATGCCATGAGAAACAATAATATGTATTTTATCTTCATTTTTGATTCATTTTATATTGGTTTCTACTCTATTACTCAATTGTCATTTTCCTGATTGCACGTGAAGCTTCTTCACCGATAAAGAAATTTTCTTCGGAATCAATGGCAATACACAGCGGATTATCAAAATATGCATCAGTAGGAAATCCATTCACTTTTCCTGCTTTATCAGGAGTTCCTGCCACTAAGGATACAAGTCTACCTTTAATTTTCACAATACAATGTGAAGACTTACAGCATACATACAATTCACCAGCACTATTCACAGCCATTCCACAAGGCTCTTTCAGTACAGCATCTGTCAATCTGTCTCCAAAAGCGGTTGCCAACCATCCCGGTTGAAAACCAGCATAACGTTCCACTTGCCATGCATCAGAAGCATCTTTCCATATCTTCAATATGCCATTATTTTCCGGATAAGAAGCAAAAAAGCATTTGTCGTATTTGCTATAAGTTAAATAATGTCTCCACTGGGTCGTATTTAGCCCATCAAAAGCCGGATATTGCGACTTGTCAAACAGTTTCACATAACTTTTTTCTTCCAAATCTATCTCAAAAAGTCCATCACCCGACATAGCATATACATAACGGTCATCCTCGGCATAAGCCAATGCTCCCTGGCAATCACCTTGAAAAGGAACCGTTAATCCAAGAGAATTCAATGTCCACCCATCTACACGAGTAGCCGTATACATAGCACCTCCACTACGAGGCATAATGCTAACTTTTTCTCTTGAGTTATCTACTGCAACAGCACCCATATAACCGATATTAATCAGGCGCATTACCATATTATCCTCTAACGACACAAAATAAGTTCTATCACCCCATCCGCCTCCGAGGAAAATAAAATTATCAGTTTTTTGTCCTGCTACAGTTACTATTCCCGTACATTCTGTCAGTCGGAATTCATCCATCGCACCTTCTAGCCACTGGTTATCATCGAATTTTCCTAATACAGTTTTCACGGATTGGGTCTGATAATATTTGAATTTCACATTATCAGATGTGTATTTCTTACCATCAACCTCCAATGTCACTTCATTGTAACCAGGTGTCTGTTTAGGAACAAGCCCATATAATTCCCGACCGTCATTGTTTACAATTACAGCCTCTTTATCAGCAAAATAAACTTTAACTAGTGCGGTATCAATCGGAAAGTTTCCTTTGATAACAAAGGACTCGTTAATTCTTCCCCAGTCAGGTGCCATCGCTTCAAAAGCAACGGGTTTGCTCGAATCATAGTAATTGCCTATTTCAGGCCATTTCTCAATCTCTGCTTCGCCATTACAACCAGCGAATAAGATACTTAAGAAAAGAAAAAGAAAATAAAGCTTTTTGTTTTTCATAATATATAAGTAATGGGGTTCTATGTTTTTCATTAATAATAGTAGCCATTGGCATCAGCCCCCCTTTAAATGTCAAAGCTACGTAAAACTCATTGCAGATCACCGAAAGTGATGTGTATCGCTACGGCTATCTCTGATTTTACAGTCTTTACATAAATAGCTGACTTAACCGTCATCATCATACATACATTTCATAAGATTAACTTGATTAGATTTAACATAACAATAATTCCATCGATATACATTCTGTACATCGATGCACAAAGCTACAGAAGTGTACCCAATACACTTTTAGATATTAGATATATAATTTTAGATATTAGATATTCTAACTAATAAATAATAAAAAAGAGGAAAAAAGAAGTAAATCACACCTCTGTAGGAGACTTTCCAAAATATTTCTTAAATACCGTACTAAAGTAACTGATACTGGAATAACCACAAAGTTCGCTAACTTCCGTGATAGTGTACTTATGAGATTGGAGTAATTCCAAAGCTCGGTTTAAACGAATGGATTTAATAAAGTCAATAGGTGATTGACCTGTCAGTGCTTTTATTTTTTTATACAATAACGAACCGCTCACATGCATTTCCATAGCAAAGCTTTCCTTATCAAAATCTAGATTTTGCATATTATTATGAATCACTTCCACTGCTTTTTTCACAAAATGATCGTTAAGCTCATTGTTCAAAATAACCTGTTGCTCATCATTATCCGACTTTATCAATTTCAAAGCTTTCTCTCTGACGATCTCCCGGTTCCGCATAAGGGACTTTATTCGTTGCTCCAAAAGTGATATATCGAAAGGCTTTGTGACATAATCTTCTGCTCCCAAACCTAAACCTTCCAACTGGTCACTTTTATCACAAAGTGAAGTTAGCAGAATCACCGGAATATGCGAAGTTTCAAAAGTAGATTTGATCAATTTACATAACTCAAAGCCATCCATATCAGGCATCATCACATCCGAAATAATCAATTCTGGAGATTCCTTTTGAAGTAATTCCCATGCTTCATTGCCATTGCCAGCCTCTAAGATGTTATATTGATTTTCAAAAGAACACTTCAGGAAGTTCCGCAAATCTTTATTATCATCTACGATTAATATAGATTTCTTCTTTTCGGACTTATCATCTTCCTTTTTATATTCCGATTGATCAGATGGACCATCAGCAGATGTGATATTCCCCGGCTCTTCATGTTCAGCAGGTGCAACCTCAACCACTTCTTTATAAGGGATGTTTATTTTGAATAAAGAACCTTCATTCTCCTTACTTTCAAGTGAGACTTTTCCCTCATGCATCAAAACGTAATTCTTCACCAACAACAGGCCTATCCCGGAACCTACCATGCGTGAATTAACCTTATTATCTCCCCTATAAAACTCTTTGAACAGCTTCTTCTGAGCATTATCCGAGATACCCAATCCATAATCTCTTACCTCCAAGCTCCAATAGTACTCATTACAATTCAATGTAAGTTCCACCCTACCATTCGTATGAGAATACTTTATCGCATTAGATATCAAGTTATCAACCACTTTCTCTATTTTCAATTCATCGACAGCTGACATATAAGATTCCCTGTTAGAGACAAACTCCAATATAACATTCTTTTTTCCCGCCGTAGACTTGAACATTGTTTTCCGCCTGTACACCAATTTAACAATATCAACCATTACCAGAAACAATTGTCCTTTCCCCATATCCACTTTCTGAAAATCCAGGAGTTGGGTTGCAACATTAGATAAACGTTCAGACTGTTCCGTAGCCAGATTCAGATAATAATGCCCTTTGTCTGATAATTCTTTCTCTTTATTCAATTCCTGAATAGGCGCGTTTATCAACGTTATCGATGTACGAAGATCATGAGCCGTATTTGTGAAAAAACGGATTTTATCTTCAGCATGACGCTGTTTCAAACGGTTTATATAGAATTTAAGCACAAAGAATGTAATGCTCATTATAATAATGAATACCACCAGACGGAACCACCACGTCTGCCAGTAAAGCGGAATAACGTGTATGTCCAATGTACGTTCATCAACTATCTGAGAAAGTGAATTATTGTACATTCTTACTTTAAGCCGGAAATTCCCATTAGGAATATTGGTATAAGTGATTATCTGCTGACTGGAAGGATGTGACCATTCTGTATCAAGCCCTTCCATTTTCCATGAAAATTTTATTTCTTTGGAAGAAACGCCAATAGGCAATACCTCAAGCGTCAAAGTATTCTGATCATATTTGAATGAAATATCTGTTTGCTTATTCACCGGAATTCCACGCAACAAATCCTGATTTTCTCTGATAGAACTACCGGAAATAGTGATATTCTGGAAATAAATCTCCCCGTTGAGCTGGGTATGATATAATTTATCGGGGTTAAACATTACCGCCCCATTATTTGTACCCCACATCAATTCGCCATTACGTAATTTGCAGCTGGCATTCACATTGAATGAAGCACTGGAGAGAGCTAAAGTAGAATAATAAGCATGCACCGTGCTGTCGGCAGGATTATAGCGGCACAATCCATTTTCCGTTCCTAACCATAAATATCCATTATCATACATGACACTATTCACATAGTTAGATGGCAATCCGGATTCCACTGTTATTTTATGAGTTTCACGAGTCGTGTAGTTATGGTGCAGCAATCCGTCTCCGGAAGTAGCCACCCAAATATCATCTCCCATTACTAAAATATCCTGTGCAAGACATTCCGGTAAGAAAGTGATTTTCCCTGTTTCCTTGTCTAGCAAAAGCACAGAATAAGTACAGGCCAACAGCATTTTTCCCGGAGAAAACTCCATAAACGTACGCATGGGCTGTGCACCATACGTATGAAAACGCTTTTCTTTTGTTAAATAACATATTACATCTTGGATACCTCCAATCCAGATATCACCCTCACTGTCCTTATATATATTCATTATGAATTTACCGTCAGATTTCAGTTCCGATGTATTCCGCGGATAATGAACCAATTCTTTTCCGGTATTCCGATCTAAAACATAAAACCCGGATGAGAACGAACCTGCCCAGATATTTCCTTCGTCATCTTCACATAAAGCCAGAAAAACCTGTGCCTGTTCCTGTTTATTCTGATAATAAGTGTCCCATTCATTAGTGGCGACTCTCCACCTGCTTATCCCATTATTTGTAGCAAACCAGATATCCCCTTTGCTATCTTCCAATATCTTGTTTACATTATCATTCCCTAAAGAATTCGGATTATTAACCTGATGGGTAATTTGATTAATCAAGGGAGATTTCCAGTCGAAGAAAGAAAGCCCACCAGTATAGGTAGTGACCCACACCCTCTGCTGACCGTCGCAAAAGATGTCATAAACCCCATCTCCACGAAGAGAGAAAGGATTATCAATATCTTCTTTCAAAATATTCAGAACCGTTTTTTTATCCTTATCCAATTCCCATACTCCCTGCCCGTCGATTCCGACTAACAATGTTGAATCCGAACTTTCCGTTATCACTGCGATAGGTTGCTTTGGGAAATTAGAAAATGGCAATAACGTTTTCTTTTTCATGTCCAGATAGAAAAGACCATCAGTGGAAGTTCCTATCCATACAACCTCTCTTTTATGATCATAAAAAAGAGTATTTATCTGAAACATATCTTCTATTCCACATATACTTTTTTGTTTCAACGTATTTGTATTTAATAATCTAATACTGTCTTGACTGGCTACAAGCAGATGTGTCTGATCATAAGACGTTATGCACTGTGTTCGAATTGGCGCCTCACCTATTTGGGTAAATATTCCACTTTTATATTTGCACAATCCCCCGGACGTAGGAATCCAGAGAGCCTGTTCATCATCAATAACAACTTTACCTACACTTAAAAAAGTATTATTGAAAGATATTCTAAGATCCAGAAATAAATCAAACCGGTCATACAGTTCATTATAATGAAAAAATTGCCCATTATTCGTATATGCTATTAAAAATGAATTATTATAGGCCAATTTGACATTTATGATATTGGCTGTTTTATAAGGAAGCTGATAAATGCGATAATCACTTTCCGTAATTCTCAATATACCCGTTTTAGAGGAAGCCCAGATAAAACCATTCCCATCTTTACAAACAGAAGCCATTTCCCGCATGGAAATTCCATACATCGCATTAATATTATAAAACTTCACATCCGAAGCATATATATTAAAAATAGAAAGAAAAAGAAAGAATATAAGCAGTCGTGATTTCATAATATTACAGTTAGCTGCTGCAAATATAATATATTTGAAAGCAATCAACCAATATATGCATTATTTTGTCTAATTTTGCACCTCGTTTCACAAAAAGTACAGATTATCTATGAAAGCGTTCGAATTCAGACCAAAGCTATTCACGGCTTTGAAGAACTACTCGAAAGAATTATTCATGGCAGACCTGATGGCCGGTATCATAGTAGGTATCGTCGCTCTCCCGCTTGCCATTGCGTTCGGTATTGCATCCGGTGTATCACCCGAAAAAGGTATTATCACGGCAATCATTGCCGGATTCATTATCTCCATGTTGGGAGGTAGCAAAGTACAGATCGGTGGTCCCACGGGAGCTTTTATCGTCATTATCTATGGCATCATCCAGCAATATGGAGAAGCGGGACTGATTGTTGCCACGCTAATGGCAGGAGTCATTCTTATCCTGTTAGGGATATTCAAGCTGGGTGCTGTAATCAAGTTTATCCCCTATCCTATTATCGTGGGATTTACCAGTGGTATTGCCGTCACTATCTTCACCACGCAGATAGCCGATATCTTCGGACTTAATTTCGGTGGTGAAAAGGTTCCCGGAGATTTTGTCGGGAAATGGATGATCTATTTCCAGCATTTCGATACTATCAACTGGTGGAATACAATTGTCAGCATCGTAAGTATTGCAATTATCGCCATAACCCCGAAATTCTCAAAGAAGATACCGGGATCGCTGATTGCTATTATTGTAGTAACGGTAGCGGTATATCTGATGAAAACTTATGCTGGAATCAATTGTATAGATACCATTGGCGACCGCTTCAGTATCAAGGCGGAACTGCCGGATGCAGTAATGCCTTCACTAAACTGGGAGGCTATTCAGGACTTATTTCCTGTAGCCATTACCATTGCGGTATTAGGAGCCATCGAATCGCTGCTTTCCGCTACGGTAGCGGATGGTGTTATCGGTGACAAGCATGATTCCAATACGGAATTGATAGCACAAGGAGCTGCCAACCTAATAACGCCCCTGTTTGGCGGTATTCCTGCCACCGGTGCCATTGCACGTACAATGGCTAATATAAACAATGGTGGTAAAACCCCCGTTGCAGGTATGGTACATGCAGTGGTGTTATTACTTATCCTTCTGTTCCTGATGCCTCTGGCACAATACATTCCGATGGCTTGTCTGGCAGGTGTGCTGGTGATTGTTTCCTATAACATGAGTGGCTGGCGCACATTCAAGGCACTACTGAAGAATCCGAAATCAGACGTCACCGTATTGCTGATTACCTTCTTCCTGACAGTTATTTTCGACTTAACCATTGCTATTGAAGTGGGTCTTGTCATAGCTTGTGTACTTTTCATGCATCGTGTGATGGAAACCACTGAAATTTCTGTTATCAAAGATGAGATTAATCTGAATGAAGAATCTAACAGCAAAGAAGATGAAGAAAACCTGTCCATTCCCAAGGGCGTGGAAGTGTATGAGATAAATGGCCCTTACTTCTTCGGTATTGCTACTAAGTTCGAAGAAATCATGTCCAGACTGGGAGACCGTCCCAAAGTGCGCATTATACGTATGAGGAAAGTACCCTTCATCGATTCAACAGGTATCCACAACCTGACTAGCCTCTGCCAGATGGCGCAACGCGAAAAAACCACTATCGTACTTTCCGGCGTGAATGAAAAAGTGCACAAAGCATTGGAAAAATCCGGCTTCTACGAACTGTTGGGCGAGAAGAATATCTGCCCGAACATTAATGTAGCATTGGAAAGGGCGAAAGAATTGCTAAACCAATAAGTTTAGATACGCTATAACTGATTTCCCAAAAAGATAAATTCTACTTCACTACAGATTACACAGATGCACACAGATTAATAAATCAGCTTTTGACTTTTAATTTGTGTGCATCTGTGTAATCTGTGGTGAGATTCAAAAAGCTTTTACGCAATCTTCTTACCGACAAACAGACCAGAAACATCCCCATCGTTCCCGGTTCGTACCTTCCTTATACCCTCCTCGTACCAGCTTCGCTTTTTTCATCTCTCTATAGAAGCGAAGAAAATGCAAACTTGATACCAACCGAAAGAGGTTTAGACCAAAAACTGCCTTCCATTACAGGTTACCACATAATAATCTGTTATATCCTTAAAAAAAACGAACGTAATTAAAAACCAGATAAGCTTACTTTTCCACCAGATAAGCATAGAAACCAGCAAGTGCAACTGTTTCTGATTTAAGAAAATCTCACTTAAATCCTAAAAAAGATTATATTTGTTCCCGAAAAGCTATAACACAACAACATCATGAGAATAAGCATTTACAATAAAAGAATCATATACATCTGTATATTTTTACTTGTTTTACTATCATGCACCTCACAACGTAAAGAGGTCAATAAAATGCCGAAGCCAACCGCTATCGATTTATTATTAATCAGCCGATATGACTCGATATATACTTATCCTGTCAAGATGAAAGATGAATTCAAAAAAGCACAAAAAGGCTTGACCGACAGCACGGAATTTTACAAATTGGATCTGTTCGTAGGATTATGCTTTTATCTGCAAGGAAATGCTGATAGTGCCCTGTACCTTAATCAGAAAGTTCTGGACTTCTGCGACCGTTATCCCGGAACTTCCGCCCTCAAAGCCAATGCATGGAACCATCGCTCCACACTACTGCAAGGAGTGAACCAAAAAGATTCTTCCATTGCTTGCCTCCACCATGCTTACAATGCAGTATACCAGTCCGACGACCGCAGAGAATTACAAAGTATTTGCATAAATCTGGCAGACGCTTATTGCCAGACAGGTGATTTGCCACAAGCCGCCAAATATTACAGAAAGGCTCTTTGGGTAGTCGATTCGCTAGGATCAACGAATATAAAATTCAGTATATACTTAGGATTGGCACAAACCTATGCTAACCTGCACAACTTTCCACTGGCACACCATTATTTCGACCTGGCAGAACAGAATCCCGAACATCGCCTGGAGCATGAAAAATATATATTTGCCAATTCAAAAGGAAATTGCCTTTACTTCGAAGAGAAGTATGCAGAAGCCCTACCCTATTTCCAGCAAGCCTACCAAGTGGTTCAGAACTTTAGCCAGCCCTCATTGAGCGCCCTGGTAGAAGCAAACTTGGGAGAGATTTTCACATTACTCGGAAAAACAGATTCCGCACATTACTATCTGGATAAATCCTGTTCGTACTATATGAATGAACCGACTGCCAATGAGGAAGTGGTTTTCTACATAAACAGTCTTCAAGCAGCCTTGGCATTGCAAGAAGATAAACTGGCAACAGCCAACTATTATCTCTCAAAGCCCTACAATCCTCTACGTATAGGTCCGTCATACATCTACCTGCACAACAAACGTCTAATGGAATATTATGCCCGGAAGAAAGACTTTGAAAAAGCCTACCAGTATAAAATAGCCGTGGAACAATATGACGACTCTATCAGAAACGTACGGAGCATCAACAGTATCAATGAAATTGATTACCGATATAATCAGGATACCACCTTGTTAAAACGCGATATACTCATATCCAATAATCAGATTAAACTATCGCAACAGCATAATATTATAATTCTAGTCCTGGCATTACTCATCATATCGGTTCTGCTTGCCATACTGATTTTCATTCATATCCGTCGAAAGAATGAACAAAGATATAACCGCCAGATGGCATTAGCCACACAACTGCGTATGGAAAACATCAGAAACCGTATATCTCCGCACTATATGTTTAATGTATTGAATACAGTGATGCCCACATTCAAACAATACTCCGAACTGGCACATCCGTTGCAACTGCTGATACAAGTGCTGCGGGGAAACCTGCTGGCATCCGAAAAAATGGCAGTAGAGCTTCAGGAAGAAATAGAATTAGTAAAGAACTATATTGCTCTTCGTAAGGAAACTAACCCAAATACAATACACATTGAATGGGAAATTACCGAACAAGTTCCCCTACAAACCCTTATTCCGTCCATGAGTATACAAATTCCCGTGGAGAATGCACTGAAATACGCATTCGAAGACAATGATGAGCAGACAAATACACTCTCCATACATATTTCGAAAGAAGACAGAAATCTTTCCATATCTATCCGGGATAATGGTAGCGGATATGATCCGGGAAAACATTCCAATTCAAAACGGAGCACCGGAAACGGACTGAAAGTGTTATTCCGTACCATTGAACTGTTAAACAGCAAAAATACTGAGAAAATCATATTTGATATCCGGAATATAGGCATATCCGATCCGTCTCAGCATGGCACTTTAGTGACAATTACCATTCCGTTCAATTATCAATTCAATATCTAAAATAATGACAAATACGATTAAAACAATTATCGTTGATGATGAAATCAACTCTATCCACAATCTGGAAGAAGATTTGAAAGCTTATCCGGAAATAGAAATTCTGGATACGATCACCTCTTCACAAAAAGCCAAGAAAAGTATTATACAATACCTGTCTCTTATACACATCTGACGCTGCCGACGAA
>ERZ1026963.790-NODE-790-length-16452-cov-7.809416_pt1 | contig 16452 bp, 9 predicted proteins | sample MGYA00519566_ERZ1026963 | MGnify/ENA primary metagenome ERZ1026963 (study PRJEB26926, sample SAMN06164512) | human gut metagenome | biome: ENVO:00009003; feature: ENVO:2100002; material: ENVO:00002003 | host: Homo sapiens | place: USA | collected 2012 ... | reverse complement strand
ATAAGAGACAGGGTGGCAGTCACGTTGTTCTTCACTTCGGCGGGAGCTTCGCAGGGAGAGATTATTCTGGCGGTCAACACGCTGCTGATGCAGCTCTTCACCTTATTCTCGTATGTAATGGACGGCCTTGCCTACGCTGGCGAAGCCTTAAGCGGCAGATACATAGGCGCACGCAACCGGGAAGCCTTTACAGACACCGTCCGGCACCTCTTCGGATGGGGAGCGGTGATAGCGGTTCTCTTTACATTGGTTTATGCGCTGGGAGGCAATGCCTTCCTCGGACTATTGACGGATGACAAAGAAGTGATAGCTGTTGCCGACACCTATTTTTATTGGGCGCTTGCCGTGCCCGCCGTCGGGATAGCCGCCTTCATCTGGGACGGCATCTTTATCGGTGCCACCGCCACGCGAGGAATGCTCCTCTCCATGGCAGCGGCAGCTGTCAGCTTTTTTATCTTATATTATGGGCTGCATCCCGTCCTGGCAAACCATGCTCTATGGCTTGCCTTCCTCACTTACCTGCTGATGCGGGGAGTGGTGCAGACAGGCTTGAGCCGGGAAGTCATCCGACGGGCATTTCCCAGCAAGAAGGAACCTGCTTGGCGTGAGGGGTAGGCTATGAACAATTTCAAGGGAAAAAGCATTATCTTTGTATCGCTATGACTGATATAAAATATGGATTCCACCCTCCAGAACAAGGCGTCAGGTAGCCAGTATACGGTGCCAAACAAGTTTCAACTTTTGGCACCATCGGTTTCAATGCGAGAAACCGACGGTTTCAAGTAGTGAAACCAACGGTATCTCGGAATGAGACTGACGGTATTTGCATTTGGAACCAAGTCACTCATAGCAAGAGTAATGACTTATACAAAATTGTTATGGCAGAAAAGAATATAGTTCAAGAGACATTTCCCGTATTGGGAATGAGTTGCGCCTCATGCTCCGCACGGGTAGAAAAGACGCTGAACCATCAGTCAGGTGTCAAGAAAGCGGTCGTAAACTACGCTTCGGCAACGGCAACCGTGGAATATGACCCTACGAGCTGTTCTTCCGAGACTTTGCAGCAGGCTGTGCAGGCGGCCGGATATGACTTGTTGATAAACCAGGACGGCAACACGCTCGAAGAAGCGGAAGAGGCCCACAACAAGAAATTCAGCGCATTGAAATTCCGCACAACCTGGGCCATCATCTTGTCTATGCCCGTTGTCATCATAGGCATGTTCTTCATGGATATGCCCCATGCCAATCCCATCATGTGGGCGTTGTCCACTCCCGTCGTATTCTGGCTGGGGCGGGGATTCTTCACCAGCGCCTGGAAACAATTGCAGCATGGCAGCGCCAATATGGACACACTGGTAGCCATCAGTACGGGGACCGCCTATCTGTTCAGCCTGTTCAACATGCTATTTCCGGACTTCTGGCTATCCAGAGGCATCCATCCGCATGTATATTTTGAGGCGGCAAGTGTCATCATAGCCTTTATCCTGCTGGGCCGCCTGCTGGAAGAAAAAGCGAAAGGAAACACCTCAACCGCCATCAAGAAACTGATGGGGCTCCAACCCAAGACTGTGACCATCATTGTGGATGAAGGACACGCTGTCCCTCACTCTTCCTTTGAGCGCGTTATCCCTATCGAGCAGATTCGCCCCGGAGACATCGTCCTGGTGAAGCCCGGAGAACGGATTGCCGTGGATGGCATCGTGACGGAAGGTAGCTCCTACGTAGACGAAAGTATGCTGAGCGGCGAACCGGTAGCAGTATCCAAGCACAAAGACGCCAAGGTCTTTGCAGGTACCATCAATCAGAAGGGAAGTTTCCGCTTCCGGGCAGAGAAAATCGGCACGGATACACTGCTGGCGAAGATTATACACATGGTGCAGGACGCGCAAGGAAGCAAGGCACCGGTGCAGCAGCTGGTGGACAAGATAGCCGGGATATTCGTGCCTACCATTATAGGCATCGCAGTGCTTGCCTTCATCGCATGGATGCTACTGGACGGAACCGGCGGATTCACCCACGGATTGCTGGCATTTGTCACGGTGGTCATCATCGCCTGCCCGTGTGCACTGGGACTGGCTACTCCTACCGCCATCATGGTAGGCATCGGCAAGGGCGCCGAAAGGGGCATTCTGATAAAAGATGCCGAAAGCCTGGAGATTGCCAAGAAGATAGACACCGTGGTACTCGACAAGACCGGAACGGTGACTGAAGGAAAACCGGTAGTCAGCAAGCTGATATGGAATACGCAGGCAATGACGCCCGGTACTGGCGCCACTGCAGGCAATGCGCTGTCGGACATTTTCTATAGTCTGGAGAAGCTCTCGGAACATCCGTTGGCAGAAGCCGTGGTGAACCACCTCAAGGAGTCGGCCTCCATAGACATTCAAGACTTTGAAAGCATCACCGGAAAAGGCGTGAAAGGACGGGCACAAGGCCGGACCTACCTCGCCGGGAACCGGAAACTGCTGGAAGAAAACCATATCGCCATCCCCCCCTCCCTGCAGGAAGAGGCAACCCGACTGACATCGGAAGCACAGACCGTCATCTGGTTTGCCGATGAAGAAAACGTGCTGGCAATAGCCGGAATTACAGACCGGATAAAGGAAACTTCCATCCGTGCCGTCAGCGAGCTGCACGCCGCCGGCATCGAAGTCCACATGCTGACCGGAGACAATGAGGCCACCGCCCGTGAGATTGCCCGCAAAGCAGGCATCGCCCACTACCAGGCCAGTGTATTGCCGCAGGACAAGGCTGCCTTCGTCAGCCGGTTGCAGGCAGAAGGCCGGAAGGTTGCCATGGTGGGCGACGGCATCAACGACAGCGCCGCCCTTGCCCAAGCCGACTTAAGCATCGCCATGGGTGGAGGCAGCGACATCGCCATGGATGTAGCCAAAATGACCATCATCTCTTCCGACCTGACCAAGATACCGGAAGCTCTCTGTCTGTCGCGTCTCACCGTCCGGACCATCCGGCAGAATCTCTTCTGGGCATTTATATATAATATAATAGGTGTACCCATTGCGGCCGGAATACTCTATCCCATCAACGGCTTCCTGCTGAATCCGATGATAGCCGGTGCGGCCATGGCATTCAGCAGTGTCAGTGTGGTGAGCAACAGCCTGCTGCTGAAACGGAAAAGAATACATGAAGGAGAAGAAAACAAAGAAGTTGAACCGCCAACAGAAACAATCATGAAGAAAGAATTCAAAGTAGAAGGCATGATGTGCAACCATTGCCGCATGCATGTAGAGAAAGCATTGAACAGTATGGAAGGCATACACGCCACCGTAACCCTGAACCCTCCGGTAGCCACCGTAGAGTTTTCGGACGGTGAAAAGACGCTCGAAGAACTGCAGAAAGTAGTGACGAAAGAAGCCGGCGACTACACACTGAAGGCATAAGTGTAGAATTCATACGGTTTTCATACAGAAAAGAAGGAGGAAATCAAAGTAAATATCTACCTTTGCGCGCTAATTTACAGATAAAGATATGAACGCAAAAGCCAAAGGATATATTTTAGGTTCCATCGCCGCAGCCTCCTACGGCATGAATCCACTGTTTGCCCTCCCGTTGTACAAGGCCGGCATGGACCCGGACTCGGTACTTTTTTTCAGATACCTCTTCGCCATCCCGTTGCTGGGCATTATGATAAAGGCGAGAGGGCGGTCATTCAAGATACAGCGGAAAGAAACATTTCCGCTCATCATCATGGGATTGCTCGTGGCCCTCTCCTCACTGACGCTTTTCCTGAGCTATAACTACATGGCCGCCGGCATAGCGTCTACACTGCTGTTCGTCTATCCCATCATGGTGGCGCTTATTATGGCCATGGTTTTCAAAGAGAAGCTGGCACTGCAAACCATCGTCTGCATGCTGCTTGCACTGGGAGGTATCGGACTGCTCTACAAGAGCGAGGACGGCAGCACACTGAGCCTGATAGGGACACTGCTGGTTTTCGCGTCTTCCCTTTCCTATGCCATATACATCGTGGGCATCAACCAGACATCGTTGAAAAATGTGGCTACGCTTAAAGTCACCTTCTATGTCCTTCTCTTCGGCCTATCGCTTTTTGTGGCACGCCTGCTCTATTCCGGCGTACTGAACACACCGGACCAGTGGTATCTGTGGGCCAATCTGCTTGCATTGGCTGTCTTCCCCACCGCCATATCCTTCCTCTGCACTACCGGTGCCATCCAATATATCGGCTCCACCCCGACCGCCATTCTCGGCGCATTGGAGCCCGTGACAGCCATCTTCTTCGGAATAGCCGTCTTTGGAGAAAGCCTGACAGTCAGAGAAAGCTTCGGACTGGTGATGATTATCGTAGCCGTAACGTTCGTCATCGCAGGAGGCAATATTACAAGCCAACTGGTCCGTTTCAGGAAACTGTTCCCAAGACTCCCGATAAGAAGCAAGAAAAGAAACTAATCCTATAAAACCATCACCAACCATAAAGAAAAGTCTCTACCTGCTTTTACTGCTGTTGTTTCCTATCGGGCTGCAGGCTCAGTCCGAGGTTATAGTACTCCACCCGGATGAAGGCAAAGCCGAAGTGAACGAAGCCGAATACACCAGAATTTTCCTGGCAGGCACCATCGACATGGGCAAAAGCATAGACTGGCAAAAGGCAACCTGCGACTGGTTCCGCGCACGCCCCCAAGGTAAATACATCCTATACAATCCCCGAAGGGACAAGGGACTCAGCGGCGAAATGTCCGACTTTGAACATCAAGTGAACTGGGAACTGGAACATCTGGAAAAAGCCGACCTGATAATCATGAATATCCTGGCAAGCAGCAAGTCCCCCATCACCCTGCTGGAGATGGGGCTGCACATGCGTTCGGGCAAATTGCACGTTATCTGTGAACCCGGTTTCTACCGCTACGACAATGTGCGGATTACTTGCAACCGCTATGGCGTTCCGCTATATCACAGCATGGACGAGTTCCTAAAGACTGTGCGTTAGGCAACTATCCTACCACATTCTGCTGCACTTTTCAGTTTAATTCTTTATCTTTGCTGCAAAGCAATATAACAAAACTATATATTATGGCAACCTATAAAAGAATCTTATTGAAACTCAGCGGCGAGAGCCTGATGGGTGAAAAGCAATACGGCATCGACGAGAAACGCCTTGCCGAGTACGCAGCTCAAATCAAAGAAATCCACGAATTGGGAGTACAAATAGGCATCGTGATAGGCGGTGGAAACATTTTCCGCGGATTGAGCGGTGCCAACAAAGGGTTCGACCGTGTGAAAGGCGACCAGATGGGAATGCTGGCAACCGTCATCAACAGCCTTGCACTCAGTTCGGCTCTGGTAGCTGCCGGCGTGAAGGTCCGCGTGCTGACTGCCGTACGTATGGAACCCATCGGTGAATTCTACAATAAATGGCGTGCCATCGAATGTATGGAAGCAGGCGAAGTAGTCATCATGTCCGCCGGTACAGGCAATCCGTTCTTCACTACCGATACCGGTTCCAGTCTGCGCGGCATCGAGATTGAGGCGGATGTCATGCTGAAAGGTACCCGTGTGGACGGCATCTACACCGCCGACCCGGAGAAGGACCCGACAGCCACGAAGTTCCACGACATCACCTACGACGAAGTGCTGAAGCGCGGTCTGAAAGTGATGGACCTCACTGCCACCTGCATGTGCAAAGAGAATAACCTGCCCATCATCGTTTTTGACATGGACACAGTGGGTAATCTGAAAAAAGTGATGCAAGGAGAAGAAATCGGTACACTGGTGCACAATTGAATGGAAAATGGAGAATAAAAAATGAATGTTATTTAATTCTTAATTCTCAATTTTCAATTTAATAATTATATTTGCAAAGTTTCAAATCAAAGCTATTTCAAAACGAAAATAATATGAGAGACGTAAAAGACATCTTAGACGAAGCGCAAGAAAGTATGGACATGGCCATCATGTATCTGGACGAGGCACTGGCTCATATCCGCGCCGGAAAAGCCGATATCCGTTTGCTGGACGGTATCCGTGTGGATTCTTATGGAAGTATGGTTCCTATCAACAATGTGGCAGCCGTAACCACTCCGGACGCACGCAGCATTGCCATCAAGCCATGGGATAAGAGCATGTTCCGCGTCATTGAAAAGGCCATCATTGACTCCAGTCTCGGCATCATGCCCGAAAACAATGGTGAGATTATCCGTATCGGCATCCCGCCACTGACGGAAGAACGCCGTAAACAACTTGCCAAACAGTGTAAGGGAGAAGGAGAAACTGCCAAGGTAAGTGTACGTAATGCACGCCGTGATGCCATCGACGCCTTGAAGAAATCCGTAAAGGACGGACTGGCCGAAGACGCCCAGAAAGGCGGTGAAGAAAAGCTGCAGAAGATTCACGACAAGTTCATCAAGCAGATTGATGACATGCTGGCTGCAAAGGATAAAGAAATCATGACCGTTTAATTAAGTTGAAAACGGAAAATGGAAAGTTGAAAATAAACCGATATACCAAGTATAGAAGCCTTTCAACCTTCCATTTTCAACTTTCAACTTTCAACTTTCAATTATTTTGAGGGGACTCGTTATAAAAAACACCGGAAGTTGGTACTTGGTACGGACTGACGACGGAAGAGAGATTGAATGTAAAATCAAAGGGAACTTCCGGCTGAAAGGCATACGAAGCACTAATCCCGTGGCTGTAGGCGATTATGTGAACATCATACTGAACCAAGAAGGTACGGCCTTTATCAGCGAGATAGAGGACCGGAAGAATTACATCATCCGCCGCGCCTCCAACCTTTCCAAGCAATCGCACATTCTTGCTGCCAACCTCGACCAGTGCATGCTCATAGTGACGGTGAACTATCCCGAGACCTCCACTACCTTTATAGACCGTTTTCTCGCCTCTGCCGAGGCATACCGTGTTCCCGTCAAGATTATATTCAACAAAGTGGATGCCTACAATGAAGAGGAACTGCACTATCTGGACAGTTTCATCAACCTTTACACCACCATCGGCTATCCTTGTTTCAAGGTTTCTGCCAGAAAAGGGGAAGGCATCGACACTATCGAGAAAGAACTCAAAGGACGCATAACCCTCTTTTCCGGACATTCCGGAGTAGGGAAATCGACACTCATCAAGGCAATACTGCCCGATATAGAGATTAAAACCGGAGAGATATCCACCTATCATAATAAAGGTATGCACACCACTACCTTCTCAGAAATGTTCCCGGTTCCGGGCAACGGATATATCATTGACACTCCGGGCATCAAAGGTTTCGGAACATTCGATATGGAAGAAGAAGAGATAGGCCACTACTTCCCGGAAATATTCAAGGTATCTGCCGACTGCCGTTACGGCAACTGTACCCACCGCCACGAACCCGGATGCGCTGTACGCGAGGCTGTCGAGAAGCACTATATCAGCGAATCCCGTTACGCTTCTTATCTGAACATGCTGGAGGACAAGGAGGAGGGAAAATACCGGGCTGCTTACTGATTTGTCATTTTATCACCTTTCCAATCCATATTCTTACACTTTTTAACTCTTTATCTTTTAAACTATTCTCTTTTCCCGTAGTCTAATCTAAGGCTGATTTTATTACTACTAATACTACAACATGAATAAGAGAGTTAAATGGGGCATCATTATCGTGATTGGTGCCGGACTGATTGGAGGAGGAATCTACTCCCAATTACCTAAAGAGAATGAAGAATTAGCCGCTGCAGACAAGGTGATGACCGGTCAACGTAGCGGTAAGAAAATTCTAAACGTAAACGCAAAAATAATCAAACCGCAACTGCTGAAGGATGAAATACAAATCAGCGGCAGCCTGCTGCCGGATGAGGAAGTGGACCTTTCTTTCGAGACATCCGGCAAAATCATAGAGATAAATTTTGAAGAAGGCAGCTTCGTCAAGAAAGGACAATTACTTGCCAAAGTTAATGACCGGCCGCTGCAAGCACAATTGCAACGCCTCGTCTCCCAATTAAAGTTGGCAGAAGACCGCGTGTTTCGCCAGAACGCCCTGCTGGAAAGGGATGCGGTCAGTAAAGAAGCCTACGAACAGGTGAAAACGGATTTAGCAACTCTGAATGCCGATATAGAAATTATCAAAGCTAATATTGAACTGACAGAGCTACGTGCTCCGTTTGACGGAGTGATCGGACTTCGACAAGTCAGTATCGGTACGTATGCGTCTCCGACCACAGTCGTTGCCAAGCTGACAAAAATCGCTCCACTGAAGGTTGAATTTTCCGTTCCGGAACGCTATGCCAAGCAAATTAAAAAGGGTACCAATCTCAATTTCAGCGTTGAAGGAACATTGGATGCTTTTGGCGCACAGGTATACGCTGTAGAATCTGCCATCGATCCGAATCTGCATCAATTTACCGCCCGTGCATTATACCCGAATGTCAATCGCACCCTGCTTCCCGGCCGTTATGCCAGTGTGCTGTTGAAAAAGGATGAAATACCTAATGCAATAGCCATCCCAACGGAAGCAATTGTGCCGGAAATGGGTAAAGATAAAGTCTATCTGTATAAATCAGGAAAGGCCGAACCGGTGGATATTATTACCGGTATCCGCACCGCATCTGAAGTGCAAGTGATTAGAGGATTGCACGTAGGAGACACAATCATCACTTCAGGAACATTGCAACTCCGTACCGGACTCGCCGTAACACTTGACAATATTGAAGAATGAGAATTTATGATTTATGAATTCTGATTTATGATTTATAAAGCCAAATAATTTATGATTTATAAGTCAGCAGAATCCAGCAAACATTCAGAAATCAGAAATCAGAATTCAAAAATCAGAAATCTTCAATCCATAACTCAGAAATCATAATTCAGAAATCAGAAATCATAAATCAATGAACATCTCCGAATTAAGTATACGTCGCCCGGTATTAGCCACAGTATTAACGATTATTATCCTCCTTTTCGGATTCATCGGATACAACTATTTGGGTGTCCGCGAATATCCGTCGGTAGATAATCCGATTATTTCTGTCAGCTGCTCTTATCCGGGAGCTAATGCCGACGTTATCGAAAACCAGATAACTGAACCGTTGGAACAGAATATCAACGGTATTCCCGGTATCCGTTCTTTGTCCAGTGTGAGCCAGCAGGGGCAAAGCCGTATCACTGTAGAATTTGAATTGTCCGTCGATCTGGAAACAGCGGCCAACGACGTACGTGACAAGGTTTCACGTGCCCAACGTTATCTGCCTCGCGACTGTGACCCACCGACAGTTTCAAAAGCGGATGCCGATGCCATGCCTATCTTGATGGTTGCCCTTCAAAGTGACAAACGTTCTCTGTTGGAATTAAGTGAAATAGCGGATCTGACTGTGAAAGAACAATTACAGACTATTTCCGATGTAAGTAGTGTATCTATCTGGGGAGAAAAGCGTTACTCCATGCGCCTTTGGCTCGACCCGGTAAAGATGGCAGGCTACGGTATCACTCCCGTCGATGTTAAAAACGCTGTAGATAACGAAAATGTGGAACTTCCTTCAGGTAGTATCGAAGGAAATACCACCGAGTTGACGATCCGTACGCTAGGATTGATGCATACCGCAGATGAATTCAATGACTTGATTGTCAAAGAAGAGAATAACCGTATTGTACGATTCAGTGATATCGGACGTGCTGAACTGGGGCCGGCTGATATTAAGAGTTATATGAAGATGAACGGCGTTCCTATGGTGGGTGTCGTAGTCATTCCACAGCCGGGAGCCAACCACATTGAGATTGCGGATGCTGTATACCAACGTATGGAGCAAATGAAAAAAGACTTGCCGGAAGATGTACACTATAATTATGGTTTTGATAATACCAAGTTTATCCGTGCGTCTATCAATGAGGTTAAGTCCACTGTATATGAGGCTTTTGTACTTGTAATCATCATTATCTTCCTCTTCCTGCGTGACTGGCGCGTCACGTTGGTGCCTTGTATCGTAATCCCTGTTTCCCTTATCGGCGCTTTCTTCGTTATGTATCTGGCAGGATTCTCCATCAATGTGCTTTCCATGCTCGCCATCGTACTATCGGTGGGACTGGTGGTAGATGACGCCATCGTTATGACAGAAAATATCTACATCCGTATAGAGAAAGGAATGGCCCCGAAAGAAGCGGGAATAGAAGGAGCCAAAGAAATTTTCTTTGCCGTTATTTCCACCACTATTACGCTGGTAGCGGTATTCTTCCCTATCGTCTTTATGGATGGAATGACGGGACGATTATTCCGTGAGTTCAGTATCGTTATTTCGGGTTCGGTGATTATATCTTCATTCGCCGCATTGACTTTCACTCCGATGTTGGCAACGAAGTTACTCATTAAACGGGAAAAACAAAGTTGGTTCTATGCAAAAACAGAACCGTTCTTTGAAGGAATGAACCGGCTATACAGCCGTTCGCTTGCCGCTTTTCTTAGTAAACGCTGGATCGCTCTTCCATTTACTTTCATCACCATTTGCCTGATTGGTATTCTGTGGAATGCAGTTCCTGCGGAAATGGCCCCACTTGAAGACCGTTCGCAAATCAGTATCAATACACGAGGAGCGGAAGGCGTCACCTATGAATATATCAGGGATTACACAGAAGACATCAATCAACTGGTAGACTCCATTCTGCCTGATGCAGAGGCTGTAACTGCCCGTGTATCCAGCGGTAGCGGAAACGTGCGCATCACGCTGAAGGATATGAATGAACGTAATTATACCCAGATGGATGTGGCAGAGAAAATATCAAAAGCGGTACAGAAGAAAACAATGGCGCGTTCATTCGTACAGCAGCAGTCTTCTTTCGGCGGACGTCGCGGGAGTATGCCTGTACAATATGTACTTCAGGCTACCAATTTGGAAAAGCTGGAAGAAGTGTTGCCCAAGTTTATGGCTAAAGTATATGAGAATCCTGTTTTCCAGATGGCGGACGTTGATTTGAAGTTCAGTAAACCGGAAGCTCGTATTCAGATCAACCGCGACAAGGCCAGTATTATGGGAGTAAGTACCAAAAACATTGCTCAAACGCTACAATATGGATTAAGTGGACAGCGTATGGGATATTTCTATATGAACGGTAAACAATACGAAATTCTTGGTGAAATCAACCGCCAACAACGAAACAAACCGGCCGACCTGAAAGCGATTTACGTCCGCAGCAGTAGCGGGGATATGATTCAGCTGGACAACTTGATTGAATTGGAAAGCGGTATTGCACCTCCAAAGTTGTATCGTTATAATCGTTTTGTGTCAGCTACCATCTCTGCGGGATTGGCAGACGGCAAAACAATCGGACAAGGTTTGGATGAAATGGATAAGATTGCCAAAGAAACATTGGATGACACTTTCCGCACTGCCCTGTCGGGAGACTCGAAAGAATATCGTGAAAGTTCTTCCAGTCTGATGTTCGCCTTTATCCTGGCTATCCTTTTGATTTACCTGATTCTGGCAGCCCAGTTTGAAAGTTTCAAAGATCCGTTGATTATCATGTTGACAGTGCCGCTGGCTATTGCCGGAGCTTTGGTCTTCATGTATTTCGGAGATATTACGATGAATATTTTCAGTCAGATCGGTATTATCATGCTGATCGGTCTGGTGGCGAAGAACGGTATTCTTATTGTAGAATTTGCCAATCAAAAACAGGAAGCCGGAGAGGATAAAATGAGTGCCATCAAAGATGCTGCCCTTCAACGCCTCCGTCCGATTCTGATGACAAGTGCCTCTACGGTTTTGGGACTTATCCCGCTGGCATTTGCCACCGGAGAAGGTTGTAACCAGCGTATTGCCATGGGTACGGCAGTGGTGGGTGGTATGGTCGTATCCACTCTGCTTACGATGTACATTGTACCGGCTATTTACAGTTACATTTCGACTAACCGAATCAAAAAACTACAAGAATGAAACAGAAAGGAATTTGCATGAAACGCATCATTTATATCACCATTGCATGTGCCTTCTTATCAGTCTCTTTTGCAAAGGCACAAGTTCTCACTCTCAAGGAGTGTCTGGAAGAAGGATTGCAAAACAATTACTCTTTACGTATCATCCATAACGAAGAGCAGATCAGCAAAAACAACGCAACGTTGGGAAATGCGGGTTACCTGCCTACACTGGACTTCTCTGCCGGATATACCGGAAACTTGGACAATATTGAGACCAAGGCGCGTGCTACCGGGGAAATAACAAAAAATAACGGAGTCTACGATCAGACGGTTAATGTCGGTCTTAACCTCAACTGGACTATTTTCGACGGATTCAATATCAGTACCACCTACAAACAGTTGAAAGAGCTGGAACGTCAGGGGGAAACCAACACGCGTATTGCTATTGAAGATTTTATTGCTGCCCTGACTTCCGAATACTATAATTTTATCCAGCAGAAGATTCGTCTGAAAAACTTTCATTATGCAATGTCACTTTCCAAAGAGCGTTTGCGCATAGCCGAGGCTAGTCACCTGGTCGGTAAGTTTTCAGGGCTGGATTATCAGCAGGCAAAAGTGGATTTCAATGCAGACAGTGCCCAATACATCAAACAACAGGAATTGCTACATTCTTCACGCATCCAGTTGAATGAACTGATGGCCAACAACAATGTCAATCAAAACATTATTATCAAAGACTCCACCATCGACGTACACAGCGACTTACAATTTGATGATTTGTGGAATTCTACGTTAGCAACCAATGCTTCTTTGCTCAAGGCCGATCAAAACACAGTACTTGCCCAATTGGACTACAAGAAAATAAACTCACGCAACTATCCATATCTCAAATTAAATACCGGATATGGATATACGTTCAACAAATATGACATCAATGCAAACAGCAGAAGAGGTGAACTGGGCTTCAATGCCGGAATAACTGTCGGTTTTAATATCTTCGACGGTAATCGTCGCCGCGAAAAGAGAAATGCAAGTCTGGCTTTCAAAAATCGTCGCCTGGAACGACAGGACTTGGAATTAGCACTCCGCTCTGATCTCAGTAACCTATGGCAAGCCTATCGCAACAATCTTCAATTGCTGAATCTGGAACGTCAAAACCTGATAACCGCCAAAGATAATCACGATATTGCCATGGACCGTTATATACAGGGGGACCTCTCCGGTTTTGAAGTGCGTGAAGCACAAAAGAGTTTGTTAGATGCAGAGGAACGCATCCTCTCTGCTGAATATAACACGAAACTTTGCGAAATATCCCTGTTGCAAATCAGCGGCAAGATTACGAAGTATCTGGAATAAGGAAGTAGTTTCCATTTATTTTTTTATTGGGTTAATCTTCTTATCGGGAGGATTAACCCAATTTTTACTGTATAAAAAACAGTTATTACATACCGATGTTTTTCTTTCTTCCTACATTTGCATACTATAAAAACATTAAATAATAAAAGCCATGAGAAAACTAAGTCTTTTCTTACTGCTACTTTTTATCCTGACAAACGCCTCAGCCCAAAAAGCAACAGATTACAGAAAACAACAGAACTACAAAGAATGGGTACACATCGCCCCTAAATTTGACGATGATTTCTTCAAGACGGAAGAAGCCCAACGCATCGGTGACAACGTGTTACTCTATCAACAAACGACCGGAGGCTGGCCCAAGAATATCTATATGCCGGCAGAACTGACGGAACAAGAATATAATGCGGCACTAAAAGCTAAAGAAGATACCAACCAAAGCACCATCGACAACAATGCCACCACGACAGAAATAGAATATTTGTCACGGCTTTATCTGGCTACGCAAAAGGAGAAATATAAAGAAGGAGTGCTGAATGGTATTCAATATCTGCTCAAATCGCAGTATGAAAACGGTGGATGGCCTCAATTTTATCCGCGTCCCAAAGGTTATTATGTACAAATCACCTACAATGACAATGCAATGGTGAGAGTCATGAATCAACTTCGGAGCATATACGAAAAGAAAGCTCCGTACACTTTCCTTCCTGACAATATCTGTGAACAAGCACGTAATGCATTTAATAAAGGGATAGAGTGTATACTCAAAACGCAGGTGCGCCAAAATGGAGAGTTAACAGTGTGGTGCGCCCAACATGACCGTGTCACTTTGGAACCCTGTAAGGCACGTGCCTATGAACTCCCGTCACTAAGCGGACAAGAGTCTGACAATATTGTATTACTGTTGATGTCACTTCCTCATCCATCTGCAGACGTTGTAAAATCCATAGAAGGTGCTATCAAATGGTTCCAAAAGTCTGAAATAAAAGGAATACAGAAGGAATATTTCACCAACAGTGATGGCAAAAAAGACTATCGCATGGTTTCCTGTGAAGACTGTCCTACTCTTTGGGCACGTTTTTATGATCTGGAAACAAACCGGCCTTTTTTCTGCGACCGTGATGGCATTAAAAAATATGATATATCGGAAATCGGACACGAACGCCGAAATGGTTATAGTTGGTATAACAAAGATGGAAGCAAGGTGTTGAAGAGATATGAAAAATGGAAAAAAGAACAGAATAAGTAATCATAACTGATGAAAGGTTGATATTTACACTGAAAAAGTAAATATCCGGAAAGTCTTTAAGTCCTTAAAATAAGAAGAGGGGCTGTCTAACAATAAAATAGTCAGACAGCCCCTTTATTAATTCAAGGCATTTACAGCCTCTTCTTATAGTTTTATCCCAACAGGTATCAACCGATTATTTTTTGCAATTCCACGGTTTCAACTGTTTGAAGAAGTCGTTACCCTTATCATCTACCAAGATAAATGCAGGGAAGTTTTCTACTTCGATCTTCCAGATAGCTTCCATTCCCAATTCCGGATATTCCACACATTCAATGCTCTTGATGTTGTTCTGTGCAAGGATAGCTGCCGGACCTCCGATAGAACCAAGATAGAAACCACCATATTTCTGACAAGCATCTGTCACCTGCTGGCTACGGTTACCTTTTGCCAACATCACCATGCTACCGCCATGACTTTGGAACAGTTCTACATAAGAGTCCATACGTCCTGCCGTAGTAGGGCCCATAGAGCCACACGCCATGCCTTCCGGAGTTTTTGCCGGACCAGCATAATAAATAGGATGATCCTTAATATATTGTGGCAAGTCTTCACCGCGGTCCAAACGTTCTTTCAGTTTAGCATGAGCGATGTCACGACCTACGATAATCGTTCCGTTCAATGACAGACGGGTAGCAACCGGATATTTAGTCAGTTCTTTCAGGATTTCAGGCATCGGACGGTTCAGATCGATCTTCACAACATCACCTTCACCTGCCTGACGCAGTTCAGCCGGAATCAGTTCACCCGGATTTGAATCCAGTTTCTCAATCCAGATACCTTCCTTATTGATTTTACATTTGATGTTACGGTCGGCAGAGCAAGATACACCCAAACCTACCGGACAAGATGCACCATGACGAGGCAGACGGATGATGCGTACATCGTGAGCAAGATATTTACCTCCGAATTGTGCACCCAACCCAATCTTGTGAGCTTCTGCCAATACTTCTTTTTCCAGTTCGACATCGCGGAATGCACGACCATATTCGTTTCCGGTAGTCGGCAGGTTATCATAGAAATGAGTAGAAGCCAATTTCACTGTCAACAGGTTCTTTTCAGCAGAAGTACCACCGATTACGAAAGCGATGTGATAAGGAGGACAAGCGGCTGTCCCCAATGTTTTCATCTTTTCAACCAGGAACGGAACCAATGTACCGGGATTCAGGATCGCTTTTGTTTCCTGATACAAATATGTCTTGTTGGCAGAGCCACCACCTTTTGTTACACAAAGGAATTCATATTCCATACCTTCGGTAGCTTCGATGTCAATCTGTGCAGGGAGGTTACATTTGGTATTTACCTCATCATACATATTCAGAGGCGCATTCTGTGAATAACGCAGGTTTTCTTCAGTGTATGTTTTATATACGCCCAGTGAAAGCGCTTCTTCGTCAGAATATCCAGTCCATACCTGCTGTCCCTTTTCACCATGGATAATAGCAGTACCGGTGTCCTGGCAGAATGGAAGTACGCCTTTTGAAGCAACCTCTGCATTGCGCAGGAAAGTCAACGCCACATACTTATCGTTTTCGCTTGCTTCCGGATCACTCAGAATCTTAGCAACTTGTTCATTGTGCGAACGACGAAGCATGAATGATACATCACGAAAAGCAGCATTAGCCATCGCAGTCAAACCTTCTTTTTCAATTTTCAGGATGGGATTTCCTTCAAACTCGCTTACTGATACATAGTCTTTTGTAAGCAGATAATACTCAGTTGTATCTTTTCCCTTTTCAAACATGGGCTGATACTTAAACGGAGGTGTTGCCATAAGTTTCTTATTTTATTACGTAATGTTAGTTAGTGTGGCAAAGGTAATGATAAATTAAGAATTGAGAATTAAAAATTGAGAAATAAAACATTGTAGGATAAAAATAGGCAGATCAATAAATGATAATTTTGCGGAGTGCCCTGAAAGGGCTTAATTATATAGCGTAGGGCA
>ERZ1026963.751-NODE-751-length-16987-cov-4.977380_pt1 | contig 16987 bp, 12 predicted proteins | sample MGYA00519566_ERZ1026963 | MGnify/ENA primary metagenome ERZ1026963 (study PRJEB26926, sample SAMN06164512) | human gut metagenome | biome: ENVO:00009003; feature: ENVO:2100002; material: ENVO:00002003 | host: Homo sapiens | place: USA | collected 2012 ... | reverse complement strand
TTCGTCGGCAGCGTCAGATGTGTATAAGAGACAGTCTGCACACCGTTCGCCGTCAATCCCGGCAGAAACGATGCCTCCGGCATATCCGGCGCCTTCTCCGCAAGGGAACAATCCTTTTATACGTACATGTTGCAGTGTTTCCTTGTCTCTTGTTATGCGTACCGGTGCCGATGTGCGGGTTTCCACTCCAATCATTGTCGCCTCGTTCGTCAATAACCCCCGGCTGTATTTCCCGAATAGCTGGAAACCTTTGCTCAGGCGTTCTGCAATGAAAGAGGGCATCCAGAAGTGGAGAGGTGAGGATACCAAGCCTGGTGCGTATGAGGTTTCCGGCAGGTCGTAGCTTAGTTTCTTCTTGGTGAAGTCCACCATTCTCTGTGCCGGTGCTGTCTGCTTCATATTGCCTTGTTGCCAGCAGAGGTACTCTAGATACTCTTGAAAATGCATCATACTCAATGGAGAATTGGCAGTTGACAATTGACAATTGGCTGCGCTGTCGTGCTGCATAGCAATTGTAAATTGTAAATTGTCAATAGTAAATTGCTCCAAGTCTTCCGGGCGTAGCTCTACCACCATTCCCGAATTGCTCCAACGGGAACCGCGGTTGCTGGGACTCATCCCGTTGACTACAATCTGCTCGGGACCGCTGGCGGCGGGCACAACGAAGCCGCCGGGACACATGCAAAAGCTATATACTCCTCGTCCGTCCACCTGGTTTACAAAGCTATATTCGGCGGCAGGCAGATATTTTCCCCGTCCGTTCCGGTTGTGATATTGTATTTGGTCTATCAAGGTGGCGGGGTGTTCCAGTCGTACGCCTACGGCAATGCCTTTAGCTTCAATCTCTACATTGTTGGCGGCAAGCCAGCGGTATACGTCCCGGGCAGAGTGACCGGTGGCAAGTATCACCGGGCCAAGGAAAGTCTTGCCGGTATTTGTTTCAATGCCTTTGATTTCATCCTTCTCTATGAGTAGGGCGTCCATGCGTGTTTCAAAGTGGACTTCGCCACCGCACTGGATGATAGTGTTCCGCATGTTTTCAATAACACGCGGCAGTTTGTCCGTACCTATGTGCGGATGTGCATCTACCAGTATGGAAGTGGAGGCTCCATGTTGACAGAAGACATTCAGAATCTTGTCTACATTGCCGCGCTTTTTGCTGCGTGTGTACAGCTTGCCATCCGAGTAGGCTCCGGCACCTCCCTCTCCGAAGCTGTAATTGGACTCCGGGTTGACGAGTTGCTGGCGGCTGATTTGCGCCAAGTCTTTCTTGCGTTCCCGTACGTCCTTTCCACGCTCCACAATGACGGGGCGCAGACCGAGCTCTATCAGTCGCAGGGCGGCGAAGAGTCCTCCGGGACCGGCGCCTACCACTACTACTTGGGGCTTTCCTTCTACATTATTATATAAGGTATGTTGATATTCGTCCTCTTTCGGCATTTCGTTCAGATATGCCCGTACGTTGAGGTTGATATAGATTGTCCGTTGGCGGGCATCGATACTGCGCTTCAAGATACGCGCTGCGGTTATCTCCCGTGCATTCAGTCCTTTTTCGTGTATTAAGTACTCTTTCAGGCGTTGCTCGTTTGCCGCTACTTCGGGCAATACGCGTAGTTGGTATTCTTGTATCATAACGATTATCCGAATAAGGCACGGAATGCCTCTTCTACCTTCCGTACCGGTATTAATTCTATTTTTATCTTTTGGGTATTGAGTCCCTGCATATTATACTTGGGAAGTATAAAACGCTTGAAGCCAAGTTTCTCTGCTTCTCCGATGCGCTGCTCAATGCGGTTTACCGGGCGTATCTCTCCCGACAGACCTATTTCTCCTGCCATGCACACCTCTGGCTCTATGGCCGTGTCCATGTTGCTGGAGAGGATGGCGCTGATGACGGCAAGGTCTATTGCCGGGTCGTTCACTTTCAATCCGCCGGCAATATTGAGAAATACATCTTTCTGTGCCAGTTTGAAGCCTACACGTTTTTCCAATACGGCCAGCAGCATATTCATGCGGCGGATGTCGAACCCTGTGGCAGAGCGTTGTGGGTTACCATATACGGCACTGCTGACCAATGCCTGCGTCTCGATGGGGAACGGTCTGATGCCTTCTATCGCGGAGGCGATGGCTATGCCGCTCATACCTTCATGGTCTTGGCTCAGCAGCAGTTCGGATGGGTTGCTCACCTGCCGTAATCCATCTTGCCGCATTTCGTAAATACCCAGTTCGGCAGTGCTTCCGAAGCGGTTCTTGATGCTGCGCAGGATGCGGTACATGTAGTGCTGGTCGCCCTCGAACTGGAGTACGGTATCCACGATATGTTCCAGTACCTTGGGGCCGGCTATGCTTCCTTCCTTATTGATATGCCCGATAAGGATGACCGCCGTATGCGTTTCCTTGGCAAAGCGCAGGATGGAGGCGGAACATTCCCGTACCTGGGCAATACTCCCCGGCGACGATTCAAGGGTTTCGGTAGAAATCGTCTGTATGGAGTCGATGATGACGATGTCCGGGCGGATGTTCTTGATATGGACGTAAATCTGTTCCAGGGAAGTTTCGCACACGATGAGGCAATCACTGGAAGCACTTGTCAAACGGTCGGCACGCAGTTTCAACTGACGGGTACTTTCTTCGCCGGAGACGTAGAGGATACGTTTCTCCGGTATACGGAGTACGGTTTGTAGCACCAGGGTGGATTTCCCGATACCCGGTTCGCCGCCAATTAATACAAGAGAACCTTGTACCAGACCGCCACCCAGTACCCGGTTCAGTTCGGCATCATGGAGATCGATGCGCGGTTCGTCATCGGCTACAATTTCATGGAGGGTTACGGGTTTGGCTTTGGCGGTCTCTATACCCGATACGGGACGTTTGTTCACCACTTCTTTCCGTACCACCTCTTCCACATACGTGTTCCACATTCCGCACGACGGACACTTGCCTACCCATTTGGGAGAGTCTTGTCCGCAGTTGCTGCATACATAAACCGTCTTCTCTTTAGCCATAGTTGTGCATTCTCTTCTAAAATGATTGCCCAAAGGTACAATTTTTCGATGCAGGGCTTGCAGACTCCCATAGAGTTTTTTTATTTTTGTGAGTAGAAAACAATAACATGTTATAAAAGCCATGATAGAAGATATTCTTGCATACAACAAGCGTTTTGTAGCCGAGAAGGGGTATGAGAAATACATCACGAATAAATACCCGGATAAGAAGATTGCCATCCTCTCTTGTATGGATACCCGTTTGACCGCTTTACTGCCGGCAGCCTTGGGCATCAAGAACGGCGATGTGAAGATGATAAAGAATGCGGGTGGAATCATTTCACATCCGTTCGGTAGTGTCATTCGTAGCCTGATGGTGGCCATTTACGAGTTGGGCGTGACGGAAGTGATGGTTATTGCCCACTCCGATTGCGGTGCGTGCCACATGAGCAGCGCCCAGATGATAGAGCATATGAAGGCCTGGGGCATCAAGCAGGAGACGATTGATATGATTCGTTTCTGCGGAGTGGATTTCGAGTCTTGGCTGTATGGATTCGAAGATACGGAGAAATCGGTAAAGGGTACGGTGGAAGCTATTATCAATCATCCGCTGATACCGAATGATATCAATGTCAGCGGTTTCATAATAGATTCTGTGACGGGAGAATTGACCCCGGTGCAGTGATAGTTGTGCTTCACACGGTAATTTCCCCTGCCAGCGGTCGTCCCATCAGTTCGCGTATTTCGGCAGGTGGATAATCGTGCCCCAGAAGGAACATCAGCTTGGTTACGGCAGATTCCGTTGTGCTGTCATATCCGCAGACAACTCCTGCCTGCATCAGTTGGTAACCGGTTTCATAGCGCTCCATTTCAACAGTGCCGGCACTGCATTGGGTGACGTTGACAATGATGATGCCTTGTTCGCAGGCATCATGCAGGTGGCGTAGAAACCATTCCTTTCGGGGAGCGTTGCCGGAACCGTAGGTTTCGAGGACTACGGCCTTCAGTCCTTTAGTGGCAAGTATGGCTGCCACGACATTTTCCTGAATACCTGGAAAAAGCTTCAGTATGGCGATGTTGGTATCAAGCAGATAATGAGGCTCCAGTTCGTGGGGAGTGCCGTGCGTATGAATTTGCACATTATTATATTTAATATGTATACCGGCGGAAGCGAGTACCGGATAATTGAAGGAACGGAAAGCATTGAAGTTCTCCGCGTTCATTTTGGTGGTACGGTTGCCGCGCATCAGGTGGTTTTCGAAGAAGATGCAGACTTCGGGTACGATGGGCTGTCCGTTGGAGTGGCGGTCGGTGGCTATTTCGATGCTGGTCAGCAGGTTTTCCTTGCCGTCTGTGCGGAGCACGCCAATGGGCAGTTGCGAGCCGGTTAGGATGACGGGCTTGTTCAGCCCTTCAAGCATGAAGCTGAGTGCAGAAGCTGTGTAGGCCATGGTGTCTGTGCCATGCAGGATGACGAAGCCTGTATATTGGTTGTAGTTGTTGCTGATGATGCGTACCAGTTTGCGCCAGGCATCGGGGTCCATGTCCGAGGAATCCATGGGCGGGTCGAATTGATAAGTGTCGATACGGAACGCAAATCTCTGAAGTTCGGGAACATGTTTCTGCAACTGCTCGAAGTTGAAGCTTTCCAGGGCGCCGGTTTCTGCATTCTCTATCATTCCGATAGTTCCACCGGTGTATATTAGCAAAACGGAAGTATTTTCTGGGTTCATGCGCACTTTTCTTTCATGTTTTCCATGCAAATATAATGATATATATTGAGAGTGATAGCAAAATGTTAGAAAAGAATAAACGGATATACAGAAAAAAGGTATGGAAAGTGTGAAAGTGTAAGCCGTAAGTTGTGCATATTTCTTGCCTTTTTAGAGGCTTTCTGCATTTTTATCGCAAAAAAGTCGCAAAAAGTGATAGATTGAATGTTTTTATTGTTACTTTTGCAACACTTATCATAAATGATAGAAACAAGAGACTATGAACAAGTACTATCAACATACAGTCACATCCATGTGGACCATGACCCTTAGGGGTTAGGGATAGTATTTTGTGTTTCTACGTGTTACACCATTTTCAAGCAGTTTTTCCATTTAATTAAAGTCAATGCAAGCCGTAGCAGCTTGTTTCCGACACATTGTATCAACCATCTCAACAATATAAAGAGAAATGAAAGTAATGAAATTCGGCGGAACGTCCGTAGGTTCCGTGAACAGTATTTTGAGCGTCAAGAGAATTGTAGAAGCAGTCGATGAACCGGTTATCGTGGTGGTGTCCGCATTGGGCGGCATCACGGACAAGTTGATAAACACCTCTAGAATGGCGGCAGCCGGTGATGCTTCTTACGAGAATGAGTTCCGGGAGATTGTCTATCGTCATGTGGAAATGATTAAGGAAGTGATTCCGGCAGGCGAGGCGCAGGTTGCCTTGCAACGCCAGATTGGTGAGCTGCTCAACGAGCTGAAGGACATCTTTCAGGGCATTTATCTGATAAAGGACCTTTCGCAGAAGACGTCCGATACGATTGTGAGCTATGGCGAACGTCTTTCATCTATCATCGTTGCCCAGTTGACGGGAGCGGAGTGGTTTGACTCACGCAAGTTTATCAAGACGGAAAAGAAGCATTCCAAGCATGTGCTGGATACGGAGCTGACAAATTCGTTGGTGCGCGAGACATTCAGTAGCCTGCCCAAACGCGTATTGGTTCCGGGTTTTATCTCCACAGACAAAATGACGGGAGAGGTAACGAACCTGGGTAGAGGTGGCTCTGACTATACGGCGGCAATCATTGCTGCTGCACTGGATGCCGACAGTCTGGAAATCTGGACGGATGTAGACGGATTCATGACAGCTGACCCGCGTGTGATTTCCAGGGCATACACTATCAATGAATTGAGCTATGTGGAAGCTACGGAGCTTTGTAACTTCGGTGCGAAAGTGGTCTATCCGCCTACAATCTATCCGGTTTGCCACAAGAATATCCCCATTCTGGTGAAGAATACCTTCAATCCGGAGGGTGTGGGAACTGTCATCAAGCGAGAGGTTTCCGACCCGCAAAGCAAGGCCATCAAGGGTATTTCATCCATCAATGATACGAGCCTAATTACAGTGCAAGGCCTTGGTATGGTAGGTGTCATCGGTGTGAACTACCGTATCTTCAAGGCGCTGGCAAAGAATGGCATCAGTGTGTTCCTTGTGTCCCAGGCTTCTTCGGAGAATTCAACGTCTATCGGTGTGCGCAATGCGGATGCTGATCTGGCTTGCGAGGTGCTGAACGAGGAGTTTGCCAAAGAAATAGAGATGGGAGAAATTTCTCCTATTCAGGCAGAAAAGAACCTGGCTACCGTGGCCATCGTAGGCGAGAACATGAAGCATACGCCGGGTATTGCCGGAAAGCTGTTCGGTACGTTGGGGCGTAACGGTATCAATGTGATTGCTTGTGCGCAGGGTGCTTCGGAAACCAACATCTCGTTTGTAGTGGACAGCAAATCATTGCGCAAATCGCTGAATGTCATCCATGATTCTTTCTTCTTGTCGGAATATCAGGTACTGAATCTTTTTATCTGCGGCATAGGAACCGTAGGCGGCAGCTTGATAGAGCAAATTCACAGCCAGCGCCAGAAGCTGATGCAGGAGAACGGCCTGCAGCTGAATGTAGTGGGCATTGCCGATGCAAACAAAGCCATGTTCAGCCGCGAAGGTTTCGATTTGGGACGTTTTCGTGAAGAACTGCAGGAGAAGGGAAAGGACAGCTCTCTGGAAACGCTGCGTAATGAGATTATCGGTATGAACATCTTTAACTCTGTCTTTGTGGACTGTACGGCAAGTGCAGGCGTGGCTTCCCTTTACAAGGACTTGCTGCTGCACAATGTTTCGGTAGTGGCTGCTAACAAGATTGCTGCTTCTTCCGAATACGAGAACTACCGTGAACTGAAACAGATTGCCCGCCAACGCGGTGTGAAGTACTTGTTTGAAACCAATGTAGGCGCCGGACTCCCCATCATCAATACCATTAACGACCTTATCCATAGCGGTGATAAGATATTGAAGATTGAAGCCGTGCTGAGCGGTACGTTGAACTATATCTTCAATAAAATCAGTGCCGACATTCCTTTCAGCAAGACCATTAAGATGGCGCAGGAGGAACGTTACTCCGAGCCCGATCCGCGTATCGACCTCAGCGGAAAGGATGTTATCCGCAAACTGGTGATTCTGGCACGCGAGGCCGGTTACTGTTTGGAACAGAGCGATGTTGAGAAGAACCTCTTTGTGCCCGATGACTTCTTTGAAGGCTCCCTGGATGACTTCTGGAAGAAAGTGCCGAGCCTCGATGCCGATTTCGAAGCCCGCCGCAAGGTGTTGGAAGCCGAGAACAAGCATTGGCGTTTCGTAGCCAAACTGGAAAATGGCAAAGCATCTGTCGGTTTGCAGGAAGTCGGCGCCAACCATCCGTTCTACGGGCTGGAAGGCAGCAATAACATCATCCTGCTGACCACGGCACGCTATAAGGAATATCCGATGATGATACAAGGCTACGGAGCCGGTGCGGGTGTAACGGCTGCGGGGGTATTTGCGGATATTATGAGCATTGCAAACGTTTAATCTAAATCGTAATATAGAAAGATGAAACACATCATTATATTGGGTGATGGTATGGCCGACTGGCCCGTGAAGGCTCTGGGAGGCAAAACCTTGCTGCAGGCGGCTGCAACTCCCTATATGGACAAGCTGGCACGCATGGGACGTGTGGGAAGGCTGGTGACGGTGGCCGAGGGATTTCATCCCGGCAGTGAGGTGGCGAATATGTCCGTTCTGGGCTATAACCTGCCGAAGGTGTACGAAGGCCGCGGTCCATTGGAGGCGGCGAGTATCGGTGTGGACTTGCAGCCGGGTGAGATGGCGATGCGCTGCAACATTATCTGTATCGAGGGAGACAATATCAAGAATCATTCTGCCGGGCACATTACTACAGAGGAAGCGGATGTGTTGGTAAAATACCTTCAGGAGCATTTGGGTAATGACCGCGTGCATTTCCATACGGGCGTGCAATACCGCCATCTGCTGGTAATAAAAGGAGGGGACAAGCGCATTGACTGTACGCCGCCCCACGATGTCCCTTTGAGGCCTTTCCGTCCGTTGATGGTGAAGCCGATGGAGGGTACGGAGAATATTTCGGTCCCCGAAGGCGGTGCAGAGCTTACTCCGAAGCAGACTGCCGATTTGATTAATGATTTGATTCTCCGTTCGCAAGTGTTGCTGGAAAACCATCCGGTCAACATGAAGCGGAAGGCCGAGGGTAAGGACCCTGCCAATAGCATCTGGCCGTGGAGTCCCGGTTATCGTCCGCAGATGGAGCGCCTTTCAGACAAGTTCCCGCAGGTGAAGCGTGGTGCTGTGATTTCTGCCGTGGATTTGATTAACGGCATCGGCTACTATGCCGGATTGCGGCGCATCACCGTAGAAGGTGCGACGGGGCTTTATGATACCAACTATGAGAATAAGGTGGCTGCCGCCCTTGATGCATTGCGGACGGATGATTTTGTCTACCTGCATATCGAGGCCAGTGATGAGGCCGGTCACGAAGGAAATGTCCCCTTGAAGATTATGACGATTGAGAATCTGGACAGCCGTGCCGTAGGTCCTATCTACGAGGCTGTGAAGGATTGGGAGGAACCCGTTGCTATCTCCGTATTGCCCGACCATCCCACTCCCTGCGAACTCCGTACGCATACGGCCGAACCTATCCCGTTCCTCATTTGGCATCCGGGTATCGAGGCTGACGAAGTACGGACATTTGATGAAGTGGCAGCCTGCGAAGGCAGTTACGGACTGATGAAAGAAGACGAGTTTATTAATGAATTTATGAGTTCCACCACAGAGTAACACAGAGTTTTACGGGGTTTTATTTATAGAGAATTCTGTGAGACTCTGTGGTGAATAAAAAAATACCGCAATGAAATATTATAGCACCAACAAACAAGCCCCCGAAGCCACTCTTGAAGAGGCCGTGGTAAAGGGGCTTGCCGCAGACAAGGGGCTTTTCATGCCCTTTACAATCAAAACTCTGCCACAAGAGTTTTACGATAGCATCGATACACTCAGCTTTCAGGAGATAGCCTATCGCGTGGCAGATGCTTTCTTTGGCGAGGATGTTCCTGCCGATACGCTGAAACAGATTGTTTATGACACACTCAGTTTCGATGTCCCTCTGGTCCGGGTGACAAAGAATATTTATTCGCTTGAGCTGTTCCATGGTCCGACGCTTGCCTTTAAGGATGTAGGCGGTCGCTTCATGGCGCGTTTGCTGGGATACTTTATCAAGAAAGAGGGCAAGAAGCAAGTCAATGTGCTTGTTGCTACCTCCGGTGATACGGGCAGTGCCGTTGCCAATGGTTTCCTCGGTGTGGAAGGCATACACGTCTATGTGCTCTACCCGAAGGGAAAAGTCAGTGAAATCCAGGAGAAACAGTTCACTACCTTAGGGCAGAATATCACGGCTATTGAGGTCGATGGTACGTTCGACGATTGCCAGGCTTTGGTTAAATCCGCTTTTATGGACCGCGAGCTCAACGAACATCTGCAACTGACCAGTGCCAATTCCATCAACGTGGCGCGTTTCTTGCCGCAGGCATTCTATTACTTTTATGCCTATGCTCAACTGAAACGTGCCGGCAAGGGAGGCAATGCCGTCGTGTGTGTACCCAGCGGTAACTTCGGTAACATCACTGCCGGCCTCTTCGGCAAGCGTATGGGACTGCCCGTGGAACGCTTTATCGCTTCCAACAACCGCAATGATATCTTCTTCCAATATTTGCAGACAGGTGTTTATACGCCGCGTCCCAGCATCGCTACCATTGCCAACGCGATGGATGTGGGCGACCCGAGTAACTTTGCCCGTGTACTCGACCTTTACGGAGGCAGCCATGCCGCCATCTCTGCCGAAATCAGCGGTGCCACTTATACCGACGAGCAGATTGCCGAAACCATGCGGGAAGTGTGGAAGAAGGACCATTACCTGCTCGACCCGCACGGAGCCTGCGGCTTCCGGGCCCTGGCCGAAGGACTGAAACCCGGCGAAACGGGCGTATTCTTGGAAACGGCCCATCCGGCGAAGTTCAAGGATACAGTGGAGAAGATTATCGGTGAAGCCGTAGAAATACCTGCCAAGCTTCAGGCCTTTATGCGCGGCGAGAAGAAGAGCCTGCCAATGTCGAAGGACTTTGCGGACTTCAAGCAATATCTGATGCATGTATAAAGAATGGGACGTCAGTAAAGAAAAACACCGGATTACTTGACATTGCCTTTCGGATGTTGTATCTTTGTAACTGCAATCTTAGTTCAGATTCAATTTTAAATTAGCATAAAAGGAGAGGCATCGCTTCTCCTTTTTTGTTGTGTTCTTCCGTCACTTCATTTGCCAAACCTTAGGGTCTACTCTCCTAAACCAGTGCTTTGCAGATTTAATCCTCCACTTCAGCAAGCGGAATGGTGGGCATTTGCTTGGAAAATCCCGGCGGTTTTGACGAAAAGCTCGGATGTTTTTGACGAAAAGTCCGGATGTTTCGGATGAAAAGCTCCGAGCTTTCGGATGATATGTTCAGCGCTGACAGATGGTGTGTCGAGGATAAACGGATGATATGTTCGGGACGGATACATGGTTTGTTCCGGCTATATGAACGGACGATCATGCGTCTGTTCCGTTAATCTTCCATAAATCTGCTCTTGACAAGATTGGCTGCTTTATTCTGTATCGGGTTCTTCCCGGATGATGTTTATCATGCTGCCCAACTTATGATGGTTGTTCCATAGCACAAGCACTTCAATCTTCCGGAGACTGTGCCGGTAAAGAAGCGTATAGTCGGGATGCGGAATGATGTACCGTATGTTCTCTGCTTCGGTGGGCTGTCCGATAAACGGATTCAGCGTGACACGGTACAATGCATTTTGGAACAAGGTGTACAGAGCCCCGCCACACCGTTTGTTGCCATCTCTTTCTTGCGAGGAAATCAGCAGGTCCTTCAGAGCTTCTTTGGCAAGTGGCGACCAGATTATTTGTTTAGCCATGCTTCCACCTCCTTACTGATTGTGACATCCTCTTGTCCTTCTCCCTCATCCAGTTGCCGGCAGGCTTTCTTAAGGTCATGGCGTAGCCGGGTGGAGAATGCGAGGACTTGCTTTGTTTGCTGGGACGATTGCTCTTCTTTAACTTTTGCCATAACGTTATCTCCTTTTTCCTTAAAACATTTCAAAGTAATGAATTGTTTGAGGGGAAAAATACGAAGCTGATGAAAGATAAGAAACTGGAAGCCAATCTCAGTATGGTTGCATCGCGCGTCATGGCGGGGTTGAATATGAATGGATTGAAATTTCTGCTCCCTTTGTGGCTGGGTGCATTGACAGGTGTCACGGTGCGTTGTGTCTTTGCTGCCGTGGCATTTTGGATAACAAGCTGGTTTGTAAAGGAGGCACCGGTCACAAGGCGGCAGCGGATAGGGCTGTTCTGTCTGGGAGCTTTCGGACTCTACGGGTTCATGTTCTGCTATCTGCTGGGCATCAGTAAGACGACTCCGGTTTCCAGTGCCATCTTCAACTCCATGCAGCCCATTTGGGTCTTTCTGATATCTGTCTTTTTCCTGCACGAAAAGGCTACGCTGATGAAGATAATCGGCATAGCGCTGGGTTTTGGCGGTGCGTTGTTGTGCATCCTTACGCAAGGCAGTGATGACCTGGCGCACGATGCGTTTACGGGCAACATGCTCTGCATGGTGAGCTCGCTGGTCTTTGCCGTTTACCTGATTGTGAGCAAGAAACTGCTGGAAGAGGTCGGGGTAGTGACGATGATGAAGTACATCTTTGGCGGTGCGGCAGTAACGGGATTGATTGTGTCGTCCATTATAGGCTGGGATGCACCCTTGCTTACGGATGCCTTGCATGGGAAGTGGCACTGGGTGCCGTGGGCGGTGTTGGCGTTTGTGCTGGTTTTCCCTACTTACCTCAGTTACTTTCTGGTTCCGGTGGGCTTGAAGTATCTCAAGACGACGGTTGTAGCCATGTACAGCTATCTGATACTGGTGGTGACTACCGTTGTTTCCCTCACCTTGGGGCAAGACCGTTTCAGTTGGACGCAAGCCGCTGCCATTGCCATGATTTGTATCAGCGTGTACTTTGTTGAAGTGGCGGAAGCGAAGAAGTAGTGACGAATACCAGGTATTCCCCTTCCGCCTCGATGGTGAATTCTGTACTGGTGCATTCGTTGAGTGTGCCTTGCCACCAGTTGGTGAAATCGCTGAGGGGATAGACCAGTCCTTTGCCATGCAGACCGTGTGCAGTGAAGTTGATGATGGATACTTGCTGTCCGGGATGGCTTGGGAAGGTGCGGGTACCCCGGCAGGGGATGAAGATGCCGTAATCGGTATAGGTACGTACATCGGCTCCGGCACGGAGATAGTCGATGAGCAGGCTGATATTTCCCAGTGTATGGTCTTCACGTTTGCCCGTGGCACCGATGATGGCGATACGGCGTTTGCCTTTCGCCAGCAGGAAGTTGACGGCTTTAGTCTGGTCGTTGGTCTCCTGGTCGCTGATACGGTGTAGGATATGTCCGAACTTCCGGCGGTTTTCATCACTGAGGGAGTCACCGTCGCCGATGATTACGTCGGGAGTATGGCCCCGGCGGATGTATTCGTCCGCTCCGCCGTCGCAACAAACCACGTAAGGCGCTTCCGCCAATATCTTTAAAGGTAGGGGACTTGCAGGATATTCCCCATTCGCCAAAACTACGGCATCAATAGTTAATAATTGCTCGTTGCTCGTTGATAGTTCGTCTTTCATGTCTTTCTTAATCCCTAATCTCTAATCCTTCATCCTTGTTCATCATTTTCCTCCATTTGAAGTAGCCAAAGATAGCTATAATTGTGTAAAGGGCATATAGTCCGGCTGTAAAATCAAGTCCTTTGTAGATGTACAGTCCGGCGCTAACGGCATCTACCGCAATCCATGCCCACCATTGCTCTACATATTTCCGTGCCAGCATCCACATGCCGGCTATGCTCAGTGCGGTGGTGAAGGAGTCCAGCCAGGGCACATTGCTGTCCGTGAAGTTTATCAATATCCAGGCAATGCCAAGCAGAGCGGCGATGAATACGGCGGTAAGCGGCAGCAAGTAGCGCGCCGGCATATGGGTGATAGGAAGTTCCAGTTTTTGTTCTTCTGTTCTTGTGTCCTCTCCTTTCTGTCCTGCACCTTTCCGCCGCAAGATAGTCCGGCGCAGAAATGCTCCGTACTTCCACATCATCCAGCCGTAGATGGCAGCACCCAGATAATAGATGTTGATGCCGAAATCTGCATACAACCCCGCATCATAGTAGACAAAAATATAGACGGCAGGCATAATGATGCCCGCTATCCAAAGATAAATGCTTGCCCGGTACTCCAACCAGAGATAGAGAATCCCGACCACAGTGCCTATAATCTCAAGAATATGTTCCATCAGAAATTGATTGCTATATGTCCCAATACATTCGTTCCCGCCTGGGTAGCGTAGCCGGCATAGTTGTAACGGACTTTTCCTCCGTTATCGTCGAGATAGTATCCGCTGCCTGCGTATCCGTTATTCTCGTATTCTTCATTGAACAGATTATAGATAGTGCACCCTATGGTTATCGACTTTACTTTAGGCAACTTGAAGGTATAGGACAGATTCAGGTTGCTTACGAAATAAGCATCCAGCGTGCACTCCTCTTGCTTGGCGTTACTCATGTATTGCTTGCTGATATATTGTGACTGTAACGAGGCTTCGAATCCCTTGAACGTATAGCCGAAGCGGTTGTTCAGTATGAAGTCGGGAGAGAATGCGATGGGGGTATCTCCGTGTTCGATGACCCATGCTTCCGACCCTGCCTCCTCGTTTTCAAAAAGTGTCTCGGTAAAGTTCTGCACACGGTTCTTGCTGAGTGTGGCATTGATATCCCATTGGAAGCCGCAGTCCAGTTTGATGCCAGCCATCAGTTCAATACCCGTACGGTAGCTGTCGGGCACGTTGCTGGCCATGGCTTCGCCTATCTCGTTCAGCTCTCCCGTCAGTACCAGCTGGTCTTTATAGTCCATATAGTAGAAGTTGGCACCCGCATGGAGCCATGAGTTGGCGAAGGTATATCCCAGTTCGTAGTCGAACAAGCGCTCAGCCTTGGGATGTTCGGTGAAGTAGCCGTCGGTGTAGTTGTTGCGCGTAGGCTCTTTATGGGCTACGCTGAACGAACCGTATAGGCGGTGGTTGCGGTCGATTTGCCAGGACAGTCCGGCTTTCGGGTTGAAAAAGTTGAAGTGATCGTTGACTGCGAGCTTTTGTAGTCCGTCAGTGTTGTAATCGTACTTGTCATTGTCACCGTGTATCTTATAGTTGATGTAGCGGTATTGCAGGTCGGCATACGCGTTGAGGCCTGCCACCAGATTGTAGTTGGCTTTCAGATAGAGGTTCCCGTCCGTCTTCTTGGCTTTGTTACGGTAATATTCGTGGTCGGGCAGCAACTCGCCGATATAGTTCTTCACCCAGATCACCCGTCCGAAGTGCCATCCGTCGTAGTAGTTCAGTGCGCCGCCCAGCGAAGCGTCCAGCTTCTCATTCCGGTAGTTCACCGAGAATACGCCGCCGCCAAAGTGATTGTCCATCTTCTTCTGCCGGATCAGGTCGCTTTTTTCCACTTCCTTTCCATCGTACATAAACGGATGCAGGCGATACTCTTTCAGGCTGCGATCCTCTTTATACTCCTGATAGTAGCCGTCCCCCTTTGTATAATGGAGTGCCGCATTCAGGTTCCATGCTGCCGAGAAAGTATGATTCAGCAAGAGCTGATAGTTCATTTGCAGGTAGTTGTCCGTCTGGTCTTTGTAAAAGCGGATGTGTCCGTCGTCATCTGTGTACATGCCGCATGAGTTGAAGCGTCGGCCATATTTCTTCATCTCTTCCTTAGTTGCATAATTCCAGGCATGATACGTCTTTTCTTTACCGCCGAAGGTGATGAACTTCACCGAAGTATTGTCGGCAAAATATCCACCCTGTGCGTAGAAAGAGTATAGGTCTACTGATGCCCGGTCTATGTATCCGTCCGTACCGATGTTGGACAGGCGGGCATCGAATGCCCAATGATCCTTCAGCAGTCCCGTCCCGAATTTTACTGTCTCTTTGTGAGCGTTGAAGCTACCGTACGAGGCGTTTATTTCGGCATAAGGTTGCATTGAAATACCTTCCGTCTGCATATTGACACTGGCTCCGAAAGCGCCTGCGCCGTTGGTCGATGTACCCGCACCGCGCTGCACTTGTATATCCTTTACGGACGAAGCAAAGTCGGGCATATTTACCCAGAAGAGTGTATGGCTTTCGGCATCATTCATCGGGATTCCGTTGGCTGTGATGTTGATGCGTGTCCCGTCTGTTCCCCGTACGCGCAGTGTGGTGTAACCGATACCTGCTCCGGCATCACTGGTGGTCAGTGCCGAAGGAGTCATACTGAGCAGAAAAGGGATGTCTTGCCCGAAGTTCTGCTTTTTGAGTTCTTCTTTCGAAACGTTGGTGAATGCCACCGGGGTTTTTGAAGTGGCACGTGTGGATACTATCTGCACCTCTTGCAGATTTACTACTTTCAAGCTGTCTGTCTCGCCCGCTTGCGCGAAGACACTTGCTCCGGCCATCAGACAGCCGGCAAAAATCATCTTTTTCATGTTGCTAATTTGTTTTTCTCTACGCCGGCATTACCCGGATCAGGTCAAAGGGTATGTTCTCAGCCCGTCATGTTAAGGCACCCCTACTAAGTGAATCGGCGGCAAATTTACGCTTTTTGCTTGTGTAAAGCAAGAAACACTTCGCTATTTGATAAAAACATTGTAGCTTTGTCCGCTGTTATTAAATGGACAAACTCTAAAATTGTATTATTATGCTACTATTCCAAACTACACAACAAGTCGCCGATTCCCTGCAAGTGGCGGCTGAGAAGCTGGACCAGGCTATAGCCCAGGCAGACGGGCTCGATAAGTTGGGACTGATCACCCAACAACTGATAGACTCGGGCATACAGGCCGGAGGACATATTCTGAAAGCGGTCATTGTATTTTTGGTCGGACGTTTTCTGATCCGGATGCTGAACCGTCTGGTCGGCCGGGTGATGGATAAGAGAAACGTGGATATCAGTATCAAGACTTTCGTCAAAAGTCTGGTAAATATTCTGCTGACCATTCTGTTGATTATTTCCGTTGTCGGTGCTTTGGGAGTTGAAACGACATCATTTGCAGCTTTGTTGGCTTCGGCCGGTGTCGCTGTCGGTATGGCTTTGTCCGGCAATTTGCAGAACTTTGCAGGAGGACTGATCGTGCTTTTATTCAAACCTTATAAAGTAGGCGACTGGATTGAAAGCCAGGGAGTTTCCGGAACGGTAAAAGAGATCCAGATCTTCCATACCATTTTGACTACGGGAGATAACAAAGTGATTTATATACCGAACGGTGCAATGAGCAGCGGAGTAGTGACGAACTATAATACGCAGACTACTCGCCGTGTGGAATGGATTGTAGGAGTTGACTATGGCGAAGATTACGATAAAGTGCAGCAGATCGTGACTGATATTTTGGCTGCGGACAAACGTATCCTGAAAGATCCGGCTCCATTTATCGCTCTTCATGCATTGGATGCCAGCAGTGTGAATGTAGTAGCCCGTGTATGGGTGAACAGCGCCGATTATTGGGGAGTTTATTTTGATATCAACAAGGCAATTTATGCCACCTTTAATGAAAAAGGCATTAACTTCCCGTTCCCGCAACTTACGGTACATCAGGGAAATTGATAATTCTACGCTATATGCAAAAACGAGAGAGTTTCACTTCAGTGAGGCTCTCTCGTTTTATAGATGAAAAATTGTCTGGTGTGATTGGAAAAGGAATTTCTTTTATTTTATGCCGAAATCTTCGGCCAGTTCGTATCTGTCTTCTTTCATCCCCAGCAC
>ERZ1026963.722-NODE-722-length-17624-cov-7.933349_pt1 | contig 17624 bp, 9 predicted proteins | sample MGYA00519566_ERZ1026963 | MGnify/ENA primary metagenome ERZ1026963 (study PRJEB26926, sample SAMN06164512) | human gut metagenome | biome: ENVO:00009003; feature: ENVO:2100002; material: ENVO:00002003 | host: Homo sapiens | place: USA | collected 2012 ... | reverse complement strand
TAAAAACACCTCAAAAGTTAGATTTTTTCTGTCTAACTTTTGGGGTGCAGTTCAGCAGGGTCATTAGCCAAAAGGATAGAGACTATATAAAAACCAATACTTGTGACTAAGAAATATTTATTACCTTTTTTACGCCCTATCCATACGAATATGGTTGCTATTATATACCAAATAAAGCTAAATGCTAGGAAAATCATCACAAGAATTCCCCAAGGATTTAACAAAAGCATGGCAAAATAAACGATAGCTAAATAAAAGGCGACTGCAAGGAAAATAGAAGCAGCCCTGTTGTCTGGAGCATTCTTCTTAATGAGCTCTTGACCAGTCTTATCCTTATCTTGGCTTGTGTTGAAGTTTGTATGTTGTACTGACATCTTTCTCACCTACCCCTCTATTTGTATCTAAATAGGTTAACTCTTTTCACCTTTATTATACTCCTTTTTTTCCTTAGTTTCAGCAAGATCGATAGGCTTTTGAGACATTTTTATGTGATGGCTTGTTGCTCGTGTTCTGCTTTCTTACTGGCACTATAGGTCCCAATTTAAAGCCCTTACACCTCAGTAAGTAATGAATGGCTTAGATAGTTAGAATTTAGTTTTTATATGAGAAGGTAGACTAAAAAAGACACCATCTTAACAGACCTAATGGTTTGGTAAGGATGGTATTTTTTTGTCGCTTTGAGAGAAGTGCCTTAAGGATTTTGTGAATTTTCATTAGATTTCCTTGTAATCCCATTAAAAGAAACACCTTATCAATAATCATTCTAAATAGCTATAGATTATCAATATCTTTCTCTCAACAACACTAAAATGAGTATTTTTATATTCCAAAACACTCATTTAAAACTAATGTCATTAAGGTAATAAAAGGACTTTTCTAAAAATTATGAAAATTTATCGAATCTTATTGAAAAAAAGCTTTCAATGATTTAGAATGAAGCTATAAATGGGAAAAAGGAGTCTTTTTATTATGGACAAAAAAGTACATTATAAAATGCACAAAGTTAAGAAACAATGGGTAACCATCGCAGTTACAGGGATGTCGCTCGGTGCAGTCTCAGCGGTTTCTTTAGGAACTAACGACGGTGTCGTTCAGGCCGACGAACATACGGATGCTACTGTAGCCATCCCCGATATTACTGTTGATACGGGTACTGTATCTAACGATACAACGGCTGCTCAGGATCCAACTACAGCAGTTGCAACGACAAATGATGTCACAACTGACCAAGCAGCTCCAACAGCAACCTTCGATTTGACAACTGATACTACAAATACAGTTGCAGCGAATGCTGTTGATACGGCAGCGACAGTCGGTACTGATCGTGCGGCAACTACAACAGATACAACAGCAACCAATGATACAGCTGTTGATACGACAAATAACAACACTACAACTGACACAACAACAGTTACTGATCGCGCAGCGACACGTGAACGTCGTGCGACTGGTGCTCGACGTGGTCCTACAGGAGGCCGTCGTGCTACCCCAGTTAACGGCAATACTAACAATGCCAACAATACTGTCACAGTAGTAAACAACGACCTTCCAGCAACTAACAATGTCGTAACTGATGGTCCAAGTCACATCAAAACAATTGATGGAAAACAATACTACGTTGAAGATGACGGCACTATTCGTAAGAACTATGTTCTTGAACGTAACGGCGGCAGCCAATACTTCAACGCTGAAACTGGTGAATTGTCTAACCAAAAAGAATACCGTTTCGACAAGAACGGTGGAACAGGTTCATCAGCTGATAGCACAAACACAAACGTTACTGTAAATGGTGATAAAAATGCCTTTTATGGTACAACTGATAAAGATATCGAACTTGTTGATGGTTACTTCACTGCCAACACATGGTACCGTCCAAAAGAAATCTTGAAAGATGGTAAAGAGTGGACTGCTTCAACTGAAAATGACAAACGTCCATTGCTTACAGTTTGGTGGCCAAGCAAGGCTATCCAAGCGAGCTACCTCAACTACATGAAGGAGCAAGGTCTCGGTACCAATCAGACCTATACGTCATTCAGCTCACAAACCCAAATGGACCAAGCAGCGCTTGAAGTTCAAAAACGTATTGAAGAACGTATTGCGCGTGAAGGTAACACTGACTGGTTGCGTACAACTATCAAAAATTTCGTGAAGACCCAACCAGGTTGGAATTCAACTTCTGAAAATCTTGATAATAGTGACCACTTGCAAGGTGGTGCCCTTCTCTATAACAACGATAGTCGTACAAGTCATGCTAACTCTGACTATCGTCTCTTGAACCGCACACCAACTAGCCAAACAGGTAAACACAATCCTAAGTATACTAAGGATACAAGTAACGGTGGTTTTGAATTCTTGTTGGCTAATGATATCGACAACTCAAATCCAGCGGTTCAAGCTGAGCAGTTGAACTGGCTCCACTACATCATGAACATCGGTACTATTACTGGTGGTTCTGAAGATGAAAACTTCGATGGTGTTCGTGTCGATGCCGTGGATAATGTCAATGCCGACCTTCTCCAAATTGCTTCAGATTATTTCAAAGCTAAATATGGTTCTGATCAAAGTCAAGATCAAGCCATTAAACACATGTCTATCTTGGAAGCATGGTCTCACAACGATGCCTACTACAATGAAGATACAAAGGGTGCTCAGTTGCCAATGGATGACCCTATGCACTTAGCATTGGTATATTCACTCTTGCGTCCAATTGGTAACCGTTCAGGAGTTGAACCACTCATTTCAAATAGTTTAAATGACCGTTCTGAAAGTGGTAAAAACTCTAAACGTATGGCTAACTACGCCTTTGTTCGTGCCCACGATTCAGAGGTACAATCAATCATTGGTCAAATCATCAAAAATGAAATCAACCCTCAATCAACAGGGAATACCTTCACTCTTGATGAAATGAAGAAAGCCTTTGAAATCTACAACAGAGACATGCGTAGTGCTAACAAGCAGTACACACAATATAATATCCTATCAGCATATGCCTTGATGCTTACGCATAAGGACACTGTGCCACGTGTTTACTATGGAGACATGTACACAGATGATGGTCAATATATGGCTCAAAAATCACCATATTACGATGCTATTGAAACCCTCTTGAAAGGCCGTATCCGCTATGCAGCTGGTGGTCAAGATATGAAGGTTAACTACATCGGTTATGGTAATACTAATGGTTGGGATGCTGCAGGTGTCTTGACTTCTGTACGTTATGGTACAGGGGCTAACAGTGCTTCTGATGCTGGTATAGCAGAAACACGTAACCAAGGTATGGCAGTTATCGTTTCAAACCAACCTGCCCTTCGTTTGACAAGTAACTTGACTATTAACATGGGTGCGGCTCACCGTAACCAAGCTTATCGCCCATTGCTTTTGACAACAAAGGATGGTGTGGCTACTTACTTGAATGACAGCGATGCTAACGGTATTGTCAAATACACTGATGGTAACGGTAATTTGACATTTAATGCAAGCGAAATCCGTGGTATTCGTAACCCTCAAGTTGATGGTTACCTTGCGGTTTGGGTACCAGTAGGTGCTTCTGAAACTCAAGACGTGCGTGTGGCACCAAGTAAAGAAAAGAACAGCAGTGGTTTGGTTTACGAATCAAATGCTGCCCTTGATTCACAAGTTATCTACGAAGGTTTCTCTAACTTCCAAGACTTCGTCCAAGACTCATCACAATACACTAACAAGAAGATTGCTGAAAATGCAAACCTCTTCAAATCATGGGGTATCACATCATTCGAATTTGCACCACAGTACGTTTCAAGTGATGACGGTAGCTTCCTTGACTCAGTCATCCAAAATGGTTATGCTTTTACAGACCGTTATGATATTGGTATGAGTAAGGACAACAAGTACGGTTCATTGGCTGACTTGAAAGCAGCTCTTAAATCGCTCCACGCTGTAGGTATCTCAGCGATTGCTGACTGGGTTCCAGACCAAATCTACAATCTTCCGGGTGATGAAGTGGTCACTGCAACTCGTGTTAATAACTATGGTGAAACTAAAGATGGCGCAATCATCAATCATAGCCTCTATGCTGCTAAGACACGTACTTTTGGTAACGACTACCAAGGTAAATATGGTGGTGCCTTCCTTGATGAATTGAAACGTCTTTACCCACAAATCTTTGACCGTGTTCAAATCTCTACTGGTAAACGTATGACTACTGACGAGAAGATTACACAGTGGTCTGCGAAGTACATGAATGGTACTAACATTCTTGACCGTGGTTCAGAGTACGTGCTTAAGAATGGTCTAAGTGGTTACTATGGTACAAATGGTGGTAAAGTTAGCCTTCCAAAAGTAGTCGGAAGCAACCAATCAACTAACAACGACAACCAAAACGGTGATGGTAGTGGTAAGTTCGAGAAGAGCTGGGGCAGTGTTTACTATCGTTATAACGATGGCAAACGTGCTAAGAATGCCTTCATCAAAGATAACGACGGCAATGTTTACTACTTTGATAACTCAGGTCGCATGGCAATCGGTGAAAAGACTATCGATGGTAAACAATACTTCTTCCTCGCTAATGGTGTGCAGTTGCGTGATGGTTACCGTCAAAACCGCAGAGGTCAAGTCTTCTACTATGACCAAAACGGTGTCTTGAATGCAAACGGCAAACAAGATCCAAAACCAGATAACAATAATAATGCATCAGGACGTAACCAATTCGTTCAAATTGGTAATAACGTTTGGGCTTACTATGATGGTAACGGTAAACGTGTAACAGGTCACCAAAACATTAATGGTCAAGAACTCTTCTTCGACAACAATGGTGTCCAAGTTAAAGGTCGTACCGTTAATGAGAACGGCACTATCCGTTACTATGATGCTAACTCAGGCGAAATGGCTCGCAACCGTTTTGCTGAAATTGAACCGGGTGTTTGGGCTTATTTCAATAATGATGGAGCAGCCGTAAAAGGTTCACAAAACATCAATGGTCAAAACCTCTACTTTGATCAAAATGGCCGTCAGGTCAAAGGTGCTTTGGCAAACGTAAATGGTAACCTTCGTTACTATGATGTAAACTCAGGTGAGCTCTACCGCAATCAATTCCACGAAATTGATGGTAGCTGGTATTACTTCGATGGTAATGGTAATGCTGTCAAAGGCATGGTTAATATCAATGGTCAAAATCTCCTCTTTGATAAAAATGGTAAACAAATCAAAGGTCATTTGGTTCGCGTAAACGGTGTTGTTCGTTACTTTGATCCAAATTCAGGTGAAATGGCAGTTAACCGTTGGGTTGAAGTAAGTCCAGAATGGTGGGTTTACTTTGACGGTGAAGGCCGAGGTCAAATCTAATCGTTTCCAAACTGTATGAACCGAGACAACAGTCTCGGTTTTTATGGCGTAACTGGGTTTCCGTAAAGACTTAGATGTGGACTGTGAATAGTCAATTTAACCCGTTTCTTGAGTTAGTTGTGAAAATACCTCTGACTATTTGGTGCCAAGGATGATATCAAAATAGCCTAATCCAAATAACTATTATTAATACATAATTTAATACGAGAAAACTTTGAATTTAGGGATTTTCATTAAATGGTTCCAATCTATTGACGAAGCGTCAAAGTCAATCTATACTAGGAGTAATGCCAGTTATTTATTGGCATTCCATAGTCGAGGACTAGGCACGGACCTTGTCTGTGTCATTCTCTTAGGTTGTTCCCTTACAACTAAGGTAAGGCTCTAGCCTTCCAAAGATGAGAAGTAGTTGTAATCGTTTTAAGTGTATTTCTTGTAAGAGTGTCTCTAGGGAGAGAAAACACCATTAAAGACTCATCATTTAAGTTATAGGGGTAATCTCATTTTGATATCACTTTCGTAAACTACTTGATAGATATTGCACATTAAAGCGCTATTTTTTCACTTAGGGGTTAAAATGATTAAAGTTCTTACACCTTACTTGTAAAAATTCGATTCTCGTATTATAGTATATATAAGAGATATCAAAAATTTTAATCTTTGGTAAGAACTTGTTAGCTTCTCTGAGGGAAAATGAAATCTTAATAGAAAAGATTTCCATGAGAACTTAGCAAGTAAAGGATTTTATTTCTCATAAAAAGAAGAAAGGGGGAGTATTTTTGAGAGCCTATAGGGAAGATGCGACTGAAGCAGCAGCAAGAACTGCCGAAGAGCATATTGCACATAAATCAGCGGACTCTGATTTAGTTGATACTATAGATCTTTCTAAATTATTGACTAACCCCAAAAGTCGCTCTGACCACGGTGCCCCCTCTCCATTAGATTTTGCCAGAGCTGACGAAGTTCTCTTTGATAATCATGCTCAATCGGAAACCGTGAGGATTCCATCCAAGCAGGAGATTATCTTTCAAGGAGCGAATTCGCAAACTCCAGATCCTGAAGTCATGGAAAACCATGTCTTTACAGGGACTAGGGATAGGAAGACTGGTTTAATCGAATGGGACAAGGACAGTTATACCTATCCTAAGATATCGGTACCAGTTGTCCAGGGCTATTTCGCTGACCAAAAGGAAGCGGGTTTTAACGTTGTCACGCCCTATGTGCCAACGGTAACGGAACATGTGACCTATAGGAAATTGGGACGCATTATCCCTGTGACAGAAGATGGGGAATATATTCCAGGTGCTTTGACTAAGCAGTATAACAATAACAAAAAAGATCCACGAAAGGCGGGTGAGACAGCAACACCAGCTGTTCAAGATTATATGACAGATATTAAAAGTGTAGTACCGAACAAACCAGGAGCGGACACTCCGGTTGTGTATCGTAAAATTTTCAAGAAAGCCAGCATCACTTATATTGATGAAACTACCGGTGCTTACTTGGTTAGTGACCAGTTGACCGGTGAATTGGGTGAAGCGATTGAATACGGGACAGCAACACGTATCAAGACTTTCAAGGACATGGGATATGACTTGATTCAGGACGAATTCCCTAAAGATGCCATTTTTGATGATAAAGATATTGATGATCAAGAGTGGTTCGTCCTCTTGCAACACGATGTTGCCAAGGTGGGACCTGAAAATGAGCAAGTCCCAGATACTCCAATCAATTCTAATAATCCAGATGGACCTAAATGGCCATCTAAGTATGCTTACGAAAAAGAAGTAAGCTTCACAGTCTTTTACAGAAGTACAGATGGCAATGCGGATTTGCCAGATGCTGATGTGCAAAAGGCTTATTGGGTGCGTACTCTTACCTTCGACAAGGTTACAGGTGAGCTTGTTGATGAGACAGAGTGGTCTCCAAACAAAACCAAGTATTATGATATTTATGCACCAGTTGTTTTAGGCTATTTTGCGGATAGAGTAGAAGTTAAGGGTAGAGATGTTACTGAGGATAATATAGAAGAAACCGTTACCTATGTTCCACTTGGTAAGATCATTCCTATTGATGCGAATGGACGCTTGATTCCAAACGTGCCTACGCCAACCTTCAACAACGATGCTAATAACCCAACCAAGGTTAGTGAGACTCTTGTTCCTCACATTCCGGGTTACCGTCCAATGCAACAAAGTGTCATGCCTGAGAGCTTGACAGACGATATTCTTGTTGAGTACGCTCCAATCCTTGAAGATGTAACGCAACCAACCTTGCAAACTGTCTTCTTCAAAGGTGCTGGCGAAGCAACACCGTCTGTTAATATTCAGTCTGACTTCAGCTTCACTGGTAAGTACAACCAAGCAGAAGATACTTACACATGGGATCAAGACAGCTATACTTTCGCTAAGGTCAATGTTCCAGTTATCGAAGGTTACTTTGCGGACAAGGCAGTTGCTGGTATGCAGGTTGTTACACCTGATAAACCAGAAGCAACAGACAGTGTTGCCTATAAAGAGCTTGGTAAGATTATCCCTGTTGATAGCTTTGGTAATCCTATCGCGAATGCAGAGCCAGTTCATTATGCTAATGATCCTCAAGATGCTACGCAAGTTATTGAGACACCAGCACCACAAGTTGCTGGCTACCAAGCTGAAAGTGAATTGGTATTGCCAATTGACCTCAGCATGGACCAAACCTTGGTTTACGAGCCAATCTTGGATGATATCACGCAAGATACGAAACAAACGGTTACCTTCCAAGGTGCAGGCTACAAAGATCCAGTTATCAACATTCAAGATAGCTTCAGCTTCCACGGTAAATTTAACCAAGTGGAACAAACAAGCACTTGGGATCAAGACAGCTTCACTTACGATGTTGTAGAAGTTCCAGTTGTAGATGGCTTCTATGCGGATAAACGTCAAGCTGGTGGTCTTGAAGTTCGCCCAGACCTTCCAGAAGTGGAAGATACAGTAACTTACACAGAGCTTGGTAAGATTATTCCAGTAGATGAGTATGGTACACCAATCGAAAATGCACCTACTCCAAGCTACAACAACGATCCTGAAGATCCAACCATGGCTATGGAAACAGTCGTTCCAGATGTTCTTGGTTACATTTCTGAAAAGGCCTTTATTACTCCAGAACACCCAGGTCAAGATACTAACGTGGTTTATGCTAAGGATGAGCAAAAAGCTATTATCCTTTACATGAATGAGCTTGATAAGTCTGAATTGACTCGTGATGTTGTCGTCGGAAGCTCAGGTGAAAAGATTGACTACTCTACTGATGAACAAGTTGCAAACTTGCTCAAACAAGGCTATGAACTTGTCAACGATGGTTATGCGGCAGCCTTTGACCACACTTACAATGGTGATTCTGACTTTGACCAAGTCTTCGAAGTTGTTCTTCGTGAACGTTTGGTTCTTGTTGATCCAGATATGCCAGCACCAGTTGCAGGTGAAGTCGTAGATCCAAACGATATGAATAGCCCAGTTTGGCCAAATAGTGTAGAGATGCTTGAAAACCGTGCCGATGTGACACGTACCATCCAGTATGTCTTCGAAGAAGGTGGCTTGGCTAGCGACGACTACGTTGAAGTTCTTGATTTCAAACGTTTGGCTAATGTAAACCTTGTGACAGGTGCTATCAATTATGAAGCATGGTCAAGTACTCAAGCTGGCTTCTCAGCTGTTCCTTCACCAGAGGTTGTCGGATTTACACCAGACCGTATAGAAGTCGCTGAAATGACAGATGTTTCTGTGGAAACTCCTGAAATCATGGAAGTGGTTACTTACCTCAAGGATGCTCAGAAAGCTACAGTCACTTATGTTGACGGTACAACTCGTAAGAAACTTGAAGTGGTTGACTTGCTTGGTAAATCAGGCGAAGTGATTGAATACTCAACAATCGAACGTATCAAGTACTATAGCGACCGTGGTTATACCCTCCTTGCTGATGGCTTCACAAACGGTGTGATCTTTGATGGCGATTCACATGTTGACCAAAACTTCATGGTTACTCTTCGTCATGGTACCGTTCAAGTAGGTCCAGATAACATCCAAGAAGCTGGTATACCAATCAACCCAGCTAATCCAGATGGTGCTAAATGGCCAGAACGTGAAAGCTACATCAAAGACGTAACCTTCACAGTTCTCTACACATCTAGCGATGGACAAGCAGAACTTCCTGCCAATAACATCCAAACTGCTCAATGGACACGTAGCTTGACTATTGATAAGGTTACAGGTGAAGAGCTTGGTTCAAGCTACTGGACTTCAAATAAAGGTCAGTTTGAAACAGTCATCACTCCTGAAGTAGAAGGCTACAGTGCTGATAAGGACAAGGTTGAAGGTAAGACAGTAGGTCAACGTAACCTTGAAGAAACCGTGGTTTATATCCCGCTTACAGGCGATATTAACGGTAAACCTAAGGGAGACAAGGCAGACGATATTGTTGTTGAAGAGATTGAAGACCTAGAAGTTCTCGACCAAGTCGAAGAGCAAGTGGAAGCTCATGATGGACCAGTCACTTATGGACCAGGCGATGACTTTGAAGCACCTGTTTCAAGTCAAGCTGAGGGTAAAGGCTCTAAACACAAGATGCCAATTAATCTCTCAAATGAGGAAGAAGCAAGCAAAGGTAAGATTGAAGAAACCATCAATATCGCAGGCTTCACCGTATCGGTAACAGGTCTAGGACTTGGCCGCAACGGACGTAAAAAGAAAAATAAAAAAGATCACAAAGATCAAAAGGACAAATAATATAAAGCCCTGAATAACTCAGGCATGCCCAGACAGAAAGAAAATCTCAAGTTGCTTAGTGCACTTGGGATTTTTTTGTGGTCTCACTTGTGGTAATATCACTTCTATACTACAATATAGGAGAAGAAGCAAAAAGGAGTATGCCATGCCAACTGAATATGAAAAAATGATTGCAGGTGACTTTTATAAACCTAACGATCCTGAGTTACGTGCCCTAGCGGCCAGCTCAAGAGAAAAACAATGGGCCTTCAATGCTGAGCCTGACCGTCTCAAGAGGGCAGAGATTGTCAAATCTTGGTTTGGTTCGACTGGTGAAAATGTTGCCATGAATCCTCAGTTCGTTACGGATTACGGTGTTAATATCCATCTGGGTGAAAATTTTTACTCTAACTGGAATCTGACCATGCTGGATATCTGTCCTATCACGATTGGTGACAATGCCATGATTGGCCCTAATTGTCAGTTTTTGACGCCCTTGCATCCGCTTGATCCAACAGAGCGTAATTCAGGCATTGAATATGGTGCTCCGATTACGATTGGTGATAATTTCTGGGCTGGTGGAGGTGTGATCATCCTTCCAGGAGTGACCTTAGGGGATAATGTAGTTGCTGGAGCAGGAGCCGTTGTGACCAAGTCCTTCGGTGACAATGTGGTTCTAGGTGGCAATCCGGCGCGTGTGATTAAGGAAATCCCTGTAAAGAAAGACTAAATATAGCAACTCAAGGATTCTAGGTCCTTGAGTTTTCTATTTTTTGAAAGAATCTATTGACTTGAGCTAATAATTCTTCTATACTGCTAGTTAGCTAACAATATAGTTAAGGAGTCATTTTTTTGGACCATTTTGGACGCTTGTTAAAACAAGCCAATAATAATATGATGCGTCATTTTGACCAGTTTGCTAGGCAGTATGACTTGACTGGAAATCAGATGGCTGTCATTGATTTTATAACCAATCATGTGGATCAAGAAGTCTTTCAACGGGACATTGAGCACGAATTTGAGATTCAGCGTTCGACAACGACAGTGCTCTTACAGCGAATGGAGAAGAAAGGCCTGATTGAACGCCACACATCTTCAAAAGATGCAAGGCAAAAGGCGGTTGTTCTCACGGATAAAGCCCTTAATATCGCTTCTGCCTGTCAATCTTATCTTCGAAAAGAGGAAGAAGAGTTTGCCCAGCAATTTTCAGCTAAAGAGAGAGAAGTCTTTCTCAAAATCTTACAACACTACCGTAATATTTAAGTTTATCTAGGAGGAATAAATACTTATGTCAGACGAAAAAATCTCCACCAAGGTCCTGTGTGCCATCTTTGCGACAGGAATCCTTTCATTTTGTGGAGTAGCTGGTGAAACAGCTATGAACATCACCTTTCCCGTATTGATGAAGGCATTTTCAGTCAATACGTCAACCGTACAGTGGGTTACAACCATTTATCTTCTAGTGGTCGCTTGTGTGGTTCCCTTATCTGCCTATCTCAAGCGCTCGTTTAAGATGAAAACCATTTTTCTGGTCGCCAACCTATTGTCTATTTTAGGTGTCCTCATCGACTTTATAGCCCCTAGTTTCAGCTTTGTTGTTTTGGGACGATTGGTTCAAGGGATGGGTGTTGGTTTTGCCCTACCTCTCATGTTTAACATCATTTTGGAGCAGGTGCCAAGTCGTAAGATTGGTCTCATGATGGGAGTTGGAACACTGATTACAGCCGTTGCTCCAGCCATTGGACCAACTGTTGGTGGTCTCTTGACAGCACACTTTGGTTGGCGTTCTATATTCCTCGTCCAGTTTCCTATTCTCCTGGCTTCACTGGTTGCAGGTCTTCGCTCGATTGAGCAAAAGAGTGAGGTACAACGTGAATCTTTAGATATCCTTAGTCTACTGGCTACCATCTTTCTTTTCTTGGGCTTGATTTTAGGCCTTCATGGGGTTGCTGACCATGCTTTCGTTAGTTTCTCAGTTCTTGGTTGGCTTTTGATTGGTAGCTTAGGTCTTGTCGTTTTGATTTGGCGTTCAACAACATTGGACAAGCCTATTATCAACCTCTCTATTTTAAAAAATCGTAAACTGACAGGTCATATCATCGCTTTTTTCTCTTTCCAATTGGGATCCCTTGCGATGAGTTTTCTCTTGCCAAACTATGTGCAATTGGTTAACCACTCGAATACAACTTCTGCAGCCTTAATGTTGCTTCCAGGTGCTATTATCGGTGCAGGATTCGCTCCATTCTCAGGTATCATTTTAGATAAGATGGGGGCTCGTAAACCGATTCTTATTGGGGCTACCCTTATCGTACTCGCTCAGTTGTTATTTAGCTTATTTGGTCTCTCTCTTTCCAATACGTTGATTCTCGTCTTTTACATGATTTTCATGACGGGGCTTGGCGTTTCCTTTGGTAATGTCATGACCAATGGACAGAAACAACTGTCGCTAGATCAACGTGCTGATGCCAATGCCATCTTCAACACGCTCCAACAATTTGCAGGAGCAGTGGGAACAACCCTAGCATCTCTAATTGTTGCTATGAGTCAAGCTAATCACAAGGTTGACTTTGCACAAGCAACGGCTCAAGGTAGTCGAAATGGCTTTATGGTCTTATTTGCTCTAGCCATTTTCCAACTCCTTGTCTTAGTTAGCGTAGTCAAAAAGAATGATTAATAAGGCGTTTGAAGCAAAGGAAACATGCTTTCCCTTGCTTTTTCTTTCCTTAAATGAAATACTAATCTTACTGCAAATTTTAGTGTTACTTTAAGGTTTATGACTTATAATAACCTTAAAGAATTAACCAGTCTTCGATGAAGATACTAGAAGGAAGGGAAGGCCCATGTCTTTACTTAAGGAAATTCATCCTGAGCAGCCGCTCAAGGAACTGAGATGGTTTGATATCGCTATTGTTACGCTGATTATGTTCGGTCAGTTTATTGTTCGTTCGACACAAATGTATTTGGCGAGTTTGTCTCCAAGCCTTTCTACAGCAATCAGTGAGACAGCAACAAATACAGCCAGTGAAGGAGCAGCTTACTCTAGCAATTTCAACTTGCAGATTATTCTCCTAGCCTTAGCGATTATTTATCTCTGGATACGCCATTTTGACTTTAAACAACTGCCAATCCGTCTAAAGTGGTCTGTTCTCTTTTGGGTACCCTTTATTTTCGCTATCATGGGCTTATTTGCTGATATGGTAAGTACTTTGTCAGGACAATATAATTATTTTAGTCCTCAGATTCTAGCTTTTATTAGCCCTATGGCTGTGATTGATAAGTTTATGGCATTGTCACCTATGGCGATTGCTTATGGTTTGCTCAACGGTTTCTACGAAGAATTTTTCTTCCTAGGACTCTTGACCTCGGTTAAGGATAAGTATAAGTGGTTGGTCTTGCTCTTTTCAACCGTTGTTCGTGTGTCCTTCCATACCTATCAGGGTATGCTATGGGCTCTGGTTATCGGTGTGGCCTTTGGTCTCCTCTATTATTTCCTTTATAAATACAAGGTTAAAAACTTGCTTCCATTTTTCCTCGTTCATGCCTTAGCAGATATGTTTGGCTCGAGCTTAATTTATCTCTTGGTAAACTGGAATTATTAGTCAAACAACTCCCTTCGTTTAAGTACGAGGGGAATTTTTGTGCTCAATTAACCCAAGAAAAACTCTAAACGACTAGCTGATTGTAATGATTATTGATTAGGAAAAGATTTGATTTTTATTAAAAATATGAGATAATAGATTTGGACTAATTTTAAAACAGCAATTTTAGAGGGAGACAATGATGTCAAAACGACTATTTTCGGATGAGCCGAATGCCCCCAAACCCCTTAAGGAGCTTTTCTGGGAAAATGCAGAAAAAGCTCGTATGGGGGAATTTTGGAAAGACAAAAAGAGTTACAGAGAGCTCTCAGAAGCCACGGGGATTCCATCAGGAAGCCTTCGGATGCTTTTTATGAACAAGCCTAAGGGAAATATCCCAAAGATTGTAACCATTACTAACGGTCTGGCCAAGGTGACTGGGAAAAACATTACACTTGGAAAGCTCTTGGCTCGAGACAATCAGTATGAAGTTTTTGAGTTTCCAAGAGATCCTGATCAAGTCACCCAAAACTTGTGGCACAATATTCGCAAGAAGCTGGAAATCACGGAAGATATGGATGAGGGAGAAGTCAGAGAACGTATGACAGCATTTGTAGTCTCATCTGGTATGGCTCAAACCAACTATAACCTGATCAATCAAAGCGGAACAGTTTCCCTTGATACTTTGGAAAAATTTTCAAAAAGACTTAGAGTTGAGCCTTATGAATTGTTGGCTACCATCAGACGAAGGGAGATTATTGATAGGGATGATTTCCCTGTTCCTAAGGAAAATGTTAGCGACTACCACATCGATATTGGCAAGCTCAATACTTTCATTAAATCACAACCTTACTCGCCCAACGGTCAAGAGGCAGCCTCTGCAGACTTAAGCCCACAGAATCTTTATCATTATTATTCAAAAGGAACTATCGGAGATATGCCCATAAAAACGGCCTATAAGTTTAAAAGACTTGTAGATATTTATGAAGCGGAATATGGTCCCCTTGAACCTTCAAGTCGAGTTTTAGATGTCAAGGAACTGGAAAGCTTCCTTTATAGCGGTATGATTACTGGTTATGCCATTGCTAAGACAGGGTTGATGAATGCGACCAATGGAAATCTCTATATTAAGGGCAAACGTCCTATCGAATCCATGCAACTGGATCGTGCCTTCGGTCTCTATAAACACCTAAAAAGACTGAAAAAGGAGCAATAAATTCTTTACCTAACAAAAAGCCAAAATCAGAATGCTGATTTTGGCTTTTTGTTTGTTTTTTTATCTGTATGACTAGTAAGAATAATTTTAGTCGATTTTCACACTTATTTTACAATTGCTTCGCACGTCCATTTTCATCAAAGTGATAAGTCACACCATTGATGGTACGTGTTTGGTTGGTTACAAGCTCACCAGAGTTTTCGTCATAATAACGAGTTCCCTTGTAGTCTGTAACGAAATCACCCTTCACTTGTTTACCTTCATAATCAAAGTAGAGGTGTTGACCATTGACGACTTGATCGAAGAGGAGAGCCTTACCATCGTTACCGAAGTAGTACCAGTTGCCTTTCCAATTAACGAATTGATTGGTTACAGCAGCTCCAGTCTCAGCATCGAAGTAGTAGTAACTATAGAGTTTAGGTTTTATGATAGTACTGCTAGATGTATGAGGATATCTAGATGATTCTTTTTGCTCAGGACTAAGCACTTCATCTTTTGCGAGAAAACCAGTAACTGAGCTAACTGACCAGGTATTATCAAGGTAATAGAGTTTACCATCTATTTTTTGAAGACCTAAAATTTTGTTACCATTTTCATCAGTATAGTACCATTGAGGGCCTACTTGATGGAAGCCTTTTTCTCTAACTGCAGCCCCAGTAACTTTATCATAGAAAGGTCCAGAACCGTAAGGTCCAAAAGTTCCTCGACGGGCTTGTCCATCTTCATAGAACGAATAGGTTACACCATTAATGGTTTGAGAATCAGAAAGTGGTTTTCCATCTTTATCATAATAGAAGAGACCATTATCAACATGAACAAATTGGTTCCGTGGGACTTCCTTCTGTTCACCGGTATCCTTATCATAGTAGTGGCCGTTTTTAACTACGTTTTTGAATTGTGTTCCGAGGTGGTCGTCAAAGTAGACAGGGACACCATCAATGGTATGAGCACCTTTTAGAATATTACCTTGCTTATCTGCATAGAACCACTTACCTCGACTTGTAAAGTAACGCCCCTTAACAAGTTCACCAGTATCCTTGTCATAATACTTAACTGGGGTACCAAAGACAACAAAGCTATCATAGAGAACATTAATGCCATCTTTATCTACAAAGTCATCTTTAGCTTGTATTCCAAATACCTTGTCGAAATGCACCTGAACGCCATTGATGACGTGGTCCCCTTTAAGGATTTTTCCATTTGAACCGACATAATACCAATGGTTATTAATATTATGGTAACGATTTTTTTCGAGTGTGATTCTCGCACCAGAGTCTTTATCATAGTAGTAACCGTCGTCTCCAAAATCACCTTTAATTTGTCGGCCATAATAAGAATCAAAGTAGACAGGAACATTATTTATGGTTTGTGAACCTTTTAATGGTTTTCCTTCAGCATCCACATAGTACCAATATTTGTCTACATTGACATAACGGTTGGTCACGAGTGCACCAGTTGAGGTATCATAGTATTTACCATTACCTCCAAAGTCACCTTTCACTTGAGCACCGGTCTTATTATCGAAATAGTACTCTTTACCATCAATAAGAGTAGCACCTTTCACGGGGGTACCTTTTGCGCCAATAAAGTAGTTTTTGTCTTTAACTGTTACGAATCGGTTAGTTACTAGCTTACCAGTGTGTTCATCATAATAGCGGTTTTCCTTATCGAAATCACCTTTTATTTGAATACCATTTTCATCGAAATAGACCTGAGCCCCATTGATGATATGGCTACCCTTTATGATTTGTCCGCTATTATTGAGATAATACCATTTTCCTTTGATTTCAACAAAACGATTGGTTCCTAAATTAACGAAAACACCATCCTGATCGTAAAAGTGTCCATTAGGAGCAAAGCGGTCAATGATTTGAGTACCGGATTTATCATCAAAGTATACTGATCTACGATTAATTCGATACTCACCTTTCACGGGGTTCCCATTATCATCTAGATAGTAACGTTCATATTGTTTCGTATCGTTGCTGTAGGCTACGATAAATTGACTTTTGAGAAGGGCACCAGAATCTTTGTCATAGAAATTTAGTTTTTTAGCATTATTAGGATCCTTTGCAAAAACGCCTTTAGCTTGCACGCCATTTTCTTTATCGAAATAGACTTGAACCCCATCAATAGTTTGTGGTCCAGTCAGGTCATTACCATTGGCATCTCGGTAATGCCATTTACCGTTTTGGTCACTGTAATATTGACCACCTGTAATGTTTACGTTCTCATTAATAACAGGAGTTGTTGTAGTTGTTTCACTAGTTACACTGTCTCTTGTTGAAGCTGCGTGTGCTTCAACGGTTGTTGTTTCAGTAGGTGCTTGACTTTTATTAGTGGTTGCAGAAGTTGTTCCTCTAGTATTTTCCGAACTTGCTAACTCTGGAGCACTTGTTGAACTTTCAGCAGAAGATATTGCTTCAATACCCTTTGTTTCAACTAAGTCTGCTGTTGTTTCAACATTGGCTGTAACACTTGTTGTTGTGTCAATCTTGTGTGTTTCACCAGTAGTTACTTCATCCGCAAAAGCAGCTCCTGCAATAAGCGCAAAACTTGCAAGAGCTGATGCACATGAAAATGCAATAAGATACTTTTTAGATATTTGATGTTTGACCTTATTATTTGTTTCCATAACAAATACCTCCCCTTTTTAATTTATATTATAATGCAATAAGAAAGCCTTTTCAATATTAAAAATAAAAAGGCTTTCTTTTAATGCTGTCTCTTATACACATCTCCGAGCCCACGAGACGGAGCTACATCTCG
>ERZ1026963.684-NODE-684-length-18334-cov-9.877127_pt1 | contig 18334 bp, 19 predicted proteins | sample MGYA00519566_ERZ1026963 | MGnify/ENA primary metagenome ERZ1026963 (study PRJEB26926, sample SAMN06164512) | human gut metagenome | biome: ENVO:00009003; feature: ENVO:2100002; material: ENVO:00002003 | host: Homo sapiens | place: USA | collected 2012 ... | reverse complement strand
TATCATAACCCTGCACTTGGTTTCTTATTCAGTTCTCAAAGGTCTTTGTCTCTCTCAAGACAACTCCTACATTCTAGCAAATCTAGAATAGCTTGTCAACACTTTTTTTGAAGTTTTTTACTTCTCGTGTTCGCCACCCCTTCCGAAGCAGCCTATTTATAATATCATCTCTGACTTATCTTGTCAATAACTTTTTTAAAGTTTTTTTCAAACTTTTTTCAGTTACTGAACAATTTCCTTGAGACTTTATTAGTCTATCAAGTTTGTGAACCAATGTCAATACTTATTTTCTATGCAATAAGTGAAAGCAAAAAGAAGATCTCTAGTATCTCCTTTTTTCATTTTTTATAGAGCTGCTCGCATGCGTGCTTGTGAATTTTCGACATTTCGTATTGAGCGCGGTAAGAACGCACGGATGTCATCTTCTTTATAACCCACTTGCAATCTCTTATCATCAATTAAGATTGGACTTTTCAAGATTCTTGGGTTTTCTTGAATCAAATCAATCACTTCACTAACACTGAGCTCGTCGATATCACAATTTAGAGCTTTAGCATAGCGATTTTTTGATGAAACAATGCTCTCAACACCATTCTCTGTTTTTGATAGGATGTTTAAGATTTCTTCTTTTGTAAGTGGTTCTTTACCAAGGTTTTGTTCTTTATAAGGAAGTTGATGGTTGTTCAACCATGTTTTTGCTTTTTTACAACTTGTACAACTTGAGATTGTATAAATCTTAATCATGTTAATTCTCTCTTTCTGTCACATGATACTATTATCTTATCATTGTCCTTAGTTTAAGAAATCGGTCTAGCGACCTATTTTGAATCTAAGGGGACTTTTTCAATTATCATAGATCTTTTTTTGCTTAGATTAAATCAAAGAGAAAAAGAGCTCTTAGGCTCTTTTACACTTATTCTTCAATTTCAATGGTTGAATCAAGGTCTAAAACAAGTTCATCAGATGTTTCTTCAACTTGTGCTTCTTCAACACTATCCTCTTCATCTGGTTCAATCAAACCATAGTGTACACGTACTTTATGATCAATTTCTTCAAAAATATCTGGATGATCTGCCAAATATTTTTTAGCATTTTCAGATCCTTGACCAATCTTCTCTCCATTATATGAGAACCATGCTCCGGCTTTTTGAATAATTCCTAAATCACTAGCGATTTTTACAAGCTCACCTGTTTGTGAAATCCCTTCACCATACATAATTTCGACAAAGGCTTCTTTAAATGGTGGGGCAACCTTGTTTTTGACAACCTTGATTTTAGTTTCCTTACCAACATTTTGGTCTTTTTTATCACCAGTCCCTTTGATTTGCGTATTTCCACGTACATCAAGACGTACTGATGCATAGAATTTCAAAGCACGTCCACCAGGGGTCGTTTCTGGATTACCAAACATAATACCAACTTTTTCACGCAATTGGTTAATGAAGATAGCAATTGTTTTTGTTTTATTAATAGATGCAGATAGCTTACGCATGGCTTGACTCATCATACGCGCTTGAAGTCCAACATGACTGTCACCAATATCTCCATCAATTTCTGCACGTGGTACCAAGGCCGCAACTGAGTCAACAACAACCAAATCAACTGCACCTGAGTCAATCAGCTTACCTGCAATTTCGAGACCTTGCTCACCTGAATCAGGTTGTGACAAAAGAAGCTCATCGATATTAACACCTAGGGCTGCCGCATAAGCAGGGTCAAGGGCATGCTCTGCATCGATAAAGGCAGCGATTCCGCCTTCTTTTTGTGTCTGAGCAACAGCATGGAGGGCTACAGTCGTTTTACCTGATGATTCTGGTCCGTAAATTTCGATAATACGACCTTTAGGATAACCACCTGCACCAAGAGCAATATCCAAAGCTAGCGAGCCTGAGCTCATAACCTGAACCTTCTGCTCTGCACGCTCACCAAGACGCATAACTGCACCCTTACCAAAATCTTTTTCAATATTCTTCAAAGCATCATCAAGTGCTTTACGACGCTCATCTCCAAATTTCTTTGTAATTTCTTCTGTTTTCTTTGTTTTCTTAGCCACTTATTTTCCTCTTCTTTCTATAGTTAAGACAAACTTAAATCAAGTTGTCTCTTGTAATAAAGCTTGGCGAACTAGGTTAAAGGCATAGAGGGTACTAATATATCTAACATCAGAACGACTTCTTCCACCTATAACAACCTTGATTGACCTTACTTGATTCCTATCAGCAATACCAATAAATACTGTACCTGCTGGGTGTCCTTCTAATGAATCTGGTCCAGCTACACCGGTAAGTGCAATTCCGTAATCGCTATCTGTTTTAGCTCGGGCACCTTCAGCCATTTTTTCTGCAGTAAAATGACTGACAACACCATGTTCTTCTAGTTGCGACAAGGGAATATCCAACATTTTAGATTTTTCTTCAATGCTGTAAGTAACAAAGCCGCCTTTAAACACTTGTGAGGCTCCTGAAAAATCAGCAATACTAGCCTGAAATAAACCTGCTGTTAGGCTTTCAGCTGCAGTGATAGTCTTGCCATGGTTCTTAAGCAAACGAAAAGCTTCAAAGGCTAAACTATTAGACTCTCCATATCCATAAATGAAATCAGATAAGGATTTGCCATCTAGAGTTTTAGTCGAACGAATTTGTTTTTCTAAAACATCTAGTTTTTGATCTGCTTCTTCTTGCGAAGAAGCCTTCGTTGACAAGCGAAGTGTTACTTCCCCCACTTTAGCGTATGGAGCTATGGTTGGATCTGTTTGGTTAACAATAAAATCCTTAAGAACAGTCACTAATTGACTTTCTCCAACGCCGAAGAATCTTAGGACTCTCGAATAAAGACTTGAGTGATTCTCAGTAAGAGCTGGAATAAGTTCTTGATTCACCATAGGTTTGAGTTCACTTGGTGGACCAGGTAAGACTACATAGGTCACCCCTTGAGCAGTAATAATCCCTCCAACTGCAAGACCTGTCGGGTTTTGCAAGGGAATAGCCCCCTCAACAATTTGTGCTTGACGTTCATTATTAGGCGTTCGTGTGTGTTTAGGACGAGTAGCAAAGAAACTATCCAGTTTTTTACTAGCCTCCTCATCAAAAACGAGTTCTTTTCCTAAAAATTTAGCCAGGGTTTGCTTGGTTAGGTCGTCCTCAGTAGGGCCAAGTCCACCACAAAGTATGACTAAATCACTACGCTGACTGGCTTGATCAAGAACTGAAAGTAGGCGGCTTTCATTGTCTCCTACTGCTGTGTGAAAATACACGTCAATTCCTAGTTCAGCTAGTTTCTCAGATAAAAATTGGGCATTGGTATTGGTGATCTGCCCGGTTAGGATTTCAGTTCCTACTGCAATCAATTCAGCTTTCATTGGTTCACCTATATTACTATTCGTAAAATAATCTCAAAAACATGTTCGTTTATAAACTAACATGTTTTGCTCGTCTTGTCAATCAAATCCACTCATTTATTTGAAGTCACAGTTATTTTCATGATCATTCACAAATCCTGCGGCTTGTAAAAATGAATATATAGTTGTCGGTCCTAAAAATTTGAACCCTCTCTTTTTTAGATTGTTGGCAATCTGTTGGGATAAAGCAGTTGATGATGGGACGTCCTTATATGTGGGTACATTATTTATCAAGGGCTTTCCGTCAAAGAAATGCCAAAAATAATGGGACAGGGAGCCAAATTCATCTTGGATTTTTAGTACTTGTTTGGCATTATTTACGGTTGCTTCTAGCTTAAGTTTGTGCCTAATGATGTCTGGATTTTGAAGCGCATCTTCAAGTTCACTTAGGCTAAACTGGGCAACACGCTCAATATTATAGTCATGAAAAACACGATTAAAGGCCTGTCTTTTATTTAAAACGGTTAACCAAGAAAGCCCTGACTGATAACTTTCTAAGCAAAGCAGCTCAAAAAGTTTTTGGTCGTCACCAATAGGCTTTCCCCACTCCTTGTCATGATAATCACAATATAATTTATTGTTTGTTGGAACCCAACGACAACGATTGACCATTGCTTACCTCATTTCATCAACATTTTAAGAGCCGATTTAATGTATTGCTCTGCCGTTTCATTAGTTCCTTCGAAGAAGGCCTTGATTTTCTTAAGTTCTGTGGCTTTATAACCAAGAGCAATCAAGGCTTCCATAGCCTCATCCAATTGATGATTCCCTTCAGGTTGACTTGGTGTCGTCTTGGTCGTTTCTGTTGGTAACTCTGCAAATTTCCCTGCCAAATCCAGAACCATTTGTTGAGCTGTCTTTTTACCAATCTTTGGAAACTTCATCAAGTACTTGATGTCACTATTATCAACAGCAGCAACCAAGCCTTGATTATCATCTACAGCAACAATGGCTAGGGCAGTCGTCGGACCTATTCCAGAAACTGAAATAAGCTTAAGGAAGACCTCTTTTTCATCTTCAGTATGGAAACCAAAAAGAAGGTGGGCATCGTCTCTAATAACCTGATGAAGATAGACTTGGATAGTCTGATTCATTTGGTCAGAAAAACTATATGGATTCGCTACAGTGACAATATAACCTAAGCCGTTTGCTTCTATAACAATATACTTGGCGGTAATTTTCACTAGAGTTCCCTTGATGTAATCATACATGGCGTGTGATTTCCTTTCTCGTTCGTTTCTTCAATGGTTTGCTTTATCATTTTATACTTGTAAGATAATTGTCTTGAGTGTTTATTTTGTCATCTCAAGCACTGCTGTACTATTGTAACAAAAAATCCACTCGAAAGTGGATTCTGTTTGCTCTATTTTAAGGATGACTACTCGTCTTTAAAGTATCTGTAATCATCTTTAGACCTAATAGAATATATGTTACAACGCCTAAAGTAAAGGCAATGCTAGAAACATTTACGAGAGTATTCTCCAAACTTGGTTGACCTAACCAGGCCAAAATATAGAAAATCAAGCTAGTCGCTAAAAATGTTAAGCCAACAAGTAAAAAGTGTTTATTAGTTTTTGTTAGGTGTCTCATCACTATACCTCCTAACTTAAAAATCAGGCAATCATCCTACAATAATCCGCTAAAACATTAGAAGATTCCTCATCTTCACCACTATTATAAATCTAACATTCCTATTCGTAAAGCAAGACCAAAAAAAGTTTTAATACTTCCCTAGGTCACGTAGACTCGTATGATTTTCTTGGATACGACGGAACATTTTTTCCATATCAGACTTGGTAAAGTTGACAAGTACTGGACGTCCGTGAGGGCAATTGTAGGGATTTTTACACTGTGCAAGCTGTACTAGGAGGTCACGCGCAGAGTAATCATCAAGAGCATGATTGGCCTTGATTGAACGTTTACAACTCATCATGATGGCCAACTCAGCACGGTAGGTCTTAACAGACACTTCATTCGTCAAAAGAAGCATGTCACACATTTCATAGACCGCTGATTCAATCTCTTCTTCCTTCATCCAGATAGGATGTTCACGAAGAATGAAAGTGTTGTTCCCATAAGGCTCTAAATAGATACCAACCTGGTTAAGAAGGGACATTTTTTCTTGTAAACTAATGTAGTCTGAACCTGAAAATTCAAAGAGATAGGGAACCAAAAGCTGCTGTAAACTGCTGTCAACCTCACCAATCTTTTCGCGATAGTACTCATACTTGACACGTTCTTGGGCAGCATGCTGGTCAATGATGTAAAGTCCGCCTTGTCCTTGCGCAAAGAGATAGGTTCCATGCATTTGACCAAAAAACTCTAATTCAGGGAAGGTTGATGTTTCCTCATTGTCCAGAGTTTCAAGCATGCGCTTCATTTTCGACTTGTTTTTATAATCAAGTTTTTCGTGTTCGCTATCACCTTCATCTACTGAACGTTGTGCCTGTTTAACAGAAGGTTGCGGTTTATTTTCTACCGATGAAACTGGTGACTCTGATACAAGAGGTTTGATATCTTCTTGGACTGTCTCTGGTTTGACAAAGAAATCATTACGACTGCTATCGTAGTAAAGATTGGTTTGTTTGAGTGGAAGACTGGTTTGAACTGGCTTAGCTGCACCTCTGGTACTAGACTTGGCTAGATTTTCAAGGGCATCAGGAATCAAATCCTGCTCTCTAAGGCTTTGAGCAATGGCTGAGCTGATAAGGGCCATGAGCTCTTTTTCTTTAGAGATACGTACTTCCTGCTTTGTTGGGTGAACATTGACATCGGCCAAGTAAGGATCAATCTGAATATCAATAACTGCAATAGGGAAGCGTCCTACCATGAGTTTAGAGCCATATCCATCAAAAATAGCACGGTTAAGCAGGAAGTTTTTAATATAACGTCCGTTAATGAGAATCGTGATGTAGTTACGATTTGCACGGGTCAACTCAGGGAGACTAACATATCCAGAAACTTCAAAATCAAGGTCAGAATTTGAAATCTCCACCATTTTTTTAGCCGTTGTCAAACCATAAATACCAGCAATAGCTTGACGGAGGTCTCCAGTACCTGATGTCTGTGTCAACTGACGACCATCATTAAGCAAGGTAAAGGCAACCTCGGGATGAGCTAGACTTAGACGATTGACAACATCGACAATATGAGCCAACTCAGCCTGTAAACTCTTCATATACTTGAGACGAGCTGGGGTATTATAAAATAGGTTTTCAACGGTAATCTTTGTTCCAACTGGTGTTGAAATAGGGTCCTGACTCTCAATTTCTCCACCTTTAGCAACCAGTTTAGTCCCATAGGCTTCTCCATCCGCTGCTGTCACAATGGTAAGATGACTGATAGAAGCTATTGATGGCAGGGCCTCACCTCGAAAACCAAGAGTTCGAATACGAAAGAGGTCTCCTTGATTTTTGATTTTACTTGTTGCATGACGGCGCAAACTCATAGCTACATCAGATTGAGCCATTCCTTCGCCATTGTCTGTGATTTGAATTTTTGAGAGGCCTGATTCTTCAACTTCAATAGTAATCTGGGTGCTGCCTGCATCAATAGCATTTTCCACTAGCTCTTTAACTACACTAGCTGGTCGCTCTACGACCTCTCCAGCAGCAATCTGATTGGCTAGAACTTCAGGCAATTCGATGATTTTTGGCATAATTATTTTTTCTCCCTTCTAAAAGGTTGATAAATTCACTGGTGCTGACTGTTACTTATGCTTACTGTAAAGCCACAACTCACACACAACTGTTAGCCAAGATAAGGCTGTGGCTATAACAATCATATCCCCATGACGAAGGTTGAACCAAATGAGCCCAGAAAAAATCAAGAGGTAGATGATTTGGAAAATCCATTGGTAGGTTTTAGGCGAGCTTGTAGAATCCATAAACTGCTTAACAAAGAAATAAAGCAAGAGCAGGTTCAGTGTTAGTGCCTTTTCAAAAGGTGTAAAAAAACTCAAAATCAGACTGCAGGCAAGAAAAATTCCTGCTAACCATTTCATTATAGATTTCATGTGATTACCTCGTCAGTACGTTTTCATTAAGTATAGGGGTTTTCTAAAATATTTTCAACCACTTAGACACCATATAGGACCACATAGACAAACGCTATTGCTGTGGGCTAGTAAATAGTGTTTAATAAAGGTGTGAAAGGGAGGAGGCCTCCTCAATTACAAACAAGAAAGGATAGTTATGAAAATAAAAGTTCAGATTGACTCGGTATTTCAAGAAGAGACGTTGCAGATTCAGGCACCTAGTCGGACGCCTAAGATTCAGCAAGTCGTCGAGTTTGTCGAAAGTTTGGATGACAACCACCGACTCAAAGGAAAAAAAGATGGAGAAACTTATCTTATCGAACCCAAAGCTATTTCCAGAATTTACATCGAAAATCGACAAGTTCTAGCTGAAACTATTCAAGGAGAGTACCCCTTAGGCTTACGTCTCTATCAAGTTTTAGAAAAACTGCCATCTTACTTTATCAAAATCTCACAATCAGAGATTGTCAACCTCAAAGAAATTGAACGCTTCAACATTACCCCTAACGGCCTCGTAGAAATTCACCTTAAAAACAAGGAAACTACCTACTCATCACGCCGTTACCTCAAAGCAATAAAGGAGAAATTACAATGAAAAAACAATTTTTTAAATCAGGCACAAGTGGCATCCTTATTGGATTAGCTGTATCTATGATTATGTCTCTTATCTGGGCGCCAAGCTACATGCCTCTTAATCCTCACTCAGCCATTGGACAATGGATGACATCACATCAGGTTCACGGATCTATAGTATTGGCCTACTGCCTCATCACTTGGTTTGCTATCGGTATTCTTTTTGAAGTCGCTAGTTATATCTTCCGTAAGGCTGAGTGGAGTTTGCTTCGTGCAACCCTCACTCACTACGCCTTGACCTGTCTAGGTTTCATCCCACTAGCTACCCTCAGCGGATGGTTCCCTCTACGTTTGACTTTCTACTTGGAGCTAGTCATTGAATTCAGCCTTATCTATCTCCTCGTTTGGGTTTTCTCTTATTGGAAAATGAAAAAGGATATTGAAGAACTCAACCAAGAATTGAAACACCTATAAAAGACAAGAAGCCTGTCAATTGACAAGCTTCTTTTATAGTTTCTGTTTTAAATCTGCTACAGCCATCATGACTTGCATAGGTGTCATGTTGTAAATATCTAAATCACGCAACTCTTGAAGAACTGGATTTTCAGTAAAATCATCAAAGAGAGAGATTTGCTCGTTGACATGCGTTTCAGTGGCAGGCTTCTCTTGAGGCGATACCTTTTCCTGAGGTTGGATGGTAACTGTATCGCCCTCTAGTTGTGTCAAGATGGTGTCAGCACGTTCCAGTAAATCTGCTGGTAAACCTGCAATCTTAGCCACATGAATACCATAAGATTTATCGGCTGGGCCATCGACAATCTTGTGAAGGAAGGTCACTTCGCCGTCCTTTTCAAGTGTCGCCACATGAACGTTGACAAGGTGTGTCAAAGTATTTGACAGAGCTGTCAACTCATGATAATGGGTCGCAAACATGGTTTTAGCCCCCACCTTGTCATGAATAAACTCAATGATAGACTGGGCCAGAGCCATACCGTCATAGGTAGCTGTCCCACGTCCCAACTCATCAAAAATAATCAAGGAATTAGGTGTCGCCCGCTTAATAGCCTGGTTAGCCTCCATCATCTCAACCATGAAGGTCGACTGCCCTGAAATCAGGTCATCTGCAGCACCAATACGTGTATAGATAGCATCAAAAACTGGCAAGTCAATACTATCTGCTGGCACGTAAGACCCCATCTGAGCCATAACTACTGACAAGGCTAACTGACGCATATAGGTGGATTTACCACTCATATTTGGTCCTGTGATGAGCTGAATATTGGTCTGACTATCAAAGGTAATGGTGTTTGGAATGTATTCTTGAACGCCCATAACCTTCTCAACCACTGCATGACGGCCTTGATCAATAACAATACGATGCTCATCATTGAAAATAGGGCGAACATAATGATTGGTCTCTGCTACAACAGCTAGACTCTGAAGCACATCGACTGTCGCAATAGCCTTAGCCAAAGATTGCAAACGGTCAATATAGCGTTCAACCTGTTCACGGACACGCATGAAAATATCATACTCTAGCGTTGATGATTTTTCACGCGCCTCAAGCATCTCACCTTCAATTTTAGCCAACTCAGCAGTTCCAAAGCGCTCTGAATTTTTCAGAGTTGCCTTGCGGAAGAAATGGTCAGGAACCAAGCTAAGGTTAGAGTTGGTCACATGGAAGTAATAACCATCTTTACGGTTATAATCAATCTTTAGTGTTGTAATACCAGATGCTTCACGTTCTTTAGCTTCGATATCTGCGATCCATGAGGTTCCCTCACTCATCACCTTGCGATACTTGTCCAAGGTCTCATCAAAACCAGCACGGATAATGCCACCTTCTGTAATGGTTGCAGGAGCATCTGGATCAATAGCCGACCGAATCAAACTCTCTAATTCTGGCAGAGCATCTAACTCTTGTAAAAGACGTGACAAGGCATCGTCATTAAAAGACTCCAAAATCGCCTTAATCACCGGTACTTGAGCCAAAGTATGACCTAACTGAATCAAATCTTTTGGATTAGCCTTGCCAAAGGAAACACGACTGGCCAGGCGCTCAATATCGTAAACACCTTTTAGACTCTCAGTCAAGTCACTCCGCTCAAAGAAATTGTCCAAGAAAACTTGGATAATATTCTGACGCTCGGTGATAGTGGCTTGATTCACTAAAGGACGATCAATCCAAGTTCGCAAGAGACGCATTCCCATAGCTGTCTTGGTTTCATCCAAGAGCCAGAAAAGAGATCCGTGTTTCTTGCCCGTTCTAGCATTTTCTAGTAAATCCAAACTTGACTTGGTCGCATAGGACATCTGCAAGTAATCCTTAATCTCATAGTGCTGAGCCTTTTGTAAATGACTGAGCTCGCGCATCTGAGTACGGTGCACATACTGGAGAAGTTTACCCGCTACACTGCTTTCCAAGTCTGTCAAGCTGGTGTCAATCAAGTGGACATCATCGTAAACCTCTGTTTCCTTGGAAAGTAGAAGGTTGAGTTGCTTGACCAAAATCTGTTCATCAGCTTCAGGTAAATCATAACCAACTACTACTTCACGTGCCTTAAGGTTCTGAATTTCACTACAAACTGAACTGAAATCGTCCAACTCTGTCGCAAAAAATTCACCCGTTGACACATCCATATAGGCCAGGCCGAATCGACTTCCAGCCTTGTCAATGGCTACCAAGAAATTGTTGGCATTATCAGGTTTAGAACTGTCAACCACTGTCCCTGGCGTGATAACCTGAACCACCTCACGCTTAACCACACCAACAGCCTGTTTAGGATCCTCCATCTGCTCAGCAATGGCTACTTTGTAGCCCATCTCAACCAAGACATCAATATAGGCTTGAGCCGAATGATAAGGAACACCTGCCATAGGAATGGGATTATCTGCGTTCTTATTACGACTGGTTAGGCTAATTTCCAAAATTTGAGCAGCCTTAACGGCATCATCGTAAAATAATTCGTAAAAATCCCCCATCCGAAACAGCAAAAAAGCATCTGGATAATTTTCCTTGATATCCAAATACTGCTGCATTCCTGGAGATATTTTTTCCTTAGCCATGTCTTAACTCCTCGTTAATCTTTTCTTCGATAGACTTGGTCACATATTGAATCAAGTCACTGGCATCCTGCATCTTTTGACGGTAATCCTGAACAATGGGCAAATTTTCCAACTCATTCTGAATCAAATCTGCCTGCTCACCTGCCTCCTCATAGGCACGTTGTTTCTCAATTTTTTGAAAAAGCACCGCTTCTTGTTGATAAGCCTTCATCTGTCCAGCCATAGAACTAATCTGAGGGATCTGTCCAATAGCTTTCTCAGCCTCTTGAAAAGCAAGAACCGCCTCATGGTGTTTGAGGAGGTCGATTAACTCTTCTTTGGCTTTTTGGAAATCCTGATGGGGAGTCTTCATCAGTGAAACTCACTTTCCAATCTTTCAGCAACCACTGCGTCCTTACAGATTACCAATAGGGTATCTGCGCCAGCAACGGTTCCTAAAATTTCAGGATTGCCGTCACTATCAATCAGGTTAGCCAAAACATCTGCTTCACCCAATTCTGTATGGAGAACCAGCATAAACTGGGCACGGGAAACTGATTTGACATAGTCCTTAACCGTAGGATCCAAACTTGAAAGCACATGCTCAGACAAACTATAGTAAAGTTTACCTTCCTCATCACGAAGCTTCAACAGGCCAATCTCACGCAAATCACGTGACAAGGTAGCCTGTGTAACCGTGATACCTTCCGCCTCTAGGCGTTGCTTAATTTCCTCTTGTGTCCCAATCTTATCTCTTGAAATCATCTGTTTGATAACAGCTTGACGATCTCTCTTCATTATCTTTCCTCTTTTTATGTATATTCCTTGCATATTATAACAGAATTTTTGTATTTTTTCATGGAATACTTCCTAATAGATGCTTTCTTGTCCCTACCCTATTAACTAAAATAATGGTAAAATAGTTATGAATGACAAGTTTTGAAATGGAGTACCTATGAATACTAAAGAACTCACTGCAGCAGAAATTGCCAAAGTTGTTCCCGAATTGGAACAAGAAAACATTCAAAATCTGCTTGAAACCCCTAAAAATGCTGACATGGGAGACCTCGCCTTTCCTGCCTTCTCATTGGCTAAAGTCTTGCGCAAGGCCCCTCAAATGATTGCAGCAGACATCGCTGAAAAAATTGATGCTTCAAACTTTGAAAAAGTTGAAGCTGTTGGTCCTTACATCAACTTCTTCCTTGATAAATCAAAAATCTCGGCGGACGTTCTTGGACAAGTCATCGCTCAAGGCAGCCACTACGCTGACCAAAACATCGGTCACGGACGTAACATTGCCTTTGATATGTCTAGTCCTAACATCGCTAAACCTTTCTCTATCGGTCACTTGCGTTCAACAGTTATCGCTGACGCTCTTGCCAACATCGTAGCTAAACAAGGCTACAAACCAGTCCGCATCAATCACTTGGGTGACTGGGGTAAACAGTTTGGTATGCTAATTGTTGCCTATAAGAAATGGGGTAGCGAGGAAGCTGTCAAAGCCAACCCTATCAATGAACTCCTTCAACTTTACGTGCGTATCAATGCTGAAGCTGAAGAAGACCCTTCTGTAGACGAAGAAGCTCGTGAATGGTTCCGTAAATTGGAGGCTGGTGACGAGGAAGCAACTGCCCTCTGGCAATGGTTCCGTGACGAAAGCTTAGTAGAATTCAACCGTCTCTATGATGAACTTGGTGTTTCATTTGATAGCTACAACGGTGAAGCTTTCTACAATGATAAGATGGATGAAGTCGTTGACATCTTGACAGAAAAAGGACTTCTCCAAGAATCTCAAGGTGCCCAAGTGGTTAACCTTGAAAAATATGGTATCGAACACCCAGCCCTCATCAAAAAATCAGATGGTGCAACACTCTACATCACACGTGACTTGGCTGCTGCCCTCTACCGTAAACGTACTTACGACTTTGCCAAAGCCATCTATGTGGTTGGTAATGAACAATCTGCCCATTTCAAACAGTTGAAAGCTGTTCTTAAAGAAATGGGTTACGACTGGTCTGACGAAATGACTCACGTTGCCTTTGGTCTAGTAACTAAGAACGGTAAGAAATTGTCAACTCGTAAGGGTAACGTTATCTTACTTGAGCCAACTATCGCTGAAGCTGTTAACCGTGCTCAAGCTCAAATCGAAGCTAAGAATCCAAACTTGCCTAACAAGGAAGCTGTTGCCCACGCTGTTGGTGTCGGAGCTATCAAGTTCTACGACCTTAAAACAGACCGCATGAATGGTTATGACTTCGACCTTGATGCCATGGTATCCTTCGAGGGGGAAACTGGACCTTACGTACAGTATGCTCACGCTCGTATCCAATCTATCTTGCGCAAGGCTGACTTCACGCCATCTGCAGATGCCACATACAGCCTAAACGACGTTGAAAGCTGGGAAATCATCAAACTCATCCAAGACTTCCCACGTATCATCAACCGTGCATCAGATAACTTTGAACCATCTATCGTTGCTAAATTTGCTATCAGCTTGGCCCAAGCCTTCAACAAATACTATGCGCACACACGTATCTTGGACGAAAGCCCAGAACGTGACAGCCGTTTGGCTCTTTGCTACGCAACAGCAACAGTCCTCAAAGAAGCCCTTCGCCTTCTCGGTGTTGAAGCTCCAGACGAGATGTAAGCCATATTTAAAACGCCTAAGGGCGTTTTTTTAGTAACCAAAAAAGAACCCAACATATGGTGTTGAGCTCTTTTGGAGATTATGAAAAAGAAAAGTTCGTTGTTCACAAAAAGTGTAAGCCAACGAGACTTACTGAACAAGGTTCAGTAAAAGTTATTTAGGAGACTTAAAGTATAACCTCCCTACCTTAAAGAAACCTTAAATCGCAGAAAAAAATCCCCAAAGGGATTTTCACAGCAGCCCAGAGACCACTGAAAAGATACGATTGTACAGGCTTTCCAACCTCTTCTTCCTAATCCTCCAAGGTGACCGCTTGTCCAATAGAATCTTTATATAACTATATTACCTTGTTTTGGAAGGGTTTTCAAGTATTTTCTTAAAATATCCTAATAAAACCTCAAAAAGAAGAAAAAAGCCTAGATTGCTAGACTTTCTTCGGGGAGATTTGTTATGAAAAGTTTTGTTTACTGCTAGCTCACCAAAGCTAGTTGCTTTATTAGGATGGTTATAATATACCTTAATAAGCTTAAAGTTAACTTAAGAAATTATTATCTTACATCACTTTTTATAATAATAAGCAAAATAAGTAATAATAAGGAACCATTAGGAATATCCATATCTAAAAACCAAGAGGGGGCTTTGATACTTCCAATATCATTCATAATCCGGATGATATTATAAGAAACACTTACTATTAAGAGACTAAGTTCCGGTAAACAGTTAAATCGTCCTTTTAAGATGGCTAACTTCTCCTTCCTGACAGTTTTCTAGCGATGACTCTATTATAAGGCTGAAAAGAGAACAAAACTAGTGACATAAATGTCACCATCAAAAAAAGCAGGTCTAGCCTGCTTTTTGCTATTTTGTTTAGATTAATCACCCAAACCGATGCGTTCGAAGATCTCATCAACACGTTTAGTGTAGTAAACAGGGTTGAAGATTTCATCAATTTCTTCTTGGGTGAGGCGAGAAGTTACCTCTGGATCTGCTTCAAGAAGTGGTTTGAAGTCTACTTGGTTATCCCATGATTGAGCAGTCTTAGGTTGAACAAGATCGTAAGCTTGCTCACGCGTCATACCTTTTTCAATCAAAGTAAGCATGGCACGTTGACTGAAGATCAAACCAAACGTAGAGTTCATGTTGCGGATCATGTTTTCTGGGAAGACTGTCAAGTTCTTAACGATGTTTCCAAAACGGTTAAGCATGTAGTCAATCAAGATGGTTGTATCTGGTGTGATGATACGCTCAGCTGATGAGTGAGAGATATCACGTTCATGCCAGAGTGAGACATTTTCATAAGCTGTTACCATGTGACCACGGATAACACGTGCAAGACCTGTCATATTTTCAGAACCGATAGGGTTACGTTTGTGAGGCATTGCTGAAGATCCTTTTTGACCTTTGGCAAAGAACTCTTCCACTTCACGTTGTTCAGATTTTTGAAGACCACGGATTTCAGTAGCCATACGCTCGATAGAAGTTGCGATGCTCGCAAGAACTGCAAAATACTCAGCGTGAAGGTCACGAGGAAGTACCTGTGTAGAGATTTCTTGAGCACGGATACCAAGTTTGTCGCAGACGTATTTTTCAACGAATGGTGGGATGTTGGCAAAGTTACCAACCGCACCAGAAATCTTACCAGCTTCCACACCAGCAGCCGCATGCTCGAAACGCTCGATGTTACGTTTCATTTCGCTGTACCAAGTCGCCAATTTAAGACCAAAAGTTGTAGGCTCAGCGTGCACACCGTGGGTACGCCCCATCATGATAGTGAACTTGTGTTCTTTCGCTTTGTCAGCAATGATGTTGAGGAAGTTTTCAAGATCCTTGCGGATAATGTCGTTGGCTTGTTTGTAGAGGTAACCATAGGCAGTATCTACCACGTCAGTAGAAGTCAACCCATAGTGAACCCACTTACGTTCTTCACCAAGCGTTTCAGAAACCGCACGTGTGAAGGCCACCACATCGTGACGTGTTTGCTGCTCGATTTCAAGAATACGGTCGATGTCAAAATCCGCTTTTTCACGAATCAAAGCCACATCTTCCTTAGGGATTTCTCCCAATTCAGCCCATGCTTCGTCAGCCAAGATTTCCACCTCAAGCCAAGCACGGTATTTATTTTCTTCAGTCCAAATGTTCGCCATCTCAGGGCGCGAATAACGTTCGATCATAATTAAGATATTAAGGGCGTTAGGCGGACACAGTCAAAATAGGAGTTTAGACGGAGAAGCGTCAGCTTCTAGGAAAAACTATCTTTTTGACCAAGTCCGTAGCCCGTATTCAGTTTTAGTGAATACGAGTTCCCTTGTTCCTTTCTTTTCTTCTAATTTATTTCTTCTAAAAAGTAACTTTAGCCGAATAAGGAAAGCTGCTCATTATTACCATGTTCAGAATATTTATTATTTGATTTATTATTTGATTTATTAGCATTTTTTTTCATTTTATAGTAATAATCCTTTGTTTCTTTCTGAACAAGCTTTTCAATAACCTGTTCTTCAAATTCTGCTATATTCTTAAACCTCATTATTCCTTTTTCTGGCTTAGGAATATAGAAGAGTCCAACATATTTATTTTGGACAAGTAAATTATAAATATTATTTAATGAACCTTTACTTACCGAAATATTCCCAAACCGATTTTTACTAGTGTCTTTCCAAATTACTAAACCAAAATCAGCATCATTAGACATAGCTTTATCCTTTATCATTTGAGCTTCTCTAGTATATTTCCCGTTTTTAAAAAATTTTTTATTTTCAATGTCTACAGGAATACGCCTATCAATCCATTCTCGATCTGAAAGGTTTCTAGGACTAGGACCTACATGATAAACCTCTACATTTTTATAATTATCTGCCTTAAGCATATCCTGTATATTTTTATCAATCCCTTTAGCATCACCTATCAAGATTGTATAATTTCTTTTACGACTATCATCAACTGACTTAATAACTTCTTGGGGAATTTCTTTACTTGAAATACTTCCACTTATGAACATTTTTACCATGCAAATTTCTCCCTATCAGGCATCATCAATTTGCCAATACCCGTTTGATTTTTCATACATATAAAATTCAAATGTCTTCCCAAATTCTCTGTTAATATACGCATTTTTTACTTCTTGATAATGAGAATTCCCTTCCCATATCCATACCACTTTATCATTAGCATTCAATTTAAAGTGCAACTTAATACATTCTTTCTTATTTTTTGCCATCTTTGGTTCCCCATCCGATAACAATGAGCAAATAATTTTGTTGTGTATACCACCAAATTTATTCTTTGTTAAAGAAATAAAACGTACAAAAATGTTAGGATTGTAATTTTTCAAAGCATTGATACAATAATTAGCGGTATTTCCTTTTCCAAACAAATCATCAATTAATAGTACTCTATTTACATGATTAGGTAATATATTAGCACTGTAATCATTAGCATTAATCTGTAAAGTTTTTGCTTGGTTCGGAGATGTTTTCTCTAAAATATTAAAATAAACAGGTATTTTGCTAACTTCGCTCAAACAAGTAGCAATTTTATACATTATCTTCAAATCACCTGTCGGATTATCTTGATGAAGAGGATTAAAACTAGGAATAGGGAGAATAGCGTCACAACCACTAACATGAGGAAGCAACTGTTCTACCAAATAATTTATTAAATAGTTAGCTTCTTCAGGATACAAAAATTTATTATCATATATATACTTATACTTAATATCATGTACTGCATTTCCAATTTCAGTATAGCCATCTTCATCTTGATACCAGTCTAAAGCAACGGCCTCTTCTGCCTGTGGAACCATTTTTTGTAAATCAATCATATAACAATTTACTCCTTTCAAAAACTCCTAAACTTCCTACGATTAATCCCTCAAATTCCTCTTTCTCAATAAACACAGATGGATAGTGATCTAGTGTGTTCAAATCAGTATCCAACGGTAGATCATAGATAGCCAAAAAGTTTTCGGGGTATCGTACAGCTAGTTCTTCATATTTAGCTTGCACCTTATCTTGGTCATCACTAGCAAACAGGACCTCTACAATTGCTCCAGTCTTATCTTTTTCGACAAATGCGTTGACAATGAGTTGAATCATAATAATTGATCAAGTCCGTAGCCCGTATTCAGTTAAAGAAATACGAGGGATATTGGTCCTTTCTATTATATTTTTTACAGGGGGGGAAGGACGCTTTTAACCCAAGTTCAAATACTTGAACTATCCCTCTTCCCATCTCGATTATTTAGATTTTTGATACTTATTTAGATTTTGATACTCATTTAATAAATTTTCAAAGTCAATATCTAATCTATCATTTAAATATTTCTTAACTTTATCTAAGTTACTACGTATGTCCCTAGTTGCGCCATAAAATTGATCATTTGAATTCATAATACTTAAAAGTTTTTTAATATCTTCTTCATCTTGAACTAAATTCAATTTTAACAACATGCTCAGGTTACATGTAGCTCTTTCATAACTACCTGAATTTGATATATACTCAAATAAAAAACATTTTAATTGAGGTAGTAAATTATAATACACACACTGAGCATATAAGCCAGATATTTCACTTTCCGTTAAAAAATCAATATCTGTCTCTTATACACATCTGACGCTGCCGACGAATAGCCTTGTGTAGA
>ERZ1026963.653-NODE-653-length-18923-cov-5.421878_pt1 | contig 18923 bp, 9 predicted proteins | sample MGYA00519566_ERZ1026963 | MGnify/ENA primary metagenome ERZ1026963 (study PRJEB26926, sample SAMN06164512) | human gut metagenome | biome: ENVO:00009003; feature: ENVO:2100002; material: ENVO:00002003 | host: Homo sapiens | place: USA | collected 2012 ... | reverse complement strand
GGCTATTCGTCGGCAGCGTCAGATGTGTATAAGAGACAGCTTATATACATCTTCGGCAGAAGCGCGGGTAATGCCTTGTATCTCCTCGGGCAACAGGAAGCTTGTAACGAGAGGTACACCGCCGAAGTTTCTTACCAGTTCGAAGTAGAAATATCCACGCAGGAAGCGGGCTTCGCCTATCAGGCGGTTCTTCATGTCTTCGTCCGAGAATTCGGATTGTGAGATGCGTTCTACGGCTACGTTGCAGCGTAAGATGCCTTTATAACGGTATTGCCAGAAGTTTGAGATGGCTCCGTTGCTCTGTCCTGTACCCTGATAATGTGCTAAAGAGATATAATCACTCTGGCTTTGGGTTGTATTTCCCATCCAACCGTCATCGCTGCACATTTCGGAAAGTAACCATACCGTATTGATGTTCCACCAACCACCGAAAGTGATGGCCTGGTAGCAACCGGTGATGAATGACTCGGCTTCCTCTACACTTTGGAAATAGGTGTCGAGATTTTGTTGCCCACGCACTTCCTCGGTCAGGAAGTCCTCGCAAGAGGTGAATGTCAGCGAGGCAATCAATGTCAATATTGCTAATATCTGTTTCATTGTTATCAAGGATTAAAATTTAAAGTCAATACCAAACAAGAATGTACGTGGGTTGGGATAGGCAATGCCATCGATACCTGTTTCGATTACACTTCCATCATTACCAATCTGCGGACGTTCGGGGTCCATACCTGAATAACCGGTGATAGTGAACGGATTCTGTGCTGAGAATGAAAGACGCAACTCTGTTCCGCGCAGCAGCTTCTTGGGAAGAGTATAACCTACCTGAAGCAGTTTGCATCGCATGTACGAACCGTCTTCTACAAAGAAGCTGGATACGCGTGTATAGTTCTGGTTCAGGTCGTTGTATGACAAGCGTGGAATGTCATTGCTGGTACCTTCGCCATGCCATGCTTTTTCCAGCGTGCCTGCCCATACGTTCTGCCCGCTTACCCCGGAATATAATCCTTTGGTTTTATTAAAGATATCGTTGCCGAGTGTTCCGTAGAAGTTGGCTGTGAAGTCGAAGTTCTTGTAATTGAAGCCCAGATTCAAACCTACCATAAGGTCTGGATAAGGGTTACCGATCCATGTCTTATCGTTTTCGTCCAGTACACCGTCATGATTCAAGTCCTTGAAGCGGATATCACCTGGCTGTGCTTTATCCTGTATCAATTTTCCATGCTCGTTGGTATGAGCATATACCTCGCTCCAGTTTTGGAAGATACCATCTGCCACGTATCCGTAGAACCGTGAAATTAAACCACCGTCTTCGTTACGGATGATCTGATCACTATTGAACCCACCAGTCTGAATAGGTCCGTCTCCAGAGAATTTGATAGCTCTGTTTTTCACAGCTGAAAGGTTTACACCTACATTGTAAGAGAAATCAGATACTTTATCCTGCCAGTTCAGGCTTAATTCCCAACCGCTGGCTTTCATACTACCGATGTTCATCCATACAGTGCTGTTCCAATCGGGATAACCGATAGCGAAGATATTCTGTTTCTGATAGAGCATGTTGCTGGATTTCTTTTGGAAATATTCAAAAGTTACACCTAGGCGGGAGTTTAGGAATGACATGTCCACACCTACGTTCCAGTCTTCCACTGTTTCCCATTGCAGTTGATTGTTTCCTACGCCTGATATCATGGTACCGGGTACACGGACGGGAGTTGAACCAAATACATAGTCAGCTTGTCCCAGTAGGGTAAGAGTAGCATCGTTGTCGATGTTCTGGTTACCTACACGACCCCAACCACCACGTAGTTTCAGATTGCTGAATACCTTCTGGTCTTGCATAAAGCTTTCGCTGATGATGCGCCATGAAGCAGATACCGCGGGGAAGATAGCATATTTGTTTCCTTTGGGGAAGCGGGAAGAACCATCGGCACGGATAGATGCTGTCACATAGTAACGGTTATCATAGTTATACATGATACGTCCCAAGTATGATATCAACGTGTTGTAGGTGGTAGTACCGTCACCTTTCTGATTCTGTGTACCGGCATTTACTTCCTGCATGATGTCCATATTGTTGGGCACATCGTCGCGTGAAGCCTTGGTCTGGAACCATGCAAAACGTTCTGCTGTGAAACCACCCATTATATTGAGGTTATGCTTTGAAGCAAAAGTGTCAGAATAAGTTGCAGTATTGGTCCAGTTCCAGTCGAGCCATTCTTGCATCTCACGGGAAACATTACTCAATGTAGATTGTTCCAAAGCGTCGATATAGAATTCGGGTGTGAATCCATCCGAGCGACGGAAGTGGGCATTAGCTCCGAATTGTGTACGTAAGGTAAGCTTTTCAATCGGATTTACTTGTAAATAGGTGTTTACAATGGCACCCATTTCACGTGAATGTCCATTCTGGCGTGACAACGAACCGGCTGGGTTCCATTCCTGATTGTTGTAAGAACGCTGATAGTTGTTAAACTCATTGTCCACCCATTGATCTTGTGGTTTAAATACAGGAGTTGTCGGATCCATGGACATAGCAGCTGAGAAAAGGTTGGGAGTATCATCCCATGATTCTACGCGCGGTGCAATGTCAAAACCCATTTTTACGTATTTGTTGAAGGTATATTCCGTATTGAGACGTGCATTGATTTTATCCCAGTATCCGTAGTCGTATTGTGAATTATTACGGAAATAACCTAAGCTAAGATTATAAACCAATTTGTCATTACCACCGGAGATGTTGAGTGAGTAATTCTGTACTAAAGCAGTCTTATTGATTACCTCATCCCACCAGTCAGTACCATTTGGATTGGTAGTGGCACCGGTGTCATTCCAGATAGAGGTACCTCCATCATTTGTATAGCGGGTATTGAACACTTCTTTGTATTCGGCAGCATTGGCCATCTTGGGTTTAGCCAACGTTTGGAAACCTGCCGATGCGCTGAAACTGATATTTGTTTTTCCGGCAATACCTTTCTTGGTAGTAATCAGGATCACACCGTTAGAGGCACGCGTACCGTAGATAGCAGCCGCAGAAGCATCCTTTAGAACTTCCATGGACTGGATATCATTACTGTTTAGGAAGTTGATGTTCGTACCTACCGGCATACCATCTACCACGTAGAGCGGATCGGTTCCGTTAACTGTAGTTACACCACGGATCAATACTTTAGGTTGTGTACCCGGACCACCACCGCTGGTTACCTGTACACCGTTGATCTTACCTTGCAAGGCGTCCATAGCATTACCGGTTACAGTTTCGGTGATTTCATCGCCTTTCACTGTAGCGATGGAACTAGTCAGGTCGCTCTTTTTCACGGCACCATATCCGATAACCACCACTTCGTCCAGTAGTTCGGCAGATTCCGACAACACAACGTTGATGGTGGTCTGTCCGTTTACTTTGATTTCTTGTGTCTGGTAACCGATGGTAGAATACACAAGTATAGCGTTTGCAGGAACATTCATCAGTGTATAATCACCATCGATGCCTGTGATGGTACCTGTTCCACTGCCTTTCACTTGAATTGTAGCTCCGATTAAGGGTTCCTTATCCGTAGCTGAAGTCACTATACCTTTTACTGTTATCTGTTGTGCATAGCTGCATATTGACAGTAACAAAAGACATGCAATTAATAGTTGCTTTCTCATTTGTCAGACTATTATTAGGTTAATTTACTCGTACTAATTTCGCTCTACCCAGGTGGGAATCAAACCAGAATTGATAGGTGCCGGCTACAGTCACTTTGGGTTTAGACCATACATCTTGTGTTGTAGTGGGACCGGTGTAATTGGAATTTTTAAATGCACTTCCGGTGTAATAGCCGAATATTTCAGGCTCTTCTTCAGTATCGCTGCACCAGCGGACAAAGTTCCACCATTGGTCTGTGTGATAGTTGTGAATAATGAAGTTCATTGATTCTCCTGCTGTCAGTGACATAGGCTCATTGTAGAACAAGTGCGGGTTAGTGGCATCTTGTTTGAAAGAGACTACTCCGGTAGGATTGTCAGATGTCAGACCGAACGTAAAGTCCATCATCTCACCGCTGTTGTTGTTCCATTTATCCATGGTAGGTAAGCCGTATTTCATGCTTGCAGGCCATGGGTCTACAGCTTCTGCAAGTGAATAAGTTTCCATTTCATACGTCTTCAGCAAGATATTGATATTGATTTTATAGTATACATTAGCTTCTGTCAGTACAATTGGTTTAGCCAGTGCCGGATCATCGGTCAGCATGGCTTCATCTGTCGGATCAATACCATAACAAACAGGAGAAAAACTTGTCTTTTGCGGTAAGAAGAAGATTTCCGTATTAGCTTTCTGGCAATAATAGAGAGCTTGATATTGGAATTCGCCCACATGATCTATGCGCATCGGTACGCCGAATACATCGCTGTTTAGTTCTGCTTCGGTAGCTACGTCTGCCAGATACATCTTTTCGAAATCCTGCACATCGGTTACAGATACAGTACATTCTATCATTGTGCTTTTTCCTGTCTTGTCGACAGCAGTAAGTGTCATCGGATAGTCCTTCTTTTCATTAGGCATTGTGATGTTGAATGAGTGCTCAAAAGCTTTTTCACCATCAGCATCTATTTTCAGGTTTTCATATCCTTCGATGCCTTCGATATTTACCAATAGATAATCCAGTCCGCGGTCGTCAGTTATCGAGATATTCATGTTGAGTGTAGGGATTTCACCTTCTCTCAGCAATACGGTGACCATACCACCCTTTTCGGGTGCAATAACGAATACTGGATCTTCAAAGTCTCCATCCAACGTTACAAGTACATCTTGTGAAACAGTACGTCCGCCTACATCGGTTACGGTAACTTTTACGGTGAACTGTTCACCGATTTCATCCGGTTGAATTTTGAAGTCGTAGCTCAATTCGTAAGTTTCGAGAGGTTTCTCATAAATCTCGATCAAATCGATTGTTTTGTTGAGGTTCAGGTCGGCACATTGCAGTTGAATGGTTGAAATACCATCAGCATCTTTAATCGTTCCTTCCAGTGTAAATGTGCGACCATTTGCAGTCTGAATGTGTTCAAGTGTCATTTCTATGGAAGGTGCCTGTCCGTCCACATCAGGATAGCCATCGTCGTCGCTACATCCTGTAGTCCATAAAGTCAGTGATAAGAATGCCCAGAGTAGGGCGGCATTGAATAAATGCTTCTTCTTCATACATATTACTTTTAAAGTTAAACAATTAGATACATTCTTTACTAAAATATCACTTTTAGATAATGCAAATGTAAGCTATCTTAGTTTTCTTGAACTGCATAAATCTTGCAGTGAGGGGATGTAAATCTTGCAATGAACGATTTGTGTATCTGAAATAAAGAATTTATTTATACTTTTGGATTGCAATAGAAAATTGATGTCATGAAAAGCAGATTATTACTTTACTTACTGTTGTTACCTGCCCTTCTGACGGCACAACCTTATGCTGTCAGGCAATTGGGAATTGAGAAGGGATTATCCAATAACTATGTGGTTAGTATAGCCCAGGACAAAGAGGGCTTTTTATGGTTTGCGACTGAAGAGGGCTTGAATAAGTTCGATGGAACACGCTTCATTACTTACTATAAGAATGAAACAAAGAACGGCTATGGCATTACGGGGAATGAACTGAACTGCCTGCTGGATGATCCGAAGGATTCCATCTTATGGATTGGCACACAGAGGGCGGGGTTGAATGCTTATAATTATGTAAAGGACACCTTTACATTCTACCGGCATAATGAGGCTGTGCCTGAAAGTATCATTACGGATGACGTAACCAATGTTATTGCCGCTGCTGATGGAAATCTGTGGGTGACAACTTATTGGAAAGGAATTGAATATTTCGATAAAGAAACCGGTCACTTTTCTCATTATAATACGGCAAATATACCGGGGCTTGTCAGTGATAACATCTGGACTGTTGCTGATGGGGGGAATGGTAAGTTATATGTAGGCCATGTCCATAATGGTTTTAGTATTCTTTCCATTAAAGATAAAAGGGCGAAGAACTTCGTGCATGATCCGGGTGATCGGCACAGCTTGCCGGGTAATGAAGTGAGATGCGTATATAAGGATCTGAATAATAATATCTGGGTAGGGACAAACAAAGGTCTGGCATTGTTTAATCCTGAATCAGAGAATTTCATCCAGTTTAATTCAGACGGGAATCTTTCGCACTATATCTACGACATTAAGCAGCTTGACGGGAATAAGTTGTGGATAGCTATGGAATTTGGCGGAATAGCCATAATGGATTTATCGCAACGTTTGTTCCTGCTACCCGAACAGACTCAATTTCATTATATCAGGGAAGGAGATGACGGATACAGCCTCTCTAATTCAAGTACGAGGTGCATTTTTCAGGATTCATTCAAGAATATCTGGACGGGTGTATGGGGTGGTGGCATAAATTTCTTAAGCTATGAGCCACCTTTGTTTGGCGGTTATTACTATTCTCCCAATCAGAATTCAATGAGTCGCCTGAATAATAAAACAGCAAGCAGCGTTTGTGTGGATAGCCAAGGTAAATTGTGGATTGGAACAGATGGGGGAGGAATCAATGTCTTTGATCAAGGTAAACGGGTATCCGTTTATCAGGAAGAGATTGAAGATATGAGTGGAAACTCTGTGCTGGCCTCACTGCGCGACTCGGAAGATAATCTGTGGTTCGGCTTATTTATGGGTGGAGTGAATTATTACGATGCGAAGAGAAAGATATTCCACCGGAACTTCCTTAAAGAATTAGAACACGAGGATATCCGTTCGTTCTATGAAGATGACCGGCATATTCTGTGGATTGGTACCAGTCGTGGTATCTACAAAGTTAGTCTGGCTGATAAGAAGATCGTGGGACATTATGAGTTTGAGAACAATCTGGTGCGGTGCGTTATGAAGGACTCTCAGGGACGTCTGTGGATCGGTTCTTTTGGGAGTGGCCTGGGGATAGGAGATGATGAGTTGCAGGATATCAAGCTCTTTAATATGGAGAACCTGTTCCCTTCCAATACCATCAATGCAATTTATGAAGACAGCAGGAAGAATGTATGGGTCGGGACAGGAGAAGGTTTGGTGTGTTTCTCCTCGCCATCCGATTGGGGATATAAGGTTTACCGCCGTGAAGAAGGCTTAACCAATACACATATACGTGCTATAACGGAAGATGCGAATCATAATATCTGGGTGAGCACCAATAAGGGAATCAGTTGTCTGTTGCGGGATAAGGATGTTTTCTATAACTATGACCATTGGGATAATGTGCCGATGGGAAATTTTATGAGTGGCAGTGTAGCTAAGGATCAGAATGGAGAGATTTATTTCGGTTCCATCAATGGACTTTGCCACTTCAATCCGGATTTTGTTCTGACAAAGCGTGAGTCTCCTGCGGCTGTCATCACGGAAATGAAGATATTTGCTCCTTTGGGTAATATGGGAGACAATGAAGAAGTGGTCAGTATTGACGGTCAGTCGAAAGTAAGGCTGAAGTATATGCAGAATAGCTTTAATATTACTTTTAATATACGGAACTATGCATTGGTCAACCAGGTGGAGTATGCCTATATGCTGAAAGGACTGGAAGACGCATGGTATACGGTGACAGACCCCAATAGCGTAACCTTCCGTAATGTGCCTCCCGGTGATTATCATTTCATGGTAAAAACCCGTATCAAGAACCAGGAATGGTCGGATGAGGTTACAACTTTGGATATCCATATTGTTCCGCCTTTGTGGCTTACCTGGTGGGCGAAATGCAGCTATGTATTGTTGAGTGGAGCCATCCTGTTCTTCATTCTTTATGCTTACAAGAAGAAGCTTGATATGGAAGTTCTGTACGATCTGGAAAAAAAGAATCATGTGCAAGAGCAGGAACTGAATCAGGAGCGTCTGCGTTTTTATACCAACATCACGCATGAACTTCGTACACCGCTGACATTGATACTGGGCCCACTGGAAGATATGCAGAAGAGTAATTCGCTTTCCAACAAGGATGCCCAGAAGATATCAGTTATCCATCAAAGTGCCATACGATTATTGAATCTGATCAACCAGATACTGGAATTCAGAAAGACGGAAACACAGAATAAGAAGCTTTGTGTGGCTCATGACAATATTGCCAATCTAGTATACGAAATAGGACTTAAATATAAAGAACTGAATCGTAAGCCGGATATTGAGTTTCGCATCGAACTGGAAAAAGAGGATATGCCTCTATACTTTGATAAAGAGATAGTGACTATTATCCTGGATAATCTGATCTCTAATGCTATTAAATATACCGAGAAGGGTTCTATCACCCTGGGATTGCACAATGTGGTACGGAATAATATCAGCTATACCGAAATAAAAGTAAGTGATACCGGTTTTGGCATTACTCCTGAGGCATTACCCTATATCTTTAATCGTTATTATCAGGAAGGAGGCGATCATCAGGCTTCGGGTACCGGCATCGGTCTGGCACTGGTGAAAAATCTGGTGACGTTGCATGAGGGGGAAATAAAGGTGGAGAGTACCTTAGGCACAGGTAGTACCTTCTATTTCAGTCTATTGACTGATAATACTTATCCTCATGTATTACATGCCGATTCACCGGAAAGAACCGTAGATGAAAAGGAAGAAAAAGAAGAGATTCCTGAGTCAGCTTCCGGTGGAAAGCGTATTATGTTGATAGTGGAAGATAATCAGGACATCTGCAATTATATTGCTGAATCCTTCTCTGATGATTTTGAAGTGAAAACAGCGGCGAATGGCGAACAAGGGATGGAGCAGGCATTAAATAGTATTCCTGATATCATTGTGAGTGATATCATGATGCCTGTGATGAATGGAATTACGATGTGTAAAATATTGAAAGAAGATGTGCGCACCAGTCACATTCCCATTATTCTGTTGACTGCTAAAGATTCGTTGCAGGATAAAGAAGAGGGATATCAGGTGGGAGCCGATTCTTATCTGACGAAACCTTTCAGTGCTACTCTCCTGCATAGTCGTATCAACAATTTGCTTGAATCCCGCAAGCGGCTGACAGAGCGTTTTAATACCAGTACTCCACATCATAATATGGATGAGAAACGTGCTTTATTGGCAGAGTCTTTGAATAAACTGGATAATGAGTTTATTGAGAAGATAAATCAGCTGATAGAAGCCCGGTTGTCATCCGAGAAGATTGACATAGGTTATCTGGCTGATAATATGTGTATGAGTAAGTCTACGCTGTATCGCAAGATGAAAGCTTTGACAGGCTTGTCTACCAATGAATATGTTCGTAAGATAAAAATGCAGCATGCTGAACGGTTGCTTCTGGAAGGCAGGTATAATATCTCCGAAGTTGCTTTCAGGGTAGGTATAAACAGCGTGGTTTATTTCCGGCAATGCTTTAAGGAAGAGTTTGGGGTATTGCCCTCAGAGTATTTGAAACAATAGTGCTTTGTCGCACCTCTATTTGTTCTATTTTGTTTCTTCCTATTGAAACAAAAGTGCCTTGCCTATGGAACAAAAGTTTCACAGGCAAGAAACAAAAGTTTCTCAGGTAAGAAACAAAAGTCTCACAGATAAGAAACAAAAGTCTCACAGGTAAGAAATGATGGCTGATCAATAATGCTTGTAGTTATCATTAAATATTCGTGCTTAATTATCTGATACTATCTGTCATCCTGAGCTTATCGAAGGATCTCATTCTCTTCATCATTTCAAGAGAGGAGATACTTCGACTACGCTTAGCATGACAGATACTCCCAAAGCATAAACGAATTATGCTCACTTGCTTATTATTTTATTGAAGAAATTTATTTCTCTTCGAATGTATTGAAAGAGTGCGGTTGAAGTTCAATGTTCAGGTAACGCTCCCGCAACTTCACGGTTACTTTTTTAGCCTCATCATTAAAGTTTCCGGCTATCACTACCTTTTTCTTTTCTGGAGTTTCCACTACCAAGACCGGTGTTCTTCCTTCTGTTGAAGGCTTGTAGGCTATAACGCGTGAACCGGGTGTTACGAACTGGCTATAATGTCTTACTGCATAATACTCCGGTGTAAGAGTTGCCGTACGGGTTTTTGAATCAACATGTATCAAAGCATTTTGTTTCCAACCCCAGGGACTTTCACCGTTATCGCAGAGGGTATTGTTCCAGAAGGTGTACTCTTCGCAGCCATTACCCAGATAGTGATTAATCAGATGGAAGGTGTGTTCGCCCGCTCTCCAGTCGAAGGTGCCCCCACCGCATTCGCTTTCTGTCTGCATATACTTGTACTGGGGGTATTTGGCACGTATTTTAGGCAGTATCTGTCCTCCTTCCCACTGAAAGCCAACTCCCTGAACGCTTTGCGGCATGCGTGGATCGGAAAGTATTTCATCAACATAATCATAGCGGTTGGTATTGAAAGTACCAAGGTAGAGAGCTACTTCCGGATGATGTTTCTTTAATGTGGGCGCCAGATACTCTACGTTGAAACGTACGGTACCCTCAGCTGTCCAGGCACAACCGGGATACGGGGTATAACTGTATGCTTCATTCTGATACATGATCATATCGATGGGAATTCCTTGTTCTTTATAAGCATCAATGAACTTACAGAAGAAGTTGGCATAAGTTTGCAGGTAGCGTGGATCCTGAATCATGTAGTCATTCACTGCGAGTTGTCGGGGGAAGACGTTATCGCGTGTCTCCGTATTATCCTCATAGAGTACTACATCAGACAGAGGCGACATCTTATTAGTCCTGTCACTGCGAACCGGATAGTCATTGTTAATTTTCATCCAGCTGGGAGGTGACCAGGGAGACATCCAGAAAGTCATATCCGGATTATACTTTTGCGCTGCACGGACAAAGGGGATAATAGCCAGTTTATCACGGTTGATATTGAAATACTTCAGTTGGAAGTCGCCTGATACTTCGTCGCAGCTATACCAGTCGCGGGCATAGTCATTGGCATTCATCGAAATACGGCCTCTGTTGAAACGAAGTTCTCCTTCAGGGGAAAACATTTTCTTCAACAGGTCATCCTGTTCATCACGGGTGAGCATGTTCAAGGCATCCCAGCACAGTTCGTTGAAGGTGGTTCCCCATGCTTTGAATGTGGTGCCTTCTTCCGTTCCGCTAATATCTAAAAGCGGGGTTTGGCCGGCGCTCGATTGTAATTTCACTTTTGCCTGTTTCCAAGTGTTGCCTTCTGTACTGCTGACCCAGTTGAAATTCTGGGCATAGGTATTAACAGCCAAAGCGGTGAGACAACACAAGAACACTCTTTTGATGTTTTTTTCTCTCATGATAATAGTTCATTTATGTAATTAATAATTCACCACGGATTACACTGATACTCACAGATTGTTTATATTGAAGAAGCAAGTATCCGTTTTTATCTGCATAATCTGTGGTGGTTTTTAATATATCCTTTCCGGTTACGATTATTCTTCGCTTGCCGTTGCCGATATTAAATAGGCTTCCACTTCATTCCCATTCACCTTGCATGTAAAACTGAATGTTTTGTTTTGAGGATCGTAGCTTCCGCTTCCCTCTGTAACATTCAGGTTCTTCCATCCGGCAAGGCTGAGTGTGTTATCTTCGTTCACTGTAATGGTGAGTCCGGTATCTTTCGCTCTTGCCAGTTCCTCAGTGCCTGTATAATAAATACGAATTGTATTCTTGTTTACAGCAACAGCATTACGAATCAAACTAAAGGAAGCTCCGTTGTTGGTACCGATGTAATTGTAGTATCCCGAGTAGTTGTTGTAGGTCTTTATAGCGAACAGAACCACTGTTTCAGCTTGTGCAACAGAATATTCTTTGCAAGATTCCATTTTCAGCGGAAGGGCGTATAAGGAATCACAATGTAATCCTTCCGGGTGGATGGCGACAGGTATGCGGGCATAAGATTCTCCGGCACGGATCACTGCATTCATTGAAGATATGTTGTAATTAGCCGTAGGAAGTGCCTGATATTGGATTTCCGTACTCGATTTATATTTTTGATTGTAAGAAGTGATGCCTGAGGGATCTTCAATCAATGTACAGTGAATGTCCCCATCCGGATTCAATGAGCCGCTGGTGCCTACCGATACGAAAGTTTCTGCACTTTCGTCCGCATAGTTGACGTTGCGGGTCACTAATGCTCCTTCTTCTCCGATACCTACCAGATAGGCTTGTTTTATATACTGTTCCTCTTCCCAAACATTGGTGTTCTCACATCCGGTGAGTACAAAGAGCGAACCTATTGCTAATGAAAATAAAATATGCTTTTTCATAATTGTCTTAATATTAAAGTTAATTACCAGCCTGGATTCTGAACCAGTTTTGCATTATGATCCAACGTTGTCTGTGGGATGGGGAAGAAGTACATCTTCTGTGTAAATACACGCTTCTGTATTCTCTCTGAATCCCATATTGTACGGGTGTAGAATCCGGTACGGTTATTTACTCTGGCTTTGGTGTTCCAGCCGATAATCTTTGTATTATAAGCTGCGTCCGCATCGCCCCAACGGCGTAAATCATGGTAGCGAAGCCCTTCGAGGGCAAACTCCACTTTACGTTCCTGCTTAATAGCTTCACGCATATCGTCTCTACTGTTCAGTTCGGCATCGGTAATGCCCGGCATACCGGCACGATAACGTATCATATTGAAATACTTCTTTATTTCTTCTGTATTACGAGTCACGGTGATACCCGTGGCTTCATCCGTATAACTTCCTTCCAATTCATTTAATGCCTCTACATAATTGAGGAGGATTTCCGCATAGCGGAATACGGCAAATGTTTTGGCACGACAGGAGCCTTTCATGTTATCTTCCTGATTGATGTATTTACGGAGAGTATAGCCTGTACGGTTGTAATTGTCCGGGTATTCGGGAAGCGGGCCTGCATTACCATCAGAGTAATAAGTCACTTCTACATTGGTCACCGGGTCATTGCCTACATAAGAAGTTCCAGGCCAGATACAATGATTATATCCTATGGTTGCGTAAAAGCGAGGTTCACGGTAAGCATCTACTTTGGCTACATTGCCATTCACGGTATAGCCGTCAGATACCCTGTAAGCAATATCTATCGGATCACCTGCATGAGAGGCATCAGGGTAAGGATAGTTTGCGCTGGAATGGTAGATGTCATATCCATCTATCATTTTATAGGAATCAATCAAATCCATACAGAGGTTTATACCGTTGGCACCTCCCAGAGCGGTAGGAGTCGCCAGCCATTGAGGAGAGTTCTCTTTCACTATGGCATTGCAATAATAAATATATTCCGGAACTAACTCTGCATTCACAGAACCATCGAACAGGCTCTTGTAAGATGCGTAAGGATCGATATTACCGGCCCCGTCAGGGAAACCGGCCTGTGAAATATTGGACGGGAGTTCCTGTGTTCTTTCTGTACGGGCAGTTGTATAGAGTGCGTATTTTCCCATATCAATGATTCGTTTGGCAGCTACAGCGGCTACACCCCATTTAGAGTTATCGTTGTTCTGAGAAATGAAATTCCGCCCATCGGCTGTTTTCCAGTCCGCATAGCGGGTATTTCCGTTATACCATGGGCTTGCCGCATAAAGGCGTAGGCGAGAGATTACCGCTAATGCTGCACCTTTGCTTGCAATGTACTGGAATTGTTGTGTACGGGAATCCGGGAGGAACTCCGCTGCCTTTTCCATATCACTACAGATGTAGTCTATGCACTCATCGTATGTGCTTCGTTCGATAGAGGCTTCGTCGGATGGGGTATCGGCATCGAAAGGCTTGTCGGGAACGATAGGCACCGGTCCGTATTGGCGCAGCAAACTGAAATAGAAATATCCGCGCAAGAAGTAAGTGCGTCCTGTATAGTCACGGCGTTCCATATCTGACAAATCTTTGCATTCGCTGATGCGGGTCAACACGATGTTGGCTTTGCGGATACCTTTATAAAAGCTTCCCCAGTTATTATAGTTCGCGCTTTGGGGAGTTTCATCTCCCAGCAACAGAGCCATTGCGGCATGTCTGTAAGGGTCTTTCTCATTTTTCCCATAATCGTCCGCCCACGATGCGAAGCATTCGTCGGAACCCATGCCGAACGGGAAATAAGAGGAGGTGAACAGTTTGCTTTCATCCGGTAGTATGGTGGCAATGCCGTTAATGTATTCATTGACGCGAACTTTACTTTGAAAGATTGAATCAATATTTGTCTGGTCGTAGAAGTAAGAATCCACATCCAGATAAGACTCGCATGAGGTTAATCCGAGACTCATCCCTGCCCAAATGGATATGCCGCAAAGAAGAGCTTTAAATGTATATTTGGTATTCATAATCATATCGTTTTTTAGGTTTAGAACTGAAGATTTGCCTGTATGGTAAATACACGTTGCAGCGGGTATACCGCACCGTTGTCGGATGCTTGTGCCGGATCCCATAGTTTGATCTTGTCCCAGCAGTGAAGATTATCACCGATCAAGCTGATCTGGCAACCTTGCAAGCCGATCTTCTTGAAGCATGGCAGAGTGATGTCATACATAATCTGTACATTCTTCAAGCGTACATAAGATCCGTCTGCAATCCAGAATGTGGATGCCTGATTATTGTTTTTGTTTTCTCCGTAGGTGAGACGCGGAAAACGAGCATTCGGATTCTCCGTGTCTTTGGTTCCGGAATAAGAAGCCGGTGTCCAGCGATTGCTGGCATCCGCTACAATGCTGAGTACGTTTCCTGTTTGTCCACCGTTGAAAGGGTGAAAACCACTGCCTCCATACAGGAAGTTCACTTGGCCTACTCCTTCAAGCAGGGCACTTACAGTCAGTCTTTTCCAATGGAATTCCAGACCGAAACCGTATTGCAGACGTGGAACATTGGAGTAGCAGATAGGTACTTCATCGTAACTGTCAATTTTACCATCGCCATTGATATCTTTGTATTTGATATCACCCGGCATTACACTGGTTACGAAGGTTTGTTTGGGGCTTGAATCAATATCTGCCTGGTCTTTGAATAGTCCTAAGGCAACTAATCCGCGTTGAGTTCCCCAAGGTGTTCCTTTCCATGCTTGGTAGGGATATTTAATTCCGCTTTGTTCGTATTCAAGCAGTTTATTGTTAGAGTAAGTGAAGTTGGCGCGTCCTGTCAGGCTCATATCATTTTTGAACCGGTAAGTGTATGAGATGTTACCATCCGCTCCCCAACTTTTCATTTCGCCTACGTTTGCCCAAGGCAGCGTAGCCAATCCCATTTCATCGGGAATACTTGCACGTTGCTGGAAAATTCCCGTACGGCGTTCACTGAAAAAGTCGACTGTAAACTCCACACTACTATTAAATAGTTGTCCGTCAATACCTATATCGAACTTCTTTGCTTTTTCCCAGCGTAAGTTTTGGGACGCCTCCTGGCTTTCTGCTATATTCTTGCCACTTCCCCAGATACCGGCTCCACTACCTTCGGTCATGGTAGAAAGGAACGGAAAACGTGTGTCGTTACCAAGTCGGTCGTTACCTACGATACCATACGAAGCTCTGATCTTGAAGAAATTGATAAAAGACAAGTTCTTCTGCACCCATTCATATTGTGTAGGTACCCAACCTGCTGAGATGGCTGGAAATACGCCGAACTTCTGTCCTTTCTCAAATGCTTCTGAACCGGTATAGCCGATGTTACCTTCCAGGAAATAGGTATCCTTGTAAGAGTAGGTTGCACGCCCAGCCAAACCTGTATACCGTTTTGGGATAGATGCGATAAGTGTTTGCGCTTCACCGGTTATGAAGTCTTCCATATAAAAATCGGCTAATCCGGTTACGCGATGATCATTATTGAACAGGCGGTTATAGTTAACACGGGCGTCAAAATAGATTTTCCGTGTAGACAGATTGGTAGACTCGTATTTATCATCTGTTTTGGCTACTTTTTCTATCAGATTTAAGGAGCCGTCTTTGTTTCTTCCTTGTGCATAGTAGAGCGCCGGAGTTTTTGTTTGAGACTGTGTTAAGGCTGAGTAATTATTGATTGACATGGTGGCTTCTGCCTTCAGACCTTTTATCCATTGGTCAAAATCTTGTTCAAGGCGTAGGCGGATACTACTTGTCGTTTCATTTTTCTTCTTATAACCTGTATAGTTTAGTAAGATATATGGGTTCTGTTGGTCAGCACTGGCACCGTAGGCTGGAAGCGAACCATCCGAATAAAGTACCGGAACGGTCACAGGGGTCAGGTTGGCTTGTGTTTGCCACAAGGCTTTCGTATCATTGGCATATCCGGGGAAAGAATTGGTTACAATCTCTGTTGATAAGCCCAGCTCAATAATAGTACTTTTGGTTAGGTTAGCATCGATATTTGCGCGAAAATTGTATTTATTATAACCTACACTGTTATCATAGTTTTTAATTCCTTTATCTTGCTTATAGATGGCATCCTTATGTTGAAGACCCACACTCATGTAGTAACGTGCATTCGTTCCACCACCATTAATACTAATGTGATGCTGATTGTTCCATACATAATCTTTCAGCATAACATCACGCCAGTTTACATTGGGATATAAATCCGGGTCCAGTCCTGTTTCTATCAGGTTTAACTCGGCATTACTGTATACGGGACGTCCACCTCGTACGACGGAGGCTTCGTTGGCTAGTTGTGCGTACGTATATCCGTCCACATATTCGGGATTGCGTGCAGAATAGGAAAGCCCGACATTACTTTTCACACTGATATTCAGTTTACCCGATTTACCGCGCTTTGTTGTAACGAGTACCACACCGTTGGCACCGCGTACACCATATACAGCTGTAGAGGAAGCATCTTTCAGGATGGTGAAGCTTTCAATATCGGCAGGATCAAGTATATTCAGGTCGCCTTCCACACCGTCAATCAACACTAAAGCGGATGCACCTGCACCGAAAGTACTGATACCACGAATCCAGAATTCAGAAAAGTCATTGCCAGGCTCGCCGCTTCGGGTTACGGCAATGATGCCCGGTACACGACCTCCCAGCATGTTTGTTACCGAGGATGAAGGAACTTGTAAATCAGATGCCTTTACGTTAGTTACCGCACCTACTACCGAGATTTTACGTTGAGTACCGCGACCTACAATCACTACCTCATCGGTTTCATTTACAATTTCTTTCAGTGCAATCTTTTGCTTGGTTTTATTTCCGTTTACCACCAGTTCCTGGGGTGCATAACCTATGTAGGTAAACACCAATACTGTATTGGCGGGAACATTATCCATGCGGAAATTACCATCAACATCCGTGATAGCTCCTTTGGAGGGATTGTTTTTATATTGAATCGTAACACCGGGTAATTCTTCACCTTGCTCCGTCATCACAATACCGGATACGGTGAAACCATTCTGTGCGGCAAGTGGAAACACACTTGCAAACAATAGGAATGAAAGTATAAGGAAAAATCTATTTTTCATATATTAGTTTATTTATTGATTTACGGGAAGGAGTTTATTCTATAGCGAGTTTACGCACATTCAATCCTGCACCTCCGGCTATATAGAAGTTTTCTTCAGAATCCATAGCTATATCTTTGGGATATAGGAATGTACATTCCAGTGGAAGTCCGTCTGTTTCAGTCTCGCCCGACATGGTGCCGCCGGCAGCAATTGTTACGTAGCCATCTGGGTAGGATATCTTTCGGATGGATTGTCCGCCTGCGTTTACTACATATATGTTGCCCTCATTGTCAACAGTTACTCCATTTGGCCAGGCAAACTGTATGTCTTCCCGATAACCTTCCGTATTGGTCTGGTTAGGCCAGCCGTTTCCGGCATATCTTTCGTCCGACCATGTGCCGTCAGCGTTCTGCTTAATCCGGTATACAGCATGTGTCCTGTCTTCTGCAAAATAGAAGCAATCTTCTACACGGCTATAAGCCAGATAGCTACAATGGTCGGAAACCCAAGCTTCAAAGTCCCAGCGGTGTTCAAGGAGTTTTTCTACTTTGTACTGTCCGCTATCATCTTTTTCTGTCAGATTGATACGTACGAAGATCCCCAGGTGATTTCTTGTATAGAGGTATTTTTCTTTATCGTCAATAATGCAGGACCAGGTTTCACCATTGTTGGCGGATAATTCGGTGATACCTTCGCGCAATAGCTCCGGCTGCCAGCTATTTTCACGGCGCAGGATATATACTTTAGCTGATTTGACATCAATAAAGTACATTTTATCACGGGTTTTATTGATTGCAGGTTTACCTGCTTTGAATCCGCTTATCAGGGTTGTAACCAAGTTCTCGCTTTCTGAAATCAGGCGTACCCGTTGCTTGTCCGACTCTACTGCTACAATGTTATCTCCTGCCACTATGCCGACAGCAAATACATTATTGAATAGTGCATCGTAGATGTTTCCATCGGTATCTCCTCTTTTATTGTAGGTTCCGCAAACTGTAGAAACTTTCTGTACCTGTGTGTAGGCAAATGTCTTGTCGATGGTAAGCTCTTTATCGCCTACAACGACTTTAACAGAATTATTACCGCCCGGTTGTTTAGGTACGGTACAGTAAATAGAAGTTCCGTCACTTGATATGATGTTAGCCTCTTTGGTATCGGCAAAGATCACTTTCATCTTGGACAGGTCTGTACCGAAGTTTCCCTGAACAATGATTTTGTCACCTATTCCTCCTTTTTCCGGGATAAAGCCGGTCAGTACCTGAGGCTTTGAGGGATCATACTTGTTGGTGATGACGGGATGTTTCACGATGTCTTCATTGCTACAACTGCTGATGAAGAACAGGGCCAGCAACAGCCAGCTTTTTCTTTGGATTGATTTAAGAAATTTGTCTTTCATATATATTATTATTAAAAGGATTGGTCACTGAAACTCTTTATCCTTGTTATTGGTTTGCGGTCTTCAAGGCCGATGCAAATAAATATAGAAAAGAACAGGGAGGAGTACTCAAATGAGGCAGAAAGGGGTACAGCTGTCTCTTATACACATCTCCGAGCCCACGAGACGGAGCTACATCTC
>ERZ1026963.615-NODE-615-length-19918-cov-8.311735_pt1 | contig 19918 bp, 19 predicted proteins | sample MGYA00519566_ERZ1026963 | MGnify/ENA primary metagenome ERZ1026963 (study PRJEB26926, sample SAMN06164512) | human gut metagenome | biome: ENVO:00009003; feature: ENVO:2100002; material: ENVO:00002003 | host: Homo sapiens | place: USA | collected 2012 ... | reverse complement strand
ACGAGATGTAGCTCCGTCTCGTGGGCTCGGAGATGTGTATAAGAGACAGCCCTTACTTGCTATTGCAAGTCCTACTGCCCTATCAAGTATTACCCTATGCAATGCAGGATGTAAATCACACTCTGTTATCTTGCTTTCTCCATTTATGTTTAGATGGGCAGGCAGTGCTACCAATATAATTGGATTGGGTTTAGATAGGTACCTGACTAAGTACCTGCTTATATTATACTTTGATACTATTTCTGCAATCCCATTATCAATATCAAGTCTCAGGACTCTCCTGTATCCCGGACCCCTGAATGGATTGTTATATGTATTGTAGTAATCATCCAAGGTAGTGGGTACCACAAGTACTTGGTTACCATCCTTACAGCCTAGCTTATCATCCCTCAGTTCAACTGATTCATAAACTATAAACCACAAGTCACTAGGTAACTTGAAGAATACAGACTTATCAGATATTCCAGTAATGTCTGCTATTTTTTCAGTAGTGGTATAAGTCTTCACCAAGTTGCTCAGGTATCTCCTTATTTCCTCAGTCTCTTCAAATGATTCCCTGAATGGGTTCTTACCATTGTATAATTCCACTAACAGGTCTTCTTGGGCTTTTGTAAGAAAGATTGATTTCTCATACTCGTTGAACTCAATTCCACCTGAAGAGTAACTGTTCAATAGAACATCAAATTCATTAGAAAATTCCTCAGTTGTCATTATTCACTTCTTTGTCCCAGTTCAACACTACTTTTCAAATCTCCCATATAAGCAGATTTAGCTAACTCTACTGCCCTTTGAAGAATTTCAGGATGTAGTTCACTATTCAAGACACATGGAGATTGCTCTGATTCACCATCTACTGATACACCAACCAAGTCCTCCAATACTATTGGCTTAGGCTTGATTAGGTATGTGATAAAGTAAATGGCCTTGGTATCCCTTGGACTTTCACCTCCAGATTCTCCTAGGAATTTCTCATCTGCATCATGCAATATAAACCTGAATCCATTGTACTTTGTGGGAATTACAGTCTGGTCTTCAGACCCTTTAGGGTCTCCAAAAGTCTCTATAACTCTCCACACTTGCCTCTTTAAAGGTCTTCCATAGGGCTTGCTCAGGTTATTAAGCAAACTATCTAATTTTATAGGCACTACCTGATAATACTTATCTACATTATTATCTGTATCCTTAATGATTATCCTTTCTGATACCACTAACAGTATTTTGTCAATAAAGCTAGGGGCATTGAATAATACAGCTTCAGGAGCACTGCCATAGATATTTCCGGGGATTGTGACACCCTCCAAAATATCAGTTCCCCTCTTGGAATCCACCTTTATCAAGGGACAGGCTTCTTGCACTAGAAGAGTAGAGAAATCTATTTGTCTTTTGGCAGAATCATCAAACCCTTGCTGGTACTTGTTACCTCCTTGGGTAGAAGTAAAGTAGTTCTTTACTATCTCATTCTGAGCTTTTGTGAGAAACACAGACTTTTCATACTCATTAAGGCCCGGAGCTTGGTTACTGGATATATTATTGTAGAGAACATCAAATTCATCTGAAAACTCCTGTAGTGTCATAATCTTATATTCTTCTTTATTTTAACTTGGCCTCCAAGGAAAACTTGATTTCCTGATGTTTTGGAGAGTTCAGGTACTTGGCTGCTGTATTCAATGTAGGTTCCTCATTAGCCTCACATAGTGGAGTATTGTCACTTCTCAAGTATAGGAAACCTCCTCTATTTGAAATTAATCCTGCTTCTATACTCTTCTTGATGAATACCTTAGTAGGTAACATTGGGTCAGTGATAACCTTCAGGAAGAGCTTGTTATTGGATTGAATAAGCTCATTAGCCTTAGTCTGCAAGAACTCTAGTTTAGCATTTTGAGATGTAGGTCTTCCATCAACAGTCTCTATGATAACTCTCAAAGTATCCACATCACTCTCAATCTTTCCAAACTCCTTATAGCACTTCATTGTAGTGCTCATATTATCCTGAGCAGTCTTTGTCTCATCATTCTCAGAGATGATGACAAACTGATATGAAGCCTTAGGTCTATCTTGCAAAGCCTGCAATGATGGTGCAACAAAGTCCTTGTTAGCCAAGAGTATTTTATATCTTATATAATCTTCCGGATTGGACAGGTTAAGGTAATTATCCTGCTTTGTCAGTCTTACCTTATTTATCCCACTCTCATTAGAATCATTCCAGAAGTTATCTACCTTCTTATAGATACTTAGAGCATTGTATTCCAAGCCCATTACATCTTCCAAGAATGCCTTCTCCTTGTCTGTAAGTACATTGACATACATGCCTGATGACAGCCTAGGTACTACAAATACTCTAACAGACCCTTCTGCCATACCTCCAGCAAGAAGATGTTTAGGGTTAGTTCCCCATATTCCTCCCAGTTTGGGAATGAATCTGACAATTACTCTCTCATTTCTTAAACAGCTTATCAACTGCTCATCACCACCCTCTTCTATATTTCTCACTTCCTGTGAGGCTTTTGGTTTTCTCCTTGCAGGTTTTTCCTCTTCTTTTGGCACTTCCCTCAATGGCAGCGCTGTATCATCTACTTCAAAACCAAGTGTACCATAATCTACTTCTTCCTTTTCCTTTGACATATCTTCTCCTTATTTAATAGAAATAAAAATAAATTAAGGGAAGCAGGAGTTACCCCTACTCCCCTTTATAGTTTATCCTTGCAAAATAGCAGGAATCAATGACATAGTTCTTGTTGGGTCAAGAACACAGATACCAAGAGTAGCCATTCTGTGTATTACAGCAGCATCCTCATCAAATGACATGTAAGGATTGCCTATCTGTCCTGTAAATGGATTTCTTAATCCCCACTGATAGCCTCTGTATTCATTATCACCCTTAATCTTACACTTGAAGATATTAGGTTGGTCCATAGTACCAATGTACATAATATCATATCTGTAAGAGAAGGCAACACCACCCTGTGGGTGTGGTATCTTATTTCTAACAGGGTCATCATAGAATGGGTCTACATCAATCTTAACCCTTACACCATTAGGTGCTCTATACTCTACAAATTGGAAACCTGCACTTAGAGCATTTTGATGCAACTGAGACTGAGTCTTCTGAACAACACCAATGGAGTTGTTATCAAGAACAAACTGTGTCCAACCTGATACTGTCTTCAACACTTCCTTGTGGAATTGAATAGCACCTCTTTCACCAGTCTTGATTAGGAAGTATCTATCACCAAAGTCCAATTTAGAAGCAGAAAGCTCATATAGGGCATCCTCAAGAAGCTTCAAGCTGAATACATTGTAGTACATAGTATTAGCAACTTCCATCTGCTCAAATAGACCAGCACCAGTCTTGATTACACCACCAGACTTACCAATGTTCATATATTCACCATTGGAGTTTCTGTTGCTTCTACCAAAGGCAAGAGCATTGTTCTTGTACTCAGAGAATTGCTGTTCTACCTCAAAGTCTACATTGTGCATCCACATTTTAGCTACTGACTTGGTATATCTACCATCAGTCTCCTTGATAATAGGAATACCTACAGCCAACTTCTTGTTCAGCATTGAACCCGGAACCTTGTGTTGGATTCTCACTACAGACCACTCATTTCTCATAGAAACAGGGCTTGTGTATCTTACATCACCAACTTTTCTTGATAGTTCCTTTTCTACAAATGCAGCTTCAATAGAGAATCTCTCTCCTGCAAGTAGCCTTTCAGCAGGAATTCCTGCTGTATTACCTCCAGCAAGTTCTACCTTATAAACTGCATTGGTACCTTCCATTCTAGGGTCTCCTAAAATTCTGAATTGGTACAGTTCATTTAGATTACCCACAATGTACTCACCATCTGCAAACCAGTCCTCAGGGAAAACAAGATAGAAGGGAGAAGTACCCTCTCCAATCATGCTACCATTATCTTCAACCTTTGTTCCATCCTCTTTTCTTGCCTCTACCAAAGGAATATTCCTTCTTGAAGAACCAATAACGTCCCAGTAATATTCACTGTCATCCTCAAACTCCTTTACAGGGAACTGATTCAAGAATGAATCAAGTGTCTTTCCTCTATGGAAGGCTAGCAGTTGTACCATTAGGTTTGTAGCTCTCTGAGGAGCTAACTGATAGATAGAGCCTAGGTGGTTTTCTTTAGTCAAACCCTTCCAATGTTGGAAGCTTACCATCTGAAACTTACCTAATTTTCCAGCCATAAAATAATTGTTTATTAGTTAAAATTATAATCTTTACTTAGATTTTAAATATTCTTCATACAAATCCTGAAGTCCCAAGTCCTTACCAAGTCTTATTCAACTTGTAATTAGACATCTATTTTCCAACCTTTTCCTATGAAAGATTCAGGGTCCTCATCAACTCCACTGACAAACTTTAGATTACCATCTGAGGTTCTTGCTGTGTTGTTGAGAGTATGTTCCAGCTCTCTAAGACCTTTCTTTACTTCTTTCTTTACCTTGCCTTTTACTAGACCATCAAGGCTCTTGAACCCATCAGTCAATGTAAAAATCAGACCCAAGTACTTCAGGAAGTCTACTTTGTTATCCTTTTCATACTTCCGAATAGCAGTATAATACTCTCCAGTTTCAGGGTCTTTATATATAGGCTTGGATATGTTATCATATATCTTCTGCCTTGTCGGCTTATCTATTGACAAGTCTCCCAATATATTCTTTTCATTGAGAATAGACTCCTTTAGTTTATTAGCCTGTTCCTTCCTGTTCTCTTCTTCCTTCTGTGCCTCTAACTTGGCATCCTCAATAAGGTCATCATATTTACCCTTGAAGTATTCAGTATTACTCTTCAATGCTTCCTTTGCATCCTCAATATCAGTACCAGCATTAAAGGATTTCTGTACTTCTCTTGCGGCTCTTTCCCTACTGTAACCCCTATTAATGAAGTCCTGAAAGATAAGATTCTTTCTCAACTCTTCACCTTTATCACTCTCATCAGTGATATTTTCCTCCTTAACACTGTCAAGGAAGTTCAAGGTATTCTCATACCTTTTTATCTCTGTGGGTTCAATGCCATAATTAAGTGCATCATCAATCCTCTTCTGTCTCTCTTCAAGACCAGCCTTGATTTGCTGTTCCACTAAGTCCCTGAAATCTTCAGGCTCCTTGACTTTAGAGAGGACTTCATCATCAAGGTCTGGAAAGATACCTTCCTCCTTCAAGGCTTTAGCAATGGAAGAGTAGATAGTTTTTTGGGGAGAAGTGCTGTCCTCTCTAGAGGAAGTATCTTCCTTTCCTTTTGTATTATCCTTTCCACTACCTACGCTCTCTGGCTCATCTGTAAACAAGTTATCTACATCAACAACCTCAGTAGTTTCTTCTTTATCCTTATTTGGCTCCTCCTCTTTCTTAGGAGGCTCCCCATTTGCAGGTGGGGTATCCTGTGTATCCTCATCTTCTACAAACAGATTCTCAATCTCCTCTGCTCCTAAGATGTTATCTAAGCTAAGTTCTTCTTCCATACTCTTCTACCTTTTTGTTCTTAAACAGTGCAAAGGTAAGTAAAGTTTTGCATATCTGCAAGATAGTAAATAAAACACTTATTAGTAGCATATAAAAATACTTGCAATATGGACAAAAAGAAAGGGTAAGATTACCTCTTACCCTTATCTTATTAGTATTCTCCAAGATATTCTACTACCTTGTTTTCGGCTTTGCAATCCACATCTTTGAACCAGAATATAATAGCAGATTCTATTATCTTTTGGTCTACATTATCACCAAACCAACTCTTAAACAGCTCAACATAATCATGATACTGTGAGTTGATTGCCACATACACATCAGTAGGAGTTGCAGACACAGGAATCACTCCTCTATACCTTTCACAAATTTCCTTTGCCTTATGTATATCAAACTTTTCTCCACTATACTTTCTGCCACCCTCAGTGTGATACATATCAGATACCAAATCCATAGCTTCAGATTCAGTAAAGTGTTCTCCATCATTCATGGAATGTCTCATGTACTTTATTATTCTGTCCATGTCATTTCCTCTCATGCCAGAGTCTCTGAACCTGTCACCAAACCTATTGCTTCTAGAATCAAACACATCCATGAAACCATCATCTTCATGCCTTCTAGGGTAGTTTCTATCCTCTAATGACATGAAGCCATCATGCTCCATTGAATCTCTTCTATATCTCTTCATGAAGTCCCTGAACTTATTTCTAAATTCACTTTCACTCATGCCTCCCATACCTCTTCTATTTAGGTATTCATACATCATAAGTTCATCCATACTTCTAATTTTTAGTAATTAATGTTTCCTTGAAAGCTTCCAAATCCGACATATTTAATACCAATCTCTTGTTTGTCAAAGGTAAGTTGAACTTGATTTGTCCACCACCTATTTCTATGTCTCCAATAAATGAGGTCTTGAAGGAGAATGGATTAGTGGTCATCAGATTCTCCATCATCTCAGTAAGGATTCCTTCAACATCTACATTACCGTCTTTGTCTGCTATAAGTTCCAAAGCCTTGGTTATCTTGCTGAAGTTCTTATCCAGTGCTCTTGTAATAAGGGGTTTCATAAACCCGATTACAGGGCTGGACTTAGACATGGACTCCAACTGTGATGAAATATAAGACTTTAAATTGTCAGTTAATTGCATGATAGTTACCATAGCTACATATTTGCTTTAATAAATTCATCATAAGTTACCTCAGGATGTGCCTTACTAAATTCTCTGAACTTCCTGAACATCTCCATTTCCCTATTAGTATCCTGAATGATTTTACTCTTCAGGCTTCTCACTATCTTCAATTGCCTCTGAAGAAGCTCCTTACCCTCAGGAGTGGCTTCAATCCTGCCTTTCACAAGGGATAGAATTTCTGCCTGAACCATATCCTGTATCCTAGTATAGGTATCTACATAATCCTCGTCTTGCAGCAGTCTTGATTTCTGCTCATCTGACATAGGGTTTATCTCTGCATCTATGTCATCCCATATCATCCTATGCTGTGCAGGTTGTTGCACTGGCTGTACTTGTTGTCTAAGTTGTTTTGCTGCTTCAAGGTTTTGCTTATACTTTTCAATAAGCTGTAATTGTTCATCAAGACTATTACCCACCATACTACTGCCTAGCAGAGGGTCTCCTCCTAATATGACTTGATTTATTGGAACCATAATCGCATAATTTTGAGATTAGTACTAAAAAGTAAGGGGAATGCCCCCTTACTTTATGCAGTTGGAGTAGTACCAGTTACCACTCTTGGACAACCACATTGGTTTGCACCAACATATCCAGTTACCACTGGAGTGTTAGGCAGACATACTTCACCATAGATAGCCTTGCAAGTCTTTCTGTCAGTATAGTTAATACCAGCAGTAAAGGCTTTATCAATTTCACATTGGATAAGCTTATCTTGGTAAGGTCTTACAGCAGCATTGATAGCTACCTGAGCCTTAAGGTCACTTAATTCCTTTCTGATTTCATCGTCAGAATCTCTCTGAGACTTATACAGATTGAAGGCATCCTGATTCTGCTTTGCAGATAGCACATCAAATCCGTCTCTTGTAGACTTATACAGGCCAAAGTCTGCATCTATTTGAGACTTCCATGCACTAAACAACTCACTATTAAGCTGTTGTCTATCAGCAAATCTGTTGTTCTGATATGTCATGGCCAAGTTATAGATACCTGCTTGCAAAGCAAGTGTATCCTCACACTCTTTTTCCCATGCTTGGAATGCAGTAGGAGCATTTACTCCATTTGCAGAACCACCACAAGTAGCTATTGCTATATTAGCATCTGCACCACTCCCAGTTCCTGTTCCTCCCAACAGACTGGCACTTCTTCTTCCACCAAATAATGCCCAAGCACCAAGAGCAGTACCTATAATACCTAGAGTCAGACCTGCATTTGCTTTGCCATTGATGTCTCTCCTACCATAATTATATCCATAATTATCAGCAGGTACTTCCTTTACCTTCTCTACTTGCTTCTCAATTATCTCCATAGTAGCAATTTTGAAATTAATTATTGTTTATCATGTAAGCTTACTATGCAAAGATACTAGCTATTATCCAAGAAGCACAACAATACTAAAGCCCTGTATATATGATTAATATACAGGGCTTTAACTTAGTAACATATGTACAAAAAAAAAGGAGGTAATAATTACCTCCTGCTATATTACTCCTTATTGTCTTTATGCTTATAAAATACTTGTGTTATCTTATCATATATGTAAGTCAGCAAGTATGCATCCACCTCATCATTATCTCTCTGAGGGGTGTATCCTATATACTGCCATATATGATTCTTTATATGCTCAGCCTCATGGACTATGCTACTTCCTCTTCTTGAATTAACAGCTACTGGGGATAAAATATATCCTGTTAGGTCTACCTGTCTCTGGTAAAGTAGGCAGTATTGATGCCTTAGGAAGATGCTTTAATGTACCTATAATTGCTGTTGCCATATTTTAATATCCATATTGAAGAACTCCTGAAGGAGCATTTATAACACCTTTACATATCTCTGGATTCCATCCAACACCTAGAATAGTCTTTATGCTATCCTTTTGTCCTGCTGGAATTATAGTAACCTCCACATCATCATCAGATATATTCTTCAGTAGGAAGTTGACTCCGGGATTGAAGTTCCCTGAAGGCACCTCCTTCAGTACAGATATTTGAAGGCTATTTATAACTTAATTTGAAACTATTCTTGCATCCATAATCATTTACCTCTATTGTTCTTACCTTTTCCTTTGCAACCACACTTCTTTGCCATATCATAGAATTTTTATGGTTATTTTCTCACCTCTATTCTTGCCCTCTTGAAGTAGCTTATATAGCTTCCTGAATGTATCCTGACTATTCAGAACCTTACCAACTTCAGAGTTTACACCTACCAAGAGACATCCCGAAGTATCCTTATCTGTATTACCTGCATGTATAAGGATACCATCAAACCCCTTTACATTAAGAAGTCTGGGTAATTTGCCATTGCATGTTTCTTTGTAGAAAGATTTAGGCCCAAACTTAGGGCTATATACATCTAAAGTTACATCATAAGTTCCACTAGGGATTGCTGTAATGCCTGATTTCTTTAAGGATTTGATTTTAGCGACACTCATGCTGTCATCTAATCCTCTATCAGTGTCTTCAAGTACATTACAGAACCACTTCCCATCTACAAGTAGGTTACTTATCGTGTAACTCTGTTTCTTCCATTTCCTATCTACTATCAGTTCCATTTTGCTCATTAAATAAATTCAAGTTTCTTTTCCTCAACTGACAAGTAAGGTCAGTACAGATGGAGTTCATGAGACTGAACATCTGCTTCCTTAAATCCTTTATCTCCTGTTCCAGCTCTGCATTTCTTTTAAGAACCTCGTCAAGCCTGTTCTTGTTGTCGTCAGACAACTTCTTATAAAACTCCAAAGACTGCTGCATGTTCTCTATGAGGTTATTATCTACCTCACTATTATACTTTCTTCTTGCAAAGAACCAAGAAGTCCAACCACTGATTACTGTGGTTATTATCCCTACTCCTCCAGTAATTAATATACCTAGGTCAATCATGTCATTTAATTATTTCAATAAATTTTTGCTGCTTATTATTCACATAAGGACTATTTTCCACAATAGTAACTTCCACCACTCTATGTTTCTTCTGAAACCATCTAAACAGAAAAAATTTCTTAGGAGGATTTACAGTCTCTTTCCTGCTATGTGTAACTATGTATTTCTCACTTACAAATTTAGGATGCACTGTAATGACATTAGGGAATTTCATTCCCAGCTTCAACTGATACCATTTATCCCCAATCAGAGTATCAACATGAAATGTTGTTTCACTGAATATGGTATCTTGGAAAGTAATAGTATCTATCCTTTCTGATGTAGATAACAGATATTGTAAGTATTGCAAATCCTTATCCTTTATCTTCAACTCCTTTCTAATCCTGTCCATTTCAACAGTAATGGAATCACTGTAATACTCAAGCTGCTCAGCAGTTAGCTTATACACTCTATTTTCCTTCTTCAGGGAACTGTTCTCCAAGGAGTATGCCTTATTGTTATTCACTGCAACAGCCAACTCATCAGATATTTTCTTATACCCATTGCAGTAATACATGGAACAGGATATGGAAGCCAGCATAATCACTGATATAATACTTACTAATATCTTTCTCATAGCTATGTAGTTGGAGTAAATGAACTTAATTTGTTGTAAACTATAGAACCCTTGAAGTTGTACAGTTGCTGATTAGAATTGACATTAGTGGGAGGCCTCTCCATGCTTGAACCTACTGAATAACTCCCATTAGATTTTCCATCATCTGTCAATGGAAGCATAGCACACCACACAGAATTAGTAGCATTACCATTAGAATCACCTACTGCTTGTGTCTTTGTGTAATTTGCACCATTAAACGGGTTACTGTAAACAGAACTATTTCTCATAATAGCATTAGCCAGCTTATATATGTTGTTACCTGACATAAGATTGGTAATGCTCTTATTATTATACTGAACCATGGTATTTTGGTCATTATACAATACTATGTATAACTTAGCTAGTGAGGTGCCTGCAACAACAGATATTTTCATGCCTGAGAATAGCATATACTGTGCATCATAATTGTCATCTCTACCACCATTAGTAGGAGTATATACACTTGAAGAAATCTGACCACCATCAACAGGTACTGCACATAAGACTGCCTTAGTCTGTGATAATTGGTCAGAGTCACTAAGATATGTAAATCCTTGAGGAGTGCCACTTTCAAATCCAAAAGAAACCCTCACCTCAGGAATTGTTATTTCATATTTAGTTGTTACTATAGCAGGCTTTATATGCATTTCATTCACAAAGTCTTTTACTTCATACCCTTGTAGGGAGTTGGTATCAAATATACCAGAATGGCCTGCAAGCCAAGAGGCTGTACAAAATTGTTTTGTAGCAGAAGGTAGGGAACCTCCTACCTTCTCTACTGCCTCTATTTGTGTCATGAATTCTCTTCCCATACTCTTCTCATAGAATTTATCGTATCCTCAAGATATTCTATCCTGCTCTCCAGTTGCTTGTTCCTCATTACAACCTCCTGTAATGCCTTGATTGCCAGCACACCAAATCTATCATATTCTACCCACTTGGTATCATATTTATCAGCTCTGCTGTGGACCATAGTAGCATATACACCACCTAGTGACAGAAGCTGGTCAGCTTTCACACCAAAAGTGCATCTTATACCATTTTCATCAGGGTGTTCCCATATATACTTTATGACATTTAATGACATCAGATTGTCCAGCACATCAGGCATACATGTGACTTCCCTTTTGAATCTCATATCAGAGCCTGAATTACCAGCACCTGACTTAAAGTCCTGATATGCTGTCCAGCTATTACTCTTATTAACCAGAGCTAAGTCATCTTCCACAATTGTTGAAACCTCCAACATGCCCATCTCTCCAAATCTAGCAAGAGAGCCTAGGTTACCAGCATCCTTATCTTCGTAGGCTAACTCTGCCAATGCAGAATTCATACTGACTAACCCATTCTTTGAGGTACTTACTACACTATAAGTAGTATTCTCCCAAGGAACATACACTGAAAGTACCTTATTACCATCTGTTCCTGCACTACCTGATGGATAAGCAAGCTGGACAGGATATATTCTGTTCTGTATACCAAAAGTAGTAGCAGCAACATTAGATATTGTTCTAATCTCAGTGCTGGATACCTTTACACCACCTAGTGTAGTAGGTGTTGCCTTCACTAGGGAGAAAGCTGTTCCTGATAAACTAAGTCCAGCTCCTGCTGAGTAAGTTGTGTTATTGTCAGTCCAAGGGACATTGACATACATCTGATTTGAGGAATTAAGCTCAACAGGATAATTCTTGCCACTCTCAGGATACCCAATCCTAACCAATCCTAGTGTAGCTGAGGTAGCTACTCCATACTCAACTGGCTCTCCTGCTGTTGGAGCATATATGTCAGTATTGGTACCATTAATATTAATGGTACCTATCTTTGTACCTGAAGACAAAGACCTACTGAATGACACAGCATCTGCACCTGCTTGGATTCCATTAAGCTTGGACTTATCACTGGAACTCATAAGTCCATTGGCACTAGTAGTAGCAACATTATATATTGTATTTGTATCTGTCCATGGTACATTAACATAAGCCTTACCAGAACTATCCAACTCTACAGCATAGTTCCTGCCATTATCAGAGTACCCTATCTTTATACCTCCTAATGCTGAACTAGAAGCTTGAGGTATAGAAGTTATACCTCCTGCACCAATCTCAGTCCAAGAAGACCAAGAAGATGACTCATAAGCTCTAGTATATATCTTGTTTTTTGAATAAAGTACCTGTATAGTCGAAGAGTCATTATTCTCCAAGAGCACATGTAATGCAAACTGTGATACTCCAGAAGGTTTATTACTTATACTATTGCCATAATTGGCATAATAAACACCTAAATATTGAGTTCCCCTATATGTATTCAGGTCTCCTGAGGAGATTAACTTAGGGGAAGTTACACTTGCATTCCAATCATATATGTTCCCATTAAATATGATGACATTATCATCATCTATAGGGAAATACAACACATTGGGGTAACTGCCAGCAGAGTTACTTATTGCAGTAGCTCTGTTGGTAGATACATTTACTTTAAACTCTTTATCTTTTGCACTCATAACTTTTTTTTTATTCTATAGTGATGCCTGCACCAAGAGTGCCCTCATCTATAGTGGCAGAAATCCAATTAGTTCCATTGTGGTTAGCTAGTACGGCTACCATGGTAGAAGAATCTAGTATTGCATACATTCTAACTCTATTAGCAGTAGTATCATTGAATGCTGAGAATGCTACTGTATTCAACCTATTGGAGCCATCTTTATATATTCCATGTATTATCTTACCTGCATTAAGGGCAGCATTAAAGCTACTATAGGGACCTAGAATAGCATCTATTTCACTCTGAGTGGATAGTGTGTCACTTTCAAGTGTTTTGAGAAGCTGATAGGTCTCCTTATCATCTTCTAATTCCGTTATCATAGTAGCAAGGGCAAGTCCTTGTTTAGCAGAGAGAGGCTTTTTTGAATCTGAAGTTGATAGGTTATCAACTATATCACTCTTAGGCACATAAGTACTCAAATTAACAGTACCTCCCAACGGGTCCCAATTGTTCTGAGGAGTTGTAGAAGTACTCCATTCTGCAATACACACAACATTGGTACTTGCAGGATAAGGCTTGCCTCCTATTGTAAAGGCTGATGTGATATTCCATACATCTCCAAGTTTAGCATCGGCTGAAATATTATAAACTTCTTCTATAGTACTCTTAGTACCTTTTACCCTATATACATTACCCAAACCTGAGATTCTGTCATTAAGATTCTTACCAGCCTTTGCTGAAAGAGCTGCTGTTGTAGAACTAGAAGTAAGGTTATCTATAACCGTTACTTTACTTCCTTCTCCATCAACTCTTGTCCACCCTGAATAATCAGAAGAAGTTATTTTTGAAACATCCTTAAGAATATATACTTCTTGGGTATCTGCAACTACTACTTGCATACCCTTATAATAGTTCTTTGCTGAATAAGTACTTGCTGCAATAAGGTCTGCTTTACTAGCTACTACCAATCTTGCATCCATAGGGGATTGTGCCCCTATCTCAAAATTAAATGGAAAAGTTACACTTCCTTTTGTTCTTGCCATAATTTATTTCCTCCCTTTTTAAGCGTTAATCATTGTAAATCTATACTGTACACTACCACTTAATGGGCCAGTAGTAGTCAAGATATTATAAGTCTCATTTGTTCCCTGTACACTATAAGTCTTTATACCAGACTTAGCATTGTAATTAGAAGTGTCAAAAGTTTCCCATTTACCTGATATAGAATTATAGAATTCCACCTTAGTGACTTTTTTACGATTAGAATACATAAATTGCATTCTAGTTCCAGTAGCAGCTTCTGAAGCAAATTTAGCTCCCACTAAAGTATCTGTCCATTTATATAATGGAAGCTTAGTATCAGGAGTAGCAGATGTAGGAAAATTACTATCACCACTAGAAGATGAAGCACTTTGACCATTGCAATAATAGGGATATGTACCAAAGATTGTAAGATTACTAGAATTTATACTACCTGCGGGCAATGGATTAGGAGTAACACTTGCTTTGTTACCTTTAGAAGTGACTAGAGTATCACCTTGAGCATAAGCTGCATAATAATTATACTGCATTGTACCAAGAGTAACCTTTGCAGGAAGAGTTTTAGTACTTGTATTTCCTCCATAGTAAATAAAGCTGTTACCACTATCTAGGTTTCCTGCTCTATTCTTATTAGCCTGACCAACTACGGTACAAGTTCCTCTATTAAATGAAGTATTAAAGTTAGCTGCAATTGGAGCAGTAGTACCTACTTCATAAACACCATTGGAACTAAATGTATCCTTGAAGTGAATGGTTGCACTAGGAGCTTGTATAGTAGGCTGAACTTCAGGGAATAATAAATTATCAAACATCTGAGAAATAGTACTTCCTTCTAAGTCAGATACTTTAGTACCTTTATTAATACCACCAATAGTCTGAGGTACGACTAAAGAATCTGGAAGGTCTGTAGTATAAGATATATCAGATTTCTTTGCATAAGGACTTAGGTCTACTGTACCACCAATAGGGTCCCAATTATTTTCATCATGGTCAGATGTACTTGTTGCTGTAATACATACAACGTTAGTATTTGCAGGATATGGTTTATCTCCAAAGGTAAAGGCATTAGTTACATTCCAAGCATCACCAACCTTTGCATCTGTCAAAGCTAAAACCTCTGAAATATTTGTCTTACTACCTTTTATTCTATAGACAGAGCCTAACGCAGAAATCTTATCATTAAGTGCTTTACCCTGTGCCGCTGATAAGGCTTTTAAAGTGTCAGTAGTGGTAAGGTTATTCACTACGTCTGTTTTCGATAACTTTTCATCCTGCAATTTCTTACCCATTGCAGCCGATAATGCCTCAGATGCTGATGTAGATGTCAGGGTATTGTTTACTGATGGGATGGAATTTATAGGGTCTTCTATGCTATCAACCCTGAAACCGGAACTGCTCCCAGAAAGCACACTAATATGTACAGTTAAAATGTTACTGCTATATGCAGAACAATAAGTGATTGATATAATATTGGGGGCAGCATACCGGACTGAACACGGACATAAATTTTTATCCGTGGACTCTGTATCAACACTAACAAAATTTAATCCTTTAGATATTAAAGATTCAAGGTCTTGTGGACTGTCTATGTTTAATGCTTTCTTAACATCATCCGAAGAAGATGACGTGCTTAATCTTTGTAGGTTCTTAAATACATGTACCCCGTACTTCTTCTTATTAAACCAAATACTGTTTTCATCAGTACTGAAAGACATTAAATTAGGTGTAGCACTCTGTGCTGCCTTACCTTGTGCGGAAGTCTTTGTTACCGCTACTCTTAGTTTTTGTCCATTTGCTGCCAGTGCTTCTATGGCACTCATTGGCATAATTGAATTAACAATCTTCATTCTTTTTTTTTTTACTCGATAATAATAGTACCTGCTGCTTTACTCAATAGGTCTTTCAACAGGATTGTCTTATTCTCACCATCTGAGACAATGGCTATCATATCATCTTCAGATACTTCTTCTGTTACCTTAAACTCTGTATCCTTGACTCCCAACTGAGCCAATTTGTCTCTAATTTCTTCTATTTGATTCTTAGTGAACATGTTACTCTATAATTACTTTAGAATCTTGACCTAATACAGGTTGCCACTCTCCATTGACAAAGTATAGCAACTTGCCATCCCTTAACCATAGATTCTCTATAAGAGGCTCTCTATTATGGGAAGCAACAACCTGTTTCTTTTTCATCATTTCCATACTACACCTCAATATAATTTACAAAGTACTGACCTGAGGATTGCTTCTTAATTGTAGTAAAGCACGCACTATAACTACTATAGTGACAGTAGCACAATCTAGACGGTACTAAGTCAGGAGAGGAATTAGGGACAATACCCTGTATTGGATACAAAGCATCATTACCAAAACCAGCACATTCACCACTCATGTAAGTCACTTCTCCAGCATTCAACCTTCTACATATTTCAGGAGTGAAACCTGCTTCAACCAACTGCTCTTGTGTAACATTAGGACTACTGGATACCAACTCCATTAGTTTTGTACCTGTAGGTGTAAGCACTGCAACATTAGACTTACTCTCTAGTTTTACTATCTTTTCATTAAGAATCCTACCTTGGTTGGCTGATAGAGGAGCAGTTGTAGAAGGAGAATTTAAGGAGTTTATAACAGAAGAATTGAGGAGTAGTTCAGTAATACCTGCAAAATTTATAGAACTATCATCTTCAGTCTTGTAGGCTGCCCACGAATAAAAACAATTTGCTATGGAAACCAATATAAGTACACTATTACCATCGTAAGTAATTAGTGTAAGATTCATGTAAATAGTGTGATTAAAGTCACCTCCAATACAACCAATAATCACTTTACCACTTGAGGCAGCTTTTATAAACTCATCCCAATTCCCTACAATAGATTCTACGTCTGTTGTAGACCATCCTTCTGTTATTTGAAGGTTACCCGGTAGAACATATACATCGAAAGAGCCATTACCAGCAATGGCTTTCCAGCCATTACTAGTATAGTACTTCAACTCTCCATTATTAATCCAGAGGTCACTTGTACTTGGAGCTTTTATATCTTGTATAATATCTCTAAATCTTTTCATTGCTTATTATTGTTATTAGAAGTTGCTTTCTGCTTATTTATTTGTTTTTCCTTGAGCCTTGCATCAGTTTCAGCCTTCTCCTTATCATGCTCCAGCCTTTCCTTGTCAAGCTTAAGTCTTAAATCAAATTCCCTTATCTGCTCCATTAGCTTGTCTTTAGCCTCTTGTGAATATTCAGGTTCTATTATACCATCATCTTCACTATTCTTGCTATAAGCTTGCATTTGTGCAATAATAATCTTTGTCTCATTATCTCTTTGGTTAAGAGCATCTTCCTGTTGCATCTTAGCCTGTTCCATCTGAGCCTTCTGTTCTATCTCTTGTTGCTGTACCTGCAATTGCTGTTGTTGAGCTTGAGCCTGTCTTTCTTGAATACTTCTTTCATCCTTTTCAACAAGTCTCTGCTTTTCAGCAAGTGAAGATGAACTGAATAACTTCATAATAGTTGAGAATGATAGAGTCTGGTTCTGCAATGCTGCCTGAGCTAAAGTATCAAGTTTTGAGTTTAATTCTTGAACACCATTGCTATTATCCACTACAAGCCCATAATCTGATTCTGCAAACTCATCCCCATCTATCTCCATAACTCTCATTGAATTATCAGACAAGATATATTGGAACTTCTTGCTTCTGCCTCTTAATGCTATCTTAGCTGTTTCAAGCAAACACTCTAATGCCCTCTTCTTGACATCCTCATGTACTACAAATAGCCACTCTGTAATATGAGAAGACTGCATCATGCTTCTCTCTACTCCACCTACTGTCTCTCTATTACTTACCTGACCTTCTCTTTGCCTGGTAATGCCAGCAACTTCTGCCATTTCCATCTTGATAAACTCAAGAAGATTAATGTATTGCTGTATCTGATTACCATCAGAAGCTGTAATTACCCCAGTAGAAGCATTGTTTAATGCACCTGCAAGTTTACCTGTAGCTGCACCTACATTACCTTCATTGAAGCTATCTTCTACTGCAAGACCCACAGTCTTTGCATAGTATAACCATTTATCTACATCCCATTCCTTAGGTTTCTTGGCAAAATCTAATCTCACCAATGAACCCCAGTTTCTTGCTATCAGCTTATTTAATCTATCATGTATTGCATCATACAAGTAGTTATATGGCTTCATCATATCCACCAAGCTGAATGGTCTGTTGTCATTAAGGTTATAAATAGAACCTACAATTCCAAAGTGACATCTTGAGGGGTTGCTTAGTCTATTGTACTGAACTACTCTTGGTCTCATATTGACATAAATGTCTGTGCCAATCTTAGTTCCTTCCCATGCTTCATTGATGTAGAATATCTGCTCTTCTTCTCCAGCATCCTTATCTATTACATAAGTCTCTGGGTAGAAGTTAAATACTTCTTCACCTGTTTGAGGGTCATAACTTCTTACCTTCTTAATCTTTCTTCTTGACTTCCAATATACTCTAAGTACTCTCAAGTTTCCTGCAACATCATAAGGAAGAAGTGAGTTATTAACCCCATCATATCCTCCTAATGGGTCCCAAAAGAATCCCTCTGTACTTATTTCATCCCCTATCATGTGATTATTGACAAAGCCATATCTCTCATCAATATTATCCATAGAGTCTGTAGCAGCTTGACCTACATGGTCAGGCATTTTCTCTATATACTCCATGTCTTTCTTTGTCAATACATCATAGTAGGTATCAATAACCTTGCCTGGACTCCAATAATCTTCGAGGATTATCATATCTGCATCCTCAATCTTATTGCTATATCCTGACTTAAAGATTCTTACTTTGAGTGGATTTAGTCTTTCAATAGTAGGCTCACCTCCTACAATATCACATTGATAAATCTCTTCACTAACTGCCATTGCATCCATGAACCCTTGATTGAACATTAAAGGAATATTCAACTCCTTTACATAGTGGTTAAGAAGGGCATTAGCCCTAATTTCCCTCATGTCCTGCCACTCATAGGTGTAGTAATCATTTATCTTTTCAAGCTCTTGGTTAGCCTCCTCTTCTGATTGAGAAGTATTAGATACCCATTCCTGTAGCTTCTGTAGTAATTCTTGCTTCTTGTTATTCTCTATCTCTGTAATAGCATTAGGGTTAGTAACTACTACTTTGAAGTCAAAAACTCTCTTACTTTCCTCACCTCTAAGCACATTCAACTTACTATTCATAATAGGATAGTGTTGGATTCTATCAGGTATGAAACCTGCCTGTAGCTTCTCAGGATTCAGTATCATCTCAAGGTCACTCATATGAAGTTTGCCATTAAGAAGGTCATATGCAATTTTTTTATGTATAACACTTTTCCTTACAAGATTATAATTAAAAAATGTCTTAGACTCAGCAAAGTCCAAATGCTTCTTTCTCCACTCCTTAGTCTTTTTATTAAAAGGCAGATTTTGAGGAGGCAATTGACAAAATTCACTCATACTTATATTTCCATTTATATCCCCCTGCCTTTTTAGTCTTTCCTTTCAGGCAGTGTACAATTGCTGACTTGGAAACACCAATCTCCTCAGAGGCTTCCTTAATTGAATTAAATTCTTTTATAAACTCTCCATCTAAATTAAATTGAAGTATTATTTTTCTATGTGCTAACAAGGTATTCTCACTTGGAGCTTTCCCAAATAAAGGACTATCTTTGCCTTTTCTAAGCCTATATTTAGCTAGCCAAGGCATATCTTTTGCATAATGACCAAGAGCCTTTCTTGTAGAAACTCTTTTCTCTATAGTTTCTTTTGATGGATGTTTGCCATACATGGAGGCTTTACTACCTACGTATTTTCTGAGCTTATTCTTAGTATATTCACTAACTGTTCCTACGCCTTGTCCACCATTAGATATATTGTAGCTTAGCCCTTTTCTCTTGTAATGTCTGATAAGATATTGTTCCAAAACAATTGCTCTATCTTTGGAGGTTTTACACAATATAATATGCTCAAAATTATTCCAGCCATACTTTAGAATAGCCCTATTCATAATTTCACATTTTATGTAGCCCTTTCCTTCTCTCCATCTATTATTAACAGCCATAGAAGTTATTCCTACATAGACTTTATTATTTGTCTTATTTATATGTAGGTATACTATGTACTTCCTGTCTCTTATACACATCTGACGCTGCCGACGAATAGCCTTGT